>WNGK01002676.1_pt1 | contig 21309 bp, 18 predicted proteins | sample 5400601 | NCBI WGS metagenome assembly WNGK01 (sample SAMN13153376, study PRJNA577476) | soil metagenome | isolation source: 60 cm soil or saprolite under Garry oak tree replicate 1 | place: USA:California | collected 2016-06-15
CGCAACGCCCGCAGCGCGATCACGACGAGCACAGCCAGGGTCGCAAGCCCCGCAAGGACGATCGCGCCGACGAGAGGGAGGAGATTATCGGCCATCCGGCCCACCCTACATCGATTCGGCGCATAAGAACAAAATGTGAACAATAAATCAATGCGGATGGCAGGCCGGGCCGCAGCAGGCGATGCCTCGTGCGGGGGCTCGCGCCGCCGGCACGCCGCTTGTGCGCATTGACCGAGTTCCAGCGACCGCTTACATCGCGACCATGGCGCTGCGCGACATTCTCATCCTGCCGGACAAGCGGTTGCGGCGGGTGTCCGACCCGGTGAAGAAGATCGACGCCGGCATCCGCAAGCTCATCGAGGATATGTTCGAGACCATGTACGACGCGCCCGGGATCGGGCTCGCCGCCATCCAGGTCGGGACGCCCAAGCGGATCATCACGATGGATCTCGCAAAAAAGGAGGAGCCGAAGAACCCGCAGGTCTTCATCAATCCGGAAATCCTTTGGACCTCGGAGGAAAAGGCGACTTACGAGGAAGGGTGCCTGTCGATCCCGGAATATTATAGCGACGTCGAACGTCCGGCGCAGGTGAGGGTGAAATATCTCGATCGCGAGGGAGAGCCGCGCGAGATCGAGGCCAACGGGCTCCTCGCGACCTGCCTGCAGCACGAAATCGATCACTTGAACGGCATTTTGTTCATCGATCACCTGTCCAAGCTCAAGCGCGACCGCGTGCTCAAGAAATTCACCAAGGCGGCAAGGCGGGCAGCCGAGTAGTTCGCAGCTGCCGACTTTCGTCATGGCTGTGCTTGGCACCGCAAGTCGCGGTTTACCCGACTTGCGGCGCTTCAAGATGCTAGTCGCGGTTTACCCGACTTGCGGCGCTTCAAGATGTGGGACTCGGGGCAAGCCCGAGTTCCAATTCGCGACGGGTTTGTGAAATGTCGCTGCGCATTGTGTTCATGGGCACGCCGGACTTCGCCGTCCCGACGCTGGTCGAGATCGTCGGCCGCGGTCACGAGGTCGTCGCCGTCTACACGCGTGCGCCCAAGCCGGGCGGCCGGCGCGGCCTCGATCTCACGCCGAGCCCGATCGAACGCGAGGCGCGCCGTTTCGCCCTGCCGGTGTTCACACCCGGGACGCTGCGCACGACGGACGCGGTCGGCAGCGCGCGTGCCCGCGGCGCGGATGTGGCGGTCGTCGTTGCCTATGGGCTAATACTGCCCAAGCCGATCCTCGAAGCCTGTCCGTTGGGCGCGTTCAATCTGCATGCCTCGCTTCTGCCGCGCTGGCGCGGCGCCGCGCCGATCCATCGCGCGATCATGACGGGGGATGCGGAAACCGGCGTGATGGTGATGAAAATGGAGGAGGGGCTGGACGCCGGCCCGATTGCGATGGCGGAGCGCGTGCCGATCACCTTCGACGCCACTGCCGGCGATTTGCACGATCGGCTCGCCCGCCTCGGCGCCGACCTCATGGTGCGCGCCCTGGGCGCACTCGAGCGCGGCACGCTCACGCTCACGCCGCAGCCGCAGTCCGGCGTCACCTACGCGCACAAAATCGCAAAAGACGAAACTCGAATCGCCTGGGAACGGCCGTGGCAAGAGGTGCATAACCACATCCGCGGCTTGTCGCCGGTTCCAGGCGCCTGGTTCGAGATCGCGGGTGAAGGCGCGCGCATCAAGGCGCTGCGCACGACCAAGGGCGAAGGCGCCGGCGCGCCCGGCACCGTGCTCGACGACGAGCTCACGGTGGCTTGCGGGGAGGGCGCGGTGCGCATCCTCGAATTGCAGCGCGCGGGCCGCCAGGCAATGAAGGCGCACGAATTCCTGCGCGGCACGACCGTTGCCGCAGGCACGCGCCTCGGTTAAGCCCCGCCATGCCTCGCTACAAGCTCACCATCGAATATGACGGCAGGCCGTTCGTGGGCTGGCAGATCCAGGACAACGGTCCCTCGGTGCAAGGCGTGCTGGCGGCTGCGGTTGAGGCATTCTGCGGAGAGCGGGTGAGCGTGCAAGGGGCGGGGCGCACCGACGCCGGCGTGCACGCGCTCGGGCAGGTCGGCCATCTGGATTTCACCCGCCTTGAACGCGCATTTGCGCCCGCATCCTGTTGCCGTGATCGCAGCCGAACGGGTGGACGAGTCGTTCGATGCCCGCTTCTCCGCCATCCGGCGCCATTATCTCTATCGCATCATCAACCGTCGCGCCGATCTCACCTTCGAACGCGGCCTTGCCTGGCGCATCGCCAAGCCGCTCGATATCTCGGCCATGCAGGCGGCGGCGCAACGTCTCGTCGGCCGGCATGATTTCACCACCTTCCGCAATGTCGAATGTCAGGCGAAATCGCCGGTGAAGACGCTCGATCAGCTCGACGTGCATCGGCGCGCGGACGACGTTCAAGTCATGGCTTCGGCGCGCTCGTTCTTGCATTCGCAGGTGCGCTCGATGGTTGGCGCGCTCGCGCTCGTAGGCGAGGGCAAGTGGACGGTCGATGATGTTTCCGTCGCCCTCGCGAAGCGTGACCGCGCCGCCTGCGCTCCGGTTGCGCCGCCCGACGGGCTCTATCTGATCAAGGTCGACTATGCGTGAGCGCCGTGCTCGCCGAGATCGCGCGTCACGCCGTTGAGCGGAGGCGGCCGCTGCCCGCGCACGCGGCTGCAGCACTTGGCCCGCAATAAGGCTCGGCGCCGGCGGCGTCTCAGGCGAAATAGCGGTCGAGAATCTTGCGATAGACCGCCGTCAGCGTCGCGAGATCGGCGACCGCGGTGCGCTCGTCAACCTGATGCATGGTCTGCCCGACCAGGCCGAATTCGAGCACCGGGCAATAGTCCTTGATGAAGCGCGCGTCCGACGTCCCGCCAGTGGTCGAGAGCTTCGGCTCCTTCGCGGTCACGTCCTTGATCGCCGCGGACACGAGATCGACGAACGGACCCGGGTTGGTCACGAACGAGTCGGCATTCGACGGCTCCCACTCGATGTGCCAGCGGATGCGGCCGGCCGCCGCATCGGCGGCGCGCTTCTCGATCAACATCTTGAGCGACGTCTGGCTGTGGCAATCATTGAAGCGGATGTTGAAGCGCGCGCGCGCCTCGCCCGGGATGAGATTGACGACGGCGTTGCCGATATCGATCGAGGTGAATTCCAGGTTCGAAGCGTCGAACTGCGCGCTGCCGTGGTCGAGCGCTGCCGCCATCAGCGCGCTCATCAGGGTGACCAGCCCGCGCACGGGATTGTCGGCGCGTTCGGGATAGGCGACGTGGCCCTGCTTGCCGGTGACGACGAGGGTGCCGTTGAGCGAGCCGCGCCGGCCGATCTTGATGGTGTCGCCGATCATCGCCGCATTGCTTGGTTCGCCGAGGATGCACTGGTCGAAGGTCTCGCCGCGCTCGGCCGCCCACTTGATGAGCTTCACCGTTCCGTTCACCGCGATGCCTTCCTCGTCTCCGGTGATCAGGAACGAGATCGACCCTTTGGGCCTGCCGCCGCGCGCGGCGAGATGATCGAGCGTGGCGGCGAGCGCGCAGGCGATCGCGCCCTTCATGTCGACCGCGCCGCGGCCGTAGAGCGTGCCGTCGGCGATCTCGCCGGCAAACGGCGGATGGGTCCATTTCGCCTGCTCGCCCGGCGGCACCACGTCGGTGTGACCTGCGAACGCGAGGTGCGGGCTTGCCTTGCCGATGCGGGCATAAAGGTTTTCCACCGGCGCCGTGCCGGGCTCGGCGAAGGTGACGCGATGGACCTCGAAGCCTGCCGCTTTCAGCACGCCTTCGATCAGGCCGAGCGCGCCGCCTTCCGCTGGCGTCACCGACGGGCAGCGTACGAGATCGCGGGCGAGTGCGGTGGGATCGGCGATCGGCGGGCTCATCGTCGCGGCTTTACCCGGCGCGCAGCGGTGCCGTCAATGCGCATGCCCGCTAGGCTGTCGCGCGCTACGCCGGCGCGCTCAACGGATCGGGGCCATAGCGATTGGGTCCCACCGTCCCGCGCAGGCAACCCAGCTCGACGAAGGCCCAAACGGTAATGGCGAAACTGATGAGATGCAGGATGATGAATTGCACATCCTCCATTCGATCGGCGGCCGTGCTCAAAATTGTCGGCAGCGCGTAGAAGACGAGGAGCCACCACGCGGACTTGTCGCGGTCGTGGAGGCGCTTGGCGCCGAGGGCGAGACCGATCCAGATCAGCGGGACGTACAAGATGACGAGGATCGCTATCGACACAAGGAGGAACTCGAGCCCGTACTCTCGAATCATGGCCAGGGCAAGCAAGAGTAGAAGGATGAAGACCACCGCCGTAGCGATCACTATCGTCCAATAGGGTTTGCGGTTCAGGCGGCCGTGGAAAGAGAACAGCAGTTGCGTCATTGACATGGCTCGAACCCTCGTTCGTTTTCCCAGGGCGATGATTTGACCCTGATTCCCGGCGCGGACCAATCGGGATTGTGTGAAGGATGCCGGGCGGCTCAATCCCGCAACAACTCGTTGATCGAGGTTTTTGCCCGCGTCGTCTCATCGACGCGTTTGACGATCACCGCGCAATAGAGATTCGGGCCCGCTCCGCCGTTCTTGGTCGCCTTGCCCGGCAGCGAACCCGGAACGACGACCGAATAGGCCGGTACCTCGCCCCGGAATATTTCCCCGGTCTCGCGATCGATGATCCGGGTCGAGGCGCCGATGAAAACCCCCATGGAAAGAACCGAGCCCTCGCGCACGATCACGCCTTCGGCAACCTCCGAGCGCGCGCCGACGAAGCAATTGTCTTCCAGGATGACCGGTCCCGCCTGCAGCGGCTCGAGCACACCGCCGATGCCGGCGCCGCCGGAGATGTGACAGTTCTTACCGATTTGCGCGCAAGAGCCGACCGTGGCCCAGGTGTCGACCATGGTGCCGGAATCCACATAGGCGCCGAGATTGACGAAGCTCGGCATCAGCACCACACCGGGAGCGATATAGGCCGAGCGTCGCACCACGCAGTTCGGCACCGCCCGCAAGCCCGCTTCTCGGAAGCGTGCGTCGTCCCAGCCGTCGAATTTCGACGCAACTTTGTCCCACCACACCGCTTTGCCGGGCCCGCCGGAAATCACGCTCATGTCGTTGAGGCGGAACGACAGCAGCACCGCCTTTTTGAGCCACTGGTTGACCCGCCAATCGCCATTGGCGCCTCGCTCGGCGACGCGCGCAACGCCGCGGTCGAGCAGATCGAGCGCGGCCTCGACGGCCTCGCGCACCGCGCCCTTGCTCGAGGGCCCGATGCGGTCGCGCCGCTCGAAGGCGTCGTCGATGGTCTTGGCAAGCTCGGCATGCGACATGTGGCTAAAACCTTGGCGAAATGCTCAAACCGCGTGCTGCGTTGTCGAGAATAGGGCAGGGGGAGTCAAGCACGTCGCGCCCCGTCATACCGGTGCCAGTTTCGCCGCGTGGGCGGCTCGCGGCGACCGATGAGTTCCTCTTCAACGGCTGCGGCCGACCTGTTCCAGAAATCCGACGAGATCGTCGGTCACGTGATCGACGTGCGGCGCGTCGCGCCCTTCGAGCTCCCAGTCTTCGCGAAACACCTCGCGGGTATGTTCGGGCACCACCAGCACGGTGGTCATGCCAAGGGCATGCGGCACCGCGAGGTTGCGCGCCAGGTCCTCGAACATCGCGGCCTTTCCGGCGTCGATATCGTGGAGCTTGAGAAAGCGGTCATAGGTTTGGGGCGCAGGCTTGGGCTCAAGCTCGGCGGCGACGATGTCGAACACGTCATCGAAGTGGCGGTCGAGCTTTAGCCGCGCCAGCACCGCATCGGCGTGTCGGCGCGTGCCGTTGGTCAAGATCAGCTTACGCCCCGGCAGACGCTCGATCGCCGCTCCCAGCGCTGCGTTCGGCGTGAGCGGCGAATGGTCGATCTGATGCACGAAGTCGAGGAAGTCGTCGGGCTTCATGCCGTGCACGGTCATCAGGCCGCGCATCGAGGTGCCGTAGCGCTTGTAGTAATCCTTCTGCAGACGGAACGCCTCCTCCTGCGTGATCTTGAGGTAGCCTGCAATGTAGTCGCGAATGCGCTCGTCTACCTGCTGCCAGAGGTTGACGTGATGCGGATAGAGCGTGTTGTCGAGGTCGAACACCCAGGTCTCCACGTGACCGAAGGCGCGCGGCGTGGGACGGGCTGAGGAATTCATGACGCGGCGGCTTGGTTGCTGATCACGTTCCTGAGTGGCCGGTCGAACGCCAGGATGACGGCGCTGGCAATCAGGGCGATGCCGGCGATCATCAGGAAGAACGTCGTCTTGTCCATGCTGCTCCAGAAGCTGCCGAGCCAGCCGGCGATAAGATTGCCGGTGAAACTCGTCGCCAGCCATAGTCCCATCAGCATCGAGACCATGCGCGCCGGTGCGACCTTCGACACCAGCGAGAGTCCGATCGGCGACAGGTAGAGCTCGCCGAGGGTGATGACGACGAAATATGCAAGCAGCCACAGCCAGCTCGCTTCGTCGCCTGCCGCCTGCCAGGCGGCGGCGACCATGATCAGGTTGGCCAGCGTCACGCCGAAGCAGCCGATCGACATCTTGGTGACGGTCGAGGGCTCCCTGCCGCGCCTGGCCTGCCACGCCCATAGCGCAATGATGAAGGGCGTGAAGACGAAGATCAGGAACGGGTTGAAGGCCTGGAACCAGGTGATCGGGATTTCGCCGTGCCAGAGGATGAGATTGATCGTGCGGTCGGTATAATCGTCGGCCCACAGCACAATGGTGTTGCCTTGCTGCTCGTAGGTTGCCCAGAACAAGGTCGTCGGCACGAACAGCGCGATCAGCGCCAGGATGCCGCGCCGTTCGTTGCGATCGAGCGGCTTGTGCTCGATCCCTGCAGCCATGGCCTTGTGCAACTCGTCCGGCGGCAGGGTGGGCATGGCATAGAGATAGATTGCGAGCGCGATCGTCATCCCGACGCCGGCGGCGGTGAAGCCGTAATGCCAGCCCAGTTCTTCGCCGAGCGTCCCGCAAACGAGGGGCGCGAGAAACGCGCCGAGATTGATGCCGACATAGAAGATCGAATAGGCGCGATCGCGGCGCGGGTCGCCGGGCGCATAGAGTCCGCCCACCTGCGCCGACATATTCGGCTTGAACGCTCCATTGCCCAGAATGAGCATGGTCAAGGCGATGAGGAACAGCGGCTCGAAAGCCATCATGAAATGGCCGATCGCCATCATCGCCGCGCCGAGGAGGATCGTGCGATGCTGGCCGAGCACGCGGTCGGCGAGCATGCCGCCGAACACCGGCGTGAGGTAGACGAGCCCGGTATAGAGCCCATAGACGTGCGAAGAGAAGGGCTGCACGCCGAGCGGCCCCGACATCGATTCGAACAGGTATCTGAGCGCGCCGAGCCCGATCACGTTGTCGGCATGCCCGGGCAGCAACAGCAGCTTCACCATGTAGAGGACGAGCAGGGCGCGCATTCCGTAATAGGAGAAGCGCTCCCACATCTCGGTCGCGAACAGGAAGGTCAGTCCGCGCGGGTGGCCGAAGAGGTCGTTCGCGGCTTCGGTCGTGTGACGACGTTGCTCGGCAGTTGAAAAGGCCATGATGCGACGCTGCTGCCGTTCCTGAGCCATTGCCGGCTTGACGCGGCCAGTCAAAGCTTCTCCGCCGGCGGGCTTGCTACCGCGGCGGAAGCGCGCGACCCTAGAACGCGTCTCGCGTCGGCGTCAAACCGCGCAGTCGGGGAGCAGCCGGCGACCGCGGTCGTGGTCGCGGGCGCAGGGCGGCGTTTCGTACACTTGACGCTGCCCGCGATCTGCGAAAAACGCTGGGGGCGAGAAATAACAGCGGAGGAATGCCCATGACCGGGTTCAAGCGCGCCGTGCTGGGGGTCGGATTAGCGGCGTTGGTTGTGATCGCCGCGCAGTCGGCAAGAGCACAAGGCGATGCCGCGGCGAACTTTCCCAACAGACCAATCCGCTTGATCGTCGGTTTCGCGGCCGGCGGCGGCAACGATCTTTTCGCGCGCCTCGTCGGGCAGAAGCTGTCGGACAACATCGGACAACCCGTGATTATCGAGAACAAGCCTGGTGCCGGCGGCCGAATCGCGGTCGAGTACGTCAAGAACCAGCCCGCGGATGGATACACGATCATGGTGGCCGCGAGCGGCCAGATGGCAATCGCGGCGGCGATCTATCCCAAATTGTCCTATCATCCGACCCGCGACTTCCTGCCGCTGACCATGATCGCGTCGTTTCCGCTGATCCTCGCCGGCCCGGCCAACGACACGATCAAGTCGGTCAAAGACCTCGTCGCCTACGGCAAGGCCAATCCCGACAAGTCCAATTACGCCACCTCCTCGCCGGCCTTCACCATCACCACCGAGCTGTTCAAGCTGAAGACCGGAATGCCGGGCGTGGCGGTACCCTACAAGAGCAGCAACGAAATGATGCTCAGCGTCGCCGGCGGGAACACGTTGTTCTCCATCGCCGACGGCCCGCCCACGATGCCGCTGGTGCAGGGCGGCAAGATCCGCGCCCTCGCAGTGACGGGATCGGAGCGCTCCTCGGAACTCCCGGACGTGCCGAGCATGGCGGAGGCAGGCTATCCGGAGGTGAATATCGGCCTCTGGAGCGGCGTATTCGTCTCGGCCAGCACGCCGCCTGCGATCGCGCACAAGCTCGATACGGAGTTGCGGCGCGCGCTGGCCGATGGCGGGGTGCGCGAGAAGCTCAAGGCGATGGCGGTCAACCCCGGCGGCGGTCCCGGCGAGGAGTTCCGCAAGAAGATCGATGGCGACATCAAGGTCTTTGCCGACGTCGTCAAGGCCGCCAATCTGAAATTCGAGGAGTAGGATTCGCTCCCTCGCGGCCGCAGCGAACGCACGCCATGCGACGGAAGTCGAAGATCGATGCTGCGAAAAAAGGCTTTCGTCGGCGGCAGCCTGTGCTAGGACGGGCGCAGGGGCGATGCCTGTCCTGGAGAGGGCATCGTGCAGCTCATCTTCTACTACGTCGGCTTCATGGCGCTCGGCGATGTCGCCGACTATCTCATCGGGCTCCTGGTCGAGCGCGTTTGGCCGCAGGCGAGCCTGCTGATCTTTTTGGCGCTCTACTTTGTCTTCCTGTGGATCGCTTGGCTGCTGGCGGTGAAGATGACCGAGCCAAAAGCCAGCAAACAAGGCGCAAGCTGATATTCGCTATCTTCCTTGCCGAAAAACGCGTGCCGCTTTGCTGCGGTGCACCCCAAGCGCATTCCACGGCTTTCGCCGCTGAATTCGATCGCCGATGGTGCAAGCGTGCGCGCGCCCGCACCTGTGCAAAGCGGGGATGAATATCTTGCCGCGGTGGAACGGTCTCCAGACTTGCGTTAAGTTTTGGACTGCTCGGGTGACCACGCGGGCGAAGAGTAGAGCACGGAGTGCAAGCTCTGCCGCGCCGCCCCACGATGCGCCTCCGACATGTGGCGCCCGAGCGCCAAATCTTTGTCGACAAAGTCGCACGCGGCGCCGGTTTAAAAACTGGCGCGGCGTGCGCTCGCGCTACACGTCGAGCATCTCCTCGTCCGCGAACTCCGCCCGCTCCTGGATGAACTCGAAGCGCGCTTCCGGCTTGTTGCCCATCAGGCGCTCGACCGAGCTGTCGGTTTTCTTGCGTTCGTCATCGACCACCACGACGCGCAACAACGTGCGCTTCTTCGGGTCCATGGTGGTCTCCTTGAGCTGATTAGCCATCATCTCGCCGAGCCCCTTGAAGCGGCCGATCTCGACCTTGGCGTTGGCGTGGAATTCCTTTTTCAGCAGCTCATCCTTGTGCTTGTCGTCGCGTGCGTAAAAATTCTTGCCCCCATGGCTCAAGCGGTAGAGCGGTGGCACCGCGAGATAGAGGTGGCCGTTATCGATCAGCTTCGGCGTCTGCCGGTAGAAGAAGGTGATCAACAGCGAGGCGATATGGGCGCCGTCGACGTCGGCGTCCGTCATCACGATCACCTTCTCGTAGCGTAGATCCTCGTCGCGATAGTGCGCGCCGGTCCCGCAGCCGAGCGCTTGCATCAGGTCGGCGAGTTGCTGGTTCTGGGCAAGCTTGTCCTTGCCGGCGGATGCGACGTTGAGGATCTTGCCGCGCAACGGCAGCACCGCCTGCGAGGCGCGATCCCGCGCTTGTTTCGCCGAGCCGCCGGCCGAATCGCCCTCGACGATGAATATCTCGGCGCCCTGGGCGGCGGTATTGGTGCAGTCGGCGAGCTTGCCGGGAAGGCGCAGCTTGCGCACCGCGGTCTTGCGCGCGTTCTCCTTCTCTTGGCGGCGGCGGATGCGCTCCTCCGCGCGTTCGATCACGAAGTCGAGGAGCTTGTTGGCCTGCGTGGGATTGGCGGCGAGCCAGTGGTCGAATGGGTCCCTGATGGCGTTCTCGACGATGCGCGTCGCTTCGCCGGTTGCGAGCCGATCTTTGGTCTGGCCCTGAAATTCGGGCTCGCGGATGAACACCGAGACCATGCAGGCGGCGCCGTTCATCACGTCGTCGCCAGTCACCGCTCCCGCGCGCTTGCCTTGGCCCACGCGCTCGGCATGGTCCTTGATGCCCTTCAAGAGCGCGCCACGCAGACCCGATTCGTGCGTGCCGCCGTCTGGCGTCGGGATCGTGTTGCAATAGGAGGAGAGGAATCCGTCGCTGTCGGCGGTCCATGCGACCGCCCATTGCGCCGCGCCGTGGACGCCGATCTTGCCCGCGCTGCCGGTGAAGATGTCCGGGTGGACCAGGGCGGCGCCGTTGATGGCCGCGGACAAATACTCCTTGAGCCCGTCGGCGAAATGGAAGGTGGCTTCCTCCGGCACATCCTCCACCCCACGCAGGAGCTCCTTGGCGCAGGACCAGCGGATCTCCACGCCGCCGAACAAATAGGCCTTGGAGCGCGCCATCTTGAAGACGCGTTCCGGCTTGAAATGCGCCTTCGCGCCGAAGATGTCGGGATCGGGCCGGAAGCGTACCTTGGTTCCGCGCCGGTTGGGGACGCGGCCGAGCTTTGCCAGCTTGCCTTTCGGCTTGCCGCGCTCGAACACCATGCGGTGTAGCGTCTGCTCGCGCGCGACCTCGACCTCCATGCGCTCGGACAGCGCGTTGGCGACGGAGACGCCGACGCCATGCAGGCCGCCCGACGTCCCATACACCTTCGAGTCGAACTTTCCCCCCGCGTGCAACGTGCACATGATCACTTCGAGCGCGGATTTGTTCTTGAACTTCGGGTGCGGATCGACGGGAATGCCGCGCCCGTTGTCGGTCACGCTGACGAAGCCGTCGGCCTCCATCTCGACCTCGATGAAGCTCGCGTGCCCGGCGAGCGCCTCGTCCATGGAATTGTCGATCACCTCCGCGAAAAGGTGGTGCAGCGCCTTTTCGTCGGTGCCGCCGATATACATGCCCGGACGCCGTCGCACCGGCTCGAGGCCTTCGAGCACCTCGATGTCGCGGGCGGTGTAGCGGGTCTCGGCTGCGCTCGTGGGCCTGCCAGCGCGCGCTGCCTTGCTGGAGACGCGGCGCGGAGCGGCCTCGGGCAAATCCGAGAACAGGTCCTTGCCCGAATTTTGGGCGGGAGTGTTGGCTGCTGCTTTAGCCATTTTGGCCATGCGTCTCATGACTGGCGAGGGGCAAACGAATCAACTGTGACTATGCCACGGCCGTGGCCGCAGCGTGACACCGGCATTCAGCCCCAGCGCGACCGCGCAGCTTCATATGGTCGAACCTTACCATCAATTCAACTTGATGCCGTCGGATGGCCGTTGACTCGCCAGATATTCGCCCGATCCTCTTGCCAAAACTTTACCGAAGCCGAGAGGAGGTCGCCATGTTCTATTTCAACCGCCTGCTAAACGCGCTGTCATCCCGCGCCGGCAGCACCGCCCAATTCCAGCGGATGCTCGAGTGGAAGCTGTTGCGCGGCAGTCACGAATTTCCAGGACCGGACGGCGGGACCTGCGTCAACGAGGCGGCGATCGTCGCCGCCGGCTATCCTTATCGCGCGATCTACCGCGCCAAGGATTTGCCGGCCTCCTTCTCGCGTCCGATCGCGCTGTTTGCGCTGTGCCTCAACGACACTCTCGACGACGAATTGCGCCAAGAGCTGCTGATGCCGTTCGTCACGCGTCTTGCCGGGTCCGCAGATACGCCCAAGATCGAGATGATGCGGGCGGAGCTCATGCTCAAGCGGACCGCGGCCGAAGTTCTGGCGCCAGCGCTCGCGCGGTCAGGTTACCCCGAAATCGCGGAACGATGTCGGTCGCTTCGCACGCCCACCGAGCTAGTGGCAATCGCGCGATGCCTGCGCAGCTGCGATACTTCCGCGCTCCACCGGCCGCTCGCCTCCGCTCTCGAACACGCGGCCGATGCCGGCCGACACTGGCTGTCGGGTTTGCCGAGCGAGGTTGTGTTCTGCACATTCTCCGCGATACGGGAAATCGCCTCGCTCGAAGGCGATCGTGCCGTCGAAACGGTCTATCGACGAGCAGCCGCGATCCTCGACGCGGCAATCGACGTCGGAAAGCAGGCGGACGCCACCGGCAGGGATGTGGTCGCGAAACGGATGGCTGCAGCCAAGCGGACATCGTCCACGGCGGCGCATCGGGGAGAGGCACTCGCAGCCTGAACATGAGGATAGCGCCGCAGGCGGTCTGGTCTTGTCGAGCAAGCCGCGCTAGACCCGGGCTGGTAACCGGGCCGCCTCCCACATGTTCGAGAGCCTCGAAGCTCACGCCCAACAAGTGGTGGAGTTTGTGCGTGTCCACGAGGCGTGGGCGGCGCCCGTTGTTTTTGCGCTCGCCTTCGGCGAATCGCTTGCATTCATTTCCTTGCTCGTCCCGGCCTGGGCGGCGCTGGTTGGGATCGGCGTTCTGATCAGCTCCGGCAATCTCAATTTCTGGCCGGTTTGGGTTGCGGGTTCGATCGGAGCCGCGCTCGGTGACTGGCTCTCCTACTGGATCGGCGTAAAGCTTGGACCACCAGTCGCGCACATGTGGCCGCTGTCGCGCCATCCCGAACTGCTGCCGAAAGGCGAAGCGTTCGTGAAGCGCTGGGGCGTGCTTGCGATCTTCGTCGGCCGTTTCTTCGGACCATTGCGCGCCTCGGTCCCGCTGGTCGCCGGCATTTTCCGGATGCCCTCGTGGCAATTCCAGACCGCGAACTTCAGCTCGGCGTTCGTTTGGGCTGCGGTGCTGCTCACCTTGGGCGACGTGGTGAGCAAGGTTCTCAGGTGGGTCTGGAGGTAGTCGAACGATCAGGCCTCAGGCATCAGGGGTCACAGGGTTGCGCTGCTCCCGACTCCTGCCCCCGATCACGGACCCCGTCATTCGTTGAGCTTACGAAGCACCGCGCCGACGATGTTGCAATAATCGTCGGTCCACACCCATTGGCTTGGATCAGGCGCCTTGAGCGCCCAATCCCGCGCCTGCGCGAGGGCGCCGAAGTCCTCCTCGCTGCGCGCAACCGCCACCACCGTGGCGACGAATTTGTACGGATTGGCCGCCTCGTCGAGGTCGGAACTGTCGCTGACGCGCGCGATCAGGCTATTCGCCGCGGCGATGCCGGCGACCACCGAGGCGAGTTCGAGGTGCCGGTTCGACACGTGCATGACTACCATGCCGTGAGTGCTGAGCTTCTTGAGGTAGATCGCCATGGCTTCGCGCGTGAGCAGATGGATGGGGATCGCGTCGGAGGAGAAGGCGTCGACGATGATGAGGTCGTAGGCGCCGTCGGGCGCTTCGGCGAGCGTCAGCCGCGCATCGCCGAGGATGATCGGCACGTCCGGCCGACACACCCACAGAAAGCTGAACAGATATGGGTCGCGAGCAATGCGGATAACGGCGGGGTCGATCTCGTAATAGTGCACGGTATCGTCCGGCGCGGCGCGGCAGGCCAGCGAGCCTGCGCCGAGCCCTATCACCGCAAAGCGGATCGGCCGGTCGACGCGCGCCCGCACCGCCGCGAAAGTCTCCGAGATGGCGGAACCGTCCCAGTAATAAAGCAGCAGCTCTGGCGGATCGATCGCGGCCAGTCGACCATCGGCTTTGCGGATGCGCTGGCCGCCGTGCAGCGTGGTCCCGTGCTGGAGGAGACGGAACTGGCCGTCCGCGGTCGCCGTGATCTTGGCGACGCCGAAGAAACTGCGCACGGACACCGCACCGGCTTGCTCGACGATGCTGTGGTTCACCAGAAGGATGAAGGCGATGACCGCGGCGAACGGCAATGGCGCACGCCAGAACAGCACGCTCGCGGCCAAGAACGCGCCCACGGTCCAGTTGAAGGCGGTCTCGCCGAGCACGATCGGGTATAGCGCGCAGACGATGAGGACGAGCACCGCGGCCGCAAGGCCGCCGAAGAGGAGGTAGCGCCGACGGCGGTCGTCCGGCAAGGCGAGGCCCGGCCGGCACAGCACCGCTAGCGCAATCAGGATCGGGTATTCCGCCACCCAGTCGAACACATGGGGCGCGATCAATCCGGCCGCGATGCCGCCGATCACGCCGCCCGTCGATATCCAGAGATAGAAGGCAGTGAGGTATCTGGGCGCTGGCCGCGTGCGCGCCAGCTCGCCATGGCACATCAACGCGTTGACGAAGAAAACCGAGAGGTGCACGGCAAGCAGCCCGACGATGGTCTTGACCGGATCGAAGATGATCACGGCAACGAGCGCAATGATGAACGCCGGTTGCACGGCAACCACGAGCCAGTGCGGGACGATCGGCCGGCGCGCAAACACGATGACGAAGGTCAAGAGATAGAGCGCAAGCGGAAGGACCCAAAGGAGCGGCACCGCCGCCACATCGGTCGAAATGTGCGCCGTCACCGCGACGAGGAGGCCGGCGGGCACCGCCGCGAGCGCGACCCAGAAGCCGGCATCCTTCCAGGTCGGAGGCGTATCCGCGGCGCCGCCGGCACGCGCATCTTCGTCCGGCGCGCGCCATCGCAGCGCCCCGCAGGCGGCGAGCAGCGCAATGAGGAAGCAAAAGCCGATCGACCACGACCATGCTTGATCGCCCAATCGCACGAAGGGCTCGATCACGATCGGATAGGACACGAGCGCGAGGAAGCTTCCAACATTGCTGGCGGCATAGAGGAAGTACGGGTCTTTGGCGGCAGGGTGATCTGTGCGCGCGAACCAGGCCTGCAACAACGGACTGTTGGCGGCGAGCGCAAAAAACGGCAGGCCGATCGAGGCCGTGAACAATCCGATCAGCCAGAGCGCGTGCGCGGCCGCTGGCGGGCGGTCCCAGCCGGCGGCGATCGACAGCGGCAGCGCGAACGCAGCGGCGATCATCACCGCCAGGTGGAGCGCAACCGACACGCGACCGCCGGCGTAGCGCGTGAGCCAGTGGGCGTAGGCGTAGCCCGCGAGCAGCGCGGCCTGGAAGAACACGATCGCCACCGACCACACCGACGGCGCGCCGCCAAAACGGGGCAGCACCATCTTGGTGAACATCGGCTGCACCATGAACACCAGCGCGGCACTGAGGGTGATGGCCGCGGTGAACGTTGCGAGCAGCAAGGCGCGTCCGGACATCGCGTCCGGCGTCGGTTCCGTCGCTGGCTGGTCGGCGATCCCCATGCCCTAGCCTTATCGCGTTGCGGTGGTGGGCGGAATAGTCGGTGCTTCGATCATCGTCCATGGCTGAGCCGCACCGGGGGCCGCATGGGCGCTGGTCGGGACTATTCGCCGCGATGGCAGCGCGGCGCACGGGTAGTTCTCAACGCGAGCCATTGGCGCTAGGATCTCGCCGTCGGTATTGACCAACGACACAACAGTGTCACGACCTACGCCGTGCGGGCCGCCATCATGCACCATCCGCGGCGACGTCTTTGCCGAGAAAGGCCGTGACCAGAAAACGATTGATCAGGAGGAACGCCATGACTGAACTCACCCGCCGCAGCCTGCTCACGGGGACCGTTGCGACCACGGCCGCCGCGGCTGTTCCACTGGCCACGAGCTTTCCAGCGCGCGCGGCGGCTCCGCCCGCCGGCACGCAGGCGCCGGGCTGGTACCGCTACAAGGTCGGCAGCTTCGAGATCACCGTGGTGACCGATGGCGTGAACCGCTTCAAATTCCCGGACAACATAGTGGCCAATGCCAAGCGCGAGGACGTCAATTCCGCGCTCGCGGCGGCGCACTTGCCGTCGGACATTTTTGTCACCCCCTACAATCCGATCGTCGTCAATACTGGACACAAGCTCGTGGTTATCGACACCGGCCTGGGCGAGGCGGGGTTCAATGCGAGCAAGGGGGCGAACGGCCAGTTCTTGACCAATCTCGCCGCCGCCGGCATCGATGCCAAGGCGATCGATGCCGTCATCATCTCGCACTACCACGGCGACCACGTGAACGGCTTATTGAAGGCCGACAATTCGCTCGCCTTTCCCAATGCCGAGATTCTGGTGCCGGCAGCTGAACACGCGTTCTGGATGGACGACGGCGAGATGAGCCGCGCGCCCAAGGGCCGCATGGAGGACCTGTTCAAGAACAATCGCCGCGTCTTTGCCGGCGAGGTGGTGAAGCGACTGCGGACCTATGACGAAGGCAAGGAGGTCGTCGCCGGCATCACGGCGGTCGGCACCCACGGCCATTCCGCCGGCCACAATTCCCATGTCGTGTCGTCCGGATCGAGCACGGTCTACGTCCAGGCCGACGTCACCCACGTGCCGTTCCTGTTCGCGCGCAATCCCGGCTGGCATGCCTTCTATGACCAGGATCCGATCATGGCGGAAGAAACCCGCCGCAAGGTCTACGACATGCTGGTGGCGGAAAAGATGCTGCTTCAGGGCTTCCACTATCCGTTCCCCTCGCTCGCCTATGTCGAGAAGAGTGGATCGGGCTATCGCGAGATTCCGGTGCCCTGGAATCCGACGATCTGAACGCCTCGGCCGCTCCGCCGCGCATCCTGCCGCGGCTGAAATAACGTGGCATAGCTGGCTTCAGTCCGCGGGTGCGCGCGTACGCGCTTGACGGACGCTGGCTTGGCGTCTATAGCGGCCGCCCATGACGATGACCGCCCGCAGCGCATTGTTGCGACGCCGCCGCGCCCGCGCGGCACGGGCACGCGATCGCGTGTGATCGTCACCCGTGCCGCCGGAGTCGGCTCCGCGGCACATCTTCTCGACCCCCGCGTCATGACCGAGCTCCGGCAGCCTCTCGCATCGGAGCACGACCATGTACGTCCATCCTGCCTTCAAGGTTCATCGCGCCGTCGGCCTTGCCTTTGCGGCTGCGCGCGGCTTCGGCCACGTGATCGCTTGCGAAGGCGGCCGCCCGGTGGCCGCGCTACTGCCGTTCCACCTGATGGAGGCGCACGGCAGGCTGCCGCGCGTCCAATTTCATGTCGCACGCCTCAATCCACTCGCCCAGCTCGCGGCCAAGGGTGGACCGTGGCTGATCGCCGTTGCCGGCGACGACGCCTATGTATCGGCGCACTGGTACGCGAGTCCCGAGCAAGTGCCCACCTGGCTCTATGAGGCTGTGCAGCTGTCGGGGCCGGTGCATGTGGTCCCGACCGACCACACTTCCGACCATCTCGATCGTCTTGTGGCGCAATTCGAATCCAGGCTGGCACCAAAGCCGCCCTGGGTCGCTGACAGCATGTTGTCGTCGCAACGGCGCGCGACACTGATGAAGTCGATTGTCGCCATCGAGATGACGGTCGAGACCGTCGAGGCCAGCTTCAAGCTCAACCAGCACAAGGCCAACGCCGATCACGTCGCCGTTGTCCGCGTGCTACGCGAGCAGGGCGAGGCGTCAGCCCAGGCGATTGCAGCACGGATGGTCGCCTTGCGGCCGCACTTGGCGTACGAATGAGCAACCGATGGGAAGGACTTGAGTCATGGCTGACAAGGCTAAGATCGGCGTGCTCGGCGCGTCGGGCTATACCGGCGCGGAGCTCCTGCGGTTCCTGATCCCCCATCCGCGGGTCGAGATTGTGCTGCTCACCGCCGAGCGCCGCGCCGGGCAGGACATGCGTCAGGTCTTCCCTCAGTTCTCGCCCTATGCGCTGCCGAAGCTCCTGGCGATCGATGGCGTCGACTGGAACAAGGCCGCGCTCGATCTCGCCTTCTGCGCGCTGCCGCACGCGACCACGCAGACCGTGATCAAGGACTTGTTCACCAGGGCTCCGAACACCAAGGTGATCGATCTCTCCGCAGACTTTCGCCTCGGCGATACCGCAGCCTATGCGCACTGGTACGGCCACGAGCACCACGCCCCGGACCTGCAAAAGGAGGCGGTCTATGGCCTCGCGGAAATCTACCGGCACAAGATCAAGACCGCGCGGCTAGTCGCCAATCCCGGCTGCTACACGACCTGCGCGGAGCTGCCCCTCATCCCGCTCTTGAGCGCGAAGGCCATCGATCCCGACGAGATCGTGATCGACGCCAAATCGGGCATGACCGGCGCGGGGAGGGCGGCGAAAGAACAGATGCTGTTCTCGGAGGTCTCAGAAGGCTTCCACGCCTACGGCGTGGGGCACCACCGCCACATGGCCGAGCTCGATCAGGAATTTTCCAGGGCCGCAGGGCGCAAGGTCATCGTCAGCTTCACGCCGCATCTCGTGCCCATGAACCGCGGAATTCTCTCGACGATCTACGTGCGCGGGCTCAAGGCCTCGGCCGCAGACCTGCACGCGATCCTGTCGAAATCTTACGCCGAGGAGCCGTTCGTGCATGTCCTGCCGTTCGGCGAAATGCCGCAAACCCGCCATGTGCGCGGCTCCAACATGACGTCCATCGGGGTCACAAAGGACCGCGTCGAAGGTCGCGCCATCATCTGCTCGGCGCTCGACAACCTCAGCAAGGGCGCCTCGGGGCAGGCCGTGCAGAACATGAATCTCATGCTCGGCTTTCCCGAGACTCTGGGGCTCGAGCAGGTGGCGCTGTTCCCGTGATGCGTTGATAGCCCTGCGCGCGCACTCGATCTGCAGAGCGCGAGGCCATCGGCTGGCAGCACCAGCCGTGCCGCTCAATGCTGCAAGATCTTCGACAGAAAAACCTGTGCGCGCTCGCTGCGTGGCTTGCCGAAGAATTCGGCAGTCGGCGCGTCTTCGACGATCTGGCCCCGGTCCATGAACACCACGCGGTGGGCAACCTTGCGCGCAAAACCCATTTCGTGCGTGACGACCATCATGGTCATGCCCTCCTTGGCGAGCGCTACCATGACGTCGAGCACCTCGTTGATCATCTCGGGATCGAGCGCGGAGGTGGGCTCGTCGAACAGCATGGCGATCGGATCCATGGCGAGCGCACGCGCAATCGCGACCCGCTGTTGCTGACCGCCGGAAAGCTCGCCGGGATATTTGCGGGCGTGCGCGCTCAGACCTACGCGCTCGAGCAGGCGCATGCCTTTTGCCGCCGCCTCATCCTGGCTGCGGCCGAGCACCTTGATCTGCGCCAGTTCGAGATTGCGCATCACGGTGAGATGCGGGAACAGCTCGAAATGCTGAAACACCATGCCGATGCGGGCGCGCAGTTTCGGCAGGTCGGTCTTGGGGTCGTTCACGGAAATGCCGGCGACCGTGACGGTGCCTTCCTGGAACGGCTCGAGCCCATTGACGCATTTGATCAACGTCGACTTGCCGGAACCCGATGGACCGCACACCACGACGACCTCGCCCTTGGCGACTTCCGTCGAGCACTGATTGAGCACCTGAAAGTTGGGGTACCACTTGCTGACTTTGCTGACCGTGATCATGAAAGGTCCTCAGCGGATGATCGCGACCCGACGCTGCAGCCGACGCACGAGCAGCGAGGCCACGAACGAGATCACGAAATAGACCAATGCGGCGAACAGGTACATCTCCACCAACCGCCCGTCGCGCTGCGCGACTTTCGACGCGGCGCCGAGGAAATCCGTGATCGAGAGCACATAAACGAGGGAAGTGTCCTGGAACAGGACGATGGTTTGGGTGAGCAGCACCGGCAGCATGTTGCGGAACGCCTGCGGCAGCACGATGTAGCCCATCGTCTGCAAGTAGGTCATGCCGAGCGCCTGCGCCGCCGCCACTTGATCGCGCCGAATCGACTGGATCCCGGCGCGCATGATCTCGGCGAAATAAGCGGCCTCGAACAGCGTGAATGTGATGAGCGATGAGGCGAACGCGCCGACCTGGATCGGCCGCGAGGCGCCGGTGACCCACTGACCGATGAAGGGCACCAGGAAATAGAACCAGAAGATCACCAGCACCAGCGGCACCGACCGCATCAGGTTCACGTAGCTGGCGGCGAGCAGCGAGAGCGGAGCAAGGCCCGACAGCCGCATCATCGCGAGCAGGGTACCGAAAATAATGCCGCCGCACGTCGCCAGCGCGGTCAGCATCAGCGTGAAGGTCATGCCGTCGTAGAACAGGTAGGGCAGCGAGCGAATGATGACGTCGAAGTCGAAATCCGCGAACATCGATCGCCTCAGTGGACGGACGCCGCAGGGGCGGCGCCGATGAAGCCGGGCACGGCTGCGCGGCGCTCGATCCAGCGCATGCCGAAGGTCACCACGATGTTGATTGCGATGTAGATGACGGTGGCGGCAGTGAACGCTTCGAACACCTGGAACGTGAATTCCTGCATGGCGCGCGCGCGTGCCGTGAGCTCCATGAGCCCGATCGTGAGTGCGACCGCGCTGTTCTTGATGATGTTGAGAAATTCGGACGTCAGCGGCGGCAGGATGACGCGATACGCCATCGGCAACAGCACGTAGAGGTAGGCCTGCGTCGGCGTGAGCCCGAGCGCGAGCGCGGCCCAGCCCTGGCCGCGGGCGAGACTCAAAATGCCGGCGCGCACCTGCTCGGCGACGCGCGCCGAGGTGTAAAAGCCGAGCGAAACCACGGCCGTGTAGAACGAGGCGTCGGGAAGCTGCTTGAGCCAGTCGCCGAGCTCGGTCGGCAGGAGCTCGGGCAGCACGAAATACCACAGGAACATCTGCACCAGCAGCGGGATATTGCGGAACACTTCCACATAGGCGTCGCCGAGCCGGACGAGCCAGGGACTGGGCGTGGTGCGAATGACGCCGACCAACGATCCCATGGCGAGCGCCAGGCACCACGCGCTGAGCGCGGTTGCGAGCGTCCAGCCAGTGCCCATGAGGAGCGTTTCGAGATAGGTGTGCACTCCGTCGGGCGACGTCTGAAAGAAGATGCCCCAGTTCCAGTTGTAATTCACGCTGCCCCCTTATCGCGGAGCGGTCATCAGACATCAGTGATCACGACGACATGGTGTTTGTCTGACCACCGATGTCTGATGCCGGCTGATACTTCAATACACCGCCGGGTCGCCGCTATCGGTCGGGCTGGCAACCACCTTCTTGAAGGCGTCGCTCATCGGCACGTTGAGGTTGAG
>WNGK01002167.1_pt1 | contig 21298 bp, 16 predicted proteins | sample 5400601 | NCBI WGS metagenome assembly WNGK01 (sample SAMN13153376, study PRJNA577476) | soil metagenome | isolation source: 60 cm soil or saprolite under Garry oak tree replicate 1 | place: USA:California | collected 2016-06-15
GGATCGGTTGCACGAACCATTGCTGTCCTTGCAATCTTGGAATTGTTGTTGCTATTCGCCCCGAGCGCCTCAGCCGTCCCGTCGTATGCCCGCAGGTACGGCATGGAATGCTCCGGCTGCCATACGATGTGGGGCGCGTTGAACGGCGCCGGCGTTACATTCAGGCTCAGCGGCTATCGCGCGATCAACGGCAGTGATCTCACGCCCATTTCGGAAGATATCGAAATCGCGAAGGGCGTGAGCATCCCGACCACGCTGCCGCTGTCGTTCGTCACGGGCGTCGGCTACGACCAGCGTGAGGAGAAGCGTACGGCATCGGACGGCAGCACCAATACCGCTCGGGGATCCAGCCTTGCGCTCGAGGATGCGAGTATTTTCATGACCTCGCCCTTGGGTAAGTACTTCTCCGCCTTCGTAGAGTTCCCGATGTACGAAACCAAGTCGTGGGAATTCACGCCCACGGGCAAGTTCGAGGCGAATGACACGTCGAGGAGTCACAAGATTCAGTTCGAGGCCGAAAAGCCGACTTTCGAGGTGGCGAAGTTCTGGTTCAACAACGTAGCGGGCGACGCCCTGCCGCGTGACAGCCTCAACGTGCTCGCCGGCATAACCCACCTTCCGCTGGGCTATGCGTCCGGCAAGGTCCGGCTGTCCGTCAACCAGTACCTCATCTACGAGCGACGCGCGCTCGATTACATCAGCCCGAACAAGGTCGGAGACGTGCTCGGCGATGCCGACGACTACCTATTCAAATTGGGCGAGCCGCAGGTCATTGCCGAGGTCAACGGTATGCTGACTTTCGGTAAACCGGTCACCGACGTTGGCAAGAGAGACACGTTCTGGGCCGAATACCACCTCGGCGTTACCAACGGCAGCAATGACAGCGCCGACAACAACACGCAGAAGGATTTGTACGGACGCTGGGTCATGCGCTATTACAACCAATCGCTGGGTTTTTCTGCCTATCATAGCGCCGACACCTACGACGAGACGTTGCGAAACTTCGCGTCGATCGCCGGCAATCCGAACGGCGTCGGGATCATGTCGGGACGGCAGGACAAGAACAGCATGACGAGACTCGGGATCGACGGAACGCTGAGCGCGGTACCGCTCGGATATCCGGTGTGGCTCGAAAACCAGTACATGTCCAATCGGGAAAGCAATCCCACCGGGTTCGGCAAAGAGTTCAAGTGGCATGGCGGCTTCCACCAGCTCAACTGGCAGTTCAAGAAAGAAGGCATTACGTACGCCCGGTACGACTACGTGAAGGGCGACAACATCAACGACACAGTCGTGACGTTGAATGGCGTCACCGGCGTCACGAACTCGACACCGAAGGAATGGGATGTCGTCGCTGGAATCCAGTACCTCCTGAGCCAAAACATCAAGCTCATCGGCGAGTATCGCCATCACGAGTTCCAGGACACCGCAGGTGGTCCGTCAACAGCGCGACTGAAGGACGACGGGTTTACGGTTCGCGTGATGCTCGGGTTCTGAGACGAGTTCGATGTAGCCAGCTATAGCGGGCATCCTCTAACGAATGGAACCCCCAGACGTTAGATTCGGCCGGGATTCGATTTCGAATCCCGGTTTTTTTTCGAGATATCGCCATCGGTCGACGTGTTCGCGCGGCCGCAAACGATTATGTCGTGCTTGCATCAAGTGTCTCATTTGCACAACAGCCAGAGTACAAGGTTTGATCTAGATCAAAGCCGGACATGTGCGCTCGCGCGCCGTATCCAGACATCCCTGACAATACGCTGACGATCGGTCCGGCTCAGCGATGTTCAAGTGCTGTATCGGCCCGCATCGCAAGTCAAGTCGTGGCGGAAACGCTCGTCGTCTCAGCAGGGGAGGCTCAATGAAGTCGCTGCAATCCTTGTTCGCCCTAGGCGCCTGCATCGGATTGTTCGCTCTCGCACCGTCGGTACTTGCAGCCGACGCTCCTTCGGGCGCAGAGGACACGCCAGCGAAAAAAGCGCTGGCGAGAGATGCTGTTTGCACTGTCTGCCATAACGAAAGCTGGCGAGTGCCGGTGCTTTCGCTCTACCAGACGCGCCACGGCAACAGGGCCGATCCGCGAGCGCCCAACTGCCAGTCCTGTCACGGTGATAGCAGCGCCCACCAGAAGGATCCGGGCGGCGCGCATCCGGATGTCGTCTTCGCAGAAAAGTCGAAAAATGTTTCGTCGGCGACAGAGCGAAGCGGCACCTGCCTCACTTGCCACGAGTCGAAAATCCTTCCCCGTACGCACTGGGCCGGTAGCGAGCACCAAACCCGCGATGTGGTTTGCAACAATTGCCATACGGTCCATGCGCCCCGCGACCCGGTGCTGACCAAGGTCATGCAGGCTGACGTGTGCTTCGCCTGCCACAAGACCGAGCGGGCGCAGACGCATCGCATTTCGACTCACCCGATCGCGGCCGGCAAGGTCGTCTGTACCGACTGTCACAACCCGCATGGCTCGACCGGTCCTAAGCTGCTGGTGAAAAACTCGACCAACGAGACCTGCTGGCAGTGTCATGCCGAGAAGCGCGGTCCGTTCCTGTGGGAACACCCCTCGGCCATGGACGACTGTATGAACTGCCACACCCCGCACGGGTCGACCAACCCGCCGCTCCTTAGAGCGCGGGCTCCGTGGCTGTGTCAGGAATGTCATGGCGACGGCGCGCCCCACCCCGGCAACGTCTATAGCGCTTCCAGCCTTCCCGGCGGAGCAGTCGGAAACGTCAACCAGACAGGCGGGGTCTCCGGCACCACTCAGCTGGGTGTGATCAATCCCATCACGGGCGCCAAGGTCACAGCGAACAACCCGCCACCGCAGCTTGCGTTCCGTGCCTGCCTCAATTGCCACCAAAACGTGCACGGTTCCAATCACCCTGCGGGTAACCGCTTCCTACGCTGAGCGGCTGATCGATTAATTGGGAGACAGGTCATGACAAGCCTTCAAAAACGCTTGGTGATGCGCTCCTCCGTGACCGCCATGTGCGGCGCGCTGGCTACGCTCTCCTTCGTTCCGGCGGTTTACGCAGCCGATGACAGCGAACTGATCCGCGCGCTGACCCAGCCGACGAATTTCGTTGAGCTTGGCGCTCTCTACGTCAGCGAGAGCTCCGCCAAGTTCGGCGAGTACAACGGGCTGGACAAGAAAGGGGCGTACGCCATCGGCAATTTCCAGCTGTACGGCGGCGGGGGGAACGACAGTGCATTCCGCTGGCGCGTGCTGGGATACGATCTCGGGCTGGATACGCGTACCGTCATGGGCGAGGTGGGCGAGCAGGGACGCTGGCGGGTAACGGCAGGCTATGAGGGGATACCTCGCCATTACTCGGACACCTTCAAGACGCTCTGGGATGGCGCGGGCACGAGCACGCTCACGCTGCCGCCGGGTTATCCGCCGGCCGCAACGCGGCTCTCGGTCACCAACACGGCCGCGGGTCTGCTGTCCAACTGGAACAACATCCAATCGCCCAATGCGACCGCGACGACCACGGGCGGCGGTCCCGCGTTCGTCATTCCGGCAAACCTCCACGGCTTCGACGTGGGAACGGAACGCAAGCGGACCAGCGGCGGTGTGAGCACCGTGATAGTCCCTGGCTGGGAGTTCAAAGCGTCCGCGCGTCACGAAGAGAAGGACGGCACCAAGTTGACCGGCGCCAACATGGGCGGCTTCGCAGGTATCAGTGCGTTAGTGCCGGAGCCGATCCACAGCAGCATCGACCTGATCGAGGCGTCGCTGGGATATACGGGCGAGAAGGCGCACTTCAGCGTCGGCTACTACGGCTCGCTCTATAAGAACGACACCAATCTTTGGACCGTGGAAAGTGCGGGGGCCAACAACGCGGTTCTCAACAATGTGGCACGGTTCCAGGGCTACCCCGACAATCAGATGCATCAGATCAACGCGTCAGGTGGCTATACGTTCTCGCCGACGACTAAGCTGGTCGTGGCAGCCTCCTATGCAAGGCTCACACAGAACGAGCAATTCATCGACCCGCCAGTCGGCTCGACCTGGGTCCTGCCGGAGACCTCGGCTAACGCCAAGACGATCAACAGCTTCTTCCTCGCCAGACTGACCTCGCGACCGACGAATAATCTCAACGTGACCGCGCAGTACAAGATCGAGGACCGCGACAACCAGACGCCGGTCAAGACCTTCTGTACTACGCGCAGCGACACCGCCGGCCCCTGCACCCTGTTCACCACCGAGCCGCTGAACCGCCGTCTCCAGCAGGCGAACCTCGTAGCGGACTATAGGCTCGGCCGCGGCCAATTGGTCAGGGGAGAGTACGAATATCAGGAGATCAAGCGTACCGCCGACGGAGAGGAGACTCCTTTCCGGGCGGACAAGACCTACGAAAACACAGTGCGCCTCGAATATCGAAAGACCTTGGCGGAAACGCTGACCGGTCGCGTGGCCTATTCCTACGGGGAACGGCGGGTCAAGGACTATGAACAGGGCAATCCGCAGCCGACGAACCCGCCCGCGCCTCTGCCTGCAGCCGACCCGGCGCTAACCGGTTTCGAGCAATTCTTCCTGGCCGACCGCGACCGCCACAAGCTGCGCAGCCGGCTCAATTACGATGCGAGCGACTCGCTCTCGCTACAGGGCACGCTGGATTACAACCAGGACCACTATCGCACCTTGCAGTACGGACTGAAAAAGTCGGAAAGCTGGGTGTTCGGCCTCGATGGCACCTTCGCGGCCAGCGACGCGCTCTCCTTCAACGGCTTCTATACGTATGAAGACATGAGGATGAATTTGGACAGCCTCGCGATCGCACGCGGCCTGACCACCTCGATTCTCGTTCCGCACGTTTCGGGACCGCCGTGCGCGCCGTACACCAACGTCGCGAACACGCTGCCGGCGGACTACTTTACCGATCCGTGCCGGCAGTGGAGCGAATCGCAGGTCGATCGCGTTCATACGCTCGGCGTCGCGGTCAAGTACACGGGTTTGCTCGGCGGCAGGCTCACTCTGACGGGCGACCTGACGTACGCGCACGCGCGTACGCCGATCGGCGTGAACGGCGGCACCTACTACAACAATGGCGTCCCCAGCTCGCCGACGGGCAACGTTTTCATCCCGGCGTCGTCATTTCCGGATATCACCAGTGAAATGACGGACTTGCGCCTGGCCGGTCTCTACGCGCTCGACAAGGCGTCCGCGGTCCGAGTGGGCTATTGGTACCGGCACCTGAAGTCCTCCGATTGGGCGTATGACGCGTACGCTAACTCCGCGCTAGGGGTGCTGGCGCTCCAGGCCTATATTGGCCCGGCCATCACGTCGCCGAACTACAGCGTCCACGTAGTCGGTGTGTCCTACATCTATCACTGGCAGTAGAACCGCTGTCACTGGTCGAGAGGAGAACGGGGGCGAAAATCGACGCCCCCGTGTTTTTTTCGGCGAGCCCCGATCACGGCAGGCAGCATGCATCTTGTGCAAGATTGCATCGCCGCTTTCCTGTTTCCCCCGAACCAAGGCAACAAGCGCTCGCTCCAGCCCGCGCTGGCGTAATCGAAACCTGCGCGGGAGACAACCAGCTCGCGTGACCGTTGCTCTAGCCACCGACGCGTAGGAGCCTGCAGCGCCCCCGGTCCTCCGGGCTCGTGCAGATTGATCTGCGTCAAGCCGTTGCGCGATCGCGAGGAGCAAAGTAACCACAACTTATGCACGAGATTCTGCGGAGGTTTCCATCTACCTGCTTCGCGGGTGAACGGAGCATCATTTCCCGTTGATCACCCGGCGAAGAGCGGGCCTGCCGGCAAACAGAGTCATGCCTAAACATACTGTTCGGCTCATCATCCTCTTGGTCACCTTCGGAGCAGGCGCGTATGCGGCCAAGGGTTTCTTCACCCCCGAGTCGTTCTATCTCTATGGCCACTACCGCGGCGACTCGGTGGCCGAGATCGCATCCGACAAGCCAAAGTACAAGGGTTCGGAATACTGCCAGCCGTGCCACGCCGAGCAGTACGCAGTATGGGCCAAAGGCGTCCACCACAGCGTCGACGTCGGCAAGTTCGTTCAATGCGAGGTTTGCCACGGGGCTGCCGGTGGCCGGGATGCCGGGGGGATGTTTCAGCACGTGGCCACGGGCGTCGATCACCCCGCCAGCGGCAAGCTTGCCGTACCCAGCGATACGCAGAAGTTGTGTTCCCTTTGTCACGAAAAGATGCCGGGCAGGCCCGCGGAGCAGCGTCAGATCGTGATTGCCACGCACGCGGGAACGCAACCATGCACGACCTGCCATAATCCGCATTCGCCCAGGCTCTTCGTTGCAGCCGCGGCGCCGGCATCGCAGCCAGGCAATGCCGCAGCGGGAAAGGCCGCGAGTTGCACCGGTTGTCACGGTGGCGACGGCGTCAGTACCAATCCCGCGTGGCCCAGCCTCGCCGGGCAGCAGAGCGCCTATCTCCTCGAAGCCCTCAAAGCGTACAAAACGGGCGCGCGGGAGAACGCCATGATGGCCGCGACAGTCAAGGGTTTGAGCGACGCCGACATGCAGAAGCTGGCCGGTTATTACGCGACGCTGAAGATCAAGGCCGCGACTACCGCTGAGGCACACCAGGATCTCGCCACCGGCAAAGCGCGAGCCGCGATTTGCGCGGCGTGCCACGGCACGAAGGGCGCCAGTGATAACCCTGCATGGCCGAGTCTTGCCGGGCAGCGGAAGGACTACATGGTTGCGGCGCTCAAGGCCTATAAGGACGGCACTCGGAAAAACGAGTTGATGTCCGGAATCGCCAAGGGGTTGAGCGACGCCGACATGGAAGCGCTTGCGGCGTATTACTCGAGCACGAGTCTCAATTAGGGCGGATCGGATCGAGATCCGGCCAGGAGCTCTCGCAAAATGAAAAAGCGTACCGACCAATGTCAAGAAGGGCGGCGCGAATTTATCCGCCTCTTCGGAGGTGCTGCCGCTGCGTGTGCCGGCACGGCGATGGCCGCGAAGGCGGTACTATCCGAGGCCGAAGCCGCAGCCCCGCAGTCTGTACGACCGGCACCCGCGATCCCCGGGTACGACTGGACTCAGCATCGCTGGGCCTTCGGCATCGACGCCACGAAATGCATCGGCTGCCTGCGATGCGTCGAGGCGTGCAAGCTCGAGAATGATGTCGCCGAGGATGCGCATCACTTCCGGACCTGGGTCGAACGGTACGTCTATCTGGAGGGCGAGGACAAACCGCACATCGACAGCCACCATGATCCGGTGAACATCGAAGCCTCAGGCTCGGAGCGCGAATATCGATTCGCCAATCGCTACAAGGACGCCAAGGTCGAAAAGGCGTTCTTCGTGCCCAAGCTCTGCAACCACTGCACGCATCCGGCCTGCGTGCAGGTGTGTCCTACCGGTGCAACGTACCGAACCGACGATGGTGTGGTTCTCATCGATCACGACTACTGCATCGGCTGCCAATATTGCGTGCAAGCCTGTCCCTATGGCGTGCGCTTCTTCAACGAGCGCAAGCAGGTCTCGGAAAAATGCACGTGGTGTTATCACCGCATCACCAAAGGATTGCTGCCTGCCTGCGTCGAAGTCTGCCCGGTCGGTGCGCGCGTCTTCGGCGATCTCAACGACAGACAGGGCCCGATCAGTCAATTCATCCGCAATAACCGCACGCACGTCCTCAGGCCCGAATCCGGCAACGCTCCGAACGTTTTTTACGTCGGCATCGACAAGGATGTCGTCTGATGGACCATCTCTTTACCATCATGCCGTTCACCGGCTACGTCTATCCCAACGAGACGGTGATCGCCTGGTCGGTGCTGATCGTCGTCTATCCCTACCTCACCGGGCTCGTGGCCGGAGCGTTCACGGTCTCGAGCCTGTACCAGGTTTTCGGCATGCAGCGGTTCAAGCCCGTGGCGCACCTCGCCTTGCTCACTTCGCTGTGTTGCATGCTGGTCGTGCCCACGCCTTTGCTCCTGCACCTCGGTCATCCGGAGCGTGCATTCAACGCCGTCATCACACCGCACACGACGTCCGCCTTTGCCATCTTCGGTTATGCGGCGGGTTTCTACGCGATTCTGTTGATCTTGGAGAACTGGTTCGTGTTTCGGCCATATATCGTCCAGCAGGCGCAGCGAAGGAAAGGGCCGCTCGGATGGTTCTATCGTGTGCTATCGCTCGGGTCTTACGATCTATCCGAGACGGCTATGCGCTATGACCGGAAATGGATTTTCGCGCTGGCCGTCATCGGGATACCTGCGGCTCACGGCTTGCACGGCTATGTCGGATTTGTCTTCGGCTCGCTGAAGTCGCGTGAATGGTGGTCGTCTGATCTGATGCCGGCAGTGTTTTTGTTCTCCGCCATCATCTCGGGCACTGCGTTGTTGATCGTGCTCTACGTCGTCACATGCAGGCTGCGCAAAGTTACGATTGATCTGCCCTGCTTGAAGGGCATGGCTTATACGCTTTGGGGCTTCATGCTTTTTACGCTGCTATTGGAGGGAGTCGAATTTGCCAGCCTTGTCTACAGGGGCCGGGAGGGAATAGACGTGATCATGGAATACGTAAAGGGCCCGCTCATCGTACCCTTTGCCATCCTGCAGTTCGGCGTCGGGTCGCTGGTGCCGATCATCCTGCTTACCTTGATGATCTGGCGGAGGATGACCGGAAAGACGCTGGTCGCAGGAGTCGCCGCCAGCGCAATGCTGGTGTTGCTTGCGGTGTTGATGATGCGTTGGAACGTGGTCATCGGCGGGCAGGAGATCGCAAAGACCGGCAAGGGGCTGCTGGTTTATCATCCGGTAATTTTCGGCCCCGAGGGCATCCTGGCCGCAGCCTCCGTGATCGCCGCGCCATTTATCCTCTTATCGCTGATGATCCGACTCTTTCCGCCTTGGGCCCAAGAAGCGAGGCCCGCGTGAAAACCCGGCGCATGATATCTTGCCGAGAACAAAAATGACCGGAGCTCCGGCTGGCGATGCAAACGCGACGTGCAAGGTGAAAATCCTGAAGATCTCCGCAAGTGTTTGAGGAAATGTCGATGAAACGAAACGTGCGCGCTTTTCTTCTTGTGCCTCTCGCACTCGTGGCGGGCGCGATCGGTCTGGGGTCTTCCCCGGACGCGGCAGCTCAAGCTCCGAGGGTCCAGCCCGGCACGAGCGACGATCTCCGCGCCGCGTACGCGAACGCGGCAGACGTTGCGGATGGCAGGCGATTCGCGGAAAAGACGTGCGCTGGCTGCCACGGCGCGAATGGCGTCAGCAGCATGAAGGGCGTGCCCCATCTTGCCGCCCAGCGCCCCGGATACCTTTACCTCGAGCTCAAGGCCTATCAATCCGGCGCCCGCGGCGATAGCGCCATGGGCGGTGTCGTCAAGCCTCTCAACGATGACGCGCTGTTCAAGGTAGCCGCCTATTACGCGAGCCTCGATCCCGCGCAACCCGCTGCGACGAGCGGGGCCAAGACCGCGCCCGCTAAGCTCGATCCGGTCCAAGCCGGAAAGGCCGCAGCCGCTGCCTGCGCCGGATGCCATGGCGAAGCCGGCATCAGCAAGATGCCCGCCACGCCAAGCCTCGTCGGATTGGACCCGAAGTATCTCGTCGCGGCGATGAAGGCCTATAAGAGCGGCGACCGCAAGAACGACACCATGAAGTCGATGCTCTCGGCGGTCACCGATGCGGATCTGGGCAATATTGCGCTTTACTACGCGCTGCAGAAGCCCGCACGGGCGCAAACGCCTGCAGGCGGGGACCCGGCGGCGGGCAAGGCCGCTGCCGCTGCCTGCGCCGGGTGCCATGGCGACAAAGGTGTCAGTGCGAATCCGGCGATCCCAAGCCTCGCCGGCCAGGATGCGCAATATCTTGCAGCGGCGCTTCACACCTACAAAGAAGGCGGGCGCGGCGATGAGACCATGAAGGGTCTGGCGGCATCGCTCGACGAGGCCGCCGCCAAGAACCTGGCGGCGTTTTATGCGAGCCAACAGCCGCAGCCGACCAACGTGCGCAAGCCGCTAACGACTCCCGAGTGGGCGCAGCGATGCGATCGCTGTCACGGCGTCGACGGCAACAGCACCGACCCGCGCTTGCCAGCTCTGGCGGCGCAGCGCCTTGACTACCTGGAAAAGGTGTTGCATGCCTATCGGACCGGCGAGCGCAAGAGTCCCCAGATGGCAGCGATGTCGGAGGTGCTCACGGAGACGGACGTCGAGAACCTCGCGGCTTACTATGCGCGGCAGAAGGCGCGTGGCGTCGTGTACGTCATCGTCCCAGCCAAGTGACACACGATCGGATCGACGTGGCAGGAAAGCATCCTGCTCTATCCAGCGAGCACTCGGAACGACTTGATGCGGCGTCGACGCACGTAGTTCGGCGAATCACCACCCTCAACAACGGAGGTTGAGAATGAAACGCACTTTTTTGACGGTAGGGTTCCTTGCATTGCTCGGTATGGTCGGTAGCACGCAAGCGGCTGGAGACGTCCAGGCGGGCAAGGTTAAGGCTGGCCCCTGCGCCGGCTGCCATGGCGCCAACGGCGAGGGAAAAGATCCCTACCCCGCGTTGGCAGGCAAGGCGGAGAGTGAGCTGGTGCTGGGGCTGCAAGACTACAAATCAGGCAAGCGGAAAAACGCGATCATGAAGACGTTTGCAACCAAGCTTACCGACCAGGACATGGCGGACTTGGGTGCTTTTTATGCGTCGCTGAAGGGAAAGTGACCCCAGCCCACGCGTTGACCGGGGCGCCCCGCTTGGCGTGTTCGCCGCATGACCAGAGGAACCGACTATGAGTAGTGACGTCCCGCTGCACCGCCTTTATCGCCATTATTCAGAGCTGCCCTATAGCCAGCGCGTGCTGTACACGGCCGCGCTCCTGGTGCTCGGGCTGGGTTATCTTTTCGCCCTGATCTACCTGTTCCATAACTATGCGGGCCGTGCCGGCGGTAATCCGATGATGCTGTCGTACAAGGATATCCTTACCGCCTATACCGGCAGCGGGAAGGGATCGCGCCTCGAGTCGGCGCTGCGCGGCCCGATGTCGACGATGCTTCCTGCCGATGAGACCAATAGGATCATCACCTGGGTGCAGGGTGGCGCCGATCGCGCGACGTACGAAAAGGACATCAAGCCCGTGCTGGACCAGCGCTGCATGACCTGTCATGACGGCAGCAATCCGCACCTTCCGAATCTGAACGGGTACGACAACCTGAAGAAGGTGACTGAGCAGGACACGGGCACCGACGTTTTCACGCTGGTTCGCGTGTCGCACATTCACCTGTTCGGACTCACCTTCATCTTCTTCATCATGGGACTGATGTACAGCCACGCGTATGTGCGGCCGGTATGGTTCAAGTGTACCGTCGTTGCACTCCCGTTCGTCGCCATTGTGCTCGATGTGAGCTCGTGGTATTTCACCAAGTTGTATCATCCATTCGCCTGGGTCGTGATGTTGGCCGGCGGGCTGATGGGCCTGTGTTTCGCCTTCATGTGGGTGACAACGATGTATCAGCTGTGGTTCTCGCCGCCGCCGCCAGCGGTCGTGCAGAGAGAAGGTGCTGGTATTCCCAACGTTGGCTGAGGGGGCGGCGAGGAGAAGGCAAGCCACCATTCGACATCGACGGGTCGCCGAAACCGGAGCTTCGCGTTCACGTACCAGGATGACGTCCATGATTCGTAAGGCTCGCGCAAAAACCCCCGTGACGTATGCGGCGACGCCAGGGCAGCTGGCGTTACCGCTCGTTTTCGCGTTGATAGTGTGGCTCGCACCCGGAACTGCCCCTGCGCAGAACGTGGAACGCAGCGGCAAGGAAGTGGTCGATGCGGTGTGCGTTGCCTGCCACGGGACCGGGGCCAACGGCGCGCCGAGGATCGGCGACAAGAAGGCGTGGTCGAAGCTCGCGTCGCGTGGTTTGAGCGGCCTTTCAACTAGTGCGCTCAAGGGCGTCCGCAAGATGCCTTCGCACGGAGGCAACCCCACGCTCACCGATACTGAAGTCGAGCGCGCCATCACCTACATGGTCAACCAGTCGGGCGGCCATTGGACCGAGCCGGTCAGCACGACCGCTCCCGCTGCCGAGCGCAGCGGCGAGCAAGTCGTGAAGGCGCAGTGCGTGAAGTGTCACGAAACCGGCGTCGGCGGCGCCCCCAAGATTGGAGATCGGACTGCCTGGATACCGCGATTCAAGCAAGGCGTCGATCCCCTGGTTCGCTCAGCGATCAACGGGCACGGGGGTATGCCGCCGCGCGGTGGAATGGCCACTCTCACCGACGGCGAAATCCGCAACGCGATCGCCTACATGTTCAACCCGGTCACGATTGTCACGCACAAGGGCCCGGTCGCCCCTGGCGTGACCGGCCAGGACTTCGCCGTGGTCGGAGGCACCACCGTGTACTTCGGCGTCGTTCCCGGAGATGTCATCCGCAGCCATCCCGAGGAGTATCCGAAAAAAGCGTACGGTGTTCCTCCTTTCGCGCCAGCGCAGTATTACGTCACCGTCGCGTTGTTCGACACCGCTGGCGGCCGACGAATCGAAGATGCGGTGGTGAAGGCACGCGTCGCAACCGCGGCGGGCGTAGGCCCGGAGAAGACATTACAGCCCATAACCATCGCCAACTCACGAAGCTATGGAAGTTATTTCGCCATGGGTGGTACGGGTCCTTACAAGGTCACGGTGCACATCACGCAACCCGGGGCGTCGGAGGCGATTCAGGCGCAGTTTGAATACACTCGTTAATGAAGGCCGTTGATTGGCGCGCTCGATTAAGGGGTTTCTGAATCCTGCGGCGCGCCGGAAATTGACGATAGAGCCGCGTCGCCACACCGCGTCGGGAGGTCGTGGCGGCCGGAGTCCGGAAACGGGAAACTAATACTTCCCGTGCTGCTTGTAGATGTAGTTGGTGCGCTCTGCCGACTGCATGGAGTTTCGCCGCTGGATCTCATGCACGGTGCGCACGGTCGAGCGCATTACCCGGTAGACGATCTCCGGCTGCACACCCAGGAGCGCCTCGAGCTTCTGGCGCTCGAGCCCGAAGACGCGCGTCGGCTCGATCGACACCTGCGACGCGTAATGTGGCGTGTCGTCGATGAAGCTGAGCTCGCCGACGAGATCACCCGTGGTCAGCGTGAGCAAGGTGACGCGCTCGCTCGTCCCGGCGTTCCTGACGACGCCGATGGCCCCGTTGACGATGACATACAAGTGATTGTCGGAGTGTCCTTCATTGCGACTCCTTTCTGCGAATAGCGTGACCGATAGTTGTCTTGGGGCGCCCGCGGTGCCATGCAGTTAGCCTTTGCGCTGCGTACCCCGCACGCCAGGCACGAGCGTCTGTGGCGAGCAACTCACTCCAGGAAGATCGTGACCGAGGGACCCTGACAAGGATCAACATATATAGGGAGTGATTCGCCCACCACCGGGGCCCGCACGGGCAAACGAGATCGCGCGCAATTTCTTTTCTTCAAAGCATGATGCAGATCAAAGAATCCATGGCCTGAGCGCTGGTCGTCCTCCTAGCCCTGCCGTAGGATGATCGTGCCCTGACCGTGGTCCGGCCCGCGTGGTGAGAGGCCCTGGCGGCGGCGCCAGGGCAGTTGGAGGTCAGGTGGCGATGGCAGCTTTCGAAATCGTTGCGCGCGAGGATTTCTCGGACGTCACGTATCTGCTCGAGATCCGTCATCCGACGATGGCTCGCGCAGCACGCGCCGGCCAGTTCGTGATCGTCATGGCACACGAGCACGGCGAGCGCATCCCGCTCACCATTGCCGACTTCGATCGCGACCGCGGAACGATCACGCTCGTCATCCAGGCGGTCGGCAAGACGACCAAGGAAATGCAGCAGATATGCAAGGTCGGCGCCGCGCTGCACGCCGTGGTCGGCCCGATGGGCATCCCCAGTCCGGTCAGCGGCGCGAAGAAGGTGATCTGCGTCGGTGGTGGCCTCGGCGTGGCGCCCATCTTTCCCCAGGCACGCGCGTTCAAGGAGAACGGCGCATACGTGATCGGCGTGCTCGGATTCCGCAGCAAGGACCTGATGTTCTGGACGGACAAATTCCGCGCCTGTTGCGACGAGCTCATCGTGTGCACCGACGACGGCTCGAGCGGCGTCAAGGGCCTCGTCACCGAGGGCATCAAGCGCGCGATCGAGAAGCATCCCGATGTCGACGAGTGCGTGGCGATCGGCCCGCCGGTGATGATGCGTGGCTGCGCGGAAGCGACGCGTCCGCACAAGATCAGGACCATCGTGAGCCTGAATCCGGTGATGGTCGACGGGACGGGGATGTGCGGCGGGTGTCGCGTCAAGGTCGGCGGCCAGGTGAAATTCGCGTGCGTCGACGGGCCGGATTTCGATGGTCACCTGGTCGATTTCGACGACTTGATTTCGCGGCTGCGGCGCTTCACCACGGAGGAAAAGGCTGCGCGCGAGCGGTGGTCGGAAAGCTGCCGGATGAAGACCGAGCCGAGCCTCGGAGCGCTCGCCTCGCAGACGGCGGACGTTGCCGCGGGCAACGCGTCGGCCGATCTGCTCGAATTGCCCGATCCCTACGACGAGGTCAAGGGAGGATGACGTGGCGAAGAAACGGACCATCCGGACCATTCCCCAGCAGCGAACCCCGGTGCAAGAGCAGGAACCGGCGGAACGGGTGAAGAATTTCTCGGAGGTGTCCTGCGGTTACGCGCAGGAGGACGCGCTGGTCGAAGCAGAGCGTTGCCTGCTCTGCCCGGATCAGCCCTGCGTACGTGGCTGCCCGGTGGGCATCGACATCCCCGGCTTCATCGAGAAGATCGGTCAGAAGGATTTCCGCGCCGCCTACGACGTGATCGCCGCGACCAACCTGCTGCCGGCGGTGTGCGGGCGGGTGTGTCCACAGGAAAGCCAATGCGAAGGCGTATGCACGGTCGGCCAGACGCTGGAGCCGGTGGCGATCGGCCGTCTCGAGCGGTTCGTAGGCGATCGCGCCATCGCCGAAGGTTGGACCAATCTGCCCTACATCGAGCGCAACGGCTTCAAGGTCGGCATCGTCGGTTCCGGTCCGGCCGGGATGGCCTGCGCCGCCGACATGACCAAAGCCGGCTGCGACGTCACGGTTTACGAGGCCTTCCACCAGGCGGGCGGCGTGCTCAAGTACGGCATCCCCGATTTCCGTCTCCCCAACGAGGTGGTCGACGCCGAAATCCGCAACCTCTCCAAGCTCGGCGTCAAATTCGAGTGCAACACGCTGGTCGGGCGCCTGTTCACCATCGAGCAGATGATCGACGAGATGGGATTCCACGCGGTGTTCATCGGCACCGGCGCAGGCTACCCGGCGATGCTCGGCATTCCCGGCGACTCGCTGAACGGTGTGCTCTCCGCCAACGAGCTCCTGACTCGCTGCAACCTGATGCGCGCGAAGGAGTTCCCGAATTACGACACCCCGCTCCCGCTCGGCCAACGCGTGGCGGTCGTCGGCGCCGGCAATACGGCGATGGACGCGATGCGCGTGTGCCTCCGGCTCGGCGCGCAGAAGGTCTATTGCGTCTACCGCCGTAGTCGCACCGAGTGTCCGGCGCGCAGCGAAGAGGTCCACCACGCCGAACAGGAAGGGGTCGAATTCCACTGGCTTACCAACCCGGTCGAAATCCTCGACGACGGCAAGGGCGACGTGCGCGGCATGCGCTGCGTTCGCATGGAGCTGGGCGAGCCCGACGATTCGGGACGACGCCGCCCCGTCGCGGTCGCCGGGAGCGAGCACGACCTTGACGTCGATCTGGTCGTGTTCGCGATCGGGACGAACGCGAATCCGATCATGGGTCAGACGTCGAAGCTCAGGCTCAACAAGCGCGGCTACATCGACACCGACGCCGATCTCGCCACCTCCGTCGCGGGCGTGTTCGCTGGTGGCGACATCGTGACCGGCGCCGCCACCGTCATCGAGGCGATGGGCGCGGGCCGCAAAGCCGCCCGCAGCATGAAGGCGTACCTGGGCCTGCGCGACGCCGATGCGCCTTACGTCGCCGACGGCCGCGGCAGCTCCGGCCGATGCTTCGGCATCGACAGCAGGGAAAGAAATTTCGTGCGCGTCCGCGTGGCCTAGCCGAGCCCACGATGCGAGCGCCATCCACCGACTACGAGTCAAGCCCATGACCGAAATCACGCTCGAAAAGACCGTCGCCAAAGAACCGCGCCAGGCCCGAGATACACCGGGAAGGAAGGCTGCGACGGTGCTGACCCAGCATGTTGTCGAGATCATCAGCGATTCGGGCGAAGGCGCGCAACGCTGTGGCCAGGCGTTGGGAGCGATTGCGGCGCGTATGGGCAACGGCGTATGGACCGTCGAAATCATCCCGGCGGAAATCCGTCCGCCGGCGCGCAGCGTCGCCGGCGCGAGCGGCAACCGCATTCGGCTGGGCACCCGCAAGGTCACCAACGGCGGCGATGAGACCGATCTCGTCGTAGCCTTCAACGAACAGGTTTTGCTCGGCCGGGTCCGCGCCGGCGAGCTGAAGCCCGGCTGCATCATTCTTCTGGAAAGCATGTGGCGAGACGATGCCGACCCGAAGATCGCCGACTCGTACACCGAGACGTACGAGGGGCTCGTGGCCGCCGGCTATAACGTGTACGAGGTGCCGATGGAGCGCGAGTGCCGCGCAATCGTCGCCGACGCGCGGCGCGGGAAAAACATGTTCGCGCTGGGCATGCTGTGCAGTCTCTACAGCCTGGACCTGCAGCTCGCACGCGAACAAATCGCGCTCGCGTTCGGCAAGAAGGCCGCTAGCGTGGTCAAGACCAACGTGACGCTGCTCGAGGCTGGTTACGCGTGGGCCGAAGCCAACCTCGATTTCAAGTATTCGATCCCGGCGGTCCGGACGACCGAGCCGCAGCTCGTCGCCAACGGCAATACGGCGCTGGCGCTCGGCGTGCTCGCTTCGGGGATGGAAATCTGCGCGATGTATCCCATCACGCCGGCCACTTCGGCTTCGCACTATCTCTCCGATGCCTTCGAGAAGGTGGGCGGCGTCGTGCACCAGGCCGAGGACGAGATCGCGGCCTGCGCGTTCGCCATCGGTGCGTCCTACGCCAGCAAGTGCACGGTCACGATAACTTCCGGACCCGGCTATTCGCTCAAGCAGGAGGCGATCGGGCTCGCCGTGATGGCGGAGATCCCGCTGGTCGTGGTCAACGTCCAGCGCGGCGGGCCGTCGACGGGGCAGCCGACGAAGGCCGAGCAGGGCGATCTCCTGACCGCGATGTTCGGCAGCCACGGCGACGCGCCGAAAGTCGTGCTGGCGGCGGCGACGATCGAGGACTGCTTCTACTCGATCATTACCGCGCGCAGGATCGCCGAGACGTTCAACATGGTGGTGGTGGTGCTCTCGGACGCCAACCTCGCGACGTCGCAGACGCCATTTCCGCGGCCGCAGTTCAGCGACTCCTGGGTCGCGCCGCCGCTCGACCAGAGTCCCGTGCCCCCCGGCGCCAAGCCGTACGACTGGGACGCGGACACCGGCCTCGCGCGCCGCTTCATCCCGGGCCAACCCAACGGCATGCACACCGTCACCGGCCTTGCTCACGATCGATTAAGCCACGTCGCCTACGATTCCGACAGCAACGAGCAGAGCCTGCGTGCGCGCAGCCTCAAGCTCGCGGCGCTGGCCAAGACACTTCAGGTCCCGCCGCTGTTCGGCGACGACCAAGGCGACCTGCTGCTCATTGGCTGGGGCAGCACCAAGGGGGCGATCGACGAAGCGGTCGAACGCGCACGCGCCGAAGGGATGAAGGTTTCGTCGATGCACCTGCGGTTCCTGCAGCCGCTGCCGCCGGGCATCAAGGAGGCCATGAACCGCTTCCGCAAGGTGATGACGATCGAGGGCAACTGGAGCGATAACCCCGACGACGAAATCATCGACGAGACGAATCGCCGGTATTCGGCGCTGGCAATGCTGCTGCGCGCGCGCTATCTCGTCGACGTTGACTGCTGGAGCCAGGTGCGCGGAGCGCCGATCAAGCCCGGGACGCTGTGCCAGGTAATTCGCGAAAAAATTGCGACGTTGAGGTAATGACGATGACCACTGCAACCAGTCGTTGCATGATCAAGCTCTACGAGGAGCGCCACGAGCTCGAGGACTATCAGAGCGGCGTGCCGCGCTGGTGCAGCGGCTGTGGCGACAATGCAATTCTCGCCGCGGTCCAGCGCCTCTGCCGCGACGAGCAGTTGCGTCCTGAGAAAACGGTGTTCGTATCGGGCATCGGCTGCTCGAGCCGGTTCCCGCACTACATGAAGACCTACGGTTTCCACGGAATCCACGGCCGCGCACTGCCGATCGCGGAAGGCGTGCGGATGGCGCGTCCGGATCTCAACGTCTTCGTCAATACCGGAGACGGCGACTGCTGCAGCATCGGCGCGGCGCACTGGATTCACGCGATCCGCTACAACATGAACATGACGGTATTCCTGCACGACAATCAGATCTACGGCCTGACCAAGATGCAGGCGTCGCCGACATCGCCCAAGGGCCTGAAGAGCAACACCACACCGCGAGGAAGTTATCTCGACGCGCTCAATCCGCTGACCGTCACGCTCGGCGTGCAGAACGTCTCATTCGTCGCTCAGGTCGTCGACTGGATTCCGGAGCTCCTCTACGACATCGTTAAGGCGGCGTTTCACCACAAGGGGTTGTCCTTCGTGCGCATCGTCCAGCGCTGCCCGGAGTGGTTGCCGGCACTGCTCGAACCGTGGCTCCACGATCCGCTGAAGGTCAAGTTGTTGCACCACGACCAGGGTCTTGCGATCTCTCCGAGCCTCGCCAAGGTCTACAAGAACCAGGAGCGGCACGATCCCGCCGACCTCGACCGCGCGCGCGCCGTCGCCTCGAGCATCGACCCCATCCCGGTCGGCATCCTGTATCGCAACCCGGACGTCCCCTGCTACGAGGATCTGCGCGAGACCGGCGAATTGCGAACGACCGCGCGCATCAAGGCAGGGCTCGAAGCCGAATTCGACAAATTCACCGTGTGGCCGGAAGGATCGCACGGCGGCCTGCGCCACACCGCCTAGAGAGTCCGAACATGCTCATGGAAGCCGAACTTCAATCTCAAGTTGCGTTTCACCTGACCGGCAGAAGGCCCGCCGCCGGCCTCGAGACCGTTGACACCCTCGCGCTGCGGCCCGCGCTGCTCGCGCGCTACCGCGATCTCACAGCGTTGCGCTACGACTTTCCGCTCGTGCTGGTCGACCACGGCGCCGACGCCGAGCGCGTGCAAGCCCTTTCCGGCCTGTTCGATCGGCTGCTGCAGGCCATCGCCCCGGGCGACGACGCGGAGCGGGTGACTCGGCACGTGCTGCGTCTCGAGCGAGCGCTCCGGGTGTTGCTGGCCGAAGGCGCCGAAGGCTCACTCTCGACGCTGTGGGACACGGCCGCCGAGCGCCTCGGCGTGCGCGATGACGAAGTGCTGCGCGAGAGTCTCTCCAGGGCTCGAAGCGCCCTCAAGGTCGACGGTGCGCTGGTCGATTGCGGCGCGGCGTTGCCCACCCAGCTCCTCGCGCATGTGTGGCGCGTCTCGCAGGATGCCAAGGCCACGCGCTTCCGCGGCATCGTCGCGAGGCTGGTCCAGAAGCTTTCCGACATCATGCGCGCAGACTTCAACCGCTCGGATGCGGGGCGGAGCGCGGAGAGCCTCAAGGCATCGATCGGTGGCTTGGACGCCGAGTTGTTCGATTTCGAAGCGATGTCGCGCCTCCTGACCAGGGCCGCGCCGGAGACGACGCTGCCGGAGAGCCGCCGGACGCGGATCCGTGCATTGCTGACGGCCCTCGAGTCACAGCGGTTCTACGCCGCGGCGGGTAGCGCCGGCGACGCTGAACCGGCGTACTCGTTCGTATTCTCAAGCTGTGCAGCGGCTTTGGCCGCATATCGCGAGCGATCGGTGCAGCTGGCGGCCGTGGCGCGCGCCATCGCGGTCGCCGAGCTCGAGATCGCCGGCGAATTTCGCGAAGCAGGCTATTCTGCCTTCTTCGACAGCTATGGAGCCGATGGGCTCGACCCGGCGGATCAGGCCCTGTTCCCGGATTACCTGATATGCGTCAATGCGCGCCGGCTCGACGCGTCCGAGACTGCCACACTGACGGAGCTCCTGTCTGCCCGCTTGCCGATGAAGGTTCTCGTGCAGACGGACGATATCCTGGACGAGTCGTCGTTCGGCAGCAGCCATCTCGGATTCGGACTGCGCAGCCGCCAGCTCGCAAACATGGCGATTGGGCTGAGCGACGTCTATGTGCTGCAGTCGGCAAGCTCGAACCTGTTTCAGTTTCGCGGCTGCCTGCGCAATGGCATCGCCTATCCGGGGCCCGCCCTCTTTGCCGTGTTCTCAGGCGCGACCGCAACAGCCGACCTGCCGCCCTATCTCTGCGCCGCGGCAGCGATGGACTCGCGCGCCTTCCCCGCCTTCACCTATGACCCGGCGGCCGGCGCCGATTGGGCATCGCGCTTCGACCTGCGGGCCAATCCCGATGTCGACCTGGACTGGCCGGTGCGCGGCTTTGCCCATGAGGACGAGACGCATCAGAAGATCACCCAGGATCTCGCTTTCACGCCGGTGGATTTCGTCACTTGCGATTCCCGTTACGCGCGGCACTTTGCGCGCGTGCCGCGTGCCGGTTGGGCGGCGAACATGATCCTGGCAGGCGAATATCTTGCGAGGGACGGCACGGGGTCGCCGGAGAACGTGCCATGTCTCCTGATGGTGGGACGCGACGACACGCTGCAGAAGGTCATCGTCGATGAAAAGGTGATGCGGGAAGCGCGCCGGTGTCGCGAGATGTGGCACAGCCTGCAGGAGCTCGGCGGCATCCACAACTCGCATGCCGAGCGCCTGCTCGCGCGCGAACGCGAGGCGCGCGACGAGCGGACACGGGCCGCGACCAGCGCGCTTGTTACTGCGCCGGGCGCAGCGACCCTAGCACCGGGCCCTGCAGCGCCGACCGCGGCTCCTGAAACGGAAGCCGAAAAGCCATCCGAAGAAGCGTATATCGAAACCCCGCGCTGCACGAGCTGCAACGAGTGCACCGGGATCAACGACAAGCTGTTCGCGTACGATGAGAACAAGCAAGCCTATATCGCCGACGTTACCGCGGGCAGCTACGAGCAGCTGGTCGAGGCCGCCGAGAGTTGCCAGGTATCTATCATCCATCCAGGCAAGCCGCGCGACCCGAACGAGCCGAACTTGCCTGAGCTAATGCGACGCGCCGAAACATTTCAGTAGCGAGGTAACCATGTCCGACTCCATCGTTCTCTGGCACGCAGAACACGCCAATTTCGCTACGCTGCTCGACATTCTCGAGGGCCAGCTCGACCTCTTTCACAAGGACGAGTCGCCTGACTA
>WNGK01007115.1_pt1 | contig 21290 bp, 25 predicted proteins | sample 5400601 | NCBI WGS metagenome assembly WNGK01 (sample SAMN13153376, study PRJNA577476) | soil metagenome | isolation source: 60 cm soil or saprolite under Garry oak tree replicate 1 | place: USA:California | collected 2016-06-15
GAGCCGGTGCGTCCGGATAACGCCGTTGGAGACTCGGCCTGTCTTGGGTGTCACACCCAGATGGCGACCTTCGAGCAGACGGCTCATCGGCTGACCTCGACCCTGCCGTCGCGCGCGAGCATTCAGGGCCGCTTCAACCCCGGCGAGAATGTGCTGCGGACCGCGAATCCGCATCTGTACTTCCGCATGGACTCCACGGCAACGGGCTTCTATGAAACCGCGGTCCAGGGACGCGCGCCCGATACGTCAACTCGACGCGAGCGCATTGACCTCGTCACCGGCGTGCGGAAGGGTCAGTCCTATCTCTACTGGCGCGGCGACCGGCTGTACCAGCACCCAATATCCCATTGGGCGGGGTTCGGATGGACCAACAGCCCGGGCTACCGGGACGGCGTACTCACCTTCGATCGCCCCATTTATCCCCGGTGTCTGGAGTGTCACTCATCCGGGTTCCAGTCGGTGGCCGACTCCAACGTCCTCAATCGGTATCAGCCCGGTGCCGCACTCCTCGGGATAACCTGCGAGGTGTGTCACGGCTCGGGGCGAGACCACGTGGCGCGCGAACGTTCGCTGCTGTCCCGTCTGCGCGGCCGCGCGATCGTGAACCCAGCACTCCTGCCGCGCGCGCGTCAGTTGGACGCGTGCGCGCTGTGCCACAGCGGGATCGCGCCGCTGCGGAGCGCGCCGTTCTCTTTCGTCCCAGGGCAGCGCCTCGAGAAGCGGTTCGACTTGTCTAGCCCACCGGACACCGGCGTGGCAGATGTCCACGGCAATCAGGTCGAGCTGCTCGAGCGCAGCGCGTGCTTCCGTTCGTCGCAGATGACGTGCGCCACCTGCCACGACGTGCATCGCGAGCAGCGGGACGTCGTCGCGCTCTCTGGCCGCTGTCTGACGTGTCACAATCCCCAAGGCAGTGGATTCCCCGCGCGCCACGGCGACCGTGTTACGGGACGCTGCGTGGATTGTCACATGCCGCTGCAGCCGTCTCAAATCCTGGTCTCCAACTCGCTCGGCCATCAGTTGCGGCCGCAAGTGCGTAGCCACTGGATCAAGGTCTACCCGGAGTTGGGGTCGCCATGATACTCCGCGGCGTCTTGGTCGCGCTTGGCTTCGCGGCCGGAATCGGTTTGCTCATCTGGCGCATCGTGAAAACCGAAGTGTCGATCATGAAGGACGTCGAGCACGAGTTCGTGCAGCTCAAGACCTACCCGGCCGGCCACGACTCGTACACCGTCGACGACATGCTGCTGCGCGCCAATCACATCGTATCTCTGACGCGCACCTACGGCGGCGCCAGGGGAGCCATCTACTGGGCGATTTGCGTCCCGCGCGAGCAGCTGAAGCAGGCGCGCGAGGTTCTGGGGAAGGCGACGCCCGCATGAGCACTTGGGCGGAGCCTACGCACCCATCCGGCTCAGCTGTACCGGCGGTCCCGGGGACTTTCCCTCGTTTCTCGAGTTCAGTCTGCAACCCCGGATCTGTCTCTTGAGCGCCGTGTTGTCTGCTGGAACGGCGTCCGTGCTGTACGGACTCTTCGACCGCTTCGTACGTCGCCGCGGCTGAGACCCGAGTCACGGCATGTAGCCGATGATCTCCCAGCCCGCGCCTTTCGCGATGTCCACGGCTCGGACGACCTCGCCATACGGTCGCTTTGGCGCGGCACGCACGAAGATTAACTTCCGATTGCCGCCCTCGGTCAGCTCGTGCAGTCGCGCGGCGAGGCCGCTCATCGCGACCGACGCGCCGTTGATGGCGTAAGAGCCGTCGTCCTTGAGCTCCAGGACGACCTGAGGCGGAGCGCGCGTCGGCCGGCGCGCAGGATCGGGCGGCGGCGGCACGTTGACGGGAAGAACCGATCGGAGCTGCACCGACAGCATGAAGACGACGAGCAGCACGAGCATGACATCGATCATCGGGGTGACGTTGATATCGGAGTGGACGCCCATGTGCAGCTCGAGGAAGGGGATACTGGGAGATACCGCGGCTCTATTGCGGCCTGCTAATCCTCCGATGTCGATTTGATGAACGACCTGTTGCGGTTGGATCCGCGCGGAAGGGATATGCGTCCATTTATCGCTTCGCTCGCCTGTGCGTTGCTCGTTGCCTGTCACCGTCCGACCGAAGTCCGTGGCGTGTACGTCAATGGCGACAGCTCGGGGACCCTTTTCCCCTGTACTGACCCCAAGGTCGCGATCCAGGTGCGGGACTCGGCGCTCACCGCACGCTACCGCACCGCCGCGGTCGCAAACAAGCCGGTATTTGTGCGCCTGCGCGGAGTGAATGGGCGCAGCGGAAGCATCTACAGCGGACGACGCTACTTTCAGGTGCAGCAGATTCTCGAGGTGCGGCCGCGCGCGGCGGGCGAGTGCCCCGGAGTCGCGCCGCCGATCGCCGGTTTCCTGCCCGATCGTTGATCGCCGAACTGTCCGGTCAGGCCAGGGGTACCTAGAGCAAACCAATCGAATCGCCATCATGTCGATCGGGTACGCCGGGATCCTCGCTGTCGTTGTCTCGAGCGCCGCAGCGGCGCAGTCGAGAACGTGGGAAATCGGTGTGGCAGCGGGTGGTGGACCTTCCGTTGTCGCGGCTTCACTCGGTGGCGTTTCGGATCGTCAGCTACTTGTCACCAGTGTCTTCGTTAGCCGTCCGTTCCTGCGGTGGGGGCGTCTGAGCGCGAGCTACTTCGGCGAAGTGATGCCTGTCGTAGTCGCGACGAAGGTCCCCAAGCTCGTGGGAAGCTGGTTCTACAACCGGACACACACCGATTCGACATTCTACGCTTTTCCGTTCGGCGACGGCCCCGATCTTGGCGCGGGCATTGCCCCGGTGGGACTGCGCCTTGGGTTGCAGCTCAGTCCTCGACTGTCCGTCTTTGCGGAGGGCAACGGTGGCGGCCTGGCGTTCGCCCGTGCGATGCCCGAGCCGGCGGCGCGGTCGCTGAACTTCCTCGGGAGCGCTGGCGCAGGGCTACGTTTTGGCAGCCGCGACCGTCGATCCCTCATCATCGGCTATCGATTCACCCATTTATCCAACGCGAACACCGCCGCGGAGAACCCCGGGTTCAACGCGCATGTGTTCTACCTGGGGATCACCTTTCCCTAGCATAAATTAGGACTGGTGCCCACACCGGTCTCGCATGCCGCCGTCGGATTCGCGATCGCTGCCTGGACGCAGCAGCGCCCGCCCACTCGGCGCGTGTGTCTCGTCGCTGCGGGGTGCGCCGTCCTCCCCGACATCGATTTCTTCGGATGGCCCGTCGCGCACCGCGGGCTGACGCACTCGCTCGCGTTCGCGATCGCCGCGGCCGCTGCGGCGACGTTCATCTTTTTCCGCGGCCCGCAATGGAGCCGGCAGCGGGCTCGAGTCGCCGTCGCCCTCGGCGTCGCGGCGCTGTCGCATGGTTTCCTCGACGCGCTCTCGACGTATTCGTACGGGGTGGGGTTTTTCGTGCCGTTTTCCCAGCAGCGGTACCGCTTTCCGTGGACGCCGCTGGGAAATCCCAGTCTGGCCGGCCAGCTGGTGCAGGAAGCGCTCGTGGTGTTCCTTCCCGCGGTGCTGCTCGCCTGGTTGGCGTTCAGGGCTCCGGCTCGATCGGCGTGATCAGAATCGTGCTGGCGCGACACGGGAGACCGGCGTGGGACTTTCGGACCCCGATCGCGGGCCACGCATTGGCCGCGTGGCTGCGGGGCGAGGCGGAGGCGCCGCTCGCGGGTTCTCCGCGTCCCAGCGCGGAGCTCGAGCGGCTCAGCCGAACGGCGCAGTGTCTGGTCGCGAGTCCGCTGCGCCGATCGCGCGACTCGGCGCAATTGCTCGCGCCGGCAGCGGTGCCGCTCGTCGATCCCTGTTTTCGCGAGGCCGAGCTGCCGAGCGCGTTTCGGTCCAGCCTGCGCCTCCGCCCCGAACTGTGGAGCTGGCTCGCGCGGTCGGCGTGGTTTTGCGGCTGGTCGGCGGGTGTCGAGAGCTTCAGCGCAGCTCGGGTGCGCGCTGCCAGCGCCGCAGCGCTCCTCACCAGGCAGGCCGAGGCTGGCGGCGCGGTCGTGCTGGTGGGCCACGGGCTCATGAACATCTTGATTGCGCGACGACTCCGCGCCGCGGGATGGCGCGGTCCACGCTTTCCGTCGCCTGCGCACTGGACGTTTGGAGTGTATGAACGAGCCGCGGCTTGAAGGACGGCCGGACGGCCCCGACGGCCGGACGGCCCTCATTCATTCCGGGCGATTGCTCGCCGCATCGAAGCGTAGAGGCCCCAGGTCAAGCGACTCCGCGACCGAGCCCACAGCGATGTCTAGGAATCGACGAAATTCGCGCGCCCCTTCTTTGCTGATCCCTCGACGATATTGGCTGCGACCGCGAAAGCAGCTCGTCGGAGTTGCGAAGAGAGGCCAAAGCGTGCCCTTCACATATTGCCGTGGTATGTTCGCCTCGCGCGAGACGTTCGCGTTGATGCGCGATTCAACGGGCCGGACGGTACGGTTCGCACGAAGTTGGCGGCCCGCGCTTCGGGAAAAAGCGTTCGCGGTGTTCGATTCGCTCAGTCGCCAGCTGGATCGCCGCTACGGCCCCGCCACGACGTGTGACAGCTTGCGTCGCGTCTGGGTGGTGCCGGACTTCAACATCGAGCTGACACTGATCTCGATGGCCGAAGTCGTCCGGCGTCCGGACCTCGAGCTTCCCTGGCGCGTGCGCTTCAACGGGCAAGTGGCCGCGCCGAATGACGTTTGTCGCCGCTCCCGCGCCTGGAGCCGATAACGGACGGCCGTCCGGCCGACCGGCCGTCAGACCGTCAGGTTTACCACTCGATCGGCAAGCCCTCGCGCAAACTCCGTGTCGTGCGTCGCGATCAACAGTCCTCGTCCCTGTTTACTCAGCTGACGCAGCGTCGTCCCTAAGGCGGTCCGCCGCGCCGGATCGAGCGCCGCCGTCGGTTCGTCCATGAGCAGCAGCGGCGGGTTTGGCGCGAGCGCCCGCGCGATCGCGACCCGCTGCGCCTCACCACCCGACAGCTGACTCGGCCACGCGCCGGCCCGCGTGCCGACGTCGAGCGACGCAAGGAGCTGCTCCGCGACCGCGTCCGCCTCGGTGGGGCTCTGCCCGAGGACGTGTCGCAGCGCGAGCGTCACGTTGGCGCGCGCGCTGAGGTGCGAAAACAGCGCATGGGCCTGGAAGACGAGCCCCACCCGGCGCCGCAGTGGGACGAGCCGCGACTCCGGCGGGACCGGTCCAGGCGCGAGCGCGAATCCGTCCACGACGATGCGGCCGTCGTCGAACGGCTGCAGTGCGGCCACGAGACGCAGCGCCGTCGATTTCCCCACACCCGACGGCCCCATCAGCGCGACGATCTCGCCGCGTGCGACTTCGAGCGACAGCGCGCGGAGCACGTCCCGCGAGCCGTAGCGGACCGACAGCCGGTCGATCACGAGCAGCGCGCTCATGCTGCGGGGCTCCAGCGCCGCTCGAGCCGGCGTGCTAAACGCGCCAGCGGCAGCGACATTGCCAGGTACACCGCGGCGCAAAGCGCGCCGGGAACGACCCAGCTTCCCACGTTGGTCGCGTAGATCGCCGTCTCTTTGGTCAGCTCGACGACCGTGATGACGGAGACGAGCGAGGAATCCTTGAGCAGCGCGACGAAGTCGTTGGTCATCGGCGCGAGCGCGAAGCGCAGCGCCTGCGGTCCGCGCACGAGGCGCAGGATCTGGAGCTCGGACAGGCCGAGCGTCCGCGCGGCCTCCAGCTGGGACCGCGGCACAGCCTCGAGCGCGCCGCGATAGATCTCCGCCTCATAGGCGGCGTAGTTCAGGCCGAGGGCCAGTACCGCGGCCAGGAACGCCGGCAGCCGCACCACGCCGGCGAGGCCGTAGTAAATGACGAACAGCTGCAGGAGCAGCGGCGTGCCGCGAATAACTTCGACGTACACGGTCGTCGCGGCGCGGAGCCAACCCGGTCCGTACACCCGGGCCGACGCAAGCCCGAGCCCGACGATGACCGCCAGCGCCATCGACAGGAAGGACACCAGCAGGGTCACCACGGCGGCCCGGGCGAGTGACGGGAGATAGGCGAGAGCCGAGTTGGCCGTTGCCGCCCCTGCCGGCTTTGCCGCCGTGTTGGTGCGCGCTACGCGCACCAACAACGCCCCCTGGCTTGGGTCCCAGACGTCCCAGCGGCGGTAGATCTGTTCCAGCGAGCCGTCGTGCATCGCGTCGCGCAGTACGGCGTCCATCGAATCACGCAGCACGGAGTCCCCGCGTGCGAGGACGCCAACGTAATGGCCCAGCGCAACCGGTTGTGCCTGGATCACAAACGCCGATCCACCGGCTCGACGCAACGCGCGCTGTGCGATGATGTGGTCCAGTAGCACCGCATCCACTCGGCCCGCGACCAGATCGGCGTACGGGTGGACGTCGTCGTCGTAGGACAGGGGAATCACACCGGTGGAATCGCGTGCGGCGAGGAGCAAGTCGTATGCAATCGTGGCACCGAGCGTCGCGACGCGCCGCCCGCGCAGATCGGCGAGGCCATGAATCCGGCCGGCGTCTCCCGATCGTACCGCGAGCACTTCGCGGAATTCGAAATACGGAATGGTCACCGCGTGTCGGGCGCGGCGCACGGGGGTGTCCTCGACGCCAGAGAGGCCGAGCGTGAAGTCGCCGCGTTCAACGGACTGGTCGATGCTGGACCACTGCACCTGGACGAACCGAGCGGTGCGGCGTCCCAGGCCACGCGCGATGCGGTCGGCGACCTCGACGTCGAAGCCGCGCACGCGCGAGGGGTTGGCGGGATCAGCCTCGACGAACGGGGCACCACCCTCGGCGTCGCCGCCCCACACCAGAACCCCGGAGTCGGGATGCTGCTGTGCGACGACGAGACACAGTGCGAGCGCCGCGATCACGCCGTGAGGGCGACCGCGTGCAACCAGCGCTTCGCTTCGACGTCTCCCGCCCAGAGCGCGGGCCCGACCGGCGAACCGAGATAGATCAGCGTTCCCGCGCCAACCCGCCGCTTGAATGCGACCGGAAGTTCACCGGCCCAGGCGATGATCTCGCCCGGCTGCTCGGCAGGCGGGACGACGCGACTAAAATCCCGAATTCTGGCACGCTGGGGCCAGGTGTACTCGACGTAGGGTGTGCTCGCCCTCGACCCGTGGGACCACAGGTCGACGGGCGCAGTGACCGGAATCTGCAGTCGCTCCCGTAACTGGCGGCGGTGCCGGCGGAACGCGAAATGCTTCATGAAGCCGGCGCCCGATTCGATCACGACCGTCACGCCGCGGTTCATGCATCTCGTGAGAAAAGCGGCGTCCTTCTGATTGATGACCAGGAGACTCGGGTAGATCAGCAGCGAGCAACTAGGCACTGAAGGTCTTTCCCAGGGATCGACGCGCTGCCTTTCCTCCGGGAGTGCCGCGTGGTAACCAAGCGCGGACTCCGGGATCGAAGGCTGTCCGGTTGTGCCGAGCACCTGCCACTTGTCCAACTTCCGCAGCCGGGTCGCCGTCGGAGTCGATTCCGGGAGCGGCAGTCCCACGACGCTGATCGCGCCGGCGGTGTAGCCGAGAAACTCCCTCCGCGTCATCTCCATCTCAGAGCCTCCCCGAGATCAGCCGGTCCATCGCCTGCGCGGTGTCGTAGAACTGCTGGTCGGGCGCGTACCGGTAGCGCGCCTCCATTTCTGCAATCAGCCAGCCGTTGTAGCCCACCTTCGTGAGCGCGGCGCGGATTGCCGGCCAGTTGTTGTCGCCCAAAAAGAGATTCGTGTACACGCTCTGATCACCGGAGCGCCCGCGATGCTTCAACACGTCCTTCAGATGGATCCGGGTGATCCTCGGCCCGTGGATTTCGATCCACTGCTCGGCGAATCCGGTGTCGTGGATGTTGCCGACGTCGAGATGAATCCCGACGGCCGCGTTGTTCACGTCGTTGAGGAATTGCCAGAATTCGCGCGGGCTGAGGAGAAACCGCTGCTCGGAGTTGCAGTTTTCACATCCGATTTTCACGCCCGCGCGTGCGGCCTTCTCGCCGAGGGGCTTGAGGGCCTCGACGCAGCGCTGGTACACCTCGTTGTAGGGGACCTCATCCGTCACGAGTCCCGCGACCACCAGGATCGCGTCCGTGCCGAGCAAGGTCGCGGTCTCGATTTGGCGCTCGACGATGCGCGCCGCCTGCGCACGTACGGTCGGATCTCGCGCCGAGAGGGGCGACGCCCAGTGCAGTCCGGTCGAGACATTGGAGACGACGAGCCCGGCGTTCTCGACTTTGCGGCGCAGGTCGCGCACCTGCGCGTCGGTGGTCGCCATCTGAAACCAGGGGACGTCGCCCAGCCACAGCTCGATGCCGTCGAATCCCGCCTTCTTGATGAGCTCGAGGCCGCGCTCGAATCCCCAGTCCTTCGGGATCATGTTGTCGCCGATAGATTTTTTCATATGCCGGGCAGCGCGCTGGTCTGATCGCGGTTGAGATGCACGAACGCTTCGGCTGCGGCAACGCCGGCTTCCCGCCCGCGCCACTGCGCCATGACCTCGTGATGTTCTCGCCAGATGCCCTGGCCGTCCTGGCTGACGTGCGCGAACAGCGCCCGCTTTTTCTGGTCGAGCACGGGCGAGACGTCGACGTAGGTGTTCGGCAGGAACCCTTCCGTCTGACTGCCCGTGTTGACCTCGAAGAAGTACAGAAGTGGGGTTTTGAGGTTCATCCACGCGCGGATCGTGAGCATACTCGCCACTTGATGATCCATGTGTGTGTCCACGGGCCAGTGCGTGTACAGCACATCGGGCGTCTGCGTGGCGAGCAGGCGCTGCATCGCGTCCACCTGGGCGCGCGTCACTTCGGTCGCGCCGTCGATTTGCCCAAAGAACGCCGGCTTCGCGCCGATGATGCGGCACGCAGCGTCACACTCGGCGGTGCGAATCCGCGCCGCTTCGTCCAGTGATTTGCCTTCGATGCCGCGCTCGCCACGCGTGAGATACACGATCGTCACCGCGTGGCCCAGCGCTGCGTAGCGCGCGAGGGTCCCGCCACACCCCGACTCGGGATCGTCGGGATGCGCGCCGACACAGACGATTTTCAGAGTGGCCGGCACGGAGGCGGTTTCGGAATTGAATGCGAGTGGCAGCGAGGTCACCGCTGCCAGAGCCGACTGTTTTACGAACGTGCGGCGGGTCTGGTCCCCATCGTTCATGAGACCAGAATAGAACTAAGGCTCGACGAGATCGATAGTCTGCCCCGCCTGCACCCATTGAAACCTCGCGCTCGCCCTGGCCGTGACGCTGTACGCGATCACGCGGGAGGAGGATCCGGACATTGCGATGCTCGGCCTGACGTGTCGCGTTGCCGAAGGCGTCATCGGTGCCGCCTCGACTCCGGCGACGCTGGCGCTCCTCGCCCTCGTTACGGTAAGCGGGGCACCGGGATCCGACGTGACGGCCGGGACCCAGGCGATCGGGACGCTCGTGCTCGAGCGCGTCCCGCTGGTCGCCGCGATCTTCTTTGGCGTCGGGAGTACGCTGTTTTCCTGGCTGCTGCTGCGTGGGCGCATGGTTCCCACATGGCTAGCCTGGCTCGGAGTCTACGGATCGGCACTGGTTGCGGTGGCGCTGTTTCTCAAGGTCGGCGGCGTGCTATCCGATACGATCATCCAGCTCAGCTGGATACCGGTGGCCATCTTCGAATTGACGCTCGCGGGGTGGTTCATCGTGAAGGGTGTCACTGTCCGGGAAGCGCAATGACCGTGCCGCGCGACTCTTGACCCAGACACGAGATCGTCAAACGTTGAAGTCGTGAATATCCCCAACATCGGGCCACGTGGCCAACGACGGCGCCTGACGTTTGGTGTTGTCTCACTCGGCGCCGCCGTGCTCCTCGGTCTACTCCTGTTTGGGGTCGATGCAGCGCGTCCCTGGCGGCTGGTGCTGTTCGCGCCGCTCTGGATCGGCGCGCTGGGAATCTTTCAAGCCCGCGATAAGACCTGAGTCAGGCTCGCGTCGCGCGGTCTGCGCGATATGGATGCAGGCTCTCAGCCGATCACCGATCCGATTGAGCTGGCGCGGGTAAGAAGTCAGGCGCGCGGAGTCCACATGAAGTCGTTGCTCGTTGCGGTCGTCGTCACCCCTATCGTGATGTTGATCTAGACTCGAAGGAGGAGCTGGGGAATGGCTACTCGATCGCGCCTGCCCATCGCTGTGGTCTGGCTCCTGGCAGCGGCATGGATCCCCGCGATCCTTCCTGGTCAGGGCGTCACCCACGTCGAGGTCAGTCAAGGCTGGAGCCGCAATCCGGCAACCGACGCCGAGATGACCGGTCGCCTGCACGCGGCCGCGAGTCAGTACCGTCAGTACGCCCCCATTCCGCGGATCGCGGTTTACAACATCGGGTATCCGAGCAGTTCCGCGGAGTACGAGGCGCTCAACGGCTATGGCGCGATCGTCGTGACCGTCGTGGCGCAGGACAGCGCCGAGCTGCCCCTCGCTCGTCTGTATTTCCGCAGCGCGGCAGGCGTGGAGACGGAACTGCCGGTGGTTGTGTTCAGCTGCGGACGGCTGGCGCCTGCTGATTCTGTCGTTGCCACGACGTTCGGCAACAATCGGTGTGATGCGCTGCATTTCTTCCCCGTTCAGCTCGCGACCACGCAGGGCGATCTCCTGGCCGACTTTGCCGTTCGCCGCCGCGGATTTCGAATCGAACAGTTCAGCGGTCAGACGCCACCGGCACTGGCCGGGTTTCCGATTCGCCAAGCCTCGGGTTCGCCTGCGGGCGCGGCCTGGATGCGCTTTCTGACGCGGGAATTCCCCGCGTTTTCGCGCCTGATTCCGACCAGATAGAGTACACGGTGCCTTCAGTGCAGCAGCTGCGCTGGGAAGCGTTCGCCGATGCCGTCGAGCGCGCCGCACACTCACACATTCTCCGGGCGTTCAGCGCGCAAAGTAGGGAATACGTGGACGTCCGGGTCGAGACCGAAGCAGGCGTTTCCGTGGAATGCCGCCTGTTGGAGGTAGATCTCGACAAACAAGTGCTCGTGGGTCGCGCGCTCACGGGGCGAGACGCCGTGGTCCTGCCGCTCTCTCGCGTGCGCGCCGTCTGGCACATGCGGCGCAAGATGGGGAGAGCGCTGTCCATCTGGTTAGCCGTGCTCCTCGGCGGAACCGCGGTCGGAGCGCTCCTGGCGCCGCCCGTCAGGGCGAGTGCAACGAGCGGCGCGGTCGTTGGCGCATTGCTGGGCGCTTTCGCGGGCATGGGAATCCTGTTCCTGATTGACGGGTGGCCGGCGCTCTACGAATTGGTTCCGATGTACGACAGCACGCAGCCGAGCTGATGATCCGAGCGCGTCTTGGACTTTTTTGCACGATCGCGATCGCCGCATGCTCCCAAGTGCGCCAAGGGACCGTCTCACCGGGCGGCGTCGAGCAGACACAGCAGGGAAACCGGCCGCCTGCAACGCTCGTCGCCAGCGTCGATGGCTTGGGCGTCGGGCCCCAGGGTCCGCATGGGCGCTGGGAAGCTCGTAACCCGTCCGACAACTCGCTGGCCGTGGGACGCGACTACGTCTTCCAGATCGTCAACACCCGCATGGCGATCTTCCGGAAGAACGGTGAGATCGTCTACGGTCCGGTGCCGACCAACACGCTGTTCAAGGGCTTTGGCGGCGCGTGTGAGGCGCACAACAACGGCGATGCGGTGGTGCGCTACGATCAGCTCGCCGACCGCTGGCTCATCGTGATGCCGGTCTTTACACGCAGTCGGGAGCGGCCGGATCAACCGCCGTCGACCGCGCCTACATCAGCCCGCCCGGTGTGCCCGATCAGCCCGGCCCGCCGGCGCCACTGTTCGTGCCGCCCCCCGTGCCGCCGGCGCCACCGGCGCCGCCTGACACCACACCCCGAGCACGTCCGCCGCGGCCACCTGAGGCGAAGGGCCCGTTCTCGATGTGCTATGCGATCAGCACGAGCCCCGATCCGCTCGGCTCGTACTATCGCTACGAATTCCTGCGGCCGCTCTTCCCGGATTATCCGCGGCCCGCCGTTTGGCCTGACGGCTATTACGTACCGACCAGCACCGGCGACGACGTCATCCAGAAGCACACGTGCGCCGTCGATCGCCGGCACATGTTGCGCGGCGAGCCTGCGACCGAGCAGTGCATGATCGTGGACGGGGTGAACTTTCTGAACAACGCGGATCTCGACGGCAAAGCGCTCCCGCCTGAGGGCGCACCGAATGTGGTCCTGGCCGCCGGCGGGACGCAGCTGCACGGCATTTTCACTGACGACGGGATTTACGCGTGGCGCTTCTCGGTCGACTGGTCCGATCCCGCGAACTCCCGCCTCACCGGACCGGAGAAGATCGCGGTCGCTCCGTACCACTATTTGTGCGACGGCCAGCTGACGACGTGCGTGCGCCAACCGGGCACCGACCAGCATCTCGACGCGCAAGGCGAGAAGCTCATGGCGCGCGTGGTGTACCGGAACGTGAGTGGCCGCGAGTCGATCGTTGCGGTGCACTCGGTGGCCACCGCGGCGGGCGGCGGCGGCGTGCGGTGGTATGAGTTCTCGGTCGCGCCGTCCGATCGCAGTTTGCGGCTGCGGCAGCAGGGCACCTACGCCCCGGACGGTTTTTATCGTTGGATGGGGAGTCCGGCCATCGACAGCCAGGGCAACATCGGCATCGGCTATTCGTTCGGCGGCACACCCAATTTTGCGGGACAGCGATTCGCTGCGCGACTCGCCGCCGACCCGCTCGGCGTTCTCACGTTGCACGAGGCGGTCCTGGCGGAAGGGCAGGCGCCCCAGATCAATACGATGCGGTGGGAGGATTACAGCCAGACGGCAATCGATCCCACCGACGACTGCACCATCTGGTACGTCGGCGACTATCTCAAGAAGGACGCGACGACGTACTCCACGAGGATCGGGGCGTTCCGGTTGTGCCGTTGAGCACCGTGACCTGACGGCGAAACACCGCCATGTTTACCCCCGCGTGAAGAACCTCACTCACACACACTCGATTGCTTGGGCACAGGGAATCCGCGTCGCCCTCGAGGCGGAGGGGATCCAATGCAAGGTGTTGAATGAGTTTGACCGCGGCCTCGGCATGATGCCGTGGATTCCCGTCCGCGTCGTGGTCCTCAACGACGACGATCTCGGGCGTGCGCAGGCGATTGTCGCGCGCCTCGCTCCGCCGCAGGCCGGCCCGCCACCACCATCATGGAGCTGGCAAAAACCCGGGTGCATCCTGCTCGTGATCGATGTGGTGCTGATCGGTGTCTGGGGCGCATTGCTTGACGAATATGGTCTAGGAACTCTCACGTACGCCGTATCGGCACTCGTCGTAATCGTGTTCATTGGCGGTTTGTTGCTCATCATGCTCGGTCCAAGAGCCGACAAAGGGACTCCATGACATCACCGCTGCTGGGCGAGTTTCTCGGCACGATGGTCCTTATCCTGCTGGGCAATGGCGTCGTCGCTGGTGTTCTGCTGAAGGGCACGAAGTCGGAAGGCAGCGGCTGGATCGTGATCACCGCCGGCTGGGCCTTTGCCGTGATGGCCGGTGTCTTTACCGCGATTGCCTGCGGCTCGACCGACGCGCACCTGAACCCGGCGGTGACACTGGGCTTCGCGGCGCGCGCGGGCGACTTCTCGAAAGTCGCAGGGTACTTCGTCGCCCAGATGCTCGGAGCAATCACCGGCGCCACGCTGGTGTGGCTCCACTATTTGCCGCACTGGAAGGTGACGCCAGATGGCGTCCTCAAACGCGCCTGTTTTTGCACCGCGCCTGCCATCCGCCAATTCATCCCGAATCTGGTGAGTGAAGTGATTGGGACGTTTGTGCTCGTCTTTGTCGTGGGGGCGATCTTCTCGAAGGCCGTCGCGGCGACCGGTCCGGCTGCCGGACTCGGCCCGTATCTCGTGGGCAGCGTCGTGTGGGGGATCGGGCTCTCCCTCGGCGGGACGACGGGCTACGCCATCAATCCGGCGCGCGATCTGGGCCCGCGCATCGCGCATGCGATCCTGCCGCTGAACGGCAAAGCGACATCAGACTGGAATTACGCCTCCATACCGGTCGTCGGGCCGCTGCTCGGCGGCGTCCTGGCCGGCCTGGCGTTGCGGGTGGTCGGCGTGCAGTGACTCGTTCCTCGACCGGGCCATGACTGACCGCCTGCACCGCGCCGCCGTGGTTGCCGCCGTCGTGGGGGCGGCGGGCTCCGTCGCATTGACGCTGTATGCCGGCCGCAATAACAATTTGCCCCTGGTCATGGTCTTGATAGCGGGCTGGGTGTTTGCGCCGTTCTTTGGGTTCGCGGTCGCGAGTCGGATATCCAGCCGATGGTCCCGGGGAACGCGCGTGGCGCTGGATGTGGTGATCATCGTGATCGCTATCGCCTCGCTGACACTCTATGCTCGTGACGCGTGGGGGCAGGCGCACGCGAAACGCGCAGCTGTCTACGTCGCTGTTCCGATTGTTGCGTGGTTGCTGATGCTCATCGGCGTCCCGCTCACCGCGGTGATCGCGCGCCGGTCGCGCTCGGTCCAAATCCCCTGAGGTCGGTCCTCGGTAGCTGCGCCCTGCTCGCCGTCCTCGGCGGGCCTTTCCACCAGCAGTCGTGGACGTTCGGACCGTTTACCAAGCCGCCCGAGGTCAATCCGGTCATCACCCCGAATCCCGCCGTCGCGTGGGAAGCCTACGCCACGTTCAATCCCGCGGCCGTCGTGAAAGACGGCAAGATATTCCTTTTGTATCGCGCCGAGGATGCGACGGGCAGGCAGGAGATTGGCGGGCACACGTCGCGGCTGGGCCTGGCCGAGAGCACGGACGGTCTGCATTTCACCCGGCGAGCCACCCCGGTGTTGTATCCCGATAGCGATGCGCAGCGGCAGAACGAGTGGCCCGGTGGAGTCGAAGACCCGCGCGTCGTGGAGACGGACGACGGCACCTACGTCCTCACGTACACGCAGTGGAATCGCGACGTGCCGCGCCTGGCGGTTGCGACGTCGCGAGATCTCATCCATTGGACCAAGCACGGACCGGCGTTCGCGACAGTGGCCGGTGGGAAGTACCTGCGCACGGAGTCGAAGTCGGGAGCGATTCTCAGCCGCGTCGCCGGCGAGCGGATCATCGCGACGCGCGTGAACGGCAAATACTGGATGTACTTCGGCGTTCCCGAGCTGCGAATCGCGACCTCCGAGAACTTGCTGGACTGGACGCCGCTGGAAGACTCGAGCGGGCAGGCGATCAAAGTGCTGTCGGCGCGTCCAAACCACTTCGATTCCTGGCTGGTCGAGGCAGGCCCGCCCGCGCTGATCACCCCGTACGGAATCCTGGTGCTGTACAACGCGGGCAGCCTGCCGTCACGCACATATTCCGCCGGGCAGGCGCTGTTCGATGCGCGGGATCCCACCAAGTTGATTGCACGCGCGGACAGCGCATTCATCAAGCCAACCGAGAGCTACGAGCGGACTGGCCAGTACGCCGCGGGTACCACGTTTGTCGAAGGGTTAGTGCTATTCCGGGACCGGTGGTACCTCTATTACGGCACCGCTGACTCACGGGTCGGCGTCGCCGTGTGGGATCCGTAGTGACTACGGCACGACCACACTAGTCATCCTGACGGCCTCAAAGTATGCACCAACCTCCACCAACCGTGTCGCGCCGGATGTGGTGGCGGTCACCGGGCAGCCGCGACCCTGTCCAACGTCTGCGACCGCAGGTATTTTGGCGCCCTCCCCTATGTCCAAAGTGAAGATCGGCATCGTGGGCTCCCGCTTTCAGGCGGACTGCATTGCGGGCGCCGTGAAAGCCATTCCGGAAGAGGCCGAATTGGTCGCGGTAGCATCACCCAGCAAGGGCCACGCGGCGGATTTCGCCAAACGCCACCGCATCCCCCAGGCATTCACCGACTACCGCGAGCTGCTGCGTGATCCGCAGGTCGAGATGATTTCGATCACCGCCCCCAATCGCCTGCACGCGCAGATCACGATCGATGCCGCCAGAGCCGGCAAGCACGTCGTGTGCGAAAAGCCGCTGTGCATGACGCTCGAGGAAGCCGATGCGATGATTGACGCCTGCGCGAAGGCGGGTGTGCTGCTGCTCTATGCCGAGGAGCTGTTCTTTGCGCCGAAATACGTGAAGGCGAAGCAGATGGCGGATGAGGGCGCATTCGGCCGCGTCCACCTGGTCAAACAGGGCGAGAAACACTCTGGCCCCCACTCGGATTGGTTCTGGGATGTGACACAGTCCGGCGGCGGCGCCGTCATGGACCTCGGCTGTCACGGCATCGCGTTCTGCTGGTGGTTCCTCGGCAAGCCCAAGGTCAAAAGCGTGTACTCGCACATGGCGACACAGGTGCATGGCGATCGCACCCAGGGCGAGGATGAAGCGATCACGATCATCGAATTCGCGAATGGCGCGGTCGGCATGGTCGAGAGCAGCTGGAACCGCCCCGGCGGCATGGACGACAGCATCGAGGTCTTCGGCGACAAGGGCCAGACCTATGCCGACATGCTGATGGGCAACGCGCTGCCGACGTACTCCGAGGTGGGGTTCGGCTACGCCGTCGAGAAGGCCGCGAGCACCAAGGGGTGGACCTATCCCGTGTTCGAGGAGCATTGGAATTACGGCTTCCCGCAGGAGATGCGGCACTTTGCACGCTGCGTGCGGGGCAAGGAGACACCGATTTCGGATGGCGCGACGGGACGAGTGGTGCAGGAAGTCCTCTACGCTGCCTACGCGTCGGCAGGAGAAGGGCGCAAGATCGCGCTCCCGTTCCGGCCCACGGGTGTGACGAAGCCCATCGATCTCTGGAAAGCGCGCTGAGTGCGCTGGGCCGCTCTGTTTCTGATCCTCGCCGGCTGCAAGGCCGGAAGCACACCTGCTGCTGACTGGACCACGACGGGGGGCGCGCCGGGCAACGCGCGGTACTCACCGCTCGATCAGATCAACGTCACGAACATTACGCAGCTGCAGGTCGCGTGGGTCTATCACACCGGTGATCTCCCGCCCGACGGGCACGGGGAGATTCAAGCGACACCGATCGTCGTGGACGGCGTGCTGTACGCGACGACTCCCAAAGTCGCCGTCATTGCGCTCCGCGCCGACAAAGGCACGCTGCTGTGGAGATTCGACGCGTTCCCGAACCGCCCGACCCAACCGCACGTGAACCGCGGCGTCGTGTACTGGGCGGACGCCAGGGGCCACGACCGGCGCATCTTTTTCGCCGTCGATCACCGGCTCTATGCGCTCGACGCGCGGACCGGCGAGCCGGTGCGCAGCTTCGGCGCTTCGGGTTGGGTGGACCTCGGCGAGGGGCTCGGCCGGGACGTCGAGGGGACGTATCTCGTTTCGACGTCCCCGGGCGTGGCATACAAAGACGTCCTGATCTGGGGCACGCGGGTCGGCGAGGAAGCGGGCTCCGCGCCCGGTCACATCCGCGCGTACGACGCGCGCACCGGCAAAATCCGTTGGACCTTCCATACGATTCCCTGGCAGGGTGAATCCGGATACGACACCTGGCCGCCCGAGGCGTTCAAGAGCGCCGGCGGCGCCAACTCGTGGGCCGGCATGACGGTCGATACGGCGCGCGGCATCGTGTACATCCCGACCGGGTCGGCGACGCCCGACTTCTACGGCGGCGACCGCGCCGGCGCCAATCTGTTCGCGAACTCGCTGCTCGCGCTCGACGCCATGACCGGCAAACGGCTGTGGCATTTCCAGACCGTGCATCACGACCTGTGGGATCGCGACCTGCCGGCGGCGCCGAATCTCGTCACCGTGACACGCGACGGCGCACGCGTGGACGCCGTCGCGCAGATCACGAAGAGCGGGTTCGTGTTCGTCTTCGATCGCACGAGCGGGAAACCGCTCTTCTCGGTCGAGGAACGCGCCGTGCCCTCCTCGGACCTCAACGGCGAGCGCGCGTGGCCCACGCAGCCCTTCCCGGTGAAACCGGTCCCGTTCGCACGGCAAACGCTCCGTGAGGCCGACGTGACCCCGTCGGAACGGCGTCGGTTTCGCTTGCTCCGCCACGGCTCGCTGTTCACCCCGCCGAGCCGAGCGGGCAGCGTGGTGTTGCCGGGCTTCGATGGGGGCGGTGAGTGGGGCGGGGCCGCGGTCGACCCCGAAACCGCCACACTCTACGTCAACGCGAGTGACGTCCCGTGGGTCGCGGCGATGCGAGAAACGGCGACGGCGTCTTCGCCGGCTCGTGGACCACGAACTGGGGTTGCGGTCTACACGACAGAATGCGGCAGCTGCCACGGCGCCGACCGGCGCGGCCGGGATCGCGCACCATCGTTGATCGGTGTCAACTCGCGTCTCACGGTCGAGCAGCTGGAGCAACTGCTCGAGCATGGCAGAGGCTTCATGCCTTCGTTCGCGAAGTTGTCCGAGACCGACAAGTGCACCGTGATTGAGTATCTAATCGTCAAACACTGCGTGACAGGAGAAACGTTCGCAGGTCCGCCGCCCGCGCCATATGAATTTGTGGGTTACGAGCGCTGGCGAGACTCGAGTGGCTTCCCGGCTATCAAGCCACCGTGGGGCACGCTCAGCGCGATCGATCTCAACACCGGCGAGTACCGCTGGCGGATTCCGCTCGGGGAGTTCACCGCCCTGACGGCCCGCGGGATGCCAATCACGGGAACGGAGCAATACGGCGGGCCGATCGTCACGCGCGGCGGTCTCGTGTTCATTGCGGCGACCCAGGACGGGAAGCTCCGCGCGCTCGACAAGCGCACGGGCCGCGTGATGTGGGAGGCGCTGCTGCCCGCGCCCGGCTACGCGACTCCCAGCACATTTGCGGTGCGCGGCAAGCAGTTCGTCGTCGTCGCGGCGGGGGGCGGCAAGTTGGGGTCGAAGTCGAGTGACACGTACGTCGCCTTCGCGCTGCCATAGCGGCGAATCGTGGGTAGAATAGAACCATGGTTGGGACGCTCCTCCTCCCGCTCTTCACGCTGACCCAAACGTTAGACTCCACCTACGATCGGCGGGCCTTGTGGCTCGCGCACGGGCCTGGCATGACCGGCGTAGTGCAGGGGATACAGGCATCGCCCGTCGGCGGCGGCACGTTCGCGCCGGGCACCGACTTGTTCGAGACGGCGAGCGACCGAATTCGCTATGAATACGGCGCCTCGCGTGCGGCGTTCAAGCGCTTCACGGTCTTCGGCGGGCTGTACATCGCTGGAGCTCTCGCGACCACGTCGTACTACGGTGGTCGCCACCATCCGAAGTGGAAGCCTGGATTGGGAATCGGTCTCCCGGTTGCAACGTTTGCGGCTGCATGGGCTGGACAGGCATATGCGACTCGCGGCGATGACCGCCTGCGGCGTGCGATGTGGTGGTACAATCGCGAGTTTCCGCGGACCACTGCCGATTCCGGTGCCAGCTGCTCGTACGATCGCTGCGCACTCCGGGTGCGGAGGCGCGCGTGGTCTGGTCAGCTCGTTCAAGGTGTAAGTGAGATGCCGGTTGGCTCACTCGATTCCCAGCTCGACTTGTTCGCGGCGGCCGGTGACAGTGCGCGCGCGCACTACGACAAGTATCGCTCGATCACAGAGAGCAACCGGCACGCGACGCGTTTCGCTCGAATTGCGTTGTTGGGCGCCGGCGTACTCTATGCGGCCAGTCGCAACAAGGTCGCGCGCGGCTTCTCATACGGCCTGTTGTTCTTGTCGTATGGAGCTGGACACATGACAGTGTACGGCGGCGCACAGGCGGAGAGCGAGCTCGATCAAGCGATCTGGTTTTACAACAGAACCCTTCCCTAGCTGTGGTCATTCAACTAAAGAAAGGTCGCGACGGTCCGGCGACACTTGCCTGCGTGCGGGCAGATGGCAGCCGCACCTGGGGCAAGGAGCATCCGTTTTTTCCGGTGCATGATCTGACGCACTGCGCCGTCGAAAGCGTGCTCGGTTTCGATCAGGCCTTCTTTGGACTGATCGCACAGGGATGGGACATCGACGACTTTGCGAAGCCGCGCGCGAGTTGGACCATGCCGCCTCAGGCGATCCTCGCGGAACATGTCGTCGGCGTCTTCGACCGCGAGCGCGCGCTCCCCGCGCCGATGACTACGCCCGAGTTCAATGAAATGGTGTCGGCGAGCTTGCCGCCGGTTCACCGCGAGACGTTCGAGCCGCTGACCGATGCGCAGGTCTCCGGGGTGCGTGCGCTGCGGGGTACGCTCGAGGCGCGTTGGCACGCGCTGCCGGTGGGAGCGACTATGGACGTAGAGTTCCCCGCAGCTATCCTTCAAAAATGATCCCGCACGTCCGTGCCTACTTCGCCGCGACGCCTCCCAAAGCTCGCGCCGCCCTGAGGAAGATTCGGGCCGCCATTCGCTCGGTCGTGCCCCGGGCTGAAGAAGCATTCAGTTATCGGATCCCCGCGTTCAAGCTCGCCGACCGGCCACTCGTCTGGTACGCCGCGTTCACCAACCATTGCAGCTTGTATCCGATGACGGGTGAGATTCGGCGGAAGCTGGCCCGTGACCTGAAGGGATACGAGACGTCGAAGGGGACAGTCCGGTTGCCGCTCGCGAAACCAATACCCGTGGGGCTCGTCAAGAAACTGGTCCGAGCGCGAATTGCCGAACTGGCCTGAATCACAAGGAGCAACCATGGGACTGCCTCCGCTGAGAAAAGAACCAGGTCCGGTAAAACTTCCCGAGCCGCCGAAGCCACGTCCCCCCGAACCCTGGGAGCCCGCGCGCGTTCCGCGTGATCCCGAGCCTCCCAAACCACCAGGACGGTAGCCCCCAGAACGATGTACGAAGACCGCCACACCCCACCGCTTCCCCCCAGACGTTTTGTGCGGCGCATGGCCGATCACGTCGCGGTGGCGGCCGTCCTGGTTTGCGTGTCGCTGCTGGTGGGGATGTGGGGCTACGAGCACTACGAACACCTCCCCTGGCGTGACGCGTTTTTGAACACCGCGATGCTGCTAGGAGGGATGGGGCCTGTAGACCCGCTACGCACTAACGGCGGTAAGGTGTTCGCCGGGATCTTCGCCCTCTACGCGGGCGTGGTCTTTCTAGTTGTGGCGGGACTATTCCTCGTGCCAGTGATTCACCGCATTGCGCACCTGTTCCATTTCGAAGGCGGGCCGAGCGGGCGGGGGGGGCCGCGCTGACGTGGACCTCGATCTCCGGTTGGCGACCGAGGTTCTCGAGCGCACGCCCGCAACGCTGCGCGCGCTCCTACGCGGGGTCAGTACGCCATGGGCTCGCGGCACGGAAGGTCCCGAGACCTTCAGTCCCTACGACAACATCGGCCACCTGATCGACGGTGAAGAAACCGATTGGATGCCTCGCGCCCGGAT
>WNGK01006383.1_pt1 | contig 21289 bp, 17 predicted proteins | sample 5400601 | NCBI WGS metagenome assembly WNGK01 (sample SAMN13153376, study PRJNA577476) | soil metagenome | isolation source: 60 cm soil or saprolite under Garry oak tree replicate 1 | place: USA:California | collected 2016-06-15
GTCACCAAACTGCTCGCAGACTCACTGACACAGGATCCCGAGCAGCTCTCGGATTTCATTACAGCCGGCAGAGCAGCTGCGGACGTGCAAGTGAAACCTTCTAATTTTCCAGCTCCCTTCGATGTGAATTCCGAACCTGCCGAGCAAAGACCGCGCGCGTCGGCAATTAAAAAAATCGCACCAAGGATGCGGAAAGAAGCGCCGCGAAAGCGACCAAGGACTCAGAGGCGCAAGGTTCTGCTAACAGCGGGCGTGACAATTCGCTATGCCGTGAAAGCGTTAAAGTGTTCTATCGCGACTTCGTGCCGAGCCCTTTTCCTACTCGCCGCGTCTACCTCCTTCAGAAAAAGTGTTCCGCTCTTACCGTCTTTGCCGCGGCTCGGCCAACTTCTCGAAGCTGCGCGATGTACTTAGTCGAATCCATCTTTTGGACGTGCTTCGGCTCAATATGGGACAGGCTGAGCGCATTCAGGCCCTCAACGGTAAGATCGGCATTGTAGCGCAAGTAGCTGAAAAGCTTCGGAAATGCCGGGCCATGTTTTCCGATCATGTCTTCGACCTCGCGATCCAACCAACCGCCGACGACACATTTGCCAAAGACCCGGCAAAGAAAATCCTGCTCGTTGAGAGCCGCGAACATAAGCGCTGCGGGGATAGAACTGGCGTTATAAAGCAAGTGCAGCTCGCGCGGAGTAAGCTTCGACCGTGCATTTGCGCCCGATCCAGTCCCTACGGAAACCAACAGCATCTTGTCTTCGCCTGTTGGCCAATTGAGATGGTACGGCTCCACAGTCGCCATTAGGAAAAGCTGAAAAGCGGGGTTATTGTACATCGTCACTCCGCCATCGACGAAGAGGTTCCGCTTCTCGTCGATAACAATACTTTCTGCTGGAAAGAAAGTCGGTGCGGCGGTGCTGGCGCGCACGAGTTGCCATAGCGGAAACTTCAAATTGCAGCCAGGGCGAGTGAGCGGTGTGTTGTATTTGGCGTTCGGATTGTTACTCAGCGGCCAGGGAGAATCGGTCGTGGCGTCACGCAGCACAAGCATGAGCAGAGTCTTCAGTTTCTCGCTGCCGAATTCAGTGTCGGCTCCAAACTTGCTCTGCAGCATCTTCGCGAGTGGCGTGCTGTCATATTTATACCAGAGCCTGCGGAACAAGCGCGCTTTGGAGAACATCTGCGGTCCGCTCTCAACGTAAAAGTCGAGAACGTCGCTCACGCGCAGACCAAGCGATAAACAGGCGGCGATGATCGCGCCAGTGCTGGTCCCAGCGATATAATCAAAGTAATCGGCCAGGACGAAGTCGTCGCCGCGTCCGAGTTTCTTTTCAAGTTGACACTCGATTTCAGCGAGAACTTCGAGGGTGATTACACCGCGAATGCCGCCACCGTCGAGTGCGAGAAGTTTTCGCGGGCCGATCTTATCCAATTTGTCGCGGTAACTCATTGTCATCGATAATGGACTTTCCCGTTGGTCAGGCAAGTTCAATTGGTCGATTTATCTTGAATCGAAGGTCTATCATCCCCCATTGTAAGATTGAGAAGAAGGCAATAGCGAAGCTAGTGTCACCAGATGGCCGAATTCAAATACTGGGCGTTCCTCAGCTACAGCCATAAGGATAAAAACTGGGGCGATTGGCTGCACAAGGCACTTGAGACCTATCGCTTCCCGCGGCGGCTCATCGGTAAAGAATCGCGCGACGGGAAAGTGCCGCAGCGGCTTTATCCAATTTTTCGTGATCGAGAGGAACTTTCGGTTTCAGCCGATCTCGGATCAAACATCAACGAAGCGCTGCGCGAATCGCGCTATCTGATTGTTATCTGTTCCCCGCACGCCGCGCAATCACGCTGGGTAGACCAGGAAATTATCGAGTTTAAAAAACTCGGACGTGAAGACCGTATTCTCGCGTTGATCGTTGCTGGCGAACCGAACGCCAGTGATGGCAAACCCGACTTCGTGCCGGAGGATGAGTGTTTCCCCAAACCGATGCGTTATCGGCTGGCGGCAAACGGCGAACTGTCGACGCAGCCTACCGAGCCGCTCGCCGCCGACGTGCGCGAAGGCAAAGATGGAAAAGATAATGCAAAGCTGAAGCTCTTAGCCGGACTGGTCGGTGTCAACTATGATGATCTGAGGCAGCGCGAGCACGAACGCCGTGTGCGCCGCCGCCGCGCAATCTCGGTGGCTTCGCTGCTCTTGATTGGGGTTTTTTTCAGCCTCGCGACGTGGGCGATGGTATCGACGAAACGAACAGCTTTGCAAAAAGTCGCAAGCGATACCGCACGCGCTCAGGAATTATTTGATCGCAACGATGCTCCTGGTGCTCTCGCTTACCTCGCGCGCGCGGCCAAGCTTGATCCGGAAAAACGCAGCACTGCGGCAGAGCGAATCTGGTTTGCTCTTACGCAACGCTCGTGGCCTTTGCCGTTGTCTGTTCCGATACGTCCCTACGACAACGTGTTGAGCGCTTGTTTCAGTCCGAACGGTGCTCAGATCCTGACGGCATCGCGCGACAAGACCGCGCGCCTTTGGGATGCGAATTCAGGCAAGGGGTTGTGCGCGCCGTTGAAACACCCCGGTCTGGTGCGGCGCGCGCTGTTCACTCCCGATGGTCGCTATGTCTTGACAATTTGTTTTGATGGAATCGCTCGCCTTTGGAACGCAAATTCGGGGCAACTCATTCCGAGTTGGCGCGCAGAGCATGCCGACTCGATCAACTCGGTCGCGATTGATAGCAGAGGTGCATTCGTCGCAACCGGATCGCGTGATGGAACGGTTCGCGTGTGGGAAATGGCAAACGCTAAACGCGTGGCCGAAATGCATTATCATGAAAATGTTCATACCCTCGCGTTTGATCCCTCCGATGACACACTTCTGCTTAGTGTTAGCGGGAATATCGCTGCTCTGTCGAAACTGCCTGAAGGTCGTGCGCTTTTTGAACTTCATCATGAGGTGCCAATAACTTCCGGCGAGTTCAACCCTAAAGGGGATCGAGTCGTGACGGCAGACGAGGATGGTATCTGCCGTTTATGGGATGTCTCTAGCGGAAAGGTAAGCGGCGAATTAAAGCACAATGCAGAAGTCACGGGCGCGATGTTTAGTCCGAACGGCGAATTTGTTGCCACGCTTATGGGGGTTCGGCTTTCGTTGTGGCAAATACGTAATACGCCAATTCTCGAACACACCATCGACCACGATCGTGCCGTGACGCGCGCACGCTTTAGTCGCGACAGCTTTGTAATTTTTAGCGGCACCGATGAGGGCAAAGTCCAGGCATGGAATGTTGCGACTGGCCAGCCGATTGGTGAAGCAATCCGAGAAGACGGTGCGATTGTCGCGCTTGATTTCGATGCGCAAGGAAAACGATTACTTGTGGCTACATCAAACGGCACAACGCGCATCTGGCTGCCCCCGCCACGGTATCCGATTTGTGATCGTTTTGTTCATTCCGCCGGAATCGAATCGATTAGCGTTTCGCCTGATGGACGTTTGCTCTTAACAACATCGGCTGATCATACCGCTTGCTTATGGGATTTGGCAAAACGCGAAGTGCCGCCGAAGCGATTTGTGCATGAGGCAGACGTCCTATGCGGTGCGTTCAGTGCCGATGGTAAGTATGTTGCCACTGGCAGTGCGGATGGAACTGCTCGCCTTTGGCGAACGAGTTCAAGTGAAGCCTTTGGAAAACTGCTGAGGCCGGGAGGAACTGTTGCCAAAATTGCTTTCAGTCCGGACGGCAAGCTGCTTGCAACGGCGACCGAAGCCGGTGTGGCCCAGTTCTGGAATCTCGGTTCGTTAGTCGAGGAGGGCAAATCGATGACTCACGACGCGAGTATCACCAGCATCGAGTTCAAGCGCGACGGTAAGTTGTTTCTCACCGCCGGAGCCGATTCGAAGGTTCAATGCTGGCGAGTTGGAACAGGAGAACCCATCGGTGCTCCACTCCGAGGCGAAAGTGGCTTTACCTGCGCTCGGTTCTCACCGAACAAAGATCTTATCGCAACTGGGGCGCGCGACGGGACGGCGCAAGTTTGGTCAATAACATCCGGTAACGCTATCCATCAACCACTTCATCATAAGGGTGCCGTGACTGATGTTTGTTTTAGTCCTGACGGACGCCGGTTAGCTACCGCTTCAGAGGATGATGTGGTCATGGTTTGGAACGTAGGCACATCGCTCATTGTGGGCAGCCCTATGCGTCATGCGTCGCCGGTTCTGGTTGTACGGTTTAGTCCGGACTCACTCAGAATTGCAACCGCTTCTGAAGATGGAACAGTCCAACTTTGGGATACTGCTACCGGCAGAGTCTTATCCGAACAGTTGCATCAGTCAAAAGCGGTTCGCTGTCTCGCTTTTGGTCCTGACGGCAGAATATTGTTTTCGGGTTCTGCTGATGGAACTGTTCAAGCGTGCGATATCGCAACGAGCCTTACTTCGGCGGACCGTGACTCGTTAGTTACCTTTTTGCAGAGTATTTCCCCCTTGAGTTTACAAGAATCAGATCGAACTGAAATCAAGTTAATTGAGCAGGTCGATAGCTTACGGGTGAAGACAAAATCTTTTCCAAAAGACACCCGCCTCTTGACCGATTGGTTCTTTGCGGAACGTGCGCAGCGTCCTCTTACTCCTTTCAGCGGTATTAACGTTTATACCTATGTCGCGTGTCGGGCCCGAGAAAATTCCGATGCTTCGCTTCACGAGGCACTCTATTATTCAGCAGGAGATTCTGCTTTACAGCAACGAGTCGAAAAGCAGATTTACGGGGCTTCAGTCGAACAGCTCCCGTTAAGGCACTAGCTCGGAAGAACCGATCATGCCGTATCCTCGATCGGCGAGTAATTCTATGTTATCTTTTACGGGTAGATCTCCCGATTGAGATAAGGTTCAACCATTGCTGGGACCCAATCCGGCTCGGGAACCTCCTCACCAAACAGAGTTCTCGGTAAATAAACCTTGGAGACCAAGTAACCAAATGCAGAGCGCTTGCCGGCTAATGCATCAATCGTTGCTCTAGCCAAACTCCTAGCTTGAACGTCACCGGACTTGGCGGCCTCGCGCAGCGTTGGGAGACTTTGGTCTCCGAGCAGCAAGAATAAACGAACCGCTTGGGAGGCATTGCTGTCTATCTGGTCATCCTCTAGGTTTGCTGCCGCCTTCGCAAGAATTGCGGGGGTATACAGGAGCGAATATTGGTCAATTACGCCTCGCTTCTTGGCTAGCCACGCGATCGCCCAAAGCACAAACATATCGTGTTCCTTCCCATCCGTTTTTCGTATTTGGTCTTTCAAGAATGATTCAAATTCCTTAAAATGAAGGTCGATAAATTGCCAATCATCCTGGTCTGTATACTGGTTGGGCAACCTAGCAGCTTCGGAACGGATAAACCGCGCGTCCGGCGTGAACGACGCTGTATGGCAGAGTATATGAAATATTGAAGCGCGCCCTTGCCAATCGGTCTTGTAAAATTCATCCAGTAAATCGTCCTTTAGTTTGTCTCGACGTTTGTAAAGCCATTCAGTAGCTCGTTCACAGTTGTGTGGAATCTTGTCGTCGTGAAGATCCAAGAACTTGCTGCGGATCTCCTCTCGAGTTTGTCCTAATGAGTAGTTTGTTGCGGCGATCGAGGCGGCTGCGATCGAAACAAAGGTCAGAACTGCCTTATTTGCTTTCATTACTACTTGCTGCCGCAGCATTGCAGCGGAATGCACCGGAATCGTCAAGCTCGAATTACTTGAGCATTCTCAGCCACAATTGGCTTGCCTTCCCCATCGCGATCTGTTCATATCATGCTATGCATCGCGGTCGCGGCCCTTCTTTATCGTGGCTATTAATCGCCGGATTGATCCTTCTGAATAGCGTGTTTGCAGAAAATCAAGACACGGAATTGAAGCAAACTGATGCGGAACTCAATGTGCTTTACCAACAACTTATGAATTCGCTTTCGGGCGGCGATCGCGAGCGTTTGCGCACGGCCGAACGCGCGTGGATTTCATTCGGCGAGAAGAATGAGATTGCGTTCCGTGCTACTTCTGAAGAGCGCGGATTCTCTCCGTCACAACTTACTCAATCACGCATAGCCGAGACTCGTGCGCGTTGCGACCAGTTACGACGAATGCTTTCCAGTAATGGCGTTTCGGCCAAAGCAAGTTTGAGAGCGGTTCAGTCCGCAGATACTGACCTTAACAACGTTTACAAACAGGCGTTAGCGGCTTTAAGCGCCGCGGAAGAAAATCGGTTGCGGGACGCGCAGCGAACTTGGCTCGACTTTTATAACGCGAGCCATTTTGCCGGTTCCGATGTTGCTCTAATGATCATTTCGCAGAGGATTGAACAGCTCCGCGAATTCTATTTAGAAGAAGGCACGTCGTTGAACGCTTCTTCACATGATGCTGAAAATCCCGAACCGTCCGATCTCAAAGAAAGAGTCGATCTAACAATTCCTGATCCATTTGAGCGAGCCCGCGTTAATCAACCGCCCCGCTGACAAAAGTAACTGTTTAACGTTCCTGCGCGTGCGTGCCTTGCTGGCGCAGCACCACTCCCGACAGCGCCGTAGCTAGCACCGATTCAATGATACCAGCCCAAACCGCCGGGGCCGCCCCGACACTTGTTGCAGAGCGGCAAGGATTGTCGCCAAGGCCCCGCCGAAAATGAGCGTCACCTGGTCAAGCCGGAACTGGTTCTGAACGGAGTGCTTCGGCGTCGAGCTCGCGAAAGTGCGGCATCAGCTCGTCTTCGAGCGTTTGAAGTCGCTGGTAAAAAGCTGGGCTTTGTGTCTGCGCCTCCGCCGGAACGATCTGTTGGTCTCGCGGCGGAGACCATCGCAGCGATGGCAATCGCTTAAACAAAGCCACGATATTCTTTACTCCTGGCTGAACATTCGGCGCAACTGGATTTTCAAGGTCGAAGCGGCATCATCGACATGAAATAACGCGACGCGGCCAGAGCGTGCGATCTCACTTACTTCGACGGATTTCGCAGAGTGGCCATCGTGTACGGTCGCGCTTAGTTCGTCCGCAAATCTTCCGCTTCCTTCGACCACGAGAAGTTGCCATCCATTGCGCACACTTTGCAAAGCTTCATCCGTCGCAATCGCGCCACCGTTGACGAGGATTGCAACGATCGGCGCGTTGAATGCGCGCGCCAGTTCCAACATCTTTCCGGTCTCGCCGCCCCATTCGGCGCTTTCCACCAAAACGAAATGCGAGTGATTTGGTTCAAGCGGAGTGCCGTCCGAGACGGCGGACGCGCCGGCAATTTCCGGATGCGTGATTTTCCCTTTCGGTGCGATTCCGAGCAACTGAGATGTCCCGGGAGATCGCGCGACCGCTTCGCCCATCATCGCCATGACGCCGGATTGTGTGCCCCCATCGATAATTAGCGCACCCAATTCGGCCGCCACCGGAGTAACTCCATCGGCAAACAAAGTCGTAAGACGAGCTTTTCGTGAATCATCGAGTCCGGCCGCGCCACCAAAAAGCAGAATCACAGCACGGGGCGCTGTGATTTCAAGAGCGTCTAAGATCGCCTTTGCGCTTGCATCGCGCGGTGCGGTGATAACGACGGCGCGATTTCCGTTCTCGAAAGTAATCGTATTTTTTCTCACGATTTCTTCATGCCGGATTGAGCTTCTTCCCCACGTCGCAACTCAATGTCGCGCGCTGAAAGTTCACTCCCTGGTTCAAAGCGGGCCAAAACATTCTTGACAGTCAGCCTCTTATCGCGCCACGATCAGCGCTAATTCTCAAAAAGCAACTCCCCCGTGCCGACAAAATCCATAGTAGTAGTGGTTTGGGCGGCCCTCGTCGTAGCAGGTCCGGACTACGCTTGCGAAAAACTGCGACATCGCGGCAAAATCGAGCGGTTCAATTCCCTTGTCTGGGGGACCGAAAGAGGTGCGCCGTAGGAGCGGTCGCTGAGCGATTATCGCAAAAGCGGGCATTTGCGTAATGCCACGACGAGCAGAAAGTAACGGCGCCCCATTTCGCAGGATTTCCCCGTGTAAGCAGCTATGATTAACGGCATGACTCAGGAGAAAAAGAATATGCCAACACCACCAGATTCGGCCTCCGAGAAAGGCACCTGCTTTGTCGTGATGGGCTTTGGAAAGAAGACCGACTATGAGACTGGTCGCGTCCTCGATCTCGACCACTCCTATCTCAACCTCATCAAACCGGCGGCCGAAGCCGCCGGCCTGAAATGCATACGCGCGGACGAGATCGTACATTCTGGACTGATTGACGTGCCAATGTATGAACTGTTGTTGAAGGCTGATGTCGTCGTCGCGGACCTCTCTACTTCAAACAGGAATGCCATCTACGAACTTGGTGTGCGGCACGCTCTTCGACCTTATACAACGGTGGTGATCGCGGAAGAGAAGATCATGAAATCGCCGTTCTTTGATTTGAATCATATTGTCATCCGGCAATATCAGCACTTGGGCGAAGACATCGGCGTGAGCGAAGCGAAACGTTTCACGGCGGAGCTGACGGCTGCGATCCAGAAGATCATGGCAACTGAGCCCGAGCTTCGGCGGGACAGTCCCGTCTATAAATTTATCGAGCGACTGACTCCGCCGTCGATTGCGGCCGAAGTGAGAGTTGCAAGGGCAGCAGCGAGCGCATCTGCGGAGATGGTCGGCGCCGGAACTCCCGCTCATAGCGAGCTGATGCAAAGGGTGGATGAGGCGCAGGAAAAGGGCGACTGGGTGAAGGCCATGATGCTCCTCGAAGAAATTCGTGAGATGCGAAGAATCGGAGCTTCGGAGGCATCCGCGGACCAGCAGATCGAGAACTCCGAAGATCCCTATATTCTCCAGCGCCTCGCGCTGGCAACTTACAAGAGCAAGTATCCCAGTCCCGAGGAGGCGCTCAAAAGCGCGCGAGATCTCCTGACGCTGCTCGAGCCGCAGACCTCCAACGACACCGAGACGCTCGGCCTTTGGGGCTCGGTGCACAAGCGCCTGTGGGAACTGACTAAAGAGAGTAGCTACCTCGATGAAGCGGTGCGGGCCTACGAGCGTGGCTTTTATCTGAGCAACGACCATTACAACGGGATCAACTACGCCTACTTGCTCAATGAGCGCGCAGCCCATCCCATCGGTTTTGCGGAAGCCGTTGCCGACTTCGTGCAAGCGCGACGCGTGCGCCAGGAAGTGATCTCTATTTGCAACCAGTGGCTGACATCGAATGTGCGAACCGGACCTTTGCCTGCCGGGAGTAAGTTTCCCGAAAAACGGTATTGGGTTTTGGCGACTCTCGCCGAAGCGCACATCGGATTGGAGGAAGAAGCGTTAGGTCAGCAGCGACTGGAGGACGCCTTTGCCGCTGCTCCCCAAGAATGGATGAAGGAATCCACCCGGGAGCAGGTGACCAAACTCAAAACTCTCCTGGCAGCGTCTCCGTTGAAGAAGCTTTCCGCCCCTCGGTGACGTAGCAGTTGTAATCGCGTCGGCTCTGACCTGCTATCTCTCGATATCCTGCCTCGATCCAGTTCCCCTTTGAGCGCCGATTCACTATGCAAAAACAGACAATCAGTTTCGGGCGCCGGACGCGAAAGCAGGAAAAGGAAAAAAGACGGGGGAACCAAAGAGAAACGCAGCAGCAGTTGGGCAGGTTCCGCAATCTCGGACAGTAACGGGCAGGCCATCGACAGTCCAAGCCGGACACGCAAACGGGCCCCCTCATCAAATCGGGACACCAACGAAAACGGATAAGCCACCGACAGCCCAAGCCGTATACCCAGACAGGACCGTTCATCGAATCGGCACACCTGCTCCGCAGCTCCCGCACAACAGTGGTGTTCAGCCCCCAAATACGTCCATAAGCGAAACGGCCCCTGCTGTGCACCTCCAGCAAAATAGTAATATTCAGTTGCCAAATACCCCGATAAGCGAAACGGTGCCTGCTTCGAAATTCAATCAAAACACGAGTGCTCTGGGGGTCGGAGGAAGTCATTGGTCGCCGCCGCCCGGGGGGGTGGAAACCGCTGGTTAACCCTGCGAATAGACCGGGACCCGAATCGGGTATCACAGGCACTGGGGGCGCTTCCCAATTGCCGCCGACGGATGGGTCGACAATCATTCCTCGCAACAAGGCAAATGGGCCGGAAACCGAAGGCACACGTAATGGGAGTCAGCCGCCACCATCAATGATGCCTTACAACCCGGCAAATGGGCCGCAAACTCAATTGCCGCCACCGCCGATGGTACCGTCAACAAGCCAGCCGAATAACATGGCAAATAGCCCGCAAAACGAACCGCCGCCAGGTGTAACGTCGACAAGCCACCCAGTTAACTCAGAAAATAAATCGATAACCGAAACCGCGCCTACTGTACAGTTCAAGCAGAACAGGCGCATTCAGGGGAGCGACCGATGGGTAGACTCAAATTATGAGGTTTTCCGGAATTACAGATCCGAGTGGCACGATAGGGATTGGTGGAGAAGTCATTACTCGCGCATCGCTTTTGGTGTCGGCGGATGGTACTATCGGAACGCAAGCTATTGGTTCCCAGCTTGGGGCTACGATCCCAACGTGTATTATGCGTATGATGGCCCGATCTACGCTCATAAGGGTTTACCGCCCGATCAGGTAATCGCTGACGTCCAGGAGACGCTGCAAAAGCAAGGATATTATCGGGGCGAAGTGGACGGTCTGCTTGGACCGCCTACGCGTGCCGCAATCGGGGATTACCAACGCGACCACAATATCTACGTAACCTCAGCAATTAATTCGCCGACGTTGGAATCCTTGGGAATGAGATAGCAGGATCGGCCGCTTTTTGATAAAGTTCTACTGCCTTCCCCAAATCCTTCGGCACCCCTGCCCAGTTTCGTAGACTAGGCCGAGATGATACTGCGCCCTAGCGTATCCTTGATTTGCCGCTTTTTGGAAAAGTTCTGCTGCCTTGCCCAAATCCTTCGGCACGCCGTCCCCAACTGCGTAGAGCCGGCCGAGATTATTCTGCGCGTCAGCGTGTCCCTGATCGGCTGCTTTTTGGTAAAGTTCTGCTGCTCTCCCTAAATTCTTCGGCACGCCTTGTCCATATTCGTAGAGCACGCCGAGATTATTCTGTGCGAAAGCTCTGTAGGACACCCCAAGATTAACCTGGGCGTTAGCGTTTCCTTGAGTGGCCGATTTTTCAAAAAGTTCTGCTGCTTTGGTCAAATCCTTGGGCACGCCCTGTCCACGTGCGTACGCCAGGCCGAGATTGCCCTGTGCGTCAGCGTTTCCTTGAGCGGCTGATTTTTCAAAAAGTTCTGCTGCCTTCCCCCAATCCTTCGTCACACCCTCTTGTTCGCGTTGATAAAAATCACGATTCCGAAAAGCAGCATGGCGCCGCTGAGGAAGACGACAACGAAGAGTTGAACCTGCCAGGAATTGGGCTCTGCAATTTGGTTTTGCCGCCCACCCAAGAGCCACGCAGTGGCCTGTTGTGCCCACGGCTGAGCGCCAATCAGAACCAAGACCCACGAAATTACGATAGATAGCAGCACAAAAAAGACGACTGCCACGACAATTAAAAGCCATTGGAAACTAGCTTTCTCGCCAAACTTGTTACTGAGCTTGGATCGGATAGCCAGCAACGCTATGACGATACCGGTCACTCCTCCAAAAGCTCCAAGAAGACCCTTTACCTGTGGTGTCGCTGTCGCCTTCACATCTCCGAGAAAAACGCCGAGCCGATTTGGCGTCGCGGAAATTGTCTGGGCGCCCCAGAGAACGATTACGTTAACCACAATCCAGATTAAAAGCCAGGCTGCAGATCGTCCCCACCATTCCCGGTCTTCGTCTTCGCTTACCCAGCTCGCCAAACCGAAGAGGAAATTGACCAGAAGTAGAACTGCTAGAATCAGAGCCGGCGCGAAGCAGACATAATTGATGGCATTTCTTGCGGGCGCGGGCATCGGAAAACGTGCGGGAAGCGTTTCGTTTGGTTTAAGCCACAATGCATCGACATCTTTGTCGGTGATGCGCGCTCGACCTTGAGGAGTTTCGATGGTGTATATTCTTTGCATTTGCGTAATGACAACTTGAGTGCCAGCTGGAATCCACATTTTCTGTTTACGCCAAGGAATCGGGATGGCCTCGCAGTCGCGCTTCAATGTGAATTGAATGGGAAGTGTTTCGCCTGGTTTTAGCTTCAAAGCGCCAAGATCATTTTCACCAATGCGCCCGTGTTGCCCATTGGTTTCGATAGCGTAGCTCGTCTCGATTTGTGTAATGACGCCGTGGGTCCCTGTTGGGAGCACTATTTTCTGTTTGCTCGAAGGGATCGGCGTCGCCCCACAATCGCGGCTCAATGTGAATTGAATGGGAGGTTCCCAAAACATTCGGGTTGCGATCACCCACACGCAGGACCCCGCGACCGCCGCCGCGAGCGCGATTGTGCCGAGCCGCCAAAGCCGTGAGCAGTAGCGGAAGCTGACGGAATTTCAGAAAACGGCGTTGTGGAAATCGCGCGTTGCCCGCGGAAGGGACATCGATAATTGCATAAGCCATCGCCATGGCGATCAGGGCGAATCCAACTGCAAGCAACGTGTTCAGCGGGAAATTCCACCAATGTATGATGGCAAGCGTGCTCGCCTCATCCGTAGCCGCAGCCCAGTTCGGCGATACCATGATCGCGGCGAGATATAATCTCGGGATCATCATCGCGGCGGCCAGCCACGAGATCAGGACCAGCCAGTTCAAGGGCATGTTGCGAATGAACGTGGTAATCAGCGTCGTTTGAGCCGATTTCACCGGCGGCGTCGGCTCCTTGGCGGTCGCGACGCTATCTTGACTTGTCTCCGCCCTCGCGGGCTTGGATGGTGTGCTCTCCCGACGTGCGAGCAACTTGTCCATCTGCTTGATTAAGGAATCCACATCCCCGCGAAAATGCTCGTGGCGAATTGAAGTGCCGTGTCTGTAAGCCAAATCTTCCAGACTTGCTGGCAACATTTCCTTGGTAGGATGAGAAGCCCCCCGGGTCAGAACGGGAATAATCGGAATCTCACGTCTCAACGCTGACTCGATCTCGATGCGCACACGGTCGTTCTCATCGTCAATTCGCCGTTTGCCGTCCACCTCGGCGAGCCATTTGTCACCGATCACGACGATCACGATTGAGCAAACCTTGATTGTCTGGTCTATCTCCGACCGAAAGTCGTAACCAAGCCTGATCGCTTCAACGTCCATGAAAACACGTTCCGGCCCGAAGTGATCTATCAGCCGATCATAGACTCGGCCCGTCACGTCCGCAGAGTCTTCGCGACGATAGCAAATAAAAATGCTACCGGCCGAAACCTGCATGTTGGACTCACTCATTTCTCGCCCCGATGCCTTGGCCTGGGAACGCGTTGCTTCATGAAACTCTGTTTCATAATGGCAGTCAAGCCCGCCAGACTTCGCGGCAGCGCGCTGATCGGCGGAAATGAAACTCTGCGAACGTGTCGCGAATAAGAAATGAAAACGTCCGCCACTTTTAGCGATGTTCTCTCGATTGCTTTTGACTTCAGCAGCTATGCATTATTCTAACTCTTGAATGGCGAAGTCATTTATTCTTGAGACCTGATCGGCTTATGCGAACCTCACGCTCCTGTCTCTCCTTTAGGTGGTGTCTTCATGGATTGCGCCCAATCAGTGTTCTCCTTTGACAACAGAGCTTCGACACGCTGGACGAGAAGATGGAAGGCATCATCCTTATCGTAGGGCTCCGTCTGGGTCAGAAACAAAAATTTCTCCTTTCTGAGCGACTCCGCTGTAGCTCGATACTCAATCCAATGTTCCTGAAGTTGCAGTAATCCGAGGAGGGATGCGACCACGGCAACGAGAACGCCCAACGCACCGATCGCAATCTTGATCGGGAACGAGTTGCCTGCGAAGCCGGATAGGAATGGAATCGTGGCAGCGGCGACAATCTCGGCAAAACGCAGCCGCTTGAACCAGCGTCGATTCGCGCTGCTCTTGCGGTCATACCAGCTTATCTGATCGCTCAGACGCTGCTCGATGTACTCCTCGGGTGAAATCATTTTTCTTAGGGCCTGACGATTTGCTCCGACTTTCAGGGCAAACATTAGAATCAGTTACACGCTCCACTAAGTAAAAGTAAAGCGAAACCGCCGGCGAACCGCTTCCGATCCTGTGACTCGGATAGGCGTGCCGCACAAAGTCATGGACGCGGCTGCCTCGTGACTGCACGGGAAGTCGACTACTGGGAGGGCGGTCAGTGAACGGCCTGAATATCCGCCGAAGTTTTGGACGGCTCGGCAAGAGGGACGCCCTTTGCGCCGAACAGCGCTTGGAGCGCCATATTGACCGCCACCGTATACGTGGGCTCGGTAAGGCGCCTTGCTGTTAGGACTCGACATCCGCGCGCGGGATCGAAGAAGAGCGCGACGGGCGTTTGCCTGGCTGGGGTTTCGATCGACATATCGGCAATCTCGGCGAACAGCACGGTCGTTTCAGCGGGCGATCGTTCGGGGTTAGCGAGAAAGATTGTGCGGGGAAATAAACCGCGCCCGCCGATCAAGTTCAGCTCCCAGCGTACGCCCTCCGTATAATTAGGACACATCACGATCGCCTTTGAGACGTCGACAAGAGATGTCACCACCTCCTGCCAACTGTCGCCTTGAACGAAGATCCGTGCCGCGCCCAACGGTGGAATCGGATGGACTGGATCGCCGATTGCGATCACGGGACCGTACGGGCTGGCATGCTCAAGGAGGATCTCGTCGAGCGTGCGCGCTTCCGCCACGCCCGCGGTTAGCTTGAGCAACGGATCGCGCGTGCCCGCGGCGACGCGGTCGTCGTCCTGAGTGAAGGCCCGCAGAAATACGACAGGAGCCCGCTCGTCCCACTCGCGGGCGCTCTGATAGATCCGCGTCGCACGACCGGCTGCGAGTCGCGCGAGCACATGTCCGACACCGAAGAAATTTAGAAGGAGCAACCCTCCAGGCACACCACCGAATACAAACACATCCAGCCCCGACATTGCGGGGAGCATAAGGGGTATGAGGGGCATGAACAGCAGAACCGGTATACCAGTATTTACGACCGCGACCAAGAAATAGAGCATCGACAGCATCTTGCGACCGCGACCCAAGTTTGAGAGGAAAGCCGGGAGGCCCATGTGACGGCGGAAGTTGGCAAGCAACCGGAAGGCCCGCGGCCGCCAGCCGCAAACAGCCCGAAAGCCCTCGCGCGACACCGTCAGTTGCCACCATCCCTGCGCGCACAATTCCAGCGTGATGAAAAACGCAAACACGAATCCCAAGCACAGGGGTAATGCCTGAATCGGCGCAAGTGGCGGCGAGCTTGTTCTCATGTCCGGAATAAAGTGGGTCACCTCGTTGAAGGTGGCGACCACGAGCAAGAGGCACCAGAAGGAGAGCCATAGGTATAGCGCCAGCAGGGCAAGCGCGATTAGCTGCCGAGGCAGTGCACCAACTACCGTGGCCACGAGCTCAACGGAAAGCGCTATAAGCAGGATGACGAGTAAAAGAGTGAGTGAAATCGCAATGGCGAACGCTAGCGGTTGGACGAAGAGTTGAACCAAAATCGGAAATGGAACTCCTTTCGGCGGTGCCCACAATTCGGGTGACCCAATGGGGACCAACGTGACGAGGGCAAAAGCAAAGACGATAAGCACGATGAAGGACGCCATTAACGCGCGCGCGAAGCGATGGCGCGGCGAACCTCGCGCCGCGCGATCGATAGACTGAACCAGAATACTCAAGACGCCCTCTTCCTGGAGTCTGCTAAGGCAACTCTGCCGGGATTACTATTCAGGAATTTGCTAAAAATTATTTAAAACAATTGTTTGAAATTGATTCGAGGTAGCGAGTTACTGCGCTCAATGATAAAAACTTGGAGCCGTTGTGGGAATCGCTGTGAACGCTCATCATGCCATTGCGGATTATTTAGTGATTCCACTCTACATACTATGGACTTACTTTCAGCGCCGCGGAAGCCTTATCTGATCGCTCAGACGCTGCTCGATGTACTCCTCGGGTGAAATCATTTTTCCTAGCGCCTAACGAATTGCTCCGACTTTCAGGGCGAACATAACGGTGGGAGCAGTTGTGGATGTGAGGGTTCGTCCTGCGGCCATTCGATATCCCCTATGGCAACCCGGGCGGGAATCAACCAGTAATCACCTGTGCAACTTGAAGTTTCCATCAAGTGAAAGGATTGCGAGCGACTCGTTATAAGGCTGCCCTCTTGACGATTCGCTCGTAGCATTCGGGCGCCGCCTCAATTTGCCCATTCAAGTGTCCTGAGACGCACTGGATACGTGGCGGTGGGTCGCTAACACCCGGATGTACCGGCGTTGCCAACACCTGATCGGCGATCCGGTCCGCTTCCTGTTCGTAGATATCGCCTGGCTCGTTAACCTTGAGTTTGGTTTGCAGACCCAATCATTTGTTTTTGCTGCATTCCTCGCATTCGCCGGTCGAGCCCGGTGTGTCGCCGCAGGTACATTTGCGTTGAATCAAGCGCGCGTTGCGGTTCAGCAGCGGCGACCACGATGTCGCGGCCGTTGCTGCCGGTGTTTCTTTCATTGAAACCGTTACGCGTTACATAAACATTCTGATCGACCCCGGTGCGCTTGCCTATTACACATTTTCAAGCCCGCGGAGGGTCCAGAGGTCGTCTGCCAGGTTGTCGTTCGAGATGTAATCGTACGGCATCGTGAAATAACCTTTGATGCCCCAGTCCGCGCCCCAAGAATTGCGCTGGATAGTCAGTACTTTCCGTGGGATAATCGAAGAAGCGAAGCGCATTGGTGCCCTAGTCTTTTGTGTTGCGGCTCATCTCATTTGCTTTTTTGATCTCGCAGGGAAGACCGAACGAGAGCCGCTCTGCTGCAACTTTTTACAGGCATGCGTTGGAAAGTAAAACAAGGCGATGAGCCGGTGCCCTTATGGGTCGAGGCACCGAAGCGTTGCTTCAGTCTTCGCAACATATCTATTGTTTGGGCAACCAAACAGCTAGGCGTGATCGAAGGTGGGCTGCACAGGCTATGACGCCGGAGCAGTTTGCCGCAGCGGATAGTTAGGTATTATTACCATAGGTGTGTTACGGAATCTTTCGTATGCTAGGATCGTTGGGTGGAGTTAGTTCATTTGACGCTGGCCCGTAGTATCGCTTCAGCCAATGCCTCAATCCGTCGAGTCCCGGGAATAGCATTCGTTCCGTAACATTATCTTGATCAAGCTTGTCCCGAAGTTCCTATTTCAGTTCTTTCGGGATGACGATTCGCCGATATATCTGTGGATAATCCTTCAGAAAGTCGCTTAAGGTTCGCGCCGGGCATCACGGACATAATCACGCCTTGATTGACGATACGCGCATCAAGTGACGGCGGTTCAAAAATAGGACAAAGCTCCCATGCTCAGTTTCCAAAGCATCGAAATCCGCCAACGATTTGATTACCTAAGCGCGTTTATCGTCATAATAATGCTCGCGAACCTTGCCTGCCCATCTCTGAAATACCTGCTTCAGCGCGGCTTTCGCAGTTCCGGTGATGTCAGGCGATGGAATTGGGTGAACGAATACATCGGAAACTCCATTGTCGAATACCCCTCCTGTAATGCCTTCTTCGCGAAAAACGTGAATCGGGAGTCGCAGCCCAAACAAAATACCGGACTCCAGGTGGTTCCAAGGACTTGGAAATGCCAGTGGCGTGCTAACTCGCTTCTCCGCCGAGGTTCCTGGTTTAAGCACACCGCTGCCAGCGCGGAACTGCTCGAAGCCGAGAATAACCCCACCAGAACAGTGCCGAGCAATTAGAAGCACCTCACGTAACGGAAGCTCTGTGGGATAATCAGAACGCCCCGGAGTGCGAGGCTCCAAGTCGTTGTCATCAAGCTGTTGGATGATTAATGTCCGGCCTTTTCTTGTGAAGGAGAGAGGCTTGTGGGGGACGAAACGAAAACCGGAATTTTCATGATGAGAACATCAGTTATTTCTTGCCCTCCCGAAAGGGGACTGGTTAAAAGGCTGCTTGGCTACGAGGGTTTCACGGGCGAGCGGGCCAGGGCAAGCTCAAGTTGCTTGACCGTGTCCGCCAGTCCCAGCGCGATAATCCATCTAAATTATGAAGACTAAAGAAGCCATCCAATGGTTCAAGAAGACGTTTAATAAATATCTCGAAGCCGCTGTCGCCGGGACGCCGTTTAGCGTCGATATGCTGGCGGCGATTGCTCAGCAGGAGACCGGCTACATTTGGGGTCCTCTGGTGGACAAGAAATTGAGTACGGCAAAGGTCCTCGCGCTGTGCGTCGGTGATACCCTCGACGCCGATAAGGGCCGCAAGGCCTTTCCCAAGACAAAATCCGATCTTCTGGCCGCACCTCGGGGAGACAAAATGTTTGCGATCGCGCGTCAGGCGCTGGTGGAAATGGCGCAATACACGTCGGGCTACTCGGGCGCAGTCAAAAACCCGGACAAGTTTTGTCATGGGTTCGGCATTTTCCAATACGACCTGCAGTACTTTAAAGAGGATCCCGCTTTTTTTCTGCGGAAGAGATGGAAGGATTTCGCGGCCTGCGCGGCCAAATGCGTCGAGGAACTAAAGGACGCGCTAGAACGACAAGGTTGGACGAACAAGACAACGCTGAGTGACACAGAGAAGGTTTACGTTGCTATCGCTTATAATAAGGGCCGGGCGAATCCGGCGCTCGATTTCAAGCAGGGATATAAATCGGACGACGGCAAATACTATGGCGAAAACATCGCCGAGTATCTGGCGCTGGCGCAGACCATTTCGCCCCGTGTCGTTGGATCGATAACAACGTCCGTGGCGGCCACCAGCCTGAAGCCGGCGATTTCAGCCATGCCGGAGAAATCTCACCCGCTATTGAGGTTCGGCGACGTGGGAGATGAAGTGAAGGTGCTGCAAGCTCTTCTCCAATCACAGGGCTACTTTGCCGCCGCCTTAGGCGGCCATTTTCAGGAGAAGACCCGACAGGCGGTGCTCTACTTTCAGCAAACGCATCTCGGCCCGGACGGGAAACCATTGGAAGTGGACGGCGAGGTCGGCGACGATACCTGGTGGGCGCTCTACCATCCCAGTGGAATGCCGCAGAAATCGAACATTCCGGCAATTCTGCCCGCTAGATTGACACCGATGCGAGCGAAGGTTCTCAAGATCGCGGCAGCGGAACATCAGGCCGGCGTTCACGAAGTTCCCGACGGAAGCAATTGGGGCAACGGCGTGATTAAATACCTCGAGGAAGGCGGCTCGCCGGCCGATTCTTGGTGCTGTTTTTTCTGGAGTTGGTGTGTGCATCGCGCGCTCGGCGAACATGCTTTTGGCAAACCGATGGGACACGTGTTAACGACGTGGCAACAGGCGAAGACCAAAGGCTGGGCAATGGACAAGGCGGGTTACGCGCCGGTCCCGGGCGACGCGTTTGTCATGCTCTTCAAAGACGATTCTGGAAAATTAAAAGGCACCGGTCACATCGGGTTCGTTCTTCGAGTGGACAAAGCAAGAAATGCAACCGCGTTCAATACCGTGGAAGGCAACTGCGGGAATCGCGTTAAGGTCGGACGTCGCCAGATGGATCAATCGACCCTCGTGGGATTCATCAATCAATATTCGGTGGAGAAAAAACCGAGAGGCTGGGAGACCGGCCTGGTCACGGCCGACGACGTCGGAGCCGAAGGGACGCGCTGAGAAATCGTGCGCGGTCCCTTCGGCACTTTCGCGCACTTAGTTTTACAATTCCCTCCAGGCGCACGCAAACCCATGCAAATGCGGAAAAGTGCGAGAGTCCGCTTTGAAAGCGCTACCTCCTGCGGCCAATCGACGGATCCAGTCGCGACTCGCGCGGGAATCAACCAGTAATCGCCAGTGCGACTTGAAGTTTCCATCAAGTGAAAGGATTGCGAGCGACGCGTTATAAGGCTGCCCTCTTATTCGCTCATAGCATTCGGGATACTCCCGCTGAACTCGTCTTTCAAGACGTCCGGATATCTGTGCATTTCGCTTCGAGCTTCCAATGAGGTGAGTGTATCCCAGCTCTGTGGCCGAATGAGAATAGAAGGCCTCATCCGGCCCGGCGAATAAGTAGCGGATGTCTATCTTATGAAACGGCGAGTCCATTTTGTTATGGTGATAGTTAATGCAGGCAGAAAGCAGGTATTGCTCAAAGAGAATGTTATCTCCGGTCTTGGTGATAAGGCGCGCCCAGCCCGGTTGATTGCGCGGATGCTCGATCAGGCTGATTGCCGTCTCCGCGTAGTAGCGAATGAAGTCCACGTTGTTTCCTCCGAAGAATCCGCAGCACGCGGCTCTGCGGCGAGGGCCGACCGAACCGTACCATTTCCATTCTTCGGGCGGCCATCCGCCGCATTCGCGCAGGAGGTTATTAAACGTCTCGGGCGCGTAGTATGACGTGCCGACTAGAAAGTCCTCCGGGTTCTGCGCAAGGACCGGCGTGGATTCCAGCCGCGCTGGAAACCGCTTCCACAGGAACACATCATTATCGAAGTGAATGAAGGGATCGGTTTGCGCACGATAGGCGTAAAGTTTCCCCCAGCGCCCACCGACCGGGATCGCAGTGTTCGAGTGCATCGAGCGCGGTGGAGACGTGCCCAAATTCGAGCCCGATAGTATCGATGAGCAGTCTCGCGCCCGCCGTATCAGTGCATAGCATTGTCGTGCGATAATGTTGTCGCACTGTTTGCAGCGATAGCACCCACGCCATCAAATGATGCCGCTGGCTTGGCCAGGCCACGCGGTGTTGCTCGGGCTTACTCCAGAATGACCAGACAGCCTTCACCTCCAACTTAGAGAAGGTCCGCACCGATGCGGCGGAGCTGGGTGTTCTATCCAGTACCTCCAGCAGACTCCTTCGAATGCGGCTGATGGAGACATCTCCCTGTTGAATCAAATCGAGCAAGGTGCGGGAAGGAATATATGACGGGCCTTTTGGAGCTGGGGCCAACAACTTTGCAAGAGCAAACCCTTTCGTTCGAGAACGAGAAAGGCCCTCGACCAAAGGATGTTCATAGAGTTTCGTTACCCAATCTTTGGCTCTTGGAGAGTCGAGCAGGTTTTGGATTCCAGCCCATAGGTTTTCGGCGCGCCAGCTCAACCATGCAGAGATTAGCTCGGTTGCCGCGCTCACGATCAGGCTGACCAGGAGAAAGACAAAGATCAGGCCAATGGCCGTATCGAGTATGGCGGGATCCAAACATTCGGACAGGTTCTCCTCGCAGCAGGACTGTTTTAAACGGAGATGGTGGTTGGTGTTTTCGAGCAGTTACCCGCCTGGCGATGGGGACGAGGGCTGT
>WNGK01003413.1_pt1 | contig 21288 bp, 19 predicted proteins | sample 5400601 | NCBI WGS metagenome assembly WNGK01 (sample SAMN13153376, study PRJNA577476) | soil metagenome | isolation source: 60 cm soil or saprolite under Garry oak tree replicate 1 | place: USA:California | collected 2016-06-15
GACAAGCCAGGCCAGCATTTCTGCGCATTATGAATTTCCATTCGACGCAGCCGGCAGACTCGGCAAGCTGATTGGAGGCTGGCAAGTAAACAGCATCACCACATTGTTGAGCGGTTTTCCGTTCACGCCTCAGATTGGCACGAACCGGTCCGGGGATGGAAATACCAGAAATCCGGACCGGCCGGATGTGAACCCGTTGTTCAGCGGATCCGTACTGACTAGGAAACAGACACAGTGGTTCAATCCCGCTGCTTTCTCTCTGCCGATCGCGAGGACCTGGGGAAATCTGGGCAGAGGAACGCTGCGCGGTGCGGGACTCGAAACCGTGGATCTTTCCTTGATAAAAACTACGCCGCTGACGGAACGCGTAGCTTTGCAGTTTAGAGCGGAATTCTTCAATGCGCTGAACCACACGAACTTCGGACCCCCAAATTCGATCGTGTTCGCCGGACAAGCCACCAGTCCATCAGCGGGACTGATTACGACTACCGCGACGACATCCCGCCAGATTCAAATGGGTTTGAAGGTGACTTATTAGACTAGGCCCCTCTTCCTCTGGGAGAGGGCGCGAAGCGCGAGCCCGTCAGGGCGAAGCCTAAAAAAATCAGACCGCCACTACAGCAACGAAACCGGATCCACATCGATAAACACCCGCGTGGATCCGAATTTTCGGTCCTCAATGTACTGCCGAAGCCAAGCCGCCCGAGCAGATGATGAAGCGACGCTCGCGACGACGATTTGATCAGCAGTTGTTGCCGGTGCATGCGTTTGATCCGCTCTAGCGGCGCCGGCGCAGGGCCGAGAATCCGCATCGCATTGGAACGAAGCGAATCCAGATATTCACCGATTTTGCGTGCCGTATCCGCGGCGCGTCCTCGATCACGATCCGTCACCATAATTCCAGCCAGCGCCGTGAACGGCGGGTAAAACATCGCCTTGCGGTATCGGGATTCGCGTGCGTAAAAATCTTCGAATCGCTGTGTGACGGCCAATTGAAATGTGTAGTGGTCGGGGAAGTAACTCTGGATCACAACTTCGCCGGGCCGGCCACCGCGGCCTGAGCGCCCGGCGACTTGGGTCAATAGCTGAAATGTCCGCTCGGCGGCGCGAAAATCGGGCAACGCCAGGGGAGCATCCGCGCCAACGACGCCAACCAGAGTCACACGCGGGAAATCGTGCCCCTTCGCGATCATCTGCGTTCCGGCGAGAATATCGATGTCTCCGGCGCGAAATCCGCCGAGGACGCGCTCGTAATCGCGCATGTGGCGCATCGCGTCACGATCGATGCGACCGACGCGCGCGTCCGGGAATCGGCATTTCAGCTCCGCTTCCAGCCGCTCGGTTCCCTCTCCGACGTAATGAATGTATTCGCTATCACATTCCGGACATCGCGCGGGCGGGCGGCGGGCCAGCCCGCAGTAGTGACACAACAGCTTCTCGATCGAACGATGATAGGTCATCGCGACGCTGCAGGAGTTGCACTGAAACGTGAATCCGCAATGACGGCACAAGAGAAACGTCGCGTAACCGCGGCGGTTGAGAAGAATCATCGTCTGTTCGCCGCGATCGAGGCGCGCATTTATCGCTTCAAGCAACCTGCGCGAAAGGACAACCTGCTTGCCTTCGGCAGCATATTCTTCCCGCATGTTCACGATCTCGACGGCGGGCAAGGGGCGGCCCTCCACGCGCGTCGTCAACATCACGTAGTCGTATTTTTGGGATGCGGCGTTGTGGAAGGACTCCATCGAAGGAGTCGCTGAGCCCAGAACGACGGCGGCGCCAGCAAGCTTCGCACGCATGACCGCGGTATCCCGTGCGTGATAGCGTGGGACCTCCTCTTGTTTGTAGCTCGTCTCGTGCTCCTCGTCGACGACGATGAGGGCAAGGTTCCCAAGCGGGGCAAACACGGCCGAACGCGTACCGATCACGATCGGCACTTCGCCGCGATAAATCCGCAGCCACTCGTCAATGCGCTGGCGTCTGGTGAGCGAGCTGTGGAGGATGGCGATTTGGTTCGGAAAGCGCGTGGCGAACTGATCCGTGAGTTGAGGCGTCAGGCCGATTTCCGGGACCAGAATGAGCGAGGTCTTGCCGGCTGCCAGGAAATGCTCGGCGGCTTGCATGTAGATTTCAGTCTTACCGCTGCCTGTGACGCCGTGGAGGAGAATGGGGCGGAAGCCGGGCGCCTTGGTGACCGTCTCTAAGGCACGCAATTGATCTACTGTAAGTTTGGGCGCCATTGGACCCTCACCCGGCACTGCTTCGCAGTGCCGACCTCTCCCAGAGGGAGAGGGGCCTCTCCCCCTGGGAGAGGCCGACGCGCGACAGCCAGCGGGCTGACGCGCGTCGGGTGAGGGTCGCAGCCCCTCGACATGTTTCGCACTAATCCCCGGCGGCAGCGCGGCCTTCAGCACCTCGCCGATTGGCGTAGCGTAATAATCCGCAACCCAGCGGCAAAGGTTGAAAACATCGGGTCGCAGCAACGGGATCGCATCGAGAACACTGCCGATCTCATGCACCTCGATATCCGGCGGCGCATCTTTCCTGAAGCCGACCACAAACCCTTCCACATCTCGCTTCCGGAAGGGAACAACGACTCGGCAGCCGGTTTCCACGGGCGTCGTCAGTTTGTAGATAAAAGTCCGCGCCAGCGGCAGGCACACCGCGATGTCGGCGTACATAGATGATCAGGAACCAAGGCGGAACAGTTCAGCGCGAATCTGTTTCATGTCTTCCCAGACTTCGCGCTTCTTCTCGGGAGATCGCAGTAAGTATGCGGGATGGAACGTCGCGATGACCCGCATTCCGTCCAGGTCGAAAAATTTTCCTCGCAGCCTGGAAATCGGCGCGGCCGTTTGTAGCACCGTCTGGGCTGCAAACGCCCCCAGGCAGCACACGATCTTCGGACGAATGGCCGCAAGCTGCTTTCGCAGGAATGGATTGCACGAAGCCACTTCGTCGGGCTCGGGGTTACGATTCTCCGGGGGCCGGCATTTCAAAACGTTGCAAATGTAGACATCCTCGCGCTTGAGGTCGATGGATTCGATGATCTTCGTCAGGAGCTGGCCGGCGCGGCCCACGAAGGGCAATCCCTGCTGGTCTTCGTCGTAACCGGGAGCTTCGCCGACGAAGACGAGTTCCGCATCGGGGTTACCCGAGCCGAAAACGATGTGTGTACGGGTTGGAGCGAGCTTACAGCGCTGGCAGTTGCCGATTTCGGCGCGAATGTCGTCCAACTGTAGGGGCGCTCTATGAGCGCCCGGGCGGTCAATCCTTGAGGCTGCGCGCTGTCGCGCTTGCGCTTCGCCGACCGCCCCTACAGCCGCAACGTCTACGCTGTCCACACCAATATCCTTGAAGAATTCCAGTTGAGCGGCGATTTCGTTTCGGTTCATTTCAGCAATTGCACCACGCGATCGAGAATTCTGTCGGCCATGACATGTTTCGTCACGAGTGGAATTTCCTCGCTCTGGCCGGAAGCATCAATGATTGTCGCGTGATTCATATCGCTATCGAAGGCCGAATCAGGGCCACTTGCAGGATTAACTACGATGAGATCCAAATTTTTGCTTTTTAGTTTTTCCAACCCATTTTGGAAATGATTCTCCGTCTCGGCGGCGAAACCGACCAGGATCTTGCCGTTTTTGGAGTTGCCCAGCTCTTTCAGGATATCGATCGTCGGTTCGAATTCCAGCGTGAGATCCGAGGTTTTCTTTTTGATTTTTTGCGTGGCCACCGCCTTCGGCCGGAAATCCAGCGGCGCTGCAGCTTTGATGACGACCTCGGCATCGGCCGCATGATCCACGACGGCACGCCGCATCTCCTCGGTCGTGCGGACATGAACGGTGTTCGGAAAATGCAGTTCGGTTGCGCCCGCAATTGGGCCGGAAACCAGTGTGACCTGCGCTCCCCGTTCCTGAGCGGCTTGCGCCAACGCATATCCCATTTTTCCTGAGGACCGATTGCTGATATATCGGACGGGATCGATGTCTTCGACGGTCGGTCCCGCAGTTACCAAGATCTTACGACCTTCCAAATCCCGGCGCCGGTTCAGTATGCCCATGACCACTTCAACGATCTCTTCCACCGGCGCGAGCCGTCCCGGACCATAGGTGCGGCACGCCATTTGTCCGACTTCCGGCTCGATGATGTGAACGCCCCGATTCTTCAACGTCTCGATATTAGCTCGTACCGATGCGTGCTCCCACATCCGTGTGTTCATGGCGGGTGCAACGACAACGGGCGCGGTTACAGCGAGATGGAAGGTGGTCAGGAAGTCGTCCGCCAGGCCTATAGCCAACCGCGCGATGCAATCGGCCGTGGCGGGTGCGACAAGAAAAAGGTCGGTCGAGTGTGCAACCAGGATGTGATCAAATGCGCCCTCGAAATCGGCGCCCGACCGTGCTCCCTCAAAGATATCGACATAAACTTTATTGCCCGAGAGCGCCCGAAATGTCAGCGGTGTGACAAACTGAGTGGCGCCCTTGGTCATGAGAACAACGACCTCGACGCCGCGATCCTGCAGCCGCCGAAGGATCTCTGCTGACTTGTAGCAAGCAATTCCGCCGCTGACGCCGAGGGCTACTTTCATTCTGAGGGGTCATTCCTCCGGTTGCTGGACTTCTTCTTGTTGATCGCCATTCTGATCGGGGATTCGAAACTTCACGAGCCCCTGGAGAATTTCCTTTTGGGCAATCTGCGTCGCTTTATGACGCGCTTCTTTGAGCAAAGGCACGCTTCCGCCTTGTATTTGGCGGGCGCGGAGTGCGGATAGAATCACAAAGCGGTATTTGCTATCGATATTATCGGGAATGGTAATCAAGCTCGACCTCCGAATGAAGCGATGATCTCCTCAATTCGCGCCTGTTGCCGTTGCGGCTTCACAGTACCGCTACGCACGATGGATTCGAGAAGAAGTATGGAATTTTCCAGGACATCATTGACGATGATGTAGTCATAATCGCGATAAAACTGGATCTCGCACTTGGCGATCTCCAGCCGGCGGCGGATCACATCATCGGGCTCCAGCATACGGAGCTTGAGGCGGCGCTCCAGTTCGACGAAGGACGGCGGCAATATAAAAATCGCAGTCGCACCTTGGATTTTCGATTTCACCTGCTTCGCTCCTTGGACATCGATGTCCAGGATCACGTCCTTGCCCGTCTCGAGCTGCTCATCGACGAAGCCGCGTCCGGTGCCGTAGAGCTCGCCGTTGAATTCCGCCCACTCTAGAAACTGCCCGCGCTCGACCATGCCCAAGAAGGTCGCGCGATCGGTGAAAAAATAGTCCGTGCCATTGTGTTCGCCCTGGCGCGGCCGGCGCGTGGTGTATGAGACCGAGAATTTCAACTCCGTGAAACTGCGAAGTAAATGTTGAAGTATCGTGGTTTTACCCGATCCGGACGGAGCCGATACAATGTATAGGTTTCCTCGCATTCGGCTGAGGCACTTTTAGTCTACCATAGAACTACTACTCCAGGTTTTGGACCTGTTCGCGGAGTTTTTCGATCTCGACCTTGATCTCGATAGCTGCCTGGCCGATGTTGGCGCCGAGTTCATTAAGGCCTGAGGTCTTGGAAAGAATCGTCGTGACCTCCCGGTTCATTTCCTGAAGGATGAAGTCCATACGTTTCCCGGCTTCATCCTCAAGGTTTTTCAGACCCGCGAATTGATCCAGATGACTGCGCAAGCGGGTTGTTTCTTCGGCGATGTCGCTGCGCTCGGCATAGAGCAGCGCCTCGGTTTCGAGACGATGCCCGCTGTCGGCAACGAGCTGCGGCGCGAGTTCGTTGACGCGAGCAATCAATTGCCGCCGGTAATGCTCGATGAAGTCTTTGGAGTGAGCGAGAATCGTCTCCAGATGCCGGTGGATGCTGGAAAGCCGCCGGTCGATATCCTTGATTAAGGATTGTCCTTCAGCAATGCGCATCTGTTTCACTTGGGACAATGCAGTACTGGTCGCTTCGCTGACTGTTTTTGCGATTAGATCGTTTTCTTCGGCCGACAGATCGGTGGCGGGGACGCCAATGAGCCCGGGCAACCGCGTGAGCATGTCAAGGGTGACCTCGCCTTGGATCGGATACGTGGCCTTCAATTCCGACAACATCTTGAGATATGCGCGAATCAGCTGCTCGTTGACATCGAGCCTGATGTTTTCGCGTTTGTACTCAATGCGAACGAAAACATCGAGCCGGCCGCGCTTGAAAGCAGTCGAAATTTTCTGGCGGATGACGTTTTCGAAATTCTGGTATTCGCCCGGAATTTTGATATGAACATCGAGGTAACGATGGTTCACGCTTTTAATCTCAACCAGCACCGACAAGTTCGGGGCCTCGGCACGTCCGGAGCCAAAGCCCGTCATGCTGTAGATCATGAAGTCACATCCTGAAATTGCAAATTGTAAAGCTTCCAGTAAAGGCCCCGCCGTAGGACAAGTTCTTCATGAGTTCCCGATTCGCGGATGCGTCCATCGGCCAGCACGAGGATGCGATCCGCGCGCCGAACAGTCGACAAACGGTGAGCGATGACAATAGTCGTGCGTCCTTCCATCAGGTTTTCGAAGGCCTGCTGAACCAGTGCTTCCGATTGCGTATCCAGCGACGAGGTTGCTTCATCCAGAATCAGGATCGGCGCATTCTTCAGCAGCGCCCTTGCGATCGATACGCGCTGGCGTTCGCCTCCGGAAAGCCGCAAGCCACGCTCGCCGATTGAGGTACCGTAATCTGGAACGAAATCATCGACGAGAGCGGCTTCGGCTGCCGACCGGACGGCATCGTCGCCGGCCGTAGGATCGCCGTAAGCAATGTTGGCACGGATGGTGTCGTTGAACAGGATGATGTCTTGAGTCACTATTGCGATGCGGTTACGCAGCGAATTCAGCGTCAGTTCCCGGATGTCCTTCCCATCAATCAAAATACGTCCCGCCGTTACTTCGTAGAACCGCGGGAGGAGGTTGACGAGCGTGCTCTTGCCCGCTCCACTGGGACCGACAACTGCGACAATCTCACCGCGCCGGACCGTGAACGAGATTCCATTGAGCACCGTCTCACGCGCCTCGTAGCCGAAGCAAACGTCCTCGAAGACGATGCTGTCGGCGAACCCGCGCAGAATCTCATGGCCTGTATCCTTCTCGGTCGCCATGGAGAGAATCTCGAAGATCCTACCGGAAGCTCCGAAAGCTTGCTGGAAGGAATTGTTGATTCCGCTCATCCGGCGAACAGGATCGTAAAGCTTGATCAGCGCGATGATGAACGCAACGAACAATCCTGCCGTCATTCGCTGGCTGGCGATCTGATTCCGCGCATAAAGCAGAAAACCTGCGATGACGAAAATCCCAAGCACTTCCATCACCGGCGACGACAGCGAGTGCGTCATCTTCTGCCGCAGATTCAATTTGAAAATCCGTTGAGTGAGTTTGCGGAACTTGCCGGCCTCTGCTTGCTCCATCGCGAAGGCTTTAACAATACGATTGCCTGTGACGGTCTCGTAGAGACTATTGGCCATTTCCGCCATTTCCTGCTGATTGGATTTGCTGAGCAATCGCAGCTTCTTTCCAAACCAGACAGCCGGATAAAAGACGAGTGGAGCCAGTACGATCGAAACCGCGGCCAGTTTCCAATCGATCGCAAAGATCGCGACGAGCAAAAAAATCAAAATTGCCCCTTGTTTGAGGAATTCAGCAAGCGTTTCGGATGCCGCGGTTTGAATACGCTCGACATCGCTCGAAACACGCGAAATCAACTCTCCCGTCGGATTGAAATGAAAGAACCGGAGCGGCTGGTAAATGATCTTGTCGAAAACGTCGTTGCGGAGATCACGGACAACAGCCTGCCCCAGGTAGGAAACCATATTGACCGAGCCATATTCTGCAATCGCTTTGACAACAGTAACTGCAACGAGCAGAACCAACACGGTTCCGCCATCGAAACCGGTTACGCTGAATCGCGCATTGATGACAGGAATGGTAAGGACCGGAGCAGCGGAAGGGCCGAGCAGCGTATCAAAAATCAATCCGATCAGAAACGGCGTAACGGCTTCCAGCAACCCGACGACCGCCACAAGGCCGAGCGAAACCAGAAGAACCGAAAAGTAGGACCGGACATATGCCCAGAGGCGCGCGCCTGCTGCTTTCATGATCGGTAAACCGTAGCGCGGACTTTGTCTTCAACTTCCTTGGGTTTTTGCATTTTTAAAATCTCGCCGGCAAGCTCCCGCAGCTGCGTCATCGAGACGGAGCGGATCATTCGTTTGATTCTCGCATACGCCCCAAGGTTCACAGACAGTGACGTGAAGCCGAGGCCCAGGAGGACGGCAGCCGATGGCGGATCCGCGGCCATCTCGCCGCAAACCGTAACGGATTTTCCCGTTGGCCCAAGCAACGTATACACCTGGTGCAGGCATCTCAGAATGGCGGGATGGAAAGGATTGTATAAATGGACAACGGACTGATCGGACCGGTCGATGACAAGATAGTACTGAATCAGATCATTTGTTCCGAGACAGAAGAAATCCACGCGCGAGGCCATCAGATCGCATGTTTGCGCCGCGGCGGGAGTCTCAATCATGACACCGACAGGGACACGCGGATCGTAGCGTTGCCGCTTCAGATCAAGCTCCCTGCGCACATCCATGATGATCTCGCAGGCGGCGTCCAAATCATCGACGGTGGAGACGAACGGCAACAGGATCCGCATTCTTCCATTGACCGAAGCGCGATACAGGCTCCGCAATTGTTTTTTAAAGACGTGAGTGTTCTCCAGACAAAATCTCAGCCCGCGCACACCGAGGTTTGGATTGACCCCGTCCCAACCCTTCTGATCGATACCGACATCGATAGTCCGGAACGTGACCGGCGCGCCTTTGGCTGTTTTCAGAACGAGGGAATAATCGGCTACCAGCGATTCTTCGTCAGGTTGTCTGCCTTCGCGAAAGAAATCGAATTCTGTGCGGTACAACCCAATCGATTCACATCCACAGGCGATCGCAGAGCGCACTTCTTCGCTGAAATTGATGTTGGCTCCCAGCGAAACCGAGGCGCCGTCTTCCGTTACTGATGGCGCCGAAGCGGAAGCGCCGGCCAGCTTTTTGATTCTTCGGCCGTCGCGATCGCGGCTTTTATATTCAGCCTGCGTTTCTTCGGAAGGGGAACAGATAACGACTCCCCGGTCCCCATCGACAATCAACAAATCTCCTGAAGAAATTTCCGGCAGCGCCGCCACGCCCATGACGGCGGGTATTTCGAGCGACCTGGCCATGATGGCTGTATGCGACAACGGGCTGCCGGTCTCGGTCGCCAAACCGACGACGCGCTGCGCTCGCAGCTCAAACAACGTCGAAGGAGGAATGATTTTGCCGATCAGAATTGCGTCGTATGGAAGCTTTTTGAACGGCGGCAACGGAGTCGATCGGAGATTGTGAAGCAAGCGCCGTACGATATCTTCGAGATCGCCTCGCCGTTCCCGCAAGTATTCATCGTCGAGCCGGTCGTAAGCCTGGAAGAGATCGTCGCTGACCTGCTGAATCGCCCATTCGGAATTGATCGAGTCGGTTTCGATCTTCTCGATGATGCGGTCGACAAACAGCCGGTCCTCGAGCACGAGCAAATGAGCATCGATGAGAAAGGACGATTCCCGTCCGCTTGCCCGCCTGAGCTCCGCCTGCATTCGCTTGAGCTGCTCGCGAGACTTCTCAACCGATTGCCGGAATCGATCGATTTCTTTCCGCACCCGATCGGGCCGAAGCTTTAGATTGAAAGACACGAAGAGGGGATCAAAGGTTCGGACCGCTCTGCCGACGGCAAATCCAACCGAACCTACAACACCGTGGATGACTCGTTCCGTCATTTCATCCTTGGGAATAGCCACAAAAAGGCACAAAAATCACAAAAGGGCTTCTTGTGTTTTTTGTGCTTTTTTGTGGCCAATTTCCTACCCCGCCAGATACTCACAGATGCTCTCTACCGCCTGCTCTTCATCGACGCCGCTGGCGCGGACTCCGACTTTCGAACCATACCCTGCCGACAGCAACAGGATGCTCAGGATGCTTCGCGCATCAGCTTCAACGGGGTTTGTTGGATCGGCTCGAAATAGAACGATGCTGGCTTGAAACTTCGAGGAGAGTTCGACGAGTTTGGCCGCAGCGCGTGCGTGAAGGCCAAGGCGGTGGCCAATCACAATCTCTCGCTCTCTCATGATCATGGTTTGGGGGCCAGCAAATGGCTCGCAATATAGATGCTGCTTTGTCCCTGTTCGCGGACGGCCTTAGCAGCCGCAGCAAGAGTGGGCCCTTCGCCCAATTGCGCGAATTTGATCAGCATGGGGAGGTTCACGCCGGTCACGACTTCCACTTTGCCTTCGTCCAGGAACGTCGAAGCGATATTGGTCGGAGTACCGCCAAACATATCGGTCAGAATAAGAACGCCGTCTGGGCTTTTAACGCGCTCCAACGCTTTTTCGATCATCCCGGTTGCCGTCCCAACGTCGTCATGCCAGCCGAGCGAAACGGCCGCGATGTGGTGAATCTCACCCACAATCATTTCGGCTGCGTTTAAAAGCTCGATCGCAAGCCTACCGTGAGTAACGATGAGCCCGCCAATCATGACTTTATGTTAACCCGTCTTTTCCGCGTCCCGGTGCGAAACTTTGACGCGGTAATTCCTGTCTGCAACGTGTTTCGCGATGGCATTCCCGATGAATACCGACCGGTGGCGTCCGCCGGTGCAGCCGATGGAAATCGTCACATAGGACTTACCTTCCTTTTCATATTGGGGAAGAAGGAAGTCGATGAAGGTGTGCACATGATCGATGAATTCATGCGTCGCTTCCTGCGAGTTCATGTAGTCGACCACTTCCGGATCCGCACCGGTGTAGGGCTTCAGTTCGGGCACAAAGTTCGGATTCGGCAGGAATCGGACGTCGAACACCAGGTCGGAATCGATAGGCACGCCATACTTGAAACCGAAGCTCACAAGCGAAACAAGCAAATGCCGGCCTTCTCGCTCTTCGAAGAGCTGGACTGCGCGCTGCCGCAATTCATGAATCGTGAATTGCGAAGTATCCAGGATGTGGTCGGCCATCTCGCGGATCGGCGCGAGCAGTTCACGCTCGAGCGCGATGGCTTCCACCACCGGCCGGTCCGGATCGAGCGGGTGCGGCCGGCGTGTTTCACTGAACCGGCGGACAAGAACATTGTCTGAAGCTTCAAGGAACCACAACGACATTTCCAGCGATGCGTTGTTTTTCAGGTCCTGATATACGGCCGGAAACTCCGCGAGCGTCTGGCCTTCGCGGACATCGATGACCATGGCCGCCTTGCTGCCTTCGTCTTGGGATTTAACAATCAACTCGTGGAATTTGGCCAGCAGACTGACAGGCAGGTTATCGACACAATTGAACCCCCGGTCCTCGAGGGCTCGAAGGAAGGTTCCTTTTCCCGAGCCGCTCAGGCCGGTGATGATGATGAAAGAGGATGGCTGCATGGGAGCATTTTGAAATTGTAGATCGAGAATTCCAAAATTTCAGATATTTCAAATTTTGGAACCGCCAATTTGCAATTTCAATAGGGTCTTCCCCCCATTTCATGCCTCGGGTTCTATCCACCCGATATTACCGTCCTTCCGTTTGTAGACAACGTTGAGGCGCTCGGTGTCCGCGTTACGGAACACCAGAAAATCGCGATCTGAAGCCCCTATCTGGATGGCGGCGTCATCGACGCTCATGGGCTTGGCCGCAACTTCGTGCGTGCGAATGATTCGAGGCAGCCCCTCGCCAAGGGCTTCCTCGACCTCGATAACCGACGTCGTGGAAATGACTTCTCCGGAGTGGTTGCTGTGACGCTTCCGTGTAACGTACTTCTCCTTGTGCTTGAGGATTTGTTTCTCCACCTTATCGAGCACTGCGGCAATGGACGTGTACATGTCGGTGGAAACTTCTTCGGCATGATAGAAGTCGTGCCGCGTTCTTATATTGATTTCCGCAATATGGCGCTGGTGCTTTTCAACGGTCAGGATGAAATGCACTTCGAGAACTTCGTCAATAACCCCTCGTAATCGTTCGAGCCGGTCTGTTGCGAACTTCCGTAAAGGTTCGGTGATTTCGATATGGCGCCCAGTGATATCGACACTCATAAGTGACCCCCATGCCGGTGCGCGAAGCGTGAGCGCGGTAGCGCTCAGCCTCAACTAAAGATCAGGACCTGAGGCGACGTTGATGAGTACTTGGAATTTTCAAATCTTCCCGATACTTTGTAATGCTGCGGCGTGTAACGGAAATACCTTCCTCTTTCAGCATCTGGGCAATCTTCTCGTCGGTCAGCGGGTTTCGCGCATCTTCGTTCTCGATGTATTTCTTCACCTTACGTTTGACAATCAGCAACGACGTTCCGTTCCCCATCGGACCATTCACTGCCTCGGAGAAAAAGAAGCGCAACTCGAACACACCCTGTGCCGTGTGCGCGAATTTGTTGGCGACAGCCCGGCTGACAGTTGAGGGATGTACCCCCACTTCCTCAGCGACATCTTTGATCATCATTGGCTTCAAATTATCGATGCCCTTATCGAGAAATTCCGTTTGGCGCCGGATAATCGCTTCACAAACCTTGACGATAATATGCTTGCGCTGCTCAATATTCTTCAAAAGCTGCACTGCCGATTTAAAACAGTCCTTGACGTAATTCTTCACTTCCTTGTTCAGAGCATCCCGCTCGAGCATATGGCGGTAGGTCGGGCTTAAACGCAACTGCGGCACTTCGTCTTCATTGGTCACAACCGTGTACTGATCGCCGACCTTCACGATGAAAACATCTGGCTCAATCAGCCTCGGCTGAGCTCTATTGTATTTCTGGCCGGGCCGCGGATCGAGAGTTTTGATGATCTCGACCTCTTCCATGATCACATCGAGCGACTTGTTGAGGGCTTTTGCGATTTCCTTGAACTGCTTGTTCTGCAGCTTGTGAAGATGGTCCCGAACAATATCGACGGCGATGCTCTCGTCCTCGCCGAGGATCGTCAGTTGGATCATCAAACACTCGCGGAGGTCCCTTGCGGCGACACCGGGCGGATCGAAGTGCTGAACAACTTCCAGCGCATTCTGCACGTCTTCGAGCGAGTGGTCGCCGCTTTCGGCTATCTCTTCCAGAGTAATAGGAATTTCTCTGCCGTTCTCGTCGACAGCGCAGAGATAGCCGTCTTCATTCAGATTTCCGATGATGGAATGGCAGGCCAGCCGGATCTTGTCCTCCACAGTAGCCAATCCCAATTGCCATTCCAGGTGATCCGTTAGCGTCTGCGGCTTGGCCAGGAAATTCTCAAACGATGGCTTTTCAAAGATTTCGGTTTCACGCGGACGGGATGAGCCGTCGTTCAAATAATTATCGAAGCTTTGAAAATCGATGTCCGCGTAAGGATCGTCCGCGACAGTGTCCGGCTCGGCCGGAGCGGCCACTTCGACACTGGCCTCAGGGGTCGGTTCCGGGTCCGTGACGCAATGATTCATCGCCTCCGCCTCCATCAGGCGCTGGTATTCGGCGTCGGTCGTATCCGCCTCTCCATCCGCGGCGGCGGCGGCTTCGGGGCGCTCGTCCGGGTTCTCCGGATTCAGGTCGACTTCGGGTGAGGCCTCTGTTGATTCGACGATTTCTGTTCCTTCTTCCAGTACAGGATTCTGAACCAGCTCCTGCTGGATCATCTCCGTCAATTCCAGTTTATTCAGCGTGAGCAGGCTCACCATCTGCACGAGACCGGGAGTGAGGACCTGCTTCTGGGTGGGCTTTATAACTAACTTCGGTTCCAAATACGGCATAGACGCGATCTACTTCTAATTTAAGCTGAAGTGCTCCCCAAGATAAACCCTCTTGACCTCGGTGTCGTTTCCAAGCTCTTGGGGAGTTCCGGACCGAAAAATCGTTCCGTTGTTGATGATATAGGCGCGATCTGTGACCTGCAAGGTTTCTCTGACATTATGGTCGGTCACCAACACACCGATGCGCTTAGATTTCAAGTGGTTTATGATTTTTTGAATTTCGATAACCGTAATCGGATCGATCCCTGAAAACGGCTCGTCCAACAGGATAAATTTTGGCGAAATGACAAGTGACCTCGCAATTTCGACCCGGCGCCGTTCGCCTCCCGAAAGAGTGTCGGCGACGCTCTTCCGCACGTGAGCAATTCCGAATTCATCGAGCAAAATCTCCAGCCTGTCGCGCCTTTCTTTGCTCGATAGGGGCAGAGTTTCGAGAATAGCCATAATGTTGGCCTCGACGGTTAACTTACGGAATACCGATGCTTCTTGGGGTAGATAACTGATTCCATTTTTCGCCCTCAGATACATAGGTAACTTCGTGATGTCGTGCTCGCCAAGGAACACGGAACCCGAATCCGGACGCGTCAATCCGACAATCAGATAAAACGTCGTCGTCTTGCCTGCTCCGTTGGGTCCCAGCAATCCGACGACCTCTCCCTGGGCGACGGCAAGGCTGACATCCCGAACCACTTTTCTGCCCTTGTAGGATTTGGTGACATCAACGGCTGTGAGTGAGATCATTTTTTGCTGTTACTGACCGGGTGCTGCGTCAACGTGCGCTCGCCGATTCCGCTCTCGACGGACACCGTGTCACCATTCTTTTTCATGACCAGACGCGCACCTTCGCTCAAGCCGTGTTCTTGATCGCGGACCTGGGCATTCTTTCCGCTCAGCGTAACCGAATCCGTGGCCGCATCATACACAGCTCGTTCGCCCGTGCCGCGCTGACCGGCTCGCGCCGCTTTGACACCAGCGACTGCGGTGATCTCGGTGACGTTGTTATCGCGAAAACGGACAGTCACGTCGGGCGACTCCACAATCATATCCTGCTTTTGGGCATGAACATTGCCCAGGTAATGAGCCACACTCAAGGTATCGTCATAATCCAGTTTCTCTGAAGCGGCGCGCACAGCCTGCAGAATCGACTGCACGTTGCCTTCTGCATGCACGCGCATGTCCTGCTTCTCATGCCCCGCCGCTTCGAGCCGGTCGGCTTTGATGAATACGTCTCCGCGCCACAATTGAACGTTGCCGGTATACCGCATCATTTCGGCATTTCCTTCCGCGCGCGCGGCTTTGACCAGCACTTGTCCGTCGGAATTTTTCGTAACGATACGGACATTCTTCGTTGCAGCAAACGAGTTTTCTTTTTGGTTGAGACGGATTTGTTCGGCTTCCAGCCTTTTCTCGGAATCGGTCACCACCGGCGCGCCTTCCAGAATCACCACGGCCCCGCCGTCTTCAAATCGCGCCGTCGCCGAGCGTCCCTGGTATTGCGGGTCGCGAAATTGAAAATTGCCGGATTGAACCAACTCCAAAAGCATATTGGTGTGGCCATCGAAACGGGCGGTTGTGCGGTCGGCGGCGCTGAGCCGGTCGCCGGACTTCAGATCGGCTCGGCGGAGTGTATTGAAGTTGACGATATCTTCGGCGTTTTGAATTGTGAATTCACGCCCCTGGATCGTGGAATCGCCCAGTCGCAGCGTGGAAGTATCGAACGTTTGGACGGAACCGGCGGCATCGCTGCGTATGACGTTCGATTCCAACGTTTGATCCGGCCCGAAAACCATACGCGCATTCTGGCGGGCTTCGATGATCTCCGCTTCGCCCTTTTCGTTGAATTGTGCATCGATCTCGCTGCCGGTGAGCCGCTGATGCGTTTCACCTGAAATCTTTTCGAGCTCGACATTGCCGCGCGTCTTGACGCGTTCGGCAGTCCCGTTGGAAGAAACGGCTGTCTCCATCCACGCGGCACGAATCTTCCAAAGCTCGCGTCCAGCTTGGGATCGCGACTCGGCGGTGACGTCTCCCTCGACGGTAATCGTCTTTGGTTTGTATGTTTCCGGCACGAGCTCAGCCCGGCCTCTTGTTCCGTGTATCCAGCCATTCTGTGATTTAACCGACACGCCGCCCGTCATCGTGGTCCAGTTTTCCTTCTGCTGGAATAAGGCCGAATCGGTTTCGACTTCGGCATGTTCGGCAGTCTGAATTTTCACATGGCCGGCGAGTTTGAGAAGGCCGCTTTCGAGGGCATACTCCACACGATCGGCGTGACCCGTCGTGCCGAGCTGTTTGACTGTCGCGCGTTGCGGAGAAACAACTGTCCTATCGCGATGCGTATAGATCAGTTCTTCGGAGCGAACAAACGTTTTTTGGTCGAGCTGTGCTTCGACGTTTCCATCGAATTGGAAATCGTTCGTCTCCTGATCGTATGTACATTGCTTGCCGCGGATCTTCTTCGGCGGCTCGTTTTCCGTCGGGCCGTAGACAATGACATCGACATCTTCAAGGACACCCTTGTTCCCTTTCAAACCCAGGTTCGACTTCGCGTGAATCGTAAACAGAGTTCGGCCCCCTTCGGTACGCGAAAACGTGAACCCTTCGGTGTGGACGGAAACATTCCGGGGCAGCTGCGTCCCGCTGCGAATCGATTCCGAACCCTTTTGCGCGCGGCGCACGAGGTAATTCCATGCCGGCACTGCGGCGAGTCCCACCACGACGAGGGGAAGCAGAACGCGCAAGACTCGTACCAGCCGATGTATGAAAACCCGCTCTAGATTCATTCTGCTCCACAGAAGGTATGAATCCCTCTCCCAGAGGGAGAGGGTCGCAATCCCAGACAACCTAGCATACAATACGACTCCGTTCCCCCTAATTGCATTAACCATTGCATACCACCAAGGAGACTCCACGTATGCAGGTGAAAATCAAAATTAACGGCAAGCTTTACGACAAAGACGTCGAGCCACGTCTTTTGCTAACGCACTTCATCCGCGATGTGGCCGGCCTGACCGGCACCCACATGGGTTGCGAAACCAGTATTTGCGGCGCCTGTACGGTCCTGGCCAATGGGCTCGCGGTAAAGTCGTGCACGATATTTACGGTTCAGGCAGACGGCGCAGACGTCGTCACGATCGAAGGTATGTCTAAGGATGGGCGGCTTCATCCTCTTCAGGAAGGCTTCTGGGAAGAACACGGCCTCCAGTGCGGTTACTGCACGCCAGGAATGATCATGTGTTCGCATCAGCTTCTGTCGCGAAACCCATCGCCAAGCGAAGCAGAGATCCGCGATGCCCTTGCCGGTAACCTTTGCCGTTGCACGGGGTATCAGAACATTGTGAAGGCCGTCCAATCCGCCTCACGCAAACTGCAGCGTTCGCCCAAAGCCGCTGCAGGAGACTAACTATGACGCAACGTTACGTCGGTCAAGCTATGAAGCGAAAGGAAGACCCGCGTCTTGTGTCCGGGACGGCCACATACGTGGACGATGTCGTGCTTCCCGGAATGCTGCACATGGCAGTGACGCGCAGCATGCACGCACACGCGCGGATCAAACGCATCGACACGTCCAAAGCGCAAAGGCTCCCGGGTGTCGTCGCCGTTGTTACCGGCGAAGAGGTGGCCGCCCATTGCGGACTGATACCGTGCGCCGCATCGCTTCCGAATATGAAAAGAGCGCAACGGCACCTCCTGGCAACGAACAAAGTTCGTTTTGTCGGTGAACCGGTTGCCGCCGTTGTGGCAGAGGACAAGTAAGAGGCATTCAAGAAAGCCGACGTCATCGTGAAAGAGCGCCTCATCAATCAGCGGCTTGCGCCGGTCACCATGGAGCCGCGGGGAGTGGTTGCTACTTACCGGATGCCGGATAACGAACTGGTGGTCTGGTGCTCGACACAGACGCCGCATGGTCTCCGAACGCTGCTTGCCAATATGCTCCGCGTTCCGGAAAACCAGACGCGTGTCATCGCGCCGGAAGTCGGAGGAGGGTTCGGGTGCAAAATTGATCTGTACGCCGAGGATGGTCTTGTCGGCTATCTGGCGAAAAAGACCGGACGCCCAGTGAAATGGATCGAAGGCCGCCGCGAGAACATTGCCGCGACCATTCATGGGCGCGATCAAATCGACGATGTCGAGTTGGCATTGAAAAAAGACGGGACGATTCTGGGCATGCGGGTCAAAGCCATTGCCGATCTCGGTGCTTTCTTGTCGTTTTTCACGCCCATGATTCCAACACTCACTGGACTCCTAGCACCAGGCTGCTACAAGGTCCCAGCCCTCAAGTTCGACCAGGTGGGCGTGCTCACCAACAAAATGGCGACCGACGCTTACCGCGGCGCCGGCCGCCCTGAGGCGACTTACTTGATCGAGCGGATAATGGATGTTGCTGCACAAAAGCTGAAGATAGACCCCGCGGAGATCCGTAGGAAGAACTTTCCACAACCAAGCGAGTTTCCTTTCAAGACATCCGGGGGCGTTATCTACGACAGCGCGAACTATGAAGCGGCGCTCGATCTCGCCCTGAAGAAGGCCAACTACGAAGGCCTGCGCCAGAAACAAGCCGAGCTTCGGAAGCAGGGCAAATACATGGGTATCGGCCTCTCATCGTACGTCGAGATTTGTTCGGCAGGTCCGTCCCATGCCGTAGGCGGAGGCGGTTGGGAAGCGGGCACTGTTCGCATCGAGCGCACCGGCAAAGTCAGCGTTCTGACCGGCGTGTCACCGCACGGTCAAGGACAGGAAACCTCGTTTGCACAAATTGTAGCGGATGAGTTCGGGATCGAACCGGACGATGTGGTCACGATCCACGGTGATACCGGGCGCGTGCCTTCCGGCATCGGCACATTCGGAAGCCGCGGCACGTCCGTCGGAGGAACGGCCGTATATCTCGCCGCGCAGGACCTGAAAGAAAAAATGAAGAAGATTGCCGCACACCTGCTGGAGGCCACGCCGGACAAGATCGAATTTGGGATCGGAAAACTCTTGGTGAAGGGTAATTCAGGACGATCCATCAATTTCAAGGAGGTTGTGACTGTGGCCTACAACGCTGTGAAACTTCCTCGTGGAATGGAACCGGGCCTGGAGGCAACGCGGTTCTTCGAACCGTCGAACTTTACGTTCCCGTTCGGTACACATGTGTGCGTCGTGGAAATCGATGAAGAAACCGGCGAACCGAGGATCACGAAATACGTTGCGGTGGATGATTGCGGAAACGTTATCAATCCGTTGCTGGTTGAGGGACAGATTCACGGCGGACTTGTTCAGGGCATCGGACAGGCGCTTTACGAGGAAGTCGTTTACGATGAGAACGGCCAGCTCCTCACCGGCTCGTTGATGGATTACGCCATACCACGAGCACACGACTTTCCTGAATTCGAACTGGATCGGACGGTTACGCCATCGCCTGTCAATCCTTTGGGTCTTAAAGGTGTCGGCGAGGCAGGTACGATCGGGTCAACACCGGCTGTGGTAAACGCCGTTGTCGATGCGCTTGCGCCTTTCGGAATCACGCATATCGACATGCCCGTACGTTCAGAGAAGATCTGGAGAATTTTGAAAGGGAGAAAGGCATCATGATTGCGCAAAATTTCGAGTACGTCGTCCCGTCATCCTTGGGCGAAGCCGTCAATCTCCTCGAAAAGCACAGGGAACGCGCAAAGATTCTGGCCGGCGGCCACAGTCTGATCCCGATGATGAAGCTTCGGCTGGCGACGCCTGAATTCTTGATCGATATCAGCAGAGTTCCGGGACTCTCCTATATCAAGGAAGACAGCGGAACGATCCGCATCGGAGCCTTGACGACGCACTACACGATTGAAACCTCGGATCTCATCCGCCGCAGACTGCCGGCGCTCTCCGATGCAGCAGGATTGATCGGTGATGTTCAAGTCCGAAACAAAGGCACGATTGGAGGTAGCATTGCGCATGCAGATCCTGCCGCCGATTATCCAGCAAGCATCCTTGCCGCCGATGCGACCATCGTCGCACTCGGACCAAAGGGCGAGCGGCAGATCCCCGCATCGAAATTTTTCGTTGATATGCTCACCACGGCCCTCGATCGGAATGAGATCGTGCGCGAGATTCAGCTCCCCGTGAAAAGTGGAAAAACCGGGAGCGCTTACCTGAAGATGGCACAAAAAGCTTCCGGTTTTGCGATCTGCGGTGCCGCTGCCCTGATCGAGCTCGACGGATCGGGGGCATTGTCGAACGTCGCAATCGGTATCACCGGCGTCGCCAATCATGCATTCCGCGCCGCGAAAACCGAAGCCGAGCTGAAGGGCAAAAAGCCATCGGCGGACGTGCTGAAGAAGGCCTGCGAGCACGCCAGTGATGGCGTCGTCGCTTTGGACGACATTCACGCTTCTGCCGATTATCGGCTCGATCTGGCTCGCGTATTCGCGCGCCGCGGTTTGGAAGCGGCGATTGGACGCACCGCCTAGAACATGAAAATTGAGGGGGAATTCGCGTTCGATGGAATCGCACCTTTGCCTGTCTGGGGTTTTCTCACAGACGCGAATCGAATTGCCGAATGCCTTCCGGGCTGTGAGAAGCTGATCCAAACCGGCCAAGATGCCTACGAAATGGAAATGCGCGTGGGCATCGGGCCGATCAGCGGCGTTTTCCGCGGATCCATCCGCCTGCACGATCTTCAGCCCACTCTGCAATACCAAATGTCGGTCGAAGGCAGCGGCGCACCTGGATTTGTAAAGGGCGAAGGAACGATTCAAGTGGCCCCCAATGACACCGGCACGCTGCTTCACTATTCGGGCGATATCACCGCCGGCGGCCCGATTGCCGGCATCGGACAACGTATGATTGGCGGAGCCGCGCGCATGGTCATCGACCAATTTTTCAAGTGCGTTGCTGGGAAGTTGAGCGCAACTTAAATCTTCTTATCCAATGCAATCCATCAAGCCAGAAGCCCGGGAATTTATCACTCAGGCTTCCCTGGGCCGCACGTCGGTCGAGAAGGTCGCAGCGATGCTGCCCGACAACGAAGCGGAACTGGACGTGTGGATCGGCGAAGCAGTGCGCGAGAGGGATGCAATGGCGTTTACGCTGCTCGTCCTCGCAGCTTTCAGCCGCGAGCGTGCGGTCGATGGCCGGCATTTAGTGGGGGGCGCGAAACTCGTGGGCGTCTGGACGCACCTGGGAGCCATTGCATTTCGTGTGCAGGGCGACATGCCGGAGTACTTGCTCGACGGAATTCGCAATACGGCCATCTACAACCAGAACCATGCGATGGCCCTTCTTTCAATTGCGGTTTGGTGCGATGAGCATCGCGGCGGCATTTATCCGGATCAGTTGATTCCGCAGGCGAGAACGTTTGCCCGGCAAACGAACCACACTGCAGAGGTGGACGTTTTCTTGCTCGAACTGGCTTTACGCGCTCGCGATCCGGGATTGCAGTCGGTTATTCGCAAATACTATCCAAAAGCATCGGATGAGGATTGGGAAAAAGTCCTCGACGATTGCCACAGCGCCGCGGAGAAGG
>WNGK01002171.1_pt1 | contig 21283 bp, 31 predicted proteins | sample 5400601 | NCBI WGS metagenome assembly WNGK01 (sample SAMN13153376, study PRJNA577476) | soil metagenome | isolation source: 60 cm soil or saprolite under Garry oak tree replicate 1 | place: USA:California | collected 2016-06-15
TGGAGATGGTGATGCCGGGAGACAACATCGAGATGACGGTGGAACTGATCCAGCCAGTGGCCATGGAAGAGGGTGTCACCTTTGCCATTCGTGAGGGGGGACGCACCGTTGGTGCTGGCATCTGCACCAGGGTCGAAAACTAAGTTTGCTGACTGTAGGGGCGCCGTAAATGGCGTCCCTCAAAATGGGTTAACCCAGGCGAGGACGTGACGAACAGCGTCCCTACGAGGAGAAAAACATGGCTACAGGAACAAAGCAGCGGATTCGCATTCGCCTGAAGGCATACGATCACCGCATTCTCGATCAGTCGGCAATGCAGATTGTGGATACAGCGCAGCAGACAGGGGCGCGGGTCTCAGGACCTATCCCACTGCCTACAGAAATCGATAAGTTTACGGTGATGCGCTCACCTTTTATTGATAAAGATGCGCGTGAGCAATTCGAAATACGCACACACAAACGCCTGATAGATATTATTGAGCCGACCAATAAAACGGTTGAGGCCCTGACACGATTGAATCTGCCCGCGGGCGTGGATATCGAAATCAAGCTGTAGGGGCTGAAAGAAGAGAGGAAAGGATATGCTCAGTGGATTGTTGGGCAGAAAGGTCGGCATGACCCAGGTATTTGGGCCAAATGGTACTGTTATTCCGGTCACCGTCATTGAAGCTGGCCCATGTGTCGTTACACAGATAAAGACGACTGCCCATGATGGTTATGATGCTGTCCAGATTGGCTTCGAGCAGGCAAGATTAAAGCACGCCACTCGCCCACAACTGGGGCATCTTGGACATAGCCTGCCATTGCTGAAGGCGCAGCGCAAACGCTTGCAAACCTATCAGCAGGAGCAGCGCGGGAAAAAGGCTGCCGAAGAGGGAACCGAGTCGGAAACCACCCCCGGCGAGAAAAAAGATAAGCAAATCGAGAAGTTGCTCAAGGTGTCGCAGAACCGCCAGCGCCGCCCAGGTCCCGAGTTGGGGCCATTCAAAGTGCTGCGTGAGGTTAGTCTGCAAGACGGTAACAGCCTGGACGGAATTGAACTCGGCGCAAAGGTTGACGCCAGTCTTTTCACCGCTGGCGAATCGGTTGACATCGTAGGCACTTCTAAAGGCAAAGGGTTCCAGGGTGGCGTAAAGCGTCACGGATTCAGCGGTGGCCCCAAAACACATGGACAGTCAGACCGCACCCGCGCCCCCGGTTCCATCGGTTCTGGTACTACGCCCGGACGCGTGCTCAAAGGTACGCGCATGGCCGGCCATATGGGCAATGCCCGTGTGACCGCGAAAAAACTGCAAGTGATTCAAGCTGATCCTGAGCGCAACCTGCTGCTCGTCAAGGGGTCCGTCCCTGGCGCGAACGGCAGTCTGCTCGTGATTAAGAAGCATGTGATGAGGTAACCGCAATGCCCTCGACTACAGTGTATAACATGGCTGGTGAAGCCGTAGAACAGCTCGAACTGAGCGAGCAGGTGTTCGGAGTCATCCCGAATGTGCCGGTCCTCCATCAGGTTGTCACCGCACAACTGGTGAATCGCCGTCAAGGTAATGCTTCGACCAAAACTCGCAGTGAGGTATCGGGCGGGGGTAGAAAACCCTATAAACAAAAAGGTACAGGTCGCGCCCGTCAGGGTAGCACCCGCGCGCCTCAGTTCCGTCATGGCGGTGCTGTATTTGGCCCGAAGCCGCATCCGTACCATCATGATGTTCCTAAAAAGATGCGCCGTCTTGCGATTAAGTCGGCCCTGTCTGATAAAGTTGCCAATGAGCAACTGATTGTTATCAATGAACTGGCTTTGGAGTCCCCGCGCACCAAAGACATGCTCGCCCTTCTGGACAGCCTGCCAATCGATAGCAGGAAAGTGCTGATGATGCTGCCGCAGCGCGATGAGAATATTGTGCTTTCAACACGCAATATCCCCGCCGCTAAAGTGCAGCATGTCTCCTCGATTAACGTCGTGGAACTGCTCAAGCATGATTGGATCATTATGCCCAAGCAGACTGTGCGCTGGATCGAACTGGTGTTCGGTGAAGGATTGAGCGCGGAGGAAGCGAGTCAACAGATCGCTGACCAGCTTGAAGCCGAAGAGCAACCGGAGTCGGAGAACGCCGAGAGCGAAGTAGATGAGGACGAGGAATCGGCATCGGAAGACGCCGGGAGCGAAGTCGCTCAGGATGAGGAACCGGAGAACGTCGAAGACGCTCAGGATGAGGATCAGGAGCAGGAGTCTGAGACCATAACCAAAACTGACGGCGAGGAGGAATAGCTGTGGAAATCACAGAAATACTGCGACACGGTATCGTCACCGAAAAAACGGTAAGGCTGCAAGAGAAAAACAACCAGTATACCTTTAAGGTGGCGTTGCAAGCAAATAAAATTGACATTCGCCGCGCAGTTGAGACCATGTTCAATGTTCGTGTCGTCTCAGTCAACGTCATGCGCATGCCCGGCAAGGCGCGCATGATACGGCGAAAAGGCTCCGCTCCCCGGCCCGTCGAGGCCCGCGAGTGGAAGAAAGCGATTGTCACCCTCGCGCTGGGTGATTCAATCGATACGTTGAAGGCATAGGAAGGTGTTGAGAGATGCCAATTAGACAGTACCGACCAACATCTCCTGGACGTCGCGGCATGTCGGTTTCGACATTCGAGGAGATCACAAAGACTAAGCCAGAGAAGTCCCTGACTGTTCGCCTGAAAAAGCATTCCGGGCGCAACAATCAGGGTAAGATTACCGTCCGTCATCGCGGCGGCGGCGCCAAGCGCGCGTATCGCTTGATCGATTTCAAGCGCAACAAGCTGGACGTTCCCGCCAAAGTGGCCGCCATTGAATATGATCCGAATCGTTCGGCTCGTATCGCGTTGCTACACTACCTGGACGGCGAAAAACGCTATATTATCGCGCCGCTTGGTTTGAAAGTTGGCGATAAAGTGGTAGCAGGGCCTGATGCCGATATCAAGCCGGGGAATGCTCTTCCTTTGAAGAACATCCCGACCGGTACCACTATTCATAACATCGAACTGACGCGTGGACGGGGCGGCCAGATGGTACGCGGCGCGGGCGCGGGCGCGCAGTTGATGGCAAAAGAGGGCGACTATGCCCTCGTACGCTTGCCCTCAGGTGAGCAGCGTCGTGTTCATATTCTTTGCACGGCAACCATCGGGCAGGTAGGCAATATCGATCACGAGAACCGCAGCATCGGTAAAGCCGGGCGTTCCCGCCATATGGGCCGCCGTCCTACCGTCCGTGGCTCGGTTATGAATCCTCGCGACCATCCACATGGTGGTGGTGAGGGGCGTGCGCCGATTGGCGGTCAGCCGCAGACGCCCTGGGGCAAGCCCGCACTGGGGTATAAGACGCGCAACAACAAGCGGACCGATCAATTCATTGTGCGTCGTCGCAATGCTGGCAGGAGGAAGTAGCATATGTCACGCTCAAGAAAAAAGGGGCCATACATTCACGAATCGCTTCGTAAAAAAGTGCTGGCCATGCTTAAAAGCGGCGACCGCCGGGTCATCAAAACCTGGTCGCGCGCTTCTACGATCTTCCCACAGATGGTGGGAATGACCATCGGCGTCCATAACGGCAAGACGCATGTACCTATCTATATTACCGAAAATATGGTGGGCCATAAATTGGGTGAGTTTGCCCCCACACGACACTTCCGAGGTCACGCGGGCGGCAGGAGTGAGAGGACCACGTCGGTCCGTTGAGGTGAAAGATGCAAGTTCGAGCTATTGCTAAAGACATCGGTATTCCGCCGCGCAAAATGCGTCTCGTCACCAACGCGGTGAAAGGGCTTCGCGTCAATGAAGCGCTTGCGTATCTTCAATTTATGCCCAATGCTGGTGCGCAGCCTGTCAGTAAAGTTGTCGCGTCAGCAGCAGCAAATGCGGAAAATAACTACAATTTGAATCCCGATGATCTGTATATTCTGAATATTGTGGCGGATGACTCGTTCCGGGTAAAGCGCATTAAAGCGCGTCCGCATGGCCGGGCAGCGCGTATCCTGCGCCGCTTCTGCCATATCACGGTCATTGTCTCAGACGACCCGGCTGACGCCGGACGCTAAGAAGAAGGAGGACACTTTTGGGACATAAAGTGCATCCCATAGGGTTCAGGCTCGGCGTCGTAAAAGGCTGGCAGTCTCGCTGGTACGCTGAGCGTGATTATAAGGATCTTCTCGCAGAGGATTTCAAACTGCGTAAGATGATCCAGAAAGAACTGGCGAACGCGGCCATCTCGCGTATCGAGATCGAGCGCGCCGCTGCAAACCAGGTCACGGTCATTATTCATACCGCCAAACCTGGTATTGTCATTGGTAAGAGTGGCGAAAAGGTCGATAGACTGCGTACCACACTTGAGAAGGAAACCAAGAAGCGCGTGCGTCTCAACATCCTGGAGATTCGCCAGCCCGAACTCGATGCCTATCTGGTCGGGCGCAGTATCGCGGAACAGCTGGAGAAGCGCGTCTCCTTCCGCCGCGCCATGAAGCAGGCGGTGCAGAAAACCATGCGCGCCAATGCAAAAGGCATTCGCGTCGTGGTCGGCGGGCGGCTGGGTGGAGCGGAAATCGCTCGCACCGAGAAAGAGGTCGAGGGGAAAATTCCCCTGCACACCTTGCGCGCTGATATCGACTATGGTCTGGCGGAAGCGCACACTACCTTTGGTGTCATCGGCATCAAAGTCTGGATTTATAAAGGCGATGTTCTGCCGACCAAACGACGTGAACCATCCGAGGCCGCGCAAGAAGGAGCTTCAACCTTTACCACTCGTGAGCGTGGTGAAGGCGGCGAGCGCCGGGGCGACCGTCGCCCGCAGCGTGGCGAACGTGGTGATCGCGCCCCACGCGGTGATCGTCCAGCGCGTCCGCAGGGAGAGCGCAGTGAGCGCGGTCCCCGCACCGATCGCCCGCAGGGAGAGCGCAGTGAGCGCGCCCCGCGTAGTGATCGCCCGCAGGGAGAGCGCGGTCCTCGCACTGATCGTCCCCGTGGGGAGCGGGCGCCTCGTCCACAAGGCGAGCGGCCACCGCGTCCGCAGGGGGAACGCGCAGCGCGACCAGCCCGCGCCGAGAAGTCCGAGCCGGTAGCTCAGGCAACCCCGGCCCCGGCACCCGAGCCGATTACAGAGGCTCAAGTGCCACAGGAGCCGCAGGTGCCAGAAACGCCACAGACTCCGCCGCCAACGCCGCAGGCGAACGAGACAAATGCTACCGAGAGCGAGTAGAGGAGAATCGAAGCCATGTTATTGGCACCGTCACGATATAAGTACCGCAAACAGCATCGCGGTCGTATGAGAGGAACCGCCCAGCGTGGTAGTACGCTCGCCTTCGGTGAGTTCGGCTTACAGTCATTGGAGCCATGCTGGTTAGAGGCCCGTCAGATCGAAGCCGCGCGTATTGCGCTCACCCGCTTCATGAAGCGCGGTGGTAAAGTGTGGATCCGCGTCTTCCCCGACAAGCCCATTACCGCCAAGCCAGCCGAAACCCGTATGGGTAGCGGCAAAGGCGCCGTCGATCATTATGTAGCAGTTATCAAGCCAGGACGCATTATCTTCGAAATTGGCGGAGTCAGCGAAGAGGTCGCCAAAGAAGCAGTTCGCCTGGCAAGTCACAAGCTGCCGGTGAAAACCCGCTTTCTAACACGAGGGGAGGCCGAAAGTGCCGAAGGCTAAGGAACGTCGCAAGCAAATTTCTGAATTTACGCCCGGTGAAGCGCAGCGTGAGTTGAAAGATTTGCGCGTCAAGCTTTTCAACCTCCGTTTGCAGCAGCAGCGTGGTGAAATTAAAAACAACCGCGTGTTCACGCAGACGCGCAAAGATATTGCTCGTGTGCTGCACAGGTTATCACAATTGGAGGCTGAGGCATGACACAGCAAGCAACCGAGGCTGTAAAGAATCAGCCGCGCCACCAGCGTAAGGTCGGCGTGGTTGTCAGCAATAAAATGAATAAAACCATTGTCGTTGCGGTGGAATCGTTAAAAAAGCATCGTATTTACAAACGTACATACAAGCAAACAAAACGCTTCTATGCCCATGATGAAGAAAATACCTGTCAGATAGGTGACCTGGTTCGCATTGAAGAGACTCGTCCCCTGAGCAAGCTGAAACGCTGGCGGTTGGTTGAAATCATGAAGCGCGGCAGTGGCGTCGTACCGGTGAATGAATTGTTGGCCGGGGTTGATCCAGACCTGGCGTCGGAAGATACCGACGAATCTGAGGAAGCATAAGGAGAAGCCAGCATGATTCAGCCACAAACACGCCTGAAAGTCGCCGATAATACCGGCGCCAAAGAGATCATGTGTATCCGCGTCATGAGCGGCTCTGCCAAGCGCTACGCCGAAATCGGGGATGTGATCAAAGCATCCGTGAAGCAAGCGGCTCCCAATGGGCAGGTGAAAAAGGGCGAAGTGGTCAATGCAGTTGTAGTACGCGTCGCGAAGGAATATGTACGCTCCGATGGATCGCATATTCGCTTCGATGAGAACGCTGCCGTCATCATCGCCGCAGGCAATAACCCGCGCGGCACACGTATCTTTGGACCGGTGGCCCGTGAACTGCGTGAGCGGAATTTCATGAAGATCATCTCGCTCGCTCCGGAGGTCTTGTAGGGGACGATCCATTCAGTTTCGTTTCGTTGGTTTGCGTTGAAGTTTGTCGCTCCGCGAGTGCGACAAAGACAAACGACAGGCCGTAGAGGAAAAATATGGCAACAAAACAGAAAGAGAAGAAGCCTCTCCACCTTGCCAAGATGAACATCAAAAAGGGTGATACCGTCCTGATTGTCACAGGCAAGGATCGGGGGAAGCAAGGAACGGTTTCGCGGGCGCTGCCACAGGTCAGCAAAGTCATTGTTGAAGGCCTCAACATCGCTAAAAAGCATATTCGCCCGCAGGGCCAGACTCGCCAGGGAGGCGTAATCGAGAAGGCTATGCCGTTACACGTCTCGAACACTATGCTGATTTGCACCGAGTGTGGCGAGCCTACACGCGTGGGTCATGAACGCCGCCCCGTGGGCGCCGATCAGAAAATGCGCGCCGTGCGCATCTGCAAAAAGTGTTCGAAGGTCATTGAGGACCGCACGAGGAGTAGTTAAACATGGCATCGAGACTAAAAGAAAAATACCAGAAAGAGGTCGTGCCAGGCCTGCAAAAGGAGTTTAACTATAAGAATCCCATGCAGGTACCGACTGTAAACAAAGTCGTCGTTAATATTGGCATGGGTGAAGCCATCCAGAATGCCAAAGCGATGGATGCCGCCGTCTCAGACCTGGCAGTCATCACCGGACAGCGCCCGGTCATTACCCGCGCCAAACGCTCCGTCGCGGCTTTCAAGCTCCGCGAAGGTATGCAGATTGGCTGCATGGTAACACTGCGCGGTGATCGCATGTATCAGTTCCTTGATAAACTCATGAATGTCGCTCTGCCCCGCCTGCGCGACTTTCAAGGCGTCTCTGCCGATGCCTTCGATGGTCGCGGTAATTATACCCTGGGACTGCGCGAACAACTGGTCTTCCCCGAAATCGACTACGATAAGGTCGATAAAGTGCGTGGAATGGAAGTAAGTATTGTCACAACGGCTCGCACCGACGAAGAGGGGCGACGGCTGCTCAAGTTAATGGGCATGCCTTTTAAGAAATAACGCTGGAGAGTGCAATGGCAAAAATCTCAATGATTGTGAAGTCGCAGCGCAAGCCCAAGTACAAGGTGCAGCAACATAATCGCTGCAAAGTCTGTGGGCGGCCTCGCGCCTATATTCGCAAATTCGGCCTCTGCCGCATCTGCTTCCGCGAACGTGCGTTGCGCGGTGAGCTGCCTGGCGTGACGAAGTCGAGCTGGTAGTCGGAGGAGAATAGTTCATGAACATGACTGATCCTATCGCGGATATGCTTACCCGTATTCGCAATGCGGTTGCAGCGCGCCATACTCGCGTTTTGATCCCGGCCTCCAAAATGAAGCTGGCCATCGCGCGTGTCCTCAAAGAGGAAGGGTACATTAAAGATATCGAAATCCTCAAGGACAACCCGCAGGGAACACTCCGCCTGACGCTGCGCTATGTCGATAAAAAGCCCGTGTTGACGCAATTGAAGCGCGTCAGCAAACCAGGGCTGCGTGTGTATAGTAAACGGGCTACCATCCCCCGCGTGCGCGGTGGACTCGGTATCTCCATTCTTTCAACGCCACAGGGCCTTATGACAGGTCATCGCGCCTATATGCAGGGGCTGGGTGGTGAAGTCGTTTGTTACGTCTGGTAGGCAGGAGGAAATAAGATGTCTCGTATTGGACGCGCTCCAATCTCTGTGCCGCCAAAGGTGCAGGTGACCTGGACCGATGAAAATCTCGTGACGGTCAATGGTCCCAAAGGGCAGTTGTCATGTCAGGTCGATCCTGAATTGACCTTGAAACTCGAGAATGGGACGCTCACGGTGGCTCGACCATCTGAAAGCAAGCAACATAAAGCCATACATGGCCTCTATCGCACTCTCGTCAATAATATGGTCGAGGGTGTGACCAAAGGCTATACCAAGCAGTTGGAGATACACGGTGTAGGCTACCGCGCCGCGAAGGTTGGCGAGAACCTGGTTATCCAGGTGGGTTATTCCCACCCCGTCGAAGTCCGGCCTCCGCAGGGCATCTCCTTTAGTATTGATGGCGTGGACCCGGCCACCAAGGCCACCAGACTCAGCGTAAGCGGGATTGATAAGCAACTGGTGGGTGAAATGGCCGCGCAAATTCGCCGCGTTCGTAAACCGGAGCCATATAAAGGCAAAGGCATTCGCTATGCGGGTGAGGCCATTCGCCGCAAGGCTGGAAAAGCCGGAAAAGTCGGTGGTAAGAAGAAATGATAAAACAATTTAATGCAAATAAGGCCCGCCATAAGCGCCACCGGCGCATGCGCAACCACCTCGAAGGAACGCAGCATCGACCGCGCTTGAGCGTGTTCCGCAGCGGCGTGCATATCTATGCCCAGGTCATCGATGATACGACAGGCCAGACCCTGGCCGCCGCCTCGTCATTAGATGCAGCGCTGCGCGACTTTAAACCGGTAAAGAAAGAAGCGCCCGACCGGCAGCAAACTGCACAGGCCGAGGAAGCGCCGGTCGAGATGGCAGCGCAGGCTGCCCCAACCAGAGGCAAGGGCGCGAAGGCCGAGAAAGCCCCCGCCAGGGGCGGGCAGCCCCAGAAAGGGCCGCAAGGCAAAGGCGGTAAACCCGGCACTCAGGCCAAAACCTTGCTTCCTAGCGCGCAAAAGGGCGAGAAGAAGACCCAGGTTGAGGCGCTTGCCCTTATTGCGGACAATCGTAAAGTCGCGCTGGCGCGCGAAGTTGGCAAACTCATTGCCCAACGCGCCAAAGAAAAGGGTGTCAGTCGGGTTGTCTTTGATCGTGGTGGCTACGCCTATCATGGGCGCGTGGCTGCGCTCGCAGAAGGCGCCCGTGAAGTCGGCCTTGATTTCTAAGGCCACTAGGAGAAAAGATGCCAAGAATAGATGCGTCAAAACTGAATCTTGAAGAGACGGTCGTGCAGGTGCGCCGTGTTTCCAAAGTGGTCAAGGGCGGTCGCCGTTTTAGCATTCGCGCGCTCGTGGTTGTAGGAGACCGCAACGGTCACGTCGGCTTCGGCCTGGGCAAGGCTGCCGAATATACCGAAGCCATCCGCAAGGGAGCAGAAGATGCCAAAAAGCGGCTGATTGAAGTACCTCTGGCTGGCACCACCATTCCTTTCATGGTCAAGTACCGCTTCGCCGCATCAGAAGTGATGCTCAAGCCTGCCGCTCCCGGTACCGGGGTCATTGCCGGGGGAGCTGTACGCGCCGTTGTCGAGTCCGCCGGTATCCGCGATATCCTGACCAAGTCGCTCGGCAGTACCAACCCTGCCAATACCCTGCAAGCCTGCATCGGAGGGCTGCGCGAACTACGCTCAGCCGAAGCCGAGGCAGCCCTGCGCGGCAAGACAGTCAGTGAAATTGTTGGGAAGAAGCAGGCTGAACGTCTGGTCGTTGCTGCTGCCACCGCCGCCGAGCAGGCCGCTCAAGCGCGTGCCGCTCGCGAAGAGGAAGCGCGCGAGAATCGCCCATCCTCTGGGCGCAGGGGCGGGCGTGATCGAGGCGACAGCGGAGACCGTCGTGGCGGTGGTGACCGTGGTGGCGACCGCCGGGGCGGGGGGGGCGAACGCCGTAGATCATAAGTGCGCTGGTCGCCCTGTAAGGAGAAAATAATGGCAATACTGCGTGTAAAATATGTCAAAAGCGTCATTGGGTGCCCCAAAGATCAGAGGGCAACCATTCGCGCGCTCGGATTTCGCAAACTACAACAGACGGTTGAACACGAAGATCAGCCCGCCATACGTGGGATGATTAAAAAGGTGATCCACCTGGTACAGGTTGAGGAAGTAATTCATGAAACTATCTGATTTGCAACCAGCTCCTGGTTCGCATAAACGTGAAAAGCGAATTGGTCGCGGTCACGGCTCCGGTCGCGGTAAAACAGCCGGGCGTGGCACCAAGGGCCAGAAGGCTCGCACGGGTGGCAAGATTCATCGCGCCTTTAATGGCGGTCAGACTCGCCTGTCAAAACGTTTGCCATTCCTGCGTGGACTTGGCAACAGCAACCTGGCATTCCGCAAGGATTACGCGATTGTTAATTTGACTCATCTCGCGAGCTTTGAAGCTGGTGCACACGTGACGCCCGCCGAACTCGCTGAACAAGGCTTTATGAGCTTGACTGAGAGCAAGGGCCTGGTGAAAATTCTGGGTGATGGGGAACTTGACCACGCGCTTACCGTGCGCGCGCATAAGTTCTCTGCCAGCGCTCGCGCTAAAATCGAGGCGTCTGGCGGGTCCATCGAGATCATTCCAACCAAAGTGTACGAAAAAACGAAGAGACGTAGAGACGAAACCGGGAAGAAAGTCCCCCCACCGCAGAGGCAGAACGTGTAGGGACGCGATTTATCGCGTCCACCTATGCATGATGTCGTGTAGGGACGCGATACGTTCCTTGCAGCCTGCCTGACGCGAAGCGTAGCACGCAGTGCGTTGGCAGGCTGGCTATCAAAAGGTTCGCCATTATCGAGCCTACTTATGCGTTCTATTCTGTAGGGACACTGGGGGACGAGTGGTATGAAACGGAGGCATTGTGCTTGTCCTCCGTTCTTCCCAGCCTCCGCACTGGTATGAAAGGAGACTCCCATGTGGGAACGACTGCGCAGTATCTGGACTATTCCCGATCTACGCAAAAAGATTCTCTTCACGCTGGCGATGTTACTGGTATTCCGTGTACTCGCCCATATCACCGTACCCTTAACCAAGACTGAAAATGCCGCTCTGCTGAAACTCTTTTCGACCAGTGGAAATCAAAGCCTGAGCCAGTTGCTTGGCCTCCTGGATGTGTTTTCCGGTGGCTCGTTGCAGCAGTTCTCCATCGTTGCGTTGGGAGTCTATCCGTATATTACGGCGACCATCGTCATGCAATTGTTGCAGCCTATTATTCCCGCCTTAGAGAATATGCTGCGCGAGGGTGATGCCGGGCGTCTGCGCTTTAGCCAGATCACACGTATCGTCACTGTCCCTCTGGCATTCTTGCAGGCCATTGGTAACGCGGCCATCTTTGTCAGGTTCGGCGTTCTGACGAACTTCAACCTGTTTGACCCGACCTACTGGTTGGAGTCGCTGGCCATCCTGCTTTCGCTGACAGCTGGCACCATGATCCTGGTCTGGATCGGCGAACTGATTACAGAAAAGGGCATTGGCAACGGTATCTCTATCATCATCTTTGGTGGAATCGTGAGCCGTATTCCAAACTTCATACAGCAGGGCTATACCGCCAGCACATCTGGCGGTGGCACCAGTAGCGGTATCGTCAGTATCGTCATTTTCCTGCTCATCGGGTTGATTACCATCCTGGGTATCGTCTATGTCTACCAGGGACAGCGCCGTGTCCCCATTGAGTATCCGACCAAACGCATGGTAGGGCGCGGTATGCTGGTAGGCACTGCGCAGCGCACCTACATTCCGATGCAGGTGAACAGCGCGGGTATGATCCCGCTCATCTTCGCGCAATCCATGTTGATCTTCCCGGCGGTACTCTCGCAGTACCTGGCAAATAGCAGCACAAGCTGGCTCGCGTCTGCGTCGCTCTGGATCTCGACCTACCTGATCAATACCACCCTCTGGTGGTACTGGGCGATATACTTCGGTCTGGTCGTTGCTTTCACCTACTTTTATGCTTATGTGGTGTGGCAGCAGCAAAATATTCCAGAGAATCTACAGAAACAGGGCGCGCATATCCCTGGATACCGTCCGGGTGAGACGACTCGTAAGCACCTGGACGAGATTCTCAAGCGTATAACGCTCGCGGGCGCGCTATTCCTGGGCATTGTGGCCATCCTGCCCTATGTAGCCAGGGTGGGTGGCAACCAGTTGCTCAGCAGCGCCGCGCTCCTGATCGTGGTTGGGGTGGTATTGGATACCGTAAGGCAGGTTGAAGCCCAGATGGTCATGCGTAACTATTCGGGCTTCCTCAGTTAAAGGCTCGCTGTTGAGTCTTTATACCACCGGAGGTTAAACGTGAATCTTACCCTGATCGGCGCGCAGGGATCAGGTAAAGGGACGCAGGCCGATTTGCTTTCTGAAGCGCTAGGCCTGCCCCATGTTGCCAGCGGCGACCTGTTCCGAAAAGCTAGTGAAGAGAAGACAGAGCTGGGGCTGCAAGCCAAAGTGTACACGGATCGTGGGGAACTGGTTCCCGATGATCTGACTGTCGCGATGATTCTGGCTCGTCTTAAGATGCCCGATTGCGCAAACGGGGTCATCCTGGATGGATTTCCCCGCACGGTTGCGCAGGCGCAGGCCCTCGATAAGGGATTGGCTGGAGCCGGAAAACAGATAGACCTTGCGATCTATCTCAATGTTCCTCGCGAGGAACTACTGAAAAGGCTCTCAGGTCGCTACATCTGTAAGGCCAATCAGCACGTTTATAACATACACTCGCATCCACCTAAAGTGCCGGGCGTATGTGATATCGACGGAAGTCCATTGTACCAGCGTCCTGATGATACAGGAGAAGCGGTGCAGAGGCGGCTGGATATCTTCTTCAGCGAAACCATTCAATTGCTCGATTATTACAGTAGCCAGCAAAAACTGGTAGAGGTGGATGGGAACCAGGGTATCGAAGAGGTACAGGCCTCTCTCCTGGACGTTATACACAATTGGAAATGACGCGTGGGATGCGATAGCAGAACGAGGCGCGTAGACTAGCTCTTTGGGCTAGGAATCGTTACCCTGCCTCGCTCTATACGTCTGTAAACCATAAGGTCGTCCGATTTCATTACTCTGAGATGGTACAAAATACCCTCTCGACAAATATTGATACGTGTGGTATAATTCGTAGTTGGCTGCAGCAGTGTCAACTGCTGCACCATTTTATCTCGGAATTATCACCTTGATACCGTCGTTAGAGAAAGGATGCTATGCCAAAGAAGGATGAAATTGAAGTAGAGGGTAAAGTTCTCGAGGCCCTCCCTAATGCCATGTTTAAGGTCGAAATAGATGAACATCACCAGGTGCTGGCTGTTCTCTCAGGCCGCATTCGTATGAACTTCGTGCGTATCGTACCAGGGGACAAGGTGAAAGTTGTATTATCACCCTACGACCTGACACGAGGTCGTATCACATGGCGTGTGAAATCGTGAGGTGGTGGTCCCCTCTCTTTCACTCTTCCTTTCCTTCTAATGAGCATCGTTTTGACGGACACCGGACTGGTAAATAGCAGGCGCATATCCTGATATGCGCCCATTCTCTTTACCTCTCCCCGACATCGAAAATTTGTGTACACTTTGAGGAGGGCAAAACCGTGAAAGTACGCGCATCGGTGAAACCGCGCTGCGAACACTGCAAAGTAATTCGGCGCAACCGCGTGGTCATGATTATCTGTAGTAAAGACCCCAAGCATAAACAGAGGCAGGGGTAAGGGCCTGGTTACTACCTTATCGCTTGCCTGGGCAAGCTGATTATCAAGGTTAATTGCGCCCACCAATGCAAAACTGGAGGAAAAGATGGCTAGAATTGCCGGCGTTGACATTCCACGCGATAAGCGCGTGGAAATATCGCTGACATATATCTTCGGGATCGGCTTGACAACAAGCAAGAAGATCCTGGAGCGAGCACGAGTGAACCCGGATACTCGGGTGAAAAACTTGACTGAAGAAGAGGTTAACCGCCTGCGTGAGTTGATCGACCGCGAATACAAGGTGGAAGGTGACCTGCGCCGCGAAGTGGACCTGAACATTAAGCGGCTTATTGAAATCGGCTGTTATCGTGGCATGCGCCATCGCCGCAATCTTCCAGTGCGGGGGCAGCGCACACGCACCAATGCGCGCACACGCCGCGGACCGAAAAGAACAGTGGCCGGCAAGAAAAAAGCAACTGCTAAAAAGTAACGCCGGGGAGGAATTGCACAAGTATGGCAGCAGACAAAAAGAAACCAACGGGCAAGCCCAGGCGGCGTGAACGCAAATCGATTCCGCGTGGGCAGGCACACATCCAGGCAACCTTTAATAACACAATTGTCACTTTAACAGACCCTAATGGAAATGTCATTTCCTGGGGCAGCGCTGGTGGGCAGGGCTTCAAAGGCTCTCGTAAGAGTACCCCCTATGCAGCGCAGGTCACCGCTGAATCGGCGGCACGCAAAGCAATGGAGCACGGTCTCAAACAGATCGAAGTGTACGTGAAAGGGCCAGGTTCTGGCCGTGAGGCGGCCATCCGCTCGTTGCAATCTACTGGACTAAATATCACTTCAATCACTGATGTCACACCTATTCCGCACAATGGCTGCCGACCGCCCAAGCGGCGTCGCGTGTAACCCGTGATGTGCGTGTGAGGAGGAGTCACTAAATGGCGCGTTATACCGGCCCCGTCTGCAAACTTTGCAGGCGTGAGGGGGTAAAACTTTTTCTTAAAGGCGACAAGTGTATGACGAATTGCACACTTGAGCGCCGCAATACTCGTCCTGGACAGCATGGGACGAGCCGCCCACGCAAAGCTTCAGGCTATGCCTTACAGTTACGTGAAAAACAGAAGGTCCGCCGCACCTATGGGTTGTTGGAGCGTCAGTTCCGCAAACACTACGATACTGCCGCCCGCCGCACCGGACGCACCAGCGAGACTCTGTTGCAGATTCTCGAAATGCGCCTGGACAACCTGGTGTATCGCTTCGGCTTTGCAGATTCACGTGCTCAGGCCCGCCAGCTTGTCAATCATGGGCATTTTGCTGTCAATGGTCGTAAAACGGATATCCCTTCTTTTATTGTTAAACCAAATGATGTGATTTCTGTACGTGAGCGGAGCAAAGGCCTCGAGTACTTCAAAACTCGCGCACTGATGCTGGCGCAAAAAGGCATCCCGGCCTGGCTGAGCCTCGATATTAATGCTATGAGTGGCCGTGTCATGTCCTTGCCCTCGCGCACGGAGCTTGAACTGCCCTTTGAAGAACAGATGGTGGTTGAATACTATCAACGATAAACTGAACTGGCGGATGGGTACAAGCCTATAAGCAGCGATAGGAAAGAAAGGCAGGTTGGACCTTGCTAGAAATTACTCTGCCTCGCATTAAGAATACAAAAACACAAGGAAACTATGCGAGCTATGATATCGAGCCTTTAGAGGCGGGGTATGGCATGACGCTGGGCAACGCGCTGCGGCGCGTCTTGCTCTCCTCGCTGCCCGGTGCGGCGGTGACCTCTATTCGTATTGATGGCGTACAGCACGAATTTCAAGATATCCCCCATGTGATGGAGGATGTCACCGAGATCGTCCTCAACGTCAAGAAGCTGCGCCTGCGCTCCTTCTCCGATCACGCTGTATCAATGCGCCTTGAGGTCAGCGGTGAGCGTGTTGTGACCGCTGCCGATATTATGGCTCCTAGCACCATAGAGATCGTCAATCCTGATCTCTATATTGCAACGCTCGATAATGAAAATGCTCGCCTCGATATGGAACTGGTCATTGAGAATGGCAAAGGGTACGTGCCCGCCGACTCGAAAGAAGATCAGCCCATCGGGGTGATACCGGTCGATGCCATTTACACACCCGTGCAAAAGGTCAATTATACCGTTGAGCACACCCGTGTCGGGCAAATGACGAACTTCGATAAAATCGTTCTTGATATATGGACTGATGGTACTATCACGCCGGATGAGGCTCTGCGACAGAGCGCCGACATCCTGGTGCGTCACTTTACGCAGCTTGCCAATTATCGAGCGGTTCTGATTGAACCTGAGAAACCGCCCCTGAGCAGCATGCCCATACCGCCCAAGATTTACGAGACTCCGATCGAGGAGCTTGATCTTTCGGTACGCGCCTATAACTGTCTCAAGCGGAGTAACATCACCAAGGTGGGCCAGGTGCTTTCGATGAACGAAGATGACCTGCTTGGCGTGCGCAACTTTGGTGAAAAGAGTCTACAGGAACTGCGCGAGAAGCTCTTGCTCCGCAATTTCCTGCCGAATCCACGTACCAGCGCAGTTGGGGCCGACATGGACGGCGACCAAGAAATGGAGGAATGAGTTGAGGCACCGAGTTGCCGGTAATCGGATGAGCATGCCTGAGCCACGCCGACGCTCCGCGCGTCGCAACCTGATGGCGGGTCTCATCCGTTACGACCGTATAAAAACTACCGAGGCACGCGCTCGCGCTATTCGAGGGGAAGTAGAAAAACTCATCTCGACGGCAATCAAAGGGCATACCGCGGCCCGCGCTTACCTGGCGTCGGTTATCTCTGATGAAGAGAAGGCCGCTGCCATGCTGGCCTTTGCGCGTAGAGGGCGTTTCTCTCTCGATAGAGAGGTCTACTCCAACGAGGAGCGCGCCGATATAGGCCAGCCTCCTTTGACGGAGAAGGGACGCAGATTCCTGGAGAAAAAGCTCAAGGATCGCCGGGCAGAGTTGCTGCGCATCATCTCGAATGAGGAGGAAGCAGAGAAAGGCTTGCAGGCCGCGTACCAGGCTATGGTCATCGAACTGCATGCCCGCCGCCAAATCCTCAAGTCCCTGCCGGACGAACTGGTCGTCAAGAAAATCTTTGACGAACTCGCCCCACGCTACGTTGGGCGTCCTGGCGGCTATACCCGTATTACCAAACTTGGCAGACGCCTGGGCGATGCCGCCGAAATGGCGCAAATCTCCCTGGTGTAAATGAAACTCGCTTGTGGCATTGAGTACGACGGCACCGACTATCACGGCTTTCAGCGCCAGTCGGAAACGCAGGGCCTGACTGTTCAGGGAACCCTGGAGGCGGCCATTGCCCGCATCTCTGGGGAGATGTCGGTTGTGCATGGAGCAGGTCGTACAGATGCAGGTGTGCATGCCAGTGGGCAGGTTATCCACTTCAGCACACCTGCCCATTTGACGCCACCGGTGTGGATCAGGGCTTTGAACGCCGTTTTACCGGACAGTGTAGCGGTACGCTGGATATGCGAGGTTCCTGACGGCTTTCATGCGCGTTTCAGCGCCGTGAGTCGCTCCTATCGCTACACGATCTGGAACGACAGAGCGCCGAAACCCCTGCTTGCACGGTATAGCTACCATTGTCCACAGGCGCTGGCGGTGGAGTTGATGGATGAAGCGTGCCACCGGTTATTGGGACGCAAAGACTTTGGAGCATTCGGGCGCAGCCCCGATGCGACTAATCCGTTAAAAGCGGGGCCGCATTCCTGCGTGCGCACCATGCTCAAGGCTTCTTGCCAGCGTCAAGATGCACTTATCTTTTGTGATTTTACCGCGGACGCGTTCCTTAAAGGGATGGTTCGCAGAATGGTTGGAACACTGTTGCTCGTAGGGCAGAAACGATTGAGCCTCGATGAATTTGCCGCTATCGTGCAACGCGCTGAAAAGACACACCCTGGTTCAGCGGCTCCCTCACACGGGCTATGTCTGGTAGGGGTTACGTATCCTGACGGATTTTTACAAAGTGATCTTATGCAGTCAGCCAACGGACTGCGTCCTACCTGCGGTTAGGCTGGCTGCAAGGAGTGTAAAAGTGATCTTATGCAGTCAGCCAACGGACTGCATCCTACCTGCGGTTAGGCTGACTGCAAGGAGTATATTGGAGAAAACGGACAATGATGAAGACATATAGCGCCAAAGCCGCTGACCTGCAACCGCAGTGGTATATTATCGATGCAGAAGGTCAGGTACTGGGCCGCCTGGCATCACAGATCGCGCAAATTTTACGCGGCAAACACAAGCCGACGTTCACGCCGCACCTGCAAAGTGGTGATTTTGTCGTCGTAATCAACGCGGAAAAAATTGCCGTGACCGGCAGACGCCTGGATCAGAAAATCTACTATCGCCACAGCCAGTATCCTGGCGGCCTCAAGAAAAAGACCCTGCGCGAGACGCTCGAAGGCAGGTTCCCGGAGCGCGCGCTGCAGCACGCGGTACGCGGTATGGTCATGCATAATCGCCTGGGCGCCGATATCATGTCGCACCTCAAGATTTACGCGGGTCCGGACCATCCGCACCACGCGCAGAAGCCTATTCCCTGGACCGGCCCTGAAGCATTGTTGAAACAGAAACAGGCCGCCGAAAGCGACGAAAGTACCAAAAGCGACGAGAGCGCCGAAAGCGCGGAAGAGTAAAGAAGAGGAGAATCTACAGTGGCCGATACCAACAAAGGCGAGTATTACTATGGCATGGGACGGCGCAAGACGGCTGTAGCCCGCGTGCGCCTCTTCCCCAACGGTGATGGCAGCATCACCGTCAATGGCAAAAACGGCGGCCAGTATTTTGGCCAGCGCGAAACCCTGACCTCCACCGTCACCGCACCCCTGCGCTTGCTCGAAGTGAGCGACGCCTTTAACATGACCGTGCGCGTCGTCGGTGGCGGTACCAGTGGTCAGGCAGGCGCGATCCGCCACGCCGTCTCCCGCGCCCTCCTGCGCGTCAACCCCGAGTGGAAACAGGCGCTTCGCAAAGCTGGCTTCCTCACCCGCGACCCCCGCATGAAGGAACGCAAGAAGCCCGGCCTCAAACGCGCTCGCAAAGCTCCACAGTACACGAAACGCTAATTCAAGAGCATTAAAATATTCTCTTGAAAAAACACCGTTAAAGAAAGCTAGCACCTTTATAAAGATGCTAGCTTCTCTCTGATAATTTTCACCAGGAACTAAAACGATTGGACGCCCACGTGGGCGTCCAATCTATGCTTACATCTCCGTCCCTGTCGCCTGCATCCACTCCTTTTGAGGCACCGGCGCATACACCGGCGTACACCACTCATCGCGATAGCCAGGAATGCGACCACGCACTACCTCGAAGTAGAGCTGTTGCAGGGCGTTACTGATCGGGCCGACCTTGCCCTCTCCAATGGGGCGATGATCCACCTTCACAACGGGCGCGATCTGCGCACCCGTGCCGCACATGAATATCTCATCCGCGATGTAAAGTTCCGTGCGGTCAATCTGGCGTTCGCGCGTAATGCGCCCAAATTCACGTCGTGCCAGTTGCATTACGGTATCGCGTGTAACGCCCAGCAGGATATTTTCTGTGGGTGCAGGCGTCACCAGTTCCCCGTTCATCACCAGGAAAATGTTTTCCGCGCTGCCCTCAGCCACGTGTCCCTCGTGGGTCAGCATAATCGCCTCATCGAAGCCGTTCTGTAGGGCCTCGCTCTTCGCAAAAGCTGAGTTCACGTACGAGCCGGTTATCTTTGCGCGCGAGGGAATAGCATTATCATCTATACGTCTCCACGAGGAAACACCGCAGTGCAGGCCGTTGATATCGATATAGTTTCCGACGGGTTCCGCAGTGATAATGTAGTGGTCTTCAAGTCCATGCAGGCGCACGCCGATGATCTGGTCGCCCTTATAGGCAACAGGCCGCAGGTAGATGTTTTGTTTGAAATCGTTGCGCCTGACCAGTTCTATGCTGATATCGATGAGTTGATCTACCGTGTAGGGAAGTGAGATTTGCAGAATCTTGCACGAGCGAAGCCATCGTTCGTAATGTTCGCGCAGACGAAACAGGTATACTTGTTGCTCTACCTCGTTCCAATACCCGCGAATACCTTCAAAGCAGCCGGTTCCATACGAGAAACCGTGCGTGCGTACAGAAATTACACCTTGCTCGGCGGGTATAAACTCGCCGTTCATAAAAAGCTGTTTTGAGTCCATCACGTGCCCGATAAGTAGCCCCTTTGCTACTTACCTTTCCTCCTTTCACAGGAAAAACGCATCCTATACTTCCTGCTCGCCGTTGAACAGGTCCATTATTTCCCCTATTATAGACGTTTGAATACACTTTTGTCGAGAGCCAATGACGCCGCTTTCTACAAGTCAATGTAACTGCCAGGGCGACCCTCGCGGTCGCCCAAGAGGCATCAACCTAAGCTGGGAAGCCAGGCACAGGGCTGGACGACCCGTAGGGGCGAGGGAGGACGATGAGGGGTGGTGTGGGCCTTTATGGTCGCCCGCGGGGTGGGGAGGTGGTCATGTTTCTCCAAGATATCAGCCAGAGGAACAGGACGCGGGCGACCATAAAGGCCCTCCCTTCCGCTCCCCACCGCTCTCGCCCCTACGGATGTTGATGAGCCTTTTCTTAGGTTGATGCCTCTTGGGCGACCGCGAGGGTTGCCCGTACAATACCACATTGCCTGTTTGACACGTCAACGGGTATTGTACGGGCGACCCTCGCGGTCGCCCTGTCGTCCTGGCAGTCTTGCCTGAACCTTGGTCAACGTTATACAATGGTCGGTAACGTTCCACACCTTCAAGTTAGCTTCATAGAGAAAGTGAGGCAATTCGTGAGTACATACTCTTCGTATGCTCGCTCTGCTCGTAATAGTCGCTTTCTGTGTTCAACATCCCTGCTCTTCTTGAGCGCACTGGTGCTCATCCTGGCCGCTTGTGGAGGAAGTTCCAGCAACGCCCCCACGCTGAACGCCAGCCCGGCTCTAGCCGCCGACCAGGTCTTAACCTTTCCCAATGTTGGCACACAGGACATTGGTACTATGGACCCTGCCCAGGGACCGGATGCCAATTCTGCTGTTGCTGTGGGCATGGTCTATACCGGCCTGGTGAAATTCGATAAAGACCTGAATGTTGTGCCAGATCAGGCCACCTGGTCGATTTCTTCTGATCGCAAGACCTACACCTTCACTCTGAAACCAGGGATTACTTTCTCTGATGGCACACCTGTCACCGCGCAGACCTATGTCTATACGTTCACACGCGCCTTGTTCCCAGAAGTGAAATCGCCGATTGCCACCTTCTTCTTAGGCAACATCGTTGGAGCCAA
>WNGK01002174.1_pt1 | contig 21269 bp, 21 predicted proteins | sample 5400601 | NCBI WGS metagenome assembly WNGK01 (sample SAMN13153376, study PRJNA577476) | soil metagenome | isolation source: 60 cm soil or saprolite under Garry oak tree replicate 1 | place: USA:California | collected 2016-06-15
TGCCGCTGAATTCGGGGAAGACGTCTTCCTGTTGTGCCGCGATCAGGCTGAGGCGCCCGCCCAGCCGGTGCAGGTGGCCTCCGGCCAGATCCCAGGCGACGGCGAGCGGACCGAACTGGTTGGCGACGAAACGGGCATGGTTCTGCGCCATCTTGCGCGCCTCGGGCTCTGCGGCTCCGCCGTCGGTACGGAAGGTAAGGGTGCCGTGGCGTTTACGGGCCTCGAACGCGGCGGTCAGGTGATTCCGGTGCCGGGCCATTTCTTTCCAGTAGGTGCGTTTCCACGGCAGGTCGAGCAGGTAGGCCAGCAGGCTCACCGGCATGGCCTTGTCGGCGCCGTGCCAGCAAACCTCCCGCACGTGCAACAGCCCGGGGACCATCTTGGCCAGCGGCCAGGGCAGATCTGCGTCGTTGGCATGGGCGATGCGGCGGGCGTGATCGCGCACGGCCGGGCCGTCAATGCTCGTCTTCCGGGCGACCGGGATGGCGCCGCCGTTGACCTGGGCGGCGAGCACGGCCAGCAGGTCGCGGTGGTCTTCGAGGCCGTTGGTGTTCAAGATCGCCGGCAGGTCACGCGTGGCGGGGTTCTGCCGCAGGATGTGCAGTGCCTGGAGGCCGTCGCGCTGGCCAGCGCCCAGGCTCAGGTCGAGGATGGCCAGTTCTGGCCGGTACGGTGGCGGCGGCAGACTCGGCAGCCGCTCGCCGGCCAGGAAGCGGTCCAGTTCGCTGACGCTCTCCAGGGACAGCCTGCGGTGGCTGGGCAGGTGGCGGGCGAACCAGCCTGTCTCGTGGTCGGGCTGGTCATCGATCACCAGGATGTCGATGCTGCGCTCGCCCGAGGCCAACTCTGCGCGCCGCGCGCGTTCCTCGGCGGCGACGCGCGCGGTGAGGTCGATGTTCACCGGCTCAGGCATCGACTGTCTCCTTAGATGCGGTGGCAGCGCGTGCGCGGGGCCGGCTGCTGCTCGGCCAGGTCAGCTGGAAGACATGACTGCCGTCGCCGGCGTCGTCGATCGTCATCCTGCCGTTCTCCGCGTGCACGAGCCGGGCCAGTCCCATCAGGCTCGAGGTCGGCGCGACCTCAGCTATCCGGGCGCCGCAGCGGCACAGCACGCGCAGTGTGAGTATGCTGCCGTCCGCCGTCGGCGCGCTGGTCAGCGCGATCTTCAGCTGTGAGGCGGACCTGAGCGCCGCGTTGGTCACCAGATCGCTGACCGCCACGAAAACGATTCCGGCATCACGGTGGGTCAGATCCTCCGGCTCGAGATCATTCGTGACGCTCGCCGCATAGCGCTCCGACCAGTCCGAGTTGAACGACAGCAGCGCCTGCAGCACCTCGCCGGCGCTCCGCAGATCGCGCGTTCTTCCGAGGGCCAGGCTTTGCGCGAAGCCGCCGATGCCGTAGCACAGCCGCCGGATGCCGTCGCGCAAGCCGGGGTCGGGGATCAGCGCAAGCTCGTCGATGATCGCCCGGCTCGGGTTCTTCAACGTCGAGTGCACCAGCAAGCTGTCCATACGATGAATTCGCTCGGTGGCCTGCTCCAGCACCTGGTCGAATCCCTTGACCTGGGCGGCCCCCTGGGCGATCAACCGCCAGGAACCGGCGATCACCATCGCCGGGCCTGCGACGGCCACGAACCGGGCCGGTGTCGCCGGCGAAGCCGGCCACAGCAACGCGAACCCGACCGCTGCGCCGATCGGGCCGATGAACAGCCTTACCCGGCGCATCCACCACGGGCCGGATCCGAGTTCCCAGACGACATGCGCGGACAGGTTGGCGATGACGGACCCGATAATCAGCACGGTGATCCCCGAGCCGACTGCTGCCGCTGCGGGGTCCGCCGTGAGAAGCCGACCCGGCCATCCCGTGGCCATCAACAGCCAGACGAGCCCGGCAATCTCGGCAATCCCGACCCAGTTGGTGTGCGGCTGGTCCGGGTAGACGAAGAGGAGTTCGAGTAGCCGCCGGGGCGCGCGGGGCAGGCGCTCTTCAATGCGGATTACGAGGGTGTGACTGGCGTGCAGCAGGGACAGGCTGGAGCTCAGCAGCATCGGGATCCCGTTGGCCCAGGCGTATCCCGGGATCGTCAAGGCCGCGAGCGCGATCCAGCCCGCAGCCAGCGCGCAGCGCGTCATGGCCCGTGTGATGAGGACCTGGTCGGTAGTTCTCCACAGCGCGTCACGTCGCAGTTGGCCATCGGAATCCCATAGGGGCTGCGGCATTCTTCCAGCTTGGCGCGCGAACGTACGCAGCGCCAGATACATCTGTGCTCGACGGCCGGTTCACGGGGAGCACAGATGTGCCGAGCCCGAGCGCACCCGCCGTAGCCATGTGCGCCAGCGACGGCGAAGCGGGTCACAGCTTGCTATTTCGCGATCACAGACGGCGGACTTTACTGGGTCCTGACAAGAACCATATCCGCCCGCCAAGGGCGGACTCGGCACCCAAAGGAGAGGAATATGGCAGAAGGTGAGCGGACCGGTGAGTTGCAGCGACGCGCCGCGGTTGAACTCCAGACGCTATTGGGCCGGGTTGTTGAGCGTGGAGTCGGACCACTGCAGGGAAGTACCGGATACGCCGAAGATCGTCTCAGGAGAGCAAGAAGAAATGGACGCTCAGGCGAGCAGGCCAGTGAGGCGGCTATTCGTCGGATAGTAAGAGAAGCTGTCGGCGCAGCCGGTACGACCGGTCTGGTAACTGGACTCGGCGGCCTTGTGACCATGCCGGTTACAGTACCTGCCAGCCTGGGCGGAAATTTCCTTATCAACGCGCGGATGGTTGGCGCGATTGCCTATCTTCGAGGCTACAGCCTTACCGATCCGCACGTGCAAGCAATGATCGGGCTTGTTGTCGCCGGAGCGCGCATCGAGAAGATGGCAGCGGAGTTCGGCGTCAAGGTCGGACAACAGGCAATTCAGAAGGCAGCGATAAAGGCCGCCTGCCATGCGATTGAAGCGGTTCCAGTGGTCGTTATTGACAAAGTGGGTATTCGAGTCGGGTACTTGCTGGTTGCCCGTTACGGGACTATCCGTATGGCGGCCGCCGTCTATAACGTGGTCCCGATTCTAGGCGGCCTGGCGGGTGGAGCGGTCGATGCATCCTTCACCAGGGCAACCGGGGCCTTCGCGATGAAAGCGTTCCCCCGCGATATCTAGAGAACGGCGAACGAGGCCATCGTGCCAGGTGGCCTGGAGTCGAGGGCCGGCGGAGGATGAGAGCATGGACGGGTCGGGCATCTTTTGCTTCCCCAATCTCGCCGACGTCCGCGCGCATCTGCATGGAGGCGGCTACCGGTACCTCGAGGACATGTCCGACGAGGAACGCCGCGGTGCGACACCGCTGGGCGATCCCCGGCATCAGCGGCTCGGCCTGACCCGGGCGGCCCTGAACAGCGGGGTCCGCGACCGTGAGAAGGTCTTCCGGTCCGCCGGCTACCCGCCGAAGGTCTTCATCTCCTACTGCTGGGAGTCCGCGGAGATCAAGGACTGGGTGGCCCAGCTCGCTCGGCACATCGAGCGCCGGGGATTTCACGTCTTCCTTGACCAGGACATCGACGTGCTGCAGGACAACGACCCCGTGGAGATCGGCCGTTACATCTCTGTGCTCGTCGACTGCGCGATCATTGTATGCATCGTGACGCCGCAGTACGTGGCGGGCCTGGACCCTCGGGCTTGGCTGTTCGAGGAGCGGCAGCTGATGAATCTGCTGGCCCGCCGAGGCGCCACGATCGTGCGCGTTCTCCGAGACGGGCAGGAGCCGGTGCCCGGCACGTCGTCGTTCTCCCTCGACCTCGCCAGCGCAGGCGTTGCGATCGAGATCCCCGTTCCTGATCACGAGGGATTCGTGGTTGACATGCGCGGAGCCGCGGCCGGGCGGTTCGGCATGCTCGACCACTTTTTCACCTACCGAGGGCCGCGGCTGCCGCCCGAGGAGGATGAGCCGTTCCGGGCCTGGCTTGATGAGGTGGCGCGGGTCCTCCAGTCTGGCGACGTCCGATCCGCGACGATTGCTTTCGAGCGGGGTGCCGGCTATGCCGCGACCACGGAGTACCGCCGGCTCGCAGCCCACCTGGCCACCAGCCGACGCGATGCCCGCTCGGCGGCCCAGCTCGCGCTGCAGGTTCTCGCCGACGACAACGCCTCCGCCGAGACCTTGATCGACCTGTCTCTCCTGCTGAACGAGCTCGGGGAGAATCGAGCCGCCCTCCACGGGTTTTCCCGGCTGCCGTGGTGGCTAGGGGAGGAGTGGTCATGGATGGTGCACTTCATGCAAGGCGACACCCTCGATGACTTGGGCAGCCACGTCGCCTCGTCGGCGCACCTGCAGCACGCCTGGGCGCTGTCCGCAAAGGTCCTGGTCGAGCCGCGGCCCACAGCAGGCCAGCTGGCGAAGCTGCGCACCACGCTCGGCTACGTCCTGCTCTTCCGGTTTGGGGCGCCACATGCAGCACGCCCGCATCTGGAGGCAGCGTGGAACGCCGAACCGGTCGTCGCCAACGGCGTGAACCTGCTGCTCTGCTGCGCGGCTTTGGGCGACTATTCGACGGCCGAGCAGCTCTGGCGCGCCGTCACACCGAACATGAGCGAGCCCGAGCAGGAACGGTTCGCCGGCATTCCCGCGCGACTCGCAGCGCACACCATCGGCACACCAGAAGCGGTGGCGGCGCTTCCCGGCTCCGGTCCCGACTCCTGGGACTGCCTGCGGTGCGCCCAGCAGCTGATCATGCCCGAGACCGCATTCCTGTGTGCCGGCTGCGGCACCACCTTCGGCGGCACCAGCTGCCCATGCTGTGCGAGCAACCAGTTCGCCGGCGCAGGCCGGCTGACGTCGGCGGGCGAGGTTCCCCCCAAGTGCCCGATCTGCAACGTCGGCGAGCGAATGCGCCAATCGACGGGCGGCGAGTGTCTCTGAAGCCGTGCGCGTCAGGCCTGCCATACCCCGTTGACTCTCCCGTTACGGGAGGGTGGAGGATAACGCCCATGGCCTCACCGAAGGGGGTAAGCCTCTCTCATGAGCGTCCTGGTGCCGATCGGCGACTTCTCCCGGATGACGCATCTCAGCGTCAAGGCCTTGCGCTTCTACCACGACCAGGGGCTCCTCGAGCCCGCCCGGATCGACCCGGCGACCGGTTACCGGTTCTACGACCCCGGCCAGGTTCCCGTGGCCCAGGTCATCCGCCGGTTCCGTGACCTGGACATGCCGCTTGACCAGGTCAAGGCGGTCCTCCAGGCGCCGGACGTGGAGACCAGGACCAAGGAGATCATCGCGCACCTGACCGCGATGGAGACCAAGCTGGCCGAGGTGCAGATGAGCGTGGCCAGCCTGCGGGCGCTGCTGGAGGGGCCTGCGGTGCGCCCGGCGGTCGAGTTCCGGTCGATCCCTGCGACCCCGGCGCTGGCCGTCCGGGGCACGGTAAGCGTCGAGGAGGCCTGGGCCTGGGGCAGCGATGTCTTCGGCGAGCTTTACGGCCGGATCGGCCAGGCCGGCCTGACGCCGGCCGGGCCCGGCGGGGCGCTGTTCCCTTCCGAGTTCTTCGAGCTCGAGCGGGCCGAACTCACCGCGTTCGTCCCGGTCGGCGGCACCGTTTCCGGCGGTTCCGTTTCCGGCGGCGGCCGGGCCGAGCTGGTGACCATCCCCGGCATGGAGGCGGCGGTGATGCTGCACTCCGGGCCGGCCGGCGACATCGATCAGACCTACGGTGCGCTGGGCACGGTGGTCGCCGAGCGCGCTGTCGGCGTCGAGGGACCGATCCGCGAGTACTACCTGGTGCCCTTCACCGAGCCCGACCCGTCCCGCCATCGCACCGAGATCTGCTGGCCGGTCTTCCAGACCGCTTGACTCTCCCGTTACGGGAGGCCACAGGCTCGGGGCATGACCGCAACACGTACTCTTCCGAGCTCCGTCCAGTCCCCGGCCGGCCGGTCCTGGTCGGCGCTGACCGTGCTCATGGTCGGGACGTTCATGTTCGTCCTGGACTTCTTCATCGTGAACGTCGCGCTCCCGTCGATCCAGCAGGGCCTGCGGGCGGGGGAGGGCGCCATCGAGTGGATCGTGGCCGGCTACGCCATCAGCACGGCCGTCTTGCTCGTCACCGGCGGCCGGCTGGGTGACCAGTTCGGCCGCCGCCGGGTGTTCGCCATCGGCATGGCCGTGTTCGTCCTCACCTCGGCGGCCTGTGCCCTGGCCCCCGATCCGGCTGTGCTGGTCGCGGGCCGGGTACTGCAGGGTGTCGGCGCGGCGCTGATGGCCCCCAACATCCTGTCCATCCTCGGGGTGGTGTACAGCGGACCGGCCCGGGTGCGTGCGATCAGCGTGTACGGGATGGTGATGGGTCTGGCCGCCGTCTCTGGGCAGCTCATCGGCGGTATCCTGATCCGCTCGGACCTGGGTGGGCTGGGCTGGCGGGCGATCTTCTGGATCAACGTGCCGCTCGGCGTGGCCGCGTTGCTGGCCTGCCGGCGCCTCGTGCCGGAGTCGAGGGCCGACCAGGGATCACGGTTCGACCTGGCCGGGGTTGCCCTGATCACCGCCTGCCTGGTGGCGGTGGTGCTGCCGCTGGTCGACGGGCGGCAGGCGGGCTGGCCGGCCTGGTCCTGGATCGCGCTCGGCTCGGCCGTGCCGCTCGCGATCGTGTTCGCCGCGCACCAGCGCCGCAAGGCCGACCGCGGCGGGGTGCCCCTGCTCAACCCGCGGGTGTTCTCGTCCTGGCCGCTCCGGGCCGGGCTGATCACCCAGACGGCGTTCTGGTGCCAGCAGGCCGCCAGTTATCTCGTGCTCGGCCTGTACCTGGAGCAGGGTCGCGGGCTGTCGCCGCTGGCGGCGGGCGCGGTGTTCACCTTCCTGGCAGCCGGCTACCTGACCACCTCGTTCAAGGCGCCGGCGCTGACCATCCGCTTCGGCCGGAGCGTGATCGCCGCCGGGGCGGTGCTCGCCGCGGCCGGCGACGGCACCCTCTACCTGGCCACCGCCCACGGGGGCTCGGTGGCCTGGCTATTCCCCGGCCTGGTGCTGCTCGGCGCTGGGCAGGGGCTGTGCATCACCCCGCTGACCACCACGGTGCTCAGCCACGCGGACCCGGCCACCGCGGGCTCGGTGGCCGGGGCGCTGTCCACCGCCCAGCAGGTCGGCAACTCGATCGGGGTGGCCGTCACCGGCGTGCTGTTCTTCGGCGCCCTCGACCACGGCTACGGCCTGGCCTTCGAGCGCAGCGTGCTCCAGATGGGCGCTCTGCTCCTCGCGGTGGCCGCGCTGACCAGGCTGATGCCGGGGCGCCAGCGGACCGCGTGACGGGGAATCCACTCGCTGTGCTGCGGGTCCGGTCGAATCCCGGACCCGCAGCACGTTGTGCGACGTGCGCAGGGGCAGGCCGGCCCAGGAGAACGCTTGGACGTTTTCTGCCGCGATTGCATTGACAGATTGGAGGTAATATTCGGCCGCGGCAGCAGGAAGGGGGCAGAGTATGGGCGCGTGGTTGCTGATCGTCGCGGTAGCAGTGACACTAATCCTATGGCGGGTGATCGGTGTTGCCGGGATGATCTGGCGGGAGCGGGCGCATGTGACGGCTCATTGCGTTCAGATGGATGCGGCCGCGTCCAGCGGTGCCATGCTTTGCGAGCGACTCCCAGATGGGACCACTCTGCTCGTCATGCCGGGACCAACTGGCCAGGATCAACCCGCGCTGGCAGAGGCGATATCCGCAGTCCGTGAGGTCAAACCGTTCTAACCGCAGATTCAGGTGAGGTCGTTATGCCGTCGGAAGACCCGTACGGCGACGCCGGGTCGCTGTTCAGAGCGGCCCATGCCGACGTGGTGAGAGCGGCTTTTGCGCTACTGGGAAACCATGCCGATACCGAGGATGCCGAGCAGAACAGCTTCTACAAGCTCATGGTGGCCTGGGATCGTGTGGCCGAACTGCCGACGACGGGCAGCCAACGCGCCTACCTGATCAGGATAGTGATCAACGAAGCGCTGCAGATCCTGCGCTACCCGCACCGGAGGTGGGAGCGCCTCGATGTCGACCCTGGAGAAGGAGAATACGGGGTCGTCCAGGAGTCTCTTGACGAGAGGCTAGAGGCAAGAGAGGATCTCCGGCTGGTCTGGAAAGCCATCAGCGAGTTGCCTGAAGTGCGCCGGGTCGTAGTCGTCCTGCGCGCAGCCGGTTATGAGTACGGGGAAATAGCAGCCGAGCTGGGTATAAGCATAAGCGCGGTTCGCAGTCATATAAGTTACGCGCGGAAACAGCTGTCTAAAACGGCGCCGCGCCGGAAGGGGGCGCAGGGATGAGCACCAGGAAAACGGCGGATGATGACGGGGATATCCTGGATTTGCTGTACGAGCGCGGTAAGCAGCGTGCAAGCAGAATTCCTGAATTCGATGTGGAAAGGACTATAAGTCGTGCGCGTGCCGCCCACGACGCCGGTGCGGTGAACTTCTGGATCGTCCTCAATCCTACCGAGCGGAGGGCATTCGAATCGGCATCGCACAAGCAGACGTTCGCCCCGGGGACCGCGCTCATGCGCGAGGGTGAACGGGCTGACGAGGTCATCGTGATTCTCGAGGGCTGGACCGTGGTCTGCCTCAATGAGGACGGGCGAGAGCGGGGCATAGCAGAACGGGGTCCCGGTGACTTGATCGGTGAACGCGGCACGGTGCCCGGGAATGTGCGTTCCGCGAGCGTCGTTGCGGTTGACACGGTGCAGGCGCTGGTCATGAGGACCGCGGACTACGCCGCCTTTATCGCCGAGTATCCCGGTGTCCCCGATCTGGTGAAGAAGCAGACGTACGACCGGGGGACTGGCCGGCCCGACCTGACGTGAACATGCTGTGCAGGGTGGCAACGCCCTCGGCGGCGGAGCGGACGTGGAGCACAGCCGACCCAGCGGCCTGCTCGACCCTCCAGGTAGCCCACGGGCAGCACTCAGTCTCGACGGCGACGAGAGCGTGCAGTTCGTCCTCGGCATCCGCGTGGAAACAGATGCGCAGGCCGTTGGCGGTCTCGGCGCGTTCGGTCATCGCCCGCGCGATGAGCTGCTCCCAGCGCTGGCGCTGGGCCGCGAGGTCGGCCGAGGTGAGGGCGCAGGCGACGGGGGTGGGCTTAGTCACGGCGGTGCCTCCTGAGAAGTGGAATCAACACCAGTCAGCGTCGCTGTTAAAGTTGGCTTGATGTCAAATTCGGGTCGCTCCATGACCATCGGCGCGGTGGCCGCCCTGACCGGGAAACGGCCGTCCTCGATCCGCTACTACGAGCAGATCGGGCTGCTGCCCCCGGCGACCCGGGTGAGCGGGCGGCGTGTGTACGACCCGGACACCGTGCGCACACTCGCGGTGATCGAGACCGGCCAGCGAGCGGGCCTCACCCTCGATGAGATCAGGGCACTGCTGTCCGCCTCGCCCGATGACCAGGCGGCGATCGAGCGGCTCCGTGAGGTGGCCGCCAGGAAGCTGCCGGAGATCACCGCGCTGATCGAGCGAAGCGAGATCGTCCGCGGTTGGCTGGAGAGCGCCGCGCGCTGCGAATGCCCGAGCCTTGACCAGTGCCCGTTGTTCGACGACCGGGCCCTGCCCGAAAGGGCACCCGGCTCCGGGCACCGCCCGCGTCCCCGCAGCTGACACTCCACATCTTGGTCACCTTGCCCGGTAGCATCCTACGGAGCTAGAATTTGACCGACCGGTCGGTCAATGAAAGGGTGATGAGATGCCGTATACGCCTACCAGTGCGGGGCGGGTCTACTACGAGGAGCGCGGCAGCGGTCTGCCCGTCGTGCTGCTGCATGCGACCTTGCATGATCACCGGGATTTCGGCCTGGTGGCCGGCCCGCTGGCCGAGCGCTACCGCACGATCGCGGTCGACTGGCCGGGGCACGGCCGGTCGGACCCAGGAGCCACGGTCGTGGACGCGTTCCTGCTCGCCGCGGTGCTGGCCGAACTCGTCGAAGGCCTGGACCTGCCCCCGGCCGTGCTGATCGGCAACTCGGTCGGCGGGTTCGCGGCCGCCCGGCTCGCCTTGGATCAGCCGCATCGCGTGGCCGGCCTGATCCTGGTCAACACGGCCGGGTTCACCACCCCGACGGCGGCCAGCCGCCTGGCAATCCAGTTGCTCGGCAGCCCGCGGGTCAACCGGCGGCTATTGCCACGGCTGGTACCTGGCTACATGAAGCCGCGGAACTCCCATGATCGTGCCATCGCCGAGCGCGTGCAGGCCAGGGCGCGCACCGCAGACGGCGCCCGCGTCGCCGCCGGGCTGTGGCGGAGCTTCGGCGCGGGTGGCTATGACCTGCGCGCCGACGGCCCTCGCCTGGCCGCTCCAGCCTTGCTGGTCTGGGGAGCGCGGGACACCATCTTGGCGCTGGAGGGGGGACGGCAGACGCGTGCGGCGATCCCGGGAGCGCAGTTCCGGACGCTCGACACCGGCCACGTCGTGTTCGCCTCGGACCCGTCCGGGTTCCTCGACCTGGCCGTGCCCTTCATAGAGTCGGTCCTGGTCCGGTGACGACCCGGCAGAAGCGCGCGGCCGCCACCCGCCAGCATCTCGTCGACGCCGGCCTGGAGCTAGCGGAGCAGACCGGTCTGGCTGGCATGAGCATCAACATGATCGTCGAGAAGGCCGGCGTGGCGAAGGGGACGTTCTTCCATCATTTCGGCGACCGGGCGAGGTTCCTGGTCGCGTTGCACCGAGAATTTCATGACCGGCTCTTCGCCGAGATCAGGGACGCTGTCGCCGGGATGCCAGCCGGCCGCGACCGGCTCGTCACGGCGGCCGCCGCCTACCTCGACGGCTGCCTGCGCCACCACGGCATACGCGCGCTGCTGCTCGAGGCCCGGGCCGAGCCGCTCATCGCGAGCGCCATAGCCCAGCGCAACCAGCAGGTCGTTCGGCTCATCACCCCCGACTTCGCCGCCCTCGGGTGGGCCGATCCCGCCGACGGCGCCGCCTTGTGGAACGCCCTGGTCGTCGAGGCGGCGCTGCTGGAGCTAGCCGACGGGGAGCGTCGCCCGGCGACCAGGAACGCGCTGGCCCACTTCCTCCCGGTGGCACGGTGACCGGCCATGACGTGATCGTCGTCGGGGCCCGGGTGGCCGGCGCGGCCACGGCTATGCTGCTCGCCCGGCAGGGCGTACGGGTCTTGCTCATCGACCGGGCCCGGTTTCCCAGCGACACCATTTCCTCGCATCAGGTGCAGGTGCCCGGCGTCGCCCGGCTGCATCAGTGGGGCCTGCTCGGCCGGCTGCACGCCGCCGGCACCCCGCCGACGCGGCGGATCCGGTTTGACACCGGGCCCGTCACCCTGGACGGGCACTTCCCGGCCTACCAGGGGGTCGACGCTCTCTACAGCCCTCGCCGCACGGTGCTCGACGCCTTGCTGGTCGACGCCGCCCGCACCGCGGGTGCGGAGGTCCGCGAGCAGTTCCGCGCCGAGGAACTCACCTGGTCCAGCGGGCGCGTCACCGGTCTCCGCGGATCCGGGCGGGCCGGGCCCCTGACCGAGACGGCGCGGCTGGTGGTGGGCGCGGACGGCAAGCACTCGCTGGTGGCCAGCGCAGTCGCCGCGGCCAGGTACCGTCGGCGGCCGGTGCTGTCCTTTGCCTGCTACTCCTACTGGTCCGGGCTCGCGCTGGACGGCGGGGAGATCTACCAGCGACCCGATCGCGCGGTCGCGGTCTTCCCGACCAACGACGAGCTCGTCATGGTCTACATGGCCGCGCCGCTGGCCGCATTCGGCTCGTTCCGCGCCGACATCGAGCAGAGCTTCCTCCGGACTCTGGACGGATGCGGCGACCTGGGTCAACGAGCCCGCAGCGGGGTCCGTGCCGAGCGGCTGCGGACGACACCAGATCAGCCGAACACATTCCGTGCCTCCTATGGGCCCGGCTGGGCGCTGGTCGGCGACGCCGGAGTCGTCATGGACTCGATCTCGGCCCAAGGCATCACCAACGCCCTGCGTGACGCCGAACTGCTCGCCGACGCCATCGTCGCGGGCCTAGGCGGCGAGCGCCCGCTCGACACCGCGCTCGCCGAGCGTCAGCGGCGGCGCGACACGGCGATCCGGCCGGTGTACGACTTCACCGTCGGGCTGGCCGCGTTCGCCCCGCCAAACCTGGCCCAGCGCCAGCTGCTCGCCTCGCTGGCCGGCCGCCCGGCCGAGATCGACCGGTTCATCGGTGCCTTCACCGGCGTCAACCCGGGGTATTTCGCACCCGGCAACATGCTGCGCGTTCTCGGCCTGCGCGGGGTCACCAAGATCGCCGCCGCGGCCGCTATCCGGGGCTCACCGCTCACCGCGGCCCGTCGCACCTTCAGCCGCGACAACACCCGCATCGATGATTTTCCGCTCCGGGCCAAGTCCTGACTTATGAACAGGTTGAGGGCTCGTGAGAGGAGAAACCGGTGCGTGACCGTAATCGCTGGATCGCCCTGGTGGTGCTGTGCACGGGGATGCTGATGATCGTCCTGGATATGACCATCGTCAACGTGGCGCTGCCGTCCATCCAGGCTGATCTCGGCTTCTCGCAGTCCGGCCTGGCCTGGGTGGTGAACGCCTACCTGATCGCCTTCGCCGGGCTGCTCTTGCTGGCCGGGCGGCTCGGCGACCTGGCCGGACGCAGGAACGTGTTCCTGGCCGGCCTGGCCGTCTTCACCGTCGCGTCCCTGCTGTGCGGGCTGGCGGCCAACCAGGAGATGCTGGTCGCGGCGCGGTTCCTGCAGGGGATGGGCGGCGCGCTCACCTCCGCGGTGATCCTCGGCATGATCGTGACCATGTTCCCCGAGCCCAGGGAACAGGCCAAGGCGATCGGCGTGTTCGCCTTCGTCGCATCCGCGGGCGCGGCAGTCGGCCTGTTGGCCGGCGGCATCCTTACCCAGGTGCTGAACTGGCACTGGATCTTCATCGTGAACCTCCCGGTCGGCGCGGCCACCGCCATCGCGGCCCTGCGGGTGCTCGAGCGCGATCGCGGCGCCGGGTACCGGGCGGGCGCCGACGTCCCGGGGGCGCTGCTGATCACCGGCGCGATGATGCTCGGCGTCTTCACGATCGTCGACCCCGCGGCGCAGCAGGGCTGGCTGGCAGCCAGGACGCTCGGCCTGGGAGCAGGCTCACTGGCGCTCCTCGGAGCCTTCATCGTCCGGCAGAAGACGGCGCGGCACCCGCTGATGCCGCTGCGGATCTTCGCCTCGCGCGCGGTGACCGGCGCGAACCTAGTCCAGGTGCTCGGGACGGCGGGCATGTTCGGGATGTTCTTCCTCGGCTCGCTGTACCTGCGCCAGATCCTCGGCTACGACCCGCTGCAGATCGGCCTGGCCTTCCTGCCCGTCGCTGTCGTGATGGGGGCGCTGTCGGTCCGCTACACCGACCGGCTGGTGATGCGCTTCGGCCCCCGCAAGCTGATGTTCCCTGGTCTCGGGCTGATCGCCGCCGGGCTGGCCCTGTTCGCCGTGACCCCGGCCGGGGCGACGTACCTGAGCCACATCTTCCCGGTCACGCTGCTGATCGGTGCCGGCGCCGGCCTGTGCTTCCCCGCGCTGATGACGCTGGCCATGTCCAGCGCCACGCCGCAGGATGCCGGCCTGGCCTCGGGCCTGGTGAACACCACGGCCCAGGTCGGCGGCGCCCTCGGACTGGCGGTCCTGGCCACGGTGTCCGCGTCCCGGACCAGCGCGCTGATCGCGCAGGGCCGCCCGGTCGCGGTGGCCCTGACCGACGGCTATCACCTGGCCTTCTGGATCGCCTTCGGCCTGGTGGTCGCGGCCATCGTAGTCGCCGCCACGGTGCTGCGCCCGGCCCCCATCACACCGCAGGCCCTGGCCGAGGAGCGTCTACCCGAACTGGCCGGAGCGTCCTGCTCCGGATACGCCGACTGATCCCGGCACGGGGAACCCGGACAGCACCTGGCCGGGCTGCGGGTGCGTCACCCTGGCCGGATCGGAGGTCCGTGACTACGGCGGCGATGGTGAGGACGGCGGCCAGCGGCCACCAGAGGATCATCACCAGCCAGCCCCGGAACGGCCTGGGCGGGCGGACGGTTCCGTCGAGCTTCGCGGGTCGTGCGCGTCTGCGTCGAACACGGGTCAGGGCTGCGCGGTGCCGGAGTGGTGGTCGAGCAGCCGGGTCAGCAGCCGGGTCAGTTCGTCGCGTTCGGGCCGGGTCAGGGGGGCGAGCAGGCTGTCTTGGAGTTCGGCGAGCAGTGTGTCGAGGTGACGTAGACGGCGGCGGCCCCTGGGGGTAATGGTGATGACGTTACGGCGCCGGTCACGGGGGTCGGAGGAGCGTTCGATGTAGCCGGCGTCGGCGAGTTCGTTGACGACGGCGACCATGTCGCTGCGGTAGATGCCGGTGCGGCGGCTTAGTTCTGCCTGGCTGGCGGGGCCCGACTCGGCCAGCGCGGCCAGCACGGCGTAGTGCCACTTGCGGGCGTCGGCGCGACCCAGCCCGTCGGTGATCAGCCGGTCCGCGTGCATCGCTGTCAGCGATAGCAGCCGGCTCGGCAGGTTCCGCAATCGGGCGGGGGTGGCCGCGGTGTCCGGCGTGTCGGTCATCGCGCCGGGGGTGGCGTCGGCTCTGGTACTCATGTCAGTGATCCTAGCCTTTACGTTAGTGGCCCTAATGGATTAGCATGAGTGGCATAAACGTTAGAGCGACGAACGTTCTAGCGGCTATCAGATTACCGAGGTGAACCCCATGACCACCCAGACCGCCCACACCCTGACCCCGCAGATCATCGGCCAGGCCGAGAACGCCCACAAGCCGCTGATGGACCCCGTGCTGGCCCCCACAGGCACCACGTTCCCGCAGTGGGTGGCGATGAAGCTCACCCAGGTTGCGGGCGGCGCCATCGAACGCGCACAGCTGGTCGCCCGCATCACCGGCGCCCTGAAGGTCGACGGGCAGGTGGCGCAGTCGGCCATCGCCGAGCTGACCACCGCGGGCTTGATGAGCACCGGCGACGGATCCACCGTCGCGCTCACCCATGCCGGCAAGGCGCGACAGCACCAGCTGCAGGCCGCCATCGACCAAACCGTCGCCCGGGTCTACCGCGACATCCCCGCCGAAGACCTGGCCACCGCCGCCCGCGTGCTCACCCAGATCATCGCTCAGGCCAACGCCGAAGCCGCCGCCTGAAACCGGCCGCTGGCACCCCGTCGGCTGGGCTGGTCGATATGAAGTGCGACGAAGTCGATGATGTCGAGCGCGGTAACCGTGGCCTGGGGGTGACGCGCGTCTAGCGCGACGCCGTGGAGTTCGGGGATGCGGGCTTCAAGGGAATCGAGGAACATCTCCTCATCGGTGCCGGTGATGCGGCCCGGCCCGTCGGTGCAATCGTGCTGCGGGAAGGCTCGGGCGAGGGAGCCGTCGCGGACCCGGGCATGGATGAGCCCGGCGATGCCTTGCCAGGTATTCGGGGAGACGTCCTCGCTGACGCGCAGGGCGGCCTGGCCGGTGCGGTCGAAGTAGAAGGTGCTGTCAGACACAAGTTCAGCCTGGCAGCCAGCGCGTCCGGACACCCACTGACTCTCTGGATGCCGCCGGGTGATACGGGCGCAGCTTCCGAGCCTCCTGGCGGCGGCAGCTGCCGGGGCTACCGGGGCAGGGTGGAGCGCCGCTCGGGGTGGGCGGCGTAGACGTACTTCATCGCGGTCGTGGCGGAGATGCCGAATACGCGTATGAGGTGGACGGGGTCGGCGGTGTGCCTTGCCTCGTCGAGGATGCGATCCTGGCGGAGCTTGGACGGGCTGAGCCCCAGCGGCCGGAAGACGCCGGACGGCCAGCGTCCCGGCTGGCAGGTCGAGGTCTTCCAGGAGGAGGCGGGGCGTCTCGCGCTTGCCGAGGCCATGGATGGCGACCAGGGCCGCGACGAGCTTGGCCATCGGGCCGTCGGCCCGGTCGATCAGGCCGCGGAGCCGGTCGGTGGGGATCGGGACGGGAAGGCGTACGACTGCTGCCGTGGTGATCCCGCGGGTGGGGTCGCGGAAAATGAGCCGTTCCTGCTTGAGCGCCTGGAATAGGCTGCGCAGCGCGCTGGCCAGGTCCAGGCCGGGCTGCCCTGGTCGCTGGATGAGGACGGCGCGGACGTCGTCTCGGATGATCTCCCGCAGGCTGGTGACCTGGCCGGCCCAGAGGCCAGGACGGGGCCCAGGTAGCCGAGGTATTTGCGGATCGTCTCGAACGACATCGGGCGATGTTCACGGCGGCCTTCGCCGCGCAGGACGCGCGCCCAGCAGCGTAGTTCGCCGGCGATGGCGGCGGGCAGTTCCTCAAGCCGCCGTTCGATGGCTTGCTGGTGGATGCCGGCCTGCCGGGCAGGATCGGGGGCGACCAGGCCGCGCTGCTGGAGGAATCCCAGGACGTGCCGGGCGCTGGTGCCGCGCCTGTCGGCGGGCAGGGCCCGGATATCGGCCTTGTGGATCGAGGCCTCCGCGCCGATCCAGGCCAGCAGGATCCGCAGGCTGCGGGCGGCGATCCGGCGTACCTGCTCGTCCAGGCCACGCGCTTCGACATGCTGCCGGAAGTCCTCCAGCAGAGCCTGGGCGGCCGGGGTGAGGGACGGCAGCTGGTCCAGCGTGCCCTTGGCGAAGCAGCTCCAGTCCCGGCGGGCCCCGAATAGGACGCCTTGGCCAGGGGCGATCAGGTGGGGCGAGATCGGTGGTGCCGGTGGCCGGCGGGCGGCGGCCCGCGCTCTGCCCTTCTGGTGCGGGGCGATGTAGCCGAAAGTGCCGGTTCGGATGGCCAGCCGCGGAGCGAGGTCACCGCCGAACCACAGTTGGGTCCACGACTCTGCCCGGGCCGCGGGGCCCTGGGAGTCGATGTGCAGGCAACAGGCCCTGCAGTTGCCGTCGAGCAGCGGAATCTCCGGACGCCCGCACCGCCGGCAGTCCCCGGCGGAGCATCCCGGCTCCGGTCAGGCCGGCGTGACGCAGGACGTCGGCGACGGGGTTGCGGAAGGTGGGCAGGTCGTCGAGGGTCTCCTCCGGAATGAGGTCGTCACCGTCGGACTCCCGGACGGCCAGGACCAGCCGGAGCATGAGGCATGCCGCCCGCCACCACGCCGTGCTGAGCCCGCGTTCGGCGGCGAAGGCGATTGCGGTGTCCTTGAGACGGTCATAGCCGGCCAGGTCGCGGTGCTTGATGCGGCGGGCGTGAGCGTCGGTGAGCTGCCGGCGGGGGCGGAACAGCAGGAGCTGGCCGCGGATGGCCGGGGGGCAGATGCGGGGGTCATCGACCGGTCCGGCCGAGGCGATGCGCAGCTGGTCGAGCAGTTGCCCGGCGGTAGCGGGAGTGCCATTCGGTGAAGATGTTCTGGTCGAAGGCAGAAAAGTGGGTGGAGTCGGAGGCGACCGCAGTAGTGCCCTGACCCCACAGCCATGCGTGGCGGGCGGCGAAGGTGGCGTTCGCGATCGCGCGGGCGGCATCGCGGCACGCTTGGATGGTGACGTAGCGGCGGCGGATGTAGCGCAGGTCGTCTTCGCTGTGCGGGTGGTCGCCCGCCGCGACCGCCCGGATCCCGGTGTTGGTGCCGTAGGCGTAGATCAGCAGCAGCAGCCGCTCGAACAGCACGTCCGGGTCGATGTTCTCCCGGCTGCCAAGCGGGGTGAAGGCGTTCAGGCAGCCGGTGCGCAGCGTTGTCTCGGTGAGCATGTCCAGCAGCGGCACGACGCCCCAGCGGTCCTTGACGGCCGCCTTGAGCCGGCGCAGGTTCACCGGTTCGGGGGCGGCGGCCAGCGGGGTCAAGATGATCGCCCCGCCGGCGCGGCGTTCCTTGATCTCCAGCCAGTCCAGGTGTGGCAGCGCATCGTTGAGGGCGGTCAGCTCGGCGTCCATCTCCTCCCGCAGCTCGCTGGTGAACTTGCGGGCATCCAGCGGCTTGCGCAGCTTGTGGTAGTTCTCGGCCCGGTTGGCCTCGAAGTCGGCGGGCAGGTCCTCGTCGGGGTTGCGCCACTTATCGGCGCCCGCCACCCAGATCTCCTTGCACCGCAGCTGCTCCCGCAGCGTCTGGAACACCCCGCATTCATAGACGCTGCGCAGGATCCGCATCTGGCCGCGCTTGTCAGCGCGGTACATCAGCTCCCGCAGATCGGCCGGGACGACGCCATCGAGGGGGACGTGCTCGCCGCGGGCGTAGTACTGGGTGTTGCCGGTGGCCTGGTTGCTGTACCGCTTGATCAGCGCCAGGGCCTCCATCATGGGTGCGCGCGCGGTGTTGGTGGAGCCGAACTCCAGCGCGTCCAGCAGCTGGATCAGGCCCTTGCGGTAATGATTGGTGTAGGACGCCTTGAACACCCGCTGCTTGTGCTGACGGTAGCCCGTTCCCTGGGTCCGGTACTCCTGCAGCAGGGCGGCCAGCGTCTCCGCCCCGCCCGGCACAGCCGGGTAGATCACCTCGCTGACCAGGCGGTCAGGACCACCCAGGGCCGCCTCGGTCATCTTGAACAAGATGTTCTCCTTGCCTGCGACCCGTTTCAGCTCGGTGACGAACTCGTTCTCCACCGGGTCTCTGCGCGGGCGTTGATCCGGTGCACCGTGGTGATCAGCAAGTCCACGAGCGTGTCAGTGATCTCCCGCTGCCGGCAGTACAGCAAGGCTGCCAGCATCGTGAGCTTGGCCGGGTCCTGGTGCTCACGCAGGTGGCTGGGAGCCTCCATGGCGGCTCGCGCCCGCCACGCAGCGAGCACCTTCGGGGCGACATCGGCGAACAGCCCCGCGGGCAGCCCGATATGACGGAGCAAGGCCAGCTTCGCGGCCTCTTCCTCACACGTCTTCAGACTCACATCGCCGGGATCAGACTTGATGAAGGCGAATGCCTCCCGGCCATCCCCGTCCCTGCCGGGTCATCGCTGGCCTCCGCGATCAGCGCCAGCGTCCGGGCCGCAGCCGCGGGCGGGATGCGGGCGGAGATCCGCAGTGTCAGGGCCGTGTCCGCCTGGTGCAGCGCCGAGCTGATGATCCGGCCGATCCGGTTCGCGGACGGCGGCTCGATCAGCTCATCGCGGCAGTGCCCGAGGAGCTCCTCGCGCACCCGCTCCGGATGACGTTCCCGGTGGCAGGCATGCTCAGCCAGCCAGGCGGTGAGCTTCCCGGCGTCGGCGACCGTGCATTCTCGGAACCCGAGGAACGTGCGGATCTGGGCACGGTGGTACCCGAATGTCCGGCCCGACCACTCATACAACCCCAGATCAGAGGCGGGCACCTTCACCTGGCGGGCAACGTAGGCGACCGCCTCATCAGGAAGCTCGCCGCGGCCGCAGGGAAACCGGCCGCGGCGGGTATAGAACTTCAGCAGCAGCGCGAAGGCCAGCCGGGTAGGGCCGCGCTTCCCGGCGACCTCGGCCAGCTCGCCGCCGATCAGCGTCCAGTGCTCGATGAGCTCGTCCTCGTCGATTCGGGCCATGAAACCCCTCCGGCCTTCGGTCCGGCTACAGTAGCCGCTGTCCGTATCTCTGGAGCCGTTTCCCGGTCGAGGGACGTTACGGGTCAGTGCGCGCAACCGGTCACCAGCCATAGGCCGGTCTTTCTGAAGAACCTTCAGTAGCTCGATCGCGTGTCGGTGGCGTTCGTCTTTTAACGGACTTCAACGACCAGATCACCACCACGCACTGGAGGGCCGAGCGTCCGATCACACTGATACCGCCCACCAACGCACTTATGAAAACCACCCAGCTAGCCATGTCGTCGTCCCCTACGGATGCTGCGCAGGACCGCGCACTAGGCATAACGCGGGTTTTTCGTCTGGCCCAGCTAGCCAGCCTGGAGAGCCGAATTACTATGACAAACCATGACAAACCGGGACAGCCTAACGCCAAAATTTGGTGGAAATCGGGGCCGACGTCGGAAATAGGCTGATCCGGCTACCGCTCTGCCTGCTCGAATCTGACCTCGGCCGCGCGCTTGTCAGGGCAGTGGTAAGCGTATGAGCGGATCTTCGGCCCGGAGCACCCCGACATCCTGATCGCCCGCGCTAGTATTGCCGGCTTGAACGGGGAGGCGGGTGACCCGGTCGCCGTCCGTGACCAGTATACCGCGCTGCCGCCGTTGGTCGAGCGGGTGTTCGGCCCCGATCACCCGGCACCTTGAGAGTGCGCACCAGCCACGCTACAGAATCGACTGATACTCAAGCAGGTTGCCGAATACGGCTTGTCACCGGTTGGCCGCTTCGTCCTTGCCAGGGCCGAAGCGCCTGATCCCCGATGACAGAGCAACCGGGGATCAGGGCTCACAGAATAGGCCCACCCAAGAACGGTAGGCGGTATACCTACAACCTGTCAATCTTCGACGACTTCCTCACCGCGCCATGTGAGGAGTTACACGGAGTAACATGCATATTTGCCATGACGAGGAATCTCTCAAACATATCGCCGAATCGGGAGCGGCTGACTCTTGTGCCGTCCATGGTGGCGGCCACGTGCAGATCGTCCCGATCTGCGCGTCACGCAGGCGGCCGGGGGGCCGGGTCGTCGGTCGTTGGTGTCGGCGGCGTGGACGACCTGGGTCACGGCGTCGTGGATGACGGCGGGCAGGCCTCCTGGCCGGCGGGGTCGCCGGTCAGGAAGCCGTCCCCGAGGACGAGAACTTGGCGGCCCGGCCGGGGTACCCGGCTGCGGCGTTGATGAAGGGGCAGCCGCGCAGCCCGGCTGGCGAGCCGCTTGGTTGCCGAAGCGCTGTCGCACTCGGGGCTGTTCGCCCGGCGATGAGTTTCGCCCTGACCGGGAGTCTCATTGGTGTGGTCTGACCAGAGGAGGCACCATGCCCGAGCACAAGATCGGAAGCCGCGAGGAATGGCAGGCGGCCCGGGAGGAGCTTGCGCGGCTCGAGGCTGAGCAGGCGAAGCGAGACGAGGAGATCAAGACGAAGCGTCTCGATCTCCCCTGGGTCCGCGTCGACAAGGAGTACGAGCTCGGCACAGGGGACGGCAAGAAGACCCTCGCCGAGTTGTTCGACGGCCGCTCCCAGCTGCTCGCCTACAACATCATGTTCGGCCCTGATTACACCCTCGGTGCCTGTCCCGGCTGCACCGGCCTCGCCGACGGGCTCGACGGCACGCTCGTCCACCTGAACCATCGCGACGTGACGCTGATCTGCTTCTCGCGGGCGCCGATCGAGCGACTGACCGCCTACAAGGAGCGCATGGGCTGGCAGTTCCCCTACGTCTCCACCTACGGCACCGATTTCGCCTTCGACTTCAGCCTTGCAATGACTGAGGAGCAGGTACAGCAGATCCCCGAGGTCAAGGCAATGATCGACAACCCACCCGACTGGCTCGAGGAGTGGTCACGGCAGATCGGC
>WNGK01002175.1_pt1 | contig 21268 bp, 18 predicted proteins | sample 5400601 | NCBI WGS metagenome assembly WNGK01 (sample SAMN13153376, study PRJNA577476) | soil metagenome | isolation source: 60 cm soil or saprolite under Garry oak tree replicate 1 | place: USA:California | collected 2016-06-15
GTTCGAGGCCAGCAACTCACCGTTGGTTCCGCTAATCGGGCAGAGAGGAAAAGTATTCATGATCTCTAATAAACTTCTGATTGGTCTGTTGTCGCTGCTATTTACCAACATCGCGGCGATCGCTGGCCAAATGCAAGTCAATTCCGGCACTGAAGCGGCAGCAGTCGGCCTGGGCGAGCCAAGCACCAAGACGCCGCCGACCGCCAATCACTCTCAAAGCCGCGACTATGTGATCGGACCAGAAGACATCCTAGCAGTCAACGTTTGGAAAGAACCAGAGATTTCGCGTACCGTCCCTGTGCGCCCCGACGGGAAGATCTCGCTGCCCCTAGTAGGTGACATGATAGTCGCAGGACTGACCGCTCAGCAACTGCAAGCTTCGATTACGCAGCAGTTGCGGAATTATGTTTCCACTCCGGAAGTCAGCGTCATCGTGCAAGAGGTCAAAAGCGAGAAGGTGAACGTTGTGGGGCGAGTGGTTAAGCCTGGCAGCTACAGCTTGGGCAAACCGACGACGGTGCTGGATGCAGTCGTCATGGCCGGCGGCTTTCGCGATTTCGCCAAGGAGAAGAAGATTTACGTTCTGCGGGTGAGCAAAGATGGAAAGCCGGACCGCCTTCCCTTCAACTATAAGGAAGTCATTAAGGGTAAGAAGCTCTCCCAGAACGTGTTGCTAGAACCGCATGACACCGTCGTGGTGCCGTAACGGGGACAGAGGTAGTGCCCCTCGATGGGGACAGGGGAAGAGAGATGAAACGCAGAGCTGTTCAGGGATTCTTGGTGGCATTGCTCAGCGCCACCCTGGCATCTGCTCAGTCCACGGCACCACATCCGACACATGGAGAATTGCCATCGCTCAAGCTGGGCCCTGACGAAGAGCCCGGCAACTCAATTAGCGCTGGCATCATGGTCGGCGCTTCTTACGACGATAACGTGCTACAAGGACAGAAGGGGAGAAGGTCGGATGAGGCCTACCTGATCCGGCCCCACTTCGAACTAACCCATAACCAGAGCCGGACGCATTTGCTGCTGAGTGCCACTCCAGGGTTTACCAAATATCAGCATATTCCGGAGCGCGATCGTTTGACCGGCGGCGCCGAAACTGATCTTCGGTCTCTGTTGACGGAACACCTGGAGATGCGATTTCGGGACACCTTCACGCGCACAGACGATCCGGAGTTCGATGTATTCAATCGACCGGCAACCGAGGTTGGCGTGGTGGACCTTTCGCCAGGGCTAATAGCGGTACCATTGGGCAAGAGGGTCTCCAACAACTCCAACCTGGAGATGACGTATCAGACCAGCCCCTACGGCATGATTGATCTGGGAGGCAACTATCACTACCAGCATTTCAGCCCTATTCCAAGAATCATTGGAGGAAACGAACTGCCGGTGCAGCTGATTAACAACGAGACTGCGGGTGCGCGTGCTGCGTATGCTTACCGGGCGTCTGAGCGTCACACTGTGGGGCTAATGTATTCGTTCCAGGACTTGGCATTCTACAGGCAAACTAGGGCTCGCACGGTCACCGACACCATCTTCTATACGCACGCGATCGCCATTACGCCAAAGATGAGCTTCGAGGTATTCGCCGGACCGGAACGGGCGCACACATTTAACATAATCGAGATCGGGATAGGCATCGGGACGGTATTCCTGCCGGTGAACAAAACCAGCTGGTCTTGGGCCGGGGGCTCGACGTTCGGGTGGCAGGGCAATCACACCAGCTTCCGCGCCAGCTTTGTGCGGCAGGTGGGAGAGGGCGGTGGGCTGCTTTCAGCGGTCCGGCAGCAACGCGAGACCCTAGAAGCTCTGCACCAGTTCACCCAGCGGTGGAGCGCCGACGTGCACGTGTCCTACGGAGAAAACAAGCTACTGAACGTCTTTTCGAATGCGGCTTCGATCCGGTCATTTGTCGTCAGCGTGGGCGCCAAGCGCAGAATCACGCAGAACGTGTCCTTCCGTCTGGGGTATACCCGCGCTCAGCAGGACCGCCGGGGACGCCTGCTCGGCGGCTCAGAGGCCACTGATCGGGACCGGGTTTCAGTATCACTGGAATACAACTTCAAACATCCGTTAGGAAGGTAAGCCATAATGCTGGACAGTTTGGAAGAGAAATCTCCGTCTAACCAAAAGATAGATATTTTGGGGGCAGCCCGACGCCGTTATTGGTGGGTGCTAATCCCCCTTTTTCTAGTCTGGGCGATTACGGTAATTGTGGTTTACCTTTTGCCTCTCAGATACCAGTCGCGGGCCTTGATCCTGGTAGCGCGTCCCAGTGTACCGTCCGGCTACGTCGCTCCCAATGTCGAGACCGACTTGGCGGAGCGTCTGCAAGGCGTGACGCAGCAGATCCTCAGCCGCGTCCGCTTGCAAACCATCATCCGAGATTTTCATCTGTATCCGGATCTGGAAGGTAAGGTGGGGCCCGAGGAGTTGGTCGAGTATATGCGCAAGGACATCCACATTAATCCTGTGCCACTGGACAGCCTGGCGGACACTTCCGTCAGCGGCGATCCTGCCGCCGCAGCAAAGAGGGCCTTGATGACCAACACGGGCAAGATCCCGGACGCCATCGCTTTCAATATCAGCTACGACTCCAGCAAGCCGCATGTAGCGCAAGAAATCAACAGCCAGCTGATCTCGCTGTTCATAGAAGAAAATATGCGCGAACGCCAGCAAAAGTCAGAACGTACCACCGGATTTCTGGGAAGCCAGATGGAAGACGCGCGCAAGGAGTTGCAGGATCAAGAGCGCCGGACCCAGGAGTTCAAGACGCGCTACTTGGGCCAGCTCCCGGCACAGATGGAAGGCAACGTTCAGATTCTCTCTGGCCTGCAGAACCGTTTGCAGGCTGCCGATGATGCTGAGCGCCGGGCTCAGGAGCAGAAGCTCTACCTCGAGTCCTTGCTCGCCCAATACAAAACTTTGCGGGCGGCAATGGAGCAGGGGAACGGAGACTCCTTGCACTCTCCCGCCGCGCTGGACCGAGAGCTGGAACGACTGCGCTCGCAGCTCGCTGACTTGAGCGGCCACTACACCAGTCGCTATCCTGACGTTATTCATCTCAAGGAGCAAATTGAGGAGGCGGAGAAGCTGAAGAAGGGAATTGAAACCGAACTCGCTCGACAACAGAGCCAAACAGCATCGCAAGGCAATCCTACCGCGACGACAGGGCCAATCAGTTATTCCGAACTACAGGCGATGTCGCCCATGCTGCAAGTGGAAAGCCAACTCGCATCCAACAAACGGCAGATCGAAAACCTGGAAAACCAGAAACAGGATTTGCAGAAGTCCATCGAGCAGTACCAGGCGCGTATCAACGTCACGCCGCTACGCGAACAGGAGCTGTCGAATCTAACGCGCGACTATGCCCAGTCGCTTGCTCACTATGAATCGTTGCTGGACAAAAGAAACCAATCGCAGGTGGCTACCAACCTGGAGATTCGGCAGCAGGGCGAGCAGTTTGTGGTTCTAACCTCACCCACGCTTCCTAAACAGCCGACTTTCCCCAACCGCCAGCTGATCAGCCTGATAGGCTTGGGCGCCGGGCTAGTGATGGGGTTGTGCTTGGGAATCGTGGCCGAGTTGGTCGACGACCGTCTCCGTCTCGACAAGGAAGTAACTCAGATCGTTGCTGCGCCCGTACTGGCTGGCATCCCCAGTATGCCGACACTCGCGGAGCTGCGCAGTCACTCGCGGCAGAGGCGGTTGCAGTGGTCCGCAGCAGCCCTGATGATATGTGTCATGGTTATGGGAAATCTCGCAGTCTTTCTCCGCGGATAGGCTCATGTACAAACGTTTCTACGGACTAACCCGTTCGCCATTCGAAATAAGCTCGGACCCGTTCTTCCTTTTCCCCACACCCAGGCACAATGAGGCTCTCGCCGCACTCTACTATGGTGTGCGCCGATACAAGGGCTTCGTTGTGATGACCGGCGAGGTGGGAACGGGCAAGACTCTGCTCTTGCGTTGTCTCGTTGATTTATTCTCGCAAAGCCACATGTCTTACGCCTATGTCTCCAATCCAGTGCTTTCGCCGTTGCAATTCCTGCAGTACATCATGGGCGAATTCGGGTTGCAAGGGAGGGGAAAAACAAAAGGCGAGATTCTGGTGGAGTTAAGCCATTTTCTGATTGCGCGCCACCGGCAAGGCTTAAGCACCGTACTCGTGGTCGATGAAGCGCAAGTGCTCCATAGCGAGACCATGGAAGAAATCCGCCTGCTCACCAACCTGGAAACCGCTCAGCACAAGCTTTTGCAAATTGTTCTGGTAGGTCAATCCGAGCTGGAAGAGATCCTGGCTTCTCCTAATCTCCGCCAACTGCGGCAGCGCATTGCGCTATGGTGCCGCCTTGCGCCACTCGACGAGCTGGAAACCGGGCAGTACATTTCGCGGCGTCTCGAGTTAGCAGGTTTCTCAGCGAGTCGGCAGCCTCTGTTTTCGCCTGAGACGGTTTCCATCATCCACCACTTCTCAAGCGGGATTCCCCGCCTGATCAATGTCTTATGTGATAACTCTCTGATCGCTGCCTACGGCCAACAAGCGCCCACGGTGCCCTCGGATGTAGTTACCAAGGTTGCCGCCGAGTTCCGTCCGCACAGCGTGGAGAAGCCCACGAACAACAACGGTAACGGCAACGGCAATTACAAAGCCGTGCTCAGGAAACTTCGTGAAGTACTCGATAGCTTCGGGGAAATCGATGGAAGCCACATTCCGGGCCCGGTCTCCTCAGAAGGAGCTGAGCATAATGAGCAGCGTTTTTAAAGCACTTCAACAATTTGAGGTGGAACGCAGAGGAATAGCCGCTGTCGGCAACGAGCCCCTTCGGCCCCTGGACCTGATTGCGGAGTCCGTGGAGCCGGACGATAGCGCGCCAGCGCAGTTTGCCTCGTTGCAACCGCCCCTTGCCCTCGAAAACCGGATAGGAGGAATGCTGGGCGACAACAGTATCGGGGCCGAGAAGTTTCGGGTGCTCAGTACCCGCCTACGGCGCATGCAACAGGAACGGCAAGTAAGAAAAGTGGTGCTTACAAGCAGCGGCCCCGGGGAAGGCAAGAGCCTGATCGCCGCCAACCTGGCTGCGACCCTCGGGCGAAGCCAACGAGTGCTGTTGCTCGAGGGCGATCTGCGCCGTCCCGCGCTGGGTCCTTTGTTTGGCTTTAGTGAGTTGAAGGGCTTGAGCGACTACTTGAGAGGGGCCGAACCGCTTGGGCGAGTCGTGTACCGCCTTGAGCCGTCGCAACTGCATTTGCTGCCGGCCGGAACCACCGTCCAAGACCCAATGCAACTTTTGGAATCACGCCGCCTCGCTGACTTGATCAACGATTTCGCGACTTCGTTTGACTGGATCATCATTGACTCTCCACCGCTTGTGCCGCTGGCCGATACCACGGTGTTGGTGCGCCTCGCCGACGGGTTGCTGCTCGTCGTACGCGGTCAGAAGACGTCCAAGAGGCTGTTGCAGAAGGCAGCGGAGAGCCTTAACGGCGATCCCTTGCTCGGGGTGGTGTTAAATGAGTTTCCGGAAAAAGGCCAAGAAATTCAACCGCAGTATTGCCAGCTGCAAGGCGGTGGTGACCAACATAAAGAAAATAGTTGAAGAGCAACAACGACAAGCGCATGTCTTCGCATCAGCGCAGTCCTCGCGGCACACTTTCCTTAACTCCGGCAATTCCGTGGGGGTACAAGGATCGGTGAGTGACGTTTCGCGTCTCCTGTCTGCCAACAGAGCCATCCATAGATGCAAGGATCAACCCCAGACCCGCCGCCGTCTAATGCCAGTTCTCGGTCGGCGCTTTACTGGTACAAAGTGCGCCGCCACTGGCCCATTTTGCTGCTGGGGTCGTTATTCGTCCTCCTGTATGCGCCCGTGCTTCGCGGGCTTGTAGCTCAATGGTACGACGGTGACTACTCCCACGGGTTTGTCGTTCCGATCTTCTCCGCCTATCTGCTGCGTCTCCGGCGCAGCACTCTGGCTGCCATACCGAGGAAACCGTCTTCGTTCGGACTGCTCGTTGTAGTGGGAGCTCAGGCGTTGTATTTTCTCGGGAGCCTCGGTGCAGAGCTTTTTCTAACCCGCGTTTCCGTGATCGTCACCATTTGCGGCTTGGTGATTTACTTTCTGGGTTGGGCGAGTATGCAGGCTGTAGCTTTCCCTTTAGGCTTCTTGTTCCTGATGGTTCCCTTGCCCACGCTGGTTTACAACGAGATAGTGTTTCCGCTTCAATTTCTGGCCTCGCGCTTTGCCACTACCTGTCTGAAGACGACCGGGATTGTTCCTGTCATTCGTGAGGGGAACCTGTTGATCCTCCCTAACTACACGCTGGAATTGGTGGAGGCTTGTAGTGGCATTCGTTCTCTCATGTCGTTGGTGGCTCTAGGTATCGGCTACGGATACCTGGCGGAGAAAAGGATCATGGTTCGCATCATGCTGGTTGTCCTCATGGTGCCGATAGCAGTCATGAGCAATGGTCTTCGCGTCATGATCACTGCTCTCCTTGTACGTTTCTGGGGGCTGAGAGTAGCCGAAGGCTTTCTACATTCTTTCTCGGGGTGGGTACTCTTTCTTGCGGCCGCTACTAGTCTGTTTCTGATTCATGGCCTTATTATCAAAGCCGACGGGTTCTGGCAGAGGAGAGTGTTGGCTTGATCGCAGGTACGCGGTTTTGGGTAATGGTAGTGGTGCTACTGGCTGCGACGACAGGCGTGCACTTGCTTTCACATGGGGAGGCCGTGTCGCTTACAAAGCCTCTGGCCAGCGTTCCCGTGGTGTTGGGCAGGTGGCGTGCCGTCGATGTGCCCATGGAGCCGCGCATCGTCAAAGCGCTCGGTGTTGACGACTACCTTAGCCGGGTATACCAGAACGGCAGCGGAGAGCTCGCACTGTACGTCGGCTACTACAAGAGCCAGCGCACTGGTGTGACGATTCATTCTCCTAAGAACTGTCTGCCCGGCGCCGGCTGGGAGCCCATCAAGTCTGGGTATCTGGACGTGCCGCTGTCCGACGGCCGACGTGTCGCCCTCAATGAGTACATTATTGAGAAAGGACTAGAAAGGCGCCTCGTACTGTATTGGTACCAGTCCCATGGCCGCATCATCGCAAACGAGTACCGCGGCAAGTTCTACCTAGTGGTCGATGCCTTCCGCCTGAATCGTACTGATTCCGCACTGGTGCGCATTACCACCCCAATCCAGCCGGACGAGAACGAAGCGCGCGAGCGAGCCGTCACTTTCGCGCAACTGGTACTCGACGAACTACAAAAGTTGACCTCATAGTAATCAGTTCGGGAGAACGTTGCATATGCGGAATCGTCTTCTACTTTTCTCGCTAGCATTGCTCAATTTCTTGTTTCTGTGCAGTTGCACTCACAACCCAGACAAGGACAAGCTGCAATACCTGAAGAGCGGACAGAACTATTTCGATCGGGGCAAATATAGAGAAGCCAGCATCCAATACCGAAACGCAATTCAGATCGATCCACGATACGCGGAAGCTTATTTTCGCTTAGGCCGGAGCTATCTGGAGCTGCAGCAATGGCAGGATGCGTATGCCGCGTTGAGTCAGTCGTTGGAACTCGATCCGGCGCAGGTCCAGGCACATATGGAACTAGGCAAGCTCTATTTGCAGGCGGCCGAAAACCAAAAGGTCCGGGACGAAGCGGAACAAGCACTGAAACGTCAGCCGGACAATGCAGTGGCGTATGAGTTGTTGGGCACTGCACTGGTAGGCCAGGGCGAAAGCGAGCAGGCATTCGATGCTTTCAAGAAATTTACGGAGCTGAGGCCGCGTGATCCGGCGGGCTTCTTGAATCTGGCCCTGGTCGAGATAAGCCTCAAGCGTTTGCCGGCCGCGGAACGTAATTTGATCAAGGCGAGTGAAGTGGACCCCACGTACCTCCCCGCATACATTAACCTCGCCAACTACTACCGCCTGCAGAACCGCCTGCCGGAGGCGGAAGCGGTGCTGCAAAAGGGGGTGGAACGCAACCCCGACGCTATTCCGCCTTACCTGTCTTGGGCGGATGCACTTCTTGTGCAACAAAAAAGCGGTCCGGCAGAGCAGGTGCTGGCTCGGCTGCGCGGCCGGCAACCTAAATCAGCAGAAGTCGCTCTGGCGATTGGCGACCTGTATTTCCAACACCAAGACCTAGACCGGTCGCTTGCCGAATACCGCCGCGGCCTCGAGAACGACAATGCTGATCTGGACTTCAAACAAAGGATGGTCGATGTTTACCTGAGCCAGGGAAATCTTGACCAGGCGGCATTGCTGAACGAATCAATCCTGCGGCAGCGTCCCAGTGATGTCGGTGCGCGTATCGCCCACGCTCGCATTTTGATGGCCCGACAGAATCCGAATGGTGCGATTGCCGAATTGCGGAAACAAGTAACCGAAGCACCTGACTTGGCCGAGGCCCACTACTACCTCGGCGTTGCTTTTTCCAACAGTGAGAATCACGCACAAGCCAAAGCCGAGTTGCAGAGCGCCCTGGAACTGAACCCGGAGATGCAGCCCGCACTTCACAAGTTGGCCGAATTACATCTCGAGCGGGGGGAAAACGACGCGGCACAGGAGTATGCCTTTCGTAGCGTACGACTTCGTCCGTCCGACGTGAATGAGCGCTTGCTGCTCGGCGCGATTTACCTTAGCAACTCCGATTTTGCCGGCGCACGCGAGCAGTTCCTGGTGGCTCAAAAAATGCAACCGGACAACGCGATCATTCATTTCGACTTGGCACTCTCTTATATGGGTGACGGCCGGCTTACCGAAGGCGAGAGAGAGCTGCGCGCGGCTTTGGAAATGAATCCGAACTCCATCGAAACCTTGACACAACTGGCGAACCTGCACTTGCATAGTAACCAGCCGGCTACCGCGTTGGCGGAAGTCAAGCAATATCTAGCACGCTATCCCAGCAGTTCGGCCGCCCGTGTCCTGCTCGGCACACTGTATTTGCAGGCGAAAGACTACGAAGCAGCGACGCGAGAATCGGAGAAGGCAATTCAAATGGATCCGAAGGAGTTCGATGCTTACCTGCAATTGGGACATATCGCCGAACAGCAGAAGGACATCGATTCGGCCATTCGCCACTATCAAAAGGCCCTAGATTTGCGGCCGAATGTCGCTGCGCTGGCTGCGTTGTTGGGCAATCTGTACTTAGACCAGGGCGACCTGGCGGACGCCCGTAAGAGCTACCAACAGGCCCTGGGGGCTGATCCCGATTTCGCCATAGCCGCCAGCAACCTGGCCTGGGTGTACATGAAGCAGGGCGATAGTCTTGACGAGGCTCTCGCCCTGGCGCGCAAGGCGAAGCAGCTTCGCCCCGAACTGGATACGATCTCCGACACGTTAGCTTGGATTCAGTACAAGAAAGGCAGCTACAGCAACTCCTTGCCACTTCTGCGGGAGTGCGTGCAGAAGGCGCCGAACCATGCCGTTTACCACTACCATTTAGGCATGGCGCTGATTGCCAACGGGGAGAAAGATAAAGGTAGGGAGCAATTATCCTCTGCGCTCAGCATGCACCTACCGGCGGAAGATGCGCAAGAGGCGCGGCGAGCGCTGGCCCAATTGAATTGATTAACATTGGTAAGAGACATGTTCTTGCTGCACCCTCGATTTCATGTGCGACGTGGCTTCATCCACTAAGGAGGAGGCGTATAAATGAGAACAAGAATCACGCTGGTTGCGGTTCTCACCATGCTGGCAGCGGTGCTCGTGTTGAGCTCCATTCCAGCCTGGGCGGACCCAACTCAAATAACCTTGGGCGTATCCAATCAAACTTGGGTATTCACGGGGAATGGGAGTGGCTCTTCTACCGTTACTCTGACCGCTTGTGGCGGTACGGGTTGCAAAGGAAGAGCATCTGGCTCCGGTGGCTTCGCATCTATCGGATCCAAAGTGCCGTACAAACTCATTTCCAATGGGGCACTGACAGTGACCGAGGTCAGCGCCACTACATTTAACATAGCTGGTCCGGCGATGACGTTCATGTTGGGAGCAGGGGGAGCGTTACTGACCGGTGACCTCAGTTTGCTGAATCTGATCCAGGCAGGTAAAATCGGAACTTTCAACTACACCGAAAATGCCAACCTGGTTATCACGGGCGGATCATTGCAGCCGTTGTTTACGTCAGCTGGGGGAATATTGGATATAACCCTCAGATTTAAGTCCAAAAAGCTACTGTCAGGTATCTTCGGAACCTCGAACACCTTGACGGGACGCGTCTTGGGCGGCAACCTAGTGACCACACCCGAACCGAGCTCCATGCTGCTATTCGGTTCCGGGCTGGTGATATTGGGCGGAATAATGCGTTCTCGCATTCGCCGATCCCAATCATAAATCCCAACCTAACCACAATTAGTGCTGCGGGCTTTTGGGACCATGGACTGTCCGCTTCCCGCGGAGCAATCTTCTCTGGATCTCAAGAGTCCGCATTACCCACACGACTCAGCACGCACCTTGGCAGGAGAAGATGCGCTACAGGCGCGTCAGAGCCCCGGCCCAATCAAATGATCCAGCTTCATTCCATACCAGATGAGTTTTCATTTAAGAGGGTGGCTTCATCCATTAAGGAGGAGGCGTAACATGAGTAGAAAAAGTGCACTGGTTGCGGTCCTGACCATGCTGGCGGTGGTGCTCGGGTTGAGCTCCATTCCGGCTTGGGCGGACCCAACTCAAATCACCTTGGGTCCGTCTGGTACAAATTGGACGTTCAAGGGTAACGGGGGTAGTTCCTCGACAGTTACGCTGGCGGCTTGTAATGGCGGCACCTGTACAGGAACAGCGTCTGGCTCCGGTGGTTTTGCATTCATCGGATCAGGCGTGCCCTATAGCCTCACGTCCAACGGAGCACTGACTGTGACTGGCACCGGTTCGAATACGTATAGCGTGTCCGGTCCAGCCATGACGCTCATGTTGGGAGTCGGGGGAACGTTGCTCACCGGTGACGTCAGTCTGCTGAACTTGTTACAGGCTGGGAAAATCGGAACGTTTAACTATACCGGGAGTGCCAACCTGGCAGTTACGAGTGGGTCGCTGGCTCCGCTTTTTACGTCGGCAGGGGGGATCTTGGACTTAACGCTCAAGTTCACTACCAACAAGAACCTATCAAGCATTTTCGGAACCTCGAATTCCTTGATAGGCCGCATCTCCACCGGCGAGCTGGTAACCACACCCGAACCGAGCTTTATGCTTTTGTTCGGCTCGGGGCTTGTCGTAGCGGGAGGGCTACTGCGCTCTCGGATCCGTCGGCTCAAGGTGTAAGTCAAACCACAACCATACCTGCGGACTGCACCGGTTGGGGTGGGTTGCTTTCGCGAGGATGCGTGAGCAATTTGCCCCGAGCTCAACAGTCCGCAGTAATTTTTAGTTCGTCTGCTAGCAAACGCGCCCTTCTGGGATGAGTCGCCGAGAAATCATTCCGCATTCACTTTTCCTATATGGTACGTAGGGTGAGCTCACTTCGCGCCCCTGCCAGAAGTAAGACTTCGCAATCAGCCGCAACAATTTCCTGATTTCCATGATCCGCTTATTCAACGCGTACTTTCCGGCACGTACCATTCTGCTTGTAACTTCGGAGGTCGTGTTGATTTGTTTGGCTTTCGTGACGGCGACCGTGGTCCGTTTCGGGGGAGATGCCAACCTGGTCCTCGGGTACGAGCACGGCTTCTCAAAAATTATGCTCGTTTCCGGAATTCTGTTTCTTTGCATGTACTATTTGGACCTGTATGAGACTCGATTCCTGAATGACCCGTTGCAAGTGCTGACCCGCCTCTTACAGGTGATTGGCACGGGCAGCATGGTGCTGGCGCTTATCTATTTTGTTTACCCGGGGGCAAGCTTAGGCCGAACCATTTTCGCTATTGGCCTGGTCTTGGTCCTGTTGCTGTTGTTGTTCTGGAGACGGCTGTTCTTCGGGCTGATCTCTGCCTATATGGCCGAGTCGGTTGCGATTCTCGGAGAAGGGCCGTTCGCTACTGCACTCTGTCGTGAAATGGAAACTCGTCCGGAACTCTGCCTGAAACTGGTCGGCTATGTGGGAGTTTCGCGCAATCCGATGCCGCTGAATGGGCTGCGCTGTATCGGCGGGCTAGAATCACTTGCCGAAGTGGCTGCTCGAGAGCGCCTGGCACGAGTCATCGTTGCCATGAGCGATCGCCGCGGCAAGCTCCCCTCCGAAGAACTGCTGGCCTTGAAGTCCAAAGGCGTACTCATTCAGGAAGGTGGCGACTTTTACGAGATCATTACGGGTAAGCTTCCACTTGATTCACTGAGCGTGAGTTCGTTGGTTTTCTCCTCTGGTTTCCGGGTATCCCGTTACGTATTGGTATGCAAGCGCTCGGCTTCTATAGTTTTGGGTGCAGTCGCATTGGCCCTCACTTTCCCCCTGATGCTGCTCATCGCTGTGGCTGTGCGCTTAGATTCTCGCGGACCTGCCCTTTACTCTCAGCCGAGAGTGGGCAAAGACGGCAAGCTATTTACCCTTTTCAAGTTCCGCTCGATGCGCAATGGCGCCGATACGGACTCCAATCATACGCCGGCGGCGGAGCGGGATGATCGTATCACTCGCGTTGGCTACTGGCTGCGGCGGGCTCGTCTGGACGAGCTGCCCCAGCTGTACAATATCGTGCGCGGCGATATGTATTTCGTTGGACCGCGACCTTTCGTCCCTAGCCAGGAACGAGAGTTGGCGGAGAAGATCCCGTTCTACCGCTACCGCTGGGCGGTGAAACCCGGAGCGACGGGCTGGGCGCAGGTCAACCGCGGCTATTGCGCTACGTTGGAAGACAACTCCGAAAAGCTGGCCTACGACCTGTTCTACATCAAGAACATGTCTATCGGGCTGGACATTCTAGTCCTGTTCCGAACCATCAAAATCTTACTGCTGGGGCGCGGCGGACGATGAAGAAGGGCCTTACAGGTTTACCTTCTTCTGTGTTCGTCGAGTGGCCGAGATGTTTTTCTGTGATCGCTGGGCGTTAAGGGAGCCTCCATTCTCTTTTGTGTCCCGTTCGGAGCTGTCTATTCCCCCATGTGTTTCGGAAGGAGAGTAGTTTGAATCCAGCTCAAGTTGTGTTTTGGGCGTGTTTGTTTCTGGTGTGTTATGCGTACCTGCTGTATCCGGTTGTGCTGTTCTTAACCTACGTCCTGACACAGATCAGGAGTGATTGGGCCTACTTAACCGGCCGTAGGAATCGGCGGTCCTCCACCTTGTCCAGGCGTGTTTTACCTTCGATCACTATGATCGTGGCAGCCTACAACGAGGAACAGCACTTGCGGGATAAGATCACCAACATTCAGAAACTCGACTACCCCCCCCAAAAAATGCAGGTGATTTTCATCTCGGATGGTTCGACAGATGGAACGAACCAGATCCTTAAGGCGGTGGACAACCCCAACATTCGAGCCGTGTTTCTGCGAAAGCGAATGGGAAAAGCTGCGGCACTGAACTATGCGGTGAAATGTGCCAGCAGTGACATCTTCATCTTTTCGGACGCAGCAACGCTTTTTGCGCCGAGCGCGTTGCAGAAGTTAGTGCGGCACTTCGACGACCCCAGGGTGGGAATTGTGTGCGGTGCATTGGACTTCCAGGGATCAACCGAATCCCGGCAGACGGAAGGCGTGTACTGGAAATACGAGAGTATGCTGCGGCTGATGGAGGCCCGTCTGGGCGCCACGCTGACGGCCAGCGGAGCCATTTATGCCTTGCGGCGGAAATGCTACTTGCCTCTGGCGGCCGATGCGGTGATAGAGGACTTCGTGATTCCGATGAACGCGCGTCGGCTGGGATACGAGGTGGTGTACGATCCCGAGGCGGTGGCCACGGATTTTGCCGCCGCATCGGTGCGTGGCGAATTCACCCGGCGCGTCCGTCTTGCCGTCGGGAGCTTTCGAAATATAAGCGAACTTATTCGGACTCCACTGCCCAGCTTCACGCGACTGGCGTTCTTCTCTCACAAGTTGTTGCGCTGGGTGGTGCCCATTCTGCTCATCGGGATGTTTGTGAGCAATGCCTTGCTATGGGACAAGCCCTTGTATCGAATAGCATTCACAGGGCAGCTCGTCTTCTATCTCTGGGCCGGTATCGGGTTTCTCTTTCACCACCGGCTACAAAGAGTCCGTTTTGCGCTGGTGGGCTACTTCCTTTTGGCGATGAATCTGGCCTTCCTGGTGGGATTTATTCGCGTCTTGTTCGGTAGGACACAGGCCACATGGGAACGCGCGCACTAGTCCGGGCACAGTCGGTATGGCGAAAGTTCCGGCTTGGCGGCACGCCGGTCCTCGTGTATCACGGGCTGGCGCTTCCTGCCCAGGCTGAATCTAGGCCTGTGAAGAACCGCTTCTGGGTTTCGCGCGCCCAGTTCCAGGATCAACTGCAGCAGATTCGCAGGGAGGCTCTTCGGGTGAAGCTTCTAAGCGAACTGTGGCAGGACCACGGTGCGGTCGAAGTGAAGGGCTCGTCGGTAGTTCTCACTTTCGATGACGGAAGGACATCAGATTATGAGGTTGCATATCCTATTCTTGCCAGCGCTCACATGCGAGCGGAGTTCTTCGTGAACACCTCCACTGTGGGCAAGCCGGGTTTCCTCACTTGGCCGCAGATCAGCGAAATGCAGCGCGCGGGAATGTCGTTCCAATCTCATGCGCACGAGCATGTGGATTTGTCCCGCTTGCCGACGCCCGATCTGCAACAGCAGCTGCAAAAGTCGAAGCAACTGCTGGAAGACCGGGTGAACTGTTCGGTGGATTTCCTGGCAGCCCCTTACGGCCTAGTGAACTCCGAGGTGATTGCACAGGCACGTGCAGCGGGCTATCGGGCAGTGTGCACATCCCGATTCTTCCCGGTACGGGCGCCCGCTCGCACGCTGAATCGCGTCACCGTCTATGGTCATTTCACATACCGCGACTTCCATGCCTTGCTGACGTGCAGCCCGCTTTTTTATGCCAAGCGCGCAACGCAGTCGGCGCTGAAATACCTTCCGAAATGTCTACTCTTGCATTTCTGGCCGCAAAGAGTCGCGGCCTGGAGGCTGCGGCATGAATAACGGAGTTGTCCGGATCTTCGTGCTGATCGACGCCCTGGGGTGGCGATTCCTGGAGCAGAGAGAGTTTTTGTCCGACTTGCTGCCCTGTCAGATGCCGCTACGCACTGTCCTAGGGTTCAGTTCCGGGGCGATCCCCACGATACTCACCGGCCTTCCTCCCCAACAGCACGGCCATTGGAACCTCTTCTATTATGATCCGCAGCACTCTCCTTTCCGGTGGTTGAGACATTTCAGCTTTCTTTCTAACCAGGTGTTGGACCATCGGATCACGCGCCGTCTGATAAAGGAAATGGGCCGGCGTTTCCTGGGACTGGGTCCGCTGTTCGAGTGCTGCGTCAGTCCGCGCCTTCTACCCTGGTTCAATTGGGTCGAGAAGCGCAACATTTATCATCGCGGGGGAATTCTCGGAACTCCCTCCATCTTTGATCAACTCGCCGAGCACGAGATTTCGCATCGCGTCTCTTCCTATCATCACAACAGCGATGACGAGATTCTGCGATGCGCTAAGCGTGATGTAGCCTCAGGGGAGGTCGAGTTCCTCTTTCTGTATCTCAGCGAGATGGACCTATTCCTGCACCACAACTGTCACGACCGCACTCGTTGGGGGCAGCGTCTCGATCGGTATGCCGGCGGATTACGGGAACTCTTCCAATTGGCTCAAAGCACCTATTCCAGCCCTACCTTCACGATCTTTTCAGACCACGGCATGACTGCCGTCCGCAATCATTACGACCTGATCGCTGACCTGGAGCTCCTGGGCCTGAAGACTCCAGACGACTATCTTGCAGTCTACGATTCCACCATGGCTCGGTTCTGGTTCTTCAATGAGCGAGCGCGGCACGAACTTACGCAATGTCTACAAAGTGCACCGTGTGGCCGGATTCTGTCCGAACAGGAACTAGAGACGTTCGGTGTGTTCTTCCCCGATCACCGCTACGGCGAATTGATCTTCTTAATGCATCCCGGATGGTTGTTGTCCCGCAGTGATTTCAATGGCCGCGGGTGGATGCCAGTGGGGATGCACGGTTACGATCCAGGAGACCCTGATTCCGACGGCGTATTTCTCAGTAACCACCAGCCTGCATTTCCCATGCGAACCATCGCCGACGTTTACCACTGTATGCGTGAGGCAGTTCCGCAATGAAGCGCGGCTTAATCTCCGTGATGTATTTTTCCAACGAACTTTCTCGCGGGGGCGCAGAGGAGCATATCCTGACGCTGCTGCGGGGGTTGGATCGCAAGTACTTCCGGGCGCGCTGGGTTTGTCCTCCTGAACTGGCCGCACAACTCGCCAGCGATGTGCCGGCAGATGTCGAACTTCTCAGGTTGGAGTTCCGCAGGCCTGGTCAGTTTTCTGCGGCTGCTCGTCTGGCGTACCTCATCCGCCGGTGCCGGGTAGATATCCTGCACTCTCATCTTTTCTACGCCAGCTTGTTCGCATCGCCGGTGGGCTGGTTTTGCCGGGTGCCCGTCGTCATGGAAACGCCTCACGTGCGTGAGGCCTGGCGTCAGGGCTTGAAATCGCACTATCTCGCCGATCGCCTGGCGGGAACGTTTGTGGATCGCTATATCGCAGTTTCGCACGCTAACGCCCGCTATTTGGTGGAAGAGAAGGGTCTCCCAGCACACAAGATTTCGGTCATCCATAACGGTCGTGATATCGAGCAGTTTGATCCAGAACATCCTGCCCCCGACGGCATGAGGAAAAAGCTGGGCTTCGGTGAGAACGATCCGGTTTTGGCGATTGTGGGCCGTCTGGAACCACAAAAAGGGCATTGCGTTCTGTTCGATGCCCTGTCCATTGTGCGCCAGGAGTTTCCTGGCGTGCGTTTGGTCTGTGTCGGAGAAGGGAGTCTGCATGCGGAACTGGAAAGGCGGGTTTTCACTCTGGGGTTGGAAGGTGTTGTACGTTTCGTAGGCTTCCAGTCTCACCCCGCGACCTGGCTGGCATTAGCGAATTTCACCGTCTTGCCCTCGTTTTATGAGGGCCTGCCTTTGGCGGCGATAGACTCCATGGCTGCTGGAAGGGCGGTTGTGGCCACCGCGGTGGACGGCACACCAGAAGTGGTTCTGGACGGCAAGACTGGCCTGACGGTCCCTCCTGGTGATGCAGCGCGTTTGGCCAATGCTATCCGACGATTGCTGCGCGATCCGCGACTGTGCGGCGAACTAGGTCGCAATGCCCGCAAATTTGTGCTGGAAAAGTTTACTCAGCAGAGGCAAATCCAGCAAACACAAGAGTTGTACCTCAGCACTCTTGATCAATGTTCTTTGTCATCCTCGGCACCGGTATATTCCCGGATTGCTCGTTTGAGCACGTCTACCCGGGTTGGAGACAAAACGAGTGCATAACGAAATTGTAATGAAAGTAGACACGGCAAGACAGCAGTTCGGGGTGATCGACACGTGGCAACTCCCCAGCGCGGTGAAATCTATCATCGGCACCGAGACAGTTCGCCAATGCCTTGATCACTGCTGGGTTCAGCACTCTACTAGGTCCAGTGCACAACTGGACGCAATTGTCTTCACCGGCAGTATGGCCCGCGATGAGGCGACATGCGTGCTGAAAGACGAGTGGTACAAGGTTCTTGGGGATGCCGAATTCCTGCTGGTGTTCAAAGGTAACGTAGCATTGCCCAGCCTGGAGGAAATCAATTGTCAACAGCGTAGGATTGAAGACGCTCTACGACAACACAATATCGAGTGCCGTGTCTCACTCGCTGCCGTCCGTGCCAATTACTTCGAGGAACTGCCAAAACATATCTTCAGTTACGAGTTGCGGAATTGCGGCCGTGTAATTTGGGGTAATGCAATGGTCCTTGACCTCATTCCGCAGTTTGCGCCTAGCGACGTCTCACAGGAAGACGCATGGCGGCTGTTATGCAATCGGATCGTCGAACAACTGGAAGTCGCTTCCGAATTGCCAGTTTCGAGCGAATTCTTTTCCGCCGCGGCGTACTATCGCACAATCAAGTTATATCTGGACATTGCCACCTCCTTCCTAGTATTTGCCGGGGCATATGACCCGACCTACGCGGGTCGCTCGAAGAGACTGAACGCACTGGCACGCGAAAGCTCAGGCACGGACCAGCCGTTTGACCTCACAGCCTTCGCCAGAGTCGTAGAAACATGCACGGCGTGGAAACTGGACCCGCAGTGCGTCAGATTACCCGCGAACAGGGAGTTTTGGGAGACCGCCGTGTATCATGCACAGCTGCTATGGCTGTGGGAGCTACGGCGTCTGACGGGAACCGTGCTACAGGCATCGCGGCGCGACTTGCTGGAGAAATGGCGTCAAATGCAGCGGTTGCCAGTTCGGCTGCGTGGTTGGGCCTACATTGCGCGCCGGCAGGGTTGGTCGCAGGCCATTCGGCTGTCGCCACGCTGGGTGCCCCGGGCATTTCGCGCTTCACCTCGGTACTTAGTCTATGTCGTTGCCAGTGAGTTGTTTTTTCGACTGCCTTGCGTGCTGAGCCCAGAGAAATCGCGCCGGCGTGTGGATGTCGATTGGGCCAAGGTGCGTCACGCCTTGCCCGTCCTTCCCGGTGCATCGGTTGCTTCGCCCGATTGGAGACAATTGGCTTCTGATGTTGTTTGGAACTACCAGCAATTCTTAGTGGGGACCCGAGCATGAACGTGCAAGAAGTAACACAAACTAACGACAGTTCGCGTAGCGATTGCCTGGCGGAAACATCCGACCCTGGTTTGAGCCCGACATTTCGCCTATCCGATCTTTGGAAGGCGCCTGTGCACGACTTTCCCATCCGCGACGAGGTGGTGTATCAGTTCGCGTCTTTGCACCCGGAGATGAAGATGCTGGAGATCGGGCCGGGGAGCGGTTTCACGGGGTTTCGCCTGGCCCGGCAGCTTCGCGCGATCACCATGGTGGACATTGCGGCGCAAAACGTGGAGCGCCTGCGGCACGACTTGAAACATCTGAACAATGTATCTGTTCTGTGCGCTGACGTTTGCACGCCTGGCCTGCGGGAGCGAGTGGGAGGGCATTATGACGCCGTCCATGGTATCGAGATCTTCGAACTGCTCCCGGATCCGGGAACGTGCCTGAGCAACCTGGCCACGGTGCTTCGTCCCGGCGGCTATGTCATGTTGCAGTTTCCCAACTATCCCCCGCCCAAAAATCCAGGCATGACATATTTTCAGACGCGTCGCGAACTTGACGAGCTGTTGCGCACCGCGGGTTTCGTCCGGTGGGATGTTTATGCACTTCGGTTACGGCCATATGCGGAATTTCTATATTCGTTCACACATGAGCGTCCGCTGAAGTTTTATCGCCGCCTTCGCGATCGAAATCGTGCAGAGCGGGCAATTACTTATGACCAGAGCTGGACCTTCCGCAGAGGCAAAATGCTGAATTCGTGCAAATTCATCATGCACGCCGCGTGGACCGTGCTGTTTGGTTTCTACCGATTGGGTGGCTGCTGCTTTCGGCGCACGCTCCTGGAAGACGGAATCCTCAACCACAACCTGCTGTTGATCGCTTACAAGTAACCAATTTCAAGAAAAAACCATGGAACAATGAAACAACAGAAGAGCCAGGTCATATTGCGCGGCGTCAACCGGGACTCGCTTTCCGCCAAGGTTCGGGAGTGTATGGAGTTTTGCCACTGGCAGGATTGGGTAGCGCCGAACGCAAGCGTGGTGCTGAAGGCGAACCTATGTACGGCCGTGCGGGAAAAGTGGGAGATGTCGAACACCGATCCGGCGCTTGCTCGTGCCGTGTGCGAGGTGCTGCTCACGCGCACCAAGCGGGTCTACATCGCGGAGGCCAGTGGCCTGCGCCAGACGGCATGGGAAGCTTTTGCGGTTTCTGGCTATAACGAGATCGCGCAGGAGCTAGACGTCGGGCTGGTGAACCTGACCGAATCGCCTTGGACCAAGGTCACCGTGGAGCCGGCTGGGGTGGTCGACCTGCCACGCATAATGCTCGACTGTGATGTCTTTATCACCCTGCCGGTGCTGAAGACGCACGCCTTGACCTACTTTACCGGGGCGCTGAAAAACCAGTGGGGCTGCTTGCCGCAGTACGACCGGATCCTGCTACACAAGCATCTTGATCCCATGCTGGCCTCGCTGCACCGCATTCTGAAGCCGCGTATGGCGATCATGGATGGCATCATCGGGGTGGAGGGACGTGGTCCGGCAAACGGAAAGCCCCGGCGGATGGACGTCATTCTTGCCAGCACCGATTCGGTAGCGCTGGACGCAACCGCCATGCGACTAGTCGGCCTGGATCCGCCGCGCGCGCGCCATATCGTCCTCACTGCCAAGCAGAACCTCGGCCACATGGAGGCGAAGCAAATCGAAATCGACGGCGACTGGAAGGGCCATGCCACGCAATTCGAGCCAGCGGTGCTAGACAGGGCCATCGCGGCCATGAACTACATGAGCCGCTATCGCTGGTTCGTGAAGTACGCCCTGGAGCGGGATTTCATCTTCTATCCGGTACGTGGACTTGTCCAGATTCTTCGCCGCATGGGTCTCGTGGAAGGCGGGTAATCCTGAACGTGCACATCAATTCGCTTCCAGTGGCGGGAGGGCCAGCGCGGCCAATGGTCTGCACCAAGCTGCGCTTACTGTTTCTTGCCTTGGCCCCACCCTATCCACCGACCAACGGGCAGAGGATGCGCAACTTCGGCCTGTTAACGACACTGGCCAAAGAAGGGCACGATGTAGACCTGATCTCCTTCGCGACGACGCACGACGTGGTGGAGCCTGAGTTGGAACGGACTTGTCGCACCGTGAAACTGGTACCCATACCGAGTGATGATGCTGGAATCGTTAGCGAGGCTTGGCGTCGCCTGCGGGGTCTGCCTTCGCCGCTCCCATCGGGAGCGTTGCATCTTCGTTCCGCAGCAATGCGAGTTGCGGTCGCAGCGGGCCTTCGCGGGGACCGGTGGGATGCTGTTATCTGCGATGATGTCTACAATCTAGGCAATATCCCTTCCGGCTCGTCGGTGCCTGTTTTTCTCAACAAGCACGACATCACGCACGAAATCATGGAGCGGTTCCTGCGCTACGAGCGTAATCCGCTGACGAAAGCCTATGTCCGACTTGAGTGCCGGAAGGTTAGAGAACTGGAGCGCCGCTCATGCGCGGAGGTGGTACAGGTGCTTGCGTGCTCGGAGCGTGATGCTCGCGAGCTGAAGCGACTGTGTCCGGAGGCGCGAATTTCTGTGTTGCCAAACGTGATCGACGTCGACG
>WNGK01003410.1_pt1 | contig 21264 bp, 21 predicted proteins | sample 5400601 | NCBI WGS metagenome assembly WNGK01 (sample SAMN13153376, study PRJNA577476) | soil metagenome | isolation source: 60 cm soil or saprolite under Garry oak tree replicate 1 | place: USA:California | collected 2016-06-15
CGCAACGAAGCGCAGTCTGAGATGTCTCCATGTTTTTGAAACCTCCGTCTCGTGGTCCAGTCGTAACGGCAAAAGTATAACCTACTTGTCGGGGAATGCCGGAAGTAGGTGCGACGAATCAGTTATGCCCCCGCATCGAGCTTTCCCAAGTTCACTTCGCGACCTCTTCGGGGTGTGCGAACAAACCCTTCGAGTCTACGGTCCAGTCAGTTTTGACTTTGGAGGCAAGGCTTGCCATTGGGTTGGACTCTATTCCAATACTTGGAATTCCAAGCTTCTTACATTCAACGAGCGTTGTACCGGTGCCACAGAATGGATCAAGCACGGTCTGTGTCGAATCGATTCCTAAGCGAGCGATGTAATCTCTGACGAGATGCGCAGGATAGGACAGCACGAATCGATACCAGTCGTGCGCGGCCCGATCTTCGACTCGCAGTCTGTTGTCTTCCCTAGCCGCAGCAATCACTGCCCTACTCATGTTCGGATGGCTCGCTTTCCAAAATCGAAGGCGGTTCAGAGAATTCCGGGAGCCAACAGTATATCTTAGTTGGCACTTGAATCAATCCGCACTCGTGATGAGCGGACGTTTATTGGTCATGACGCGCGACGCTGTATCAGCGCGGCGGGCGCGATGGTTAAAATGAGGACAAAGACATAACTCGCAAAACGCTACAGCGAGCGAATAACCATTCGGGAGATGTTTGGGCACGGGGAATGCTGGTCATATTTCGTGCGGAGGTGATGCCTGGCCGGGAGCGCGCGAACGGGAAGTTCCAGGTGAAGGAACTCCTGCCCAGTGGTCGCGTACTGTTCCACCGAGCGGCCGGTCAACATGGCGAAAAAGAGTTTGAGCGGATCAGTTGAGTCCAGGCGATTGAGTACAAACCTATGGTCCAGTCGAAAATCGAAACCTTCACAGCAATGCTCGCCGAGCAGCCGGAAAACGCCATGATCTGGTACGGCTTGGCCAGTGAACAATACAAACTGGAGAACTGGGCTGAGGCAGCGAAGTCTTTGCGCCGGGTCGTGAGTCTCAACCCGGATTATACGGCCGCCTATCAGATGCTGGGCACGGTCCTGGCTAAAATGGATGACCTTGCCGGGGCGCAACAGGCCTGGAGAGATGGCATTGAGGCCGCGGGTCGTACGGGCGCGTGGAAGGCCGGGCAACATATGCAAGCCTTGTTGGCGGGCGTTGCCGGCGCCAATGAGGCTTGACTAGGGACTGTAACAGTTGATTTACCAGTAATTCTATGGCTCGGATTCTGGTACTTCCATTCAACTGGTTTGGGTGCGTTGTTGTATTCATCTAACCATGGCCGCTATTGTGCACTAGCGATGTACGGCCGCTAAAAAACAACCTCGCCATCCTGAAAACAGTATTCTCAGGTAAATTCAGGTAATACATGTTAGGCAAAAACCGGTGGCAAACCGGAGTAGAGGAAACAACATGCGCACTGCCTTCAGAAGTTTGGATACTGGGGTAAAGGTGTGCCGCCAGCGCCACAGAATTACCCACTATCAGATCGCGCTGGCGCTGGAAACGCCGCTGCCGAAGTGGTAGTATTTGGGCGCTGACACGAGCCAGCTTTTGCAATGTTCAATCCACAGCCTTTACATTTTCGTCCACTCGATTCCCGCGCCAATCTTTTCGCGGACTAGTCCTTCAGTCTTTCCTTTTGAATCGCATCGCTAAACCTGCAACAGGTTTTCGTTGTTTTGTCGAAAGTCGTTTTTCAGAAAAGGAGAGAAATCATGTCCACTACTTTAGCACCACCGAAGAGACCAGAGGTCAGGACCGCTTTGCCCGGTCCAAAGGGCGTAAGCATTATCGAAGCAGATGCACAGTTTGTCACGCCGTCGTATCCGCGACCTTCATTCAAGCTCGTCGCCGATCACGCGCAGGGAGTTTGGGTCGAGGACGTCGACGGCAACATCTTCCTCGATTGCAATGCCGGCGTCGCTGTTTGTTCGACGGGCCATTGCCACCCGGAGGTCGTGCGCGCGATTCAGGATCAGGCAGCGCGGCTAATCCACATGTGTGGGACCGACTACTATTACGCCCTGATGCCACAGCTCGCACAGAAGCTGGACGAGATTGTGCCGGTGCCCTCACCGACGCGAACGCATTTTGCCAACAGCGGCACCGAAGCAGTTGAAACTGCGTTGAAGCTGGCGATGCACGTGACGGGTCGCGAAAAGTTCATCGCGTTCTTCAACAGCTTTCACGGACGAACGCTCGGATCGCTTTCGTTGACTTCATCGAAAGCGGCCCAACGTCTGGGCTTCAAACGTCAGGCGCTCGACGTGGTGCACGTTCCTTATCCGAACGAGTATCGCAATCCCTTCAGCGCCGAAGATTGCAGCAACGGTGGGGCCGGTCAGGGCGCGCTCAACTGGATTGAGAATCGTTTGTTCAAAACGACAACACCGCCTGAGGAAGTAGCGGGTATCGTTGTAGAGGTAGTGCAGGGCGAAGGGGGATACGTCCCGGCCCCAAAGAACTTCATGCAAGGATTGCGTCGTATCTGCGATGAACACGGAATCATGTTAATCGTTGACGAAGTGCAATCAGGAATGGGCCGCACAGGCAAGATGTTCGCGTCTGAGCACTACGACCTGAAGCCGGACATCATCACGATTGCCAAGGGCATCGGCTCTGGTCTCCCGATTGGCGCAACGGTCGCGCGCGCCGATCTGATGGACTGGAAACCCGGCGCTCATGCGTCTACGTTTGGCGGCAATCCAGTCTGCATCGCTTCCGCTCTGAAAACGATTGAACTGCTGCAGGGTGGTCTGGTGCGCAACAGCGCGGAGGTTGGCGCGTATCTTAAGGCGGGCCTCGAAAAGCTGATGCGGAAACATGATTGCATCGGCGACGTGCGCGGCATGGGTCTGATGCTCGGCGTGGAATTCGTGAAAGACAAAGCGAGCCGACAAGAAGATCCAAAACTACGCGATCGCGTCGAGATTGCCTGCTTCGAGCGCGGGTTGATTCTCCTGGGCTGCGGAACGAATTCGATTCGCTGGTCGCCGCCGTTGATTCTAACGCAAGAGAATGTCGATGTTGCGCTGGAGATTTTTGACGACGCGATTGCCGCTTCGGCCGCGTGAACAACTGGGGGAAAAAATGTTTCAAGGTTCCGTAGTTTCAATCAACATCGCCCCGGCAGCTGAAAATGCGTTGGCTGCCGTCGAGCAGGCACGTGCAGTTCCGGGCAAGGGCCTCGAGGGAGATCGCTACTTCAATCAAGCTGGAACTTTCTCGAAGCCCCAACCCGATCGCGAGCTCACCTTGATTGAGAGCGAAGCCATCGAAGCATTCAACCGTGAACTGGAAATCGAGTTTTCCGCGGCAGCAGCGCGACGCAACATCGTCACGCGCGGTGTAGCGTTGAATCATCTGGTGGGGCGCGAGTTTCAAATTGGGGAGATCAGGGTTCGCGGCTTGAAGCTGTGCGAACCCTGCTCGCATCTCGCTCGCTTAAGCCACGAAGGCGTTTTGCCGGGCCTGGTCCATCGCGGCGGCTTGCGCGCGCAAATTCTGACCGAGGGAATAATTCGCGCGGGTGACGCGATCTTTGAATAGTCACCTCTAAAACCGCAACTTAGCTTCTATCTCTTTCATTCGCGCGCGCAACCGATCTTCGTCGACGGTTGTCACGCGACCGTCGCGAAAGACTTCCCTTCCCGCGACAACCGTCATTATCACGTCGCGCCCGGATGAAGCGAAGACCAGAGTGTTCGCGGGATCGTATATGGGAAGCTGGTGCGTTCCGCTCAGAGAGACAACAATAAAGTCAGCCTGCGATCCGGGTTTCAATTCACCGATTTGGGCCTCAAGTCCGAGCCCTCTTGCGCCTCCGATTGTCGCCGAACACAACGCCGCTTCAGCGCTCACCATTTTGAATTCGCTACTCACCTGCCCGGCCGCCCTTGCCAACAACACTGCAAACCGCGCTTCCTCAAGAAGGTCGCACGTGTTGTTGCTCGCGACCGAATCGCTGCCGAGTCCTACGGCTATTCCAGCGTTGAGAAACTTGGCGAACGGCGCTCGACCGTGACCCAGTTTAGCGTTTGACTTGGGGCAATGCGCCACGCCGGCTTCTGTTTGTTTGATCGTTTCAATATCCGCATCGGTAACATTGATGCAATGCGCCAGCAACGGGCGGGTGCGAAGCAGGCCGAGTTTCTCCAAATACTGAATGGTTGAGACGCCGGGCGCATCCCACTGAACGCCACGCGTTGCCAAACTGTCGGCGAATGGTCCGGCTCCCTCGCGCATAAATATTTCTTCGGCGGATGATTCCGCGGCGTGCATCATCAGCGGCAATCTCTCCGCCAACGCAAAGTCGGCAATCATCTCAAGCTGCGGCCCACAAACTGTGTATGGTGCGTGAGGTGAAACTCCGGTTCTGACCAAAGGAGTTTCATGTTCGCGGAGCATCGAGACGTTGGTCTTCAGCTTGTCAAAATTCTCATTTACCAGTCGCGGATCAGGACCAAAAGACTCCTGATACACTATGCCTCGAAGACCAACATCGCGCAGCGCTCTCATGGTTGCGACGGCCGCGTCGCTTGCATCACCCAGACAGGTGATGCCCGCGCGGACCGCCTCACACGCGCCCCAGGCGGCTGAAACGTAAAGGTCATCGGGTGTCATTTTTTCCAGGCGTGCGACGGTCAGTTTTTTAAGCCAGGCGAAGAAGTCTGACTCTTCAGCTTCAAGAAAGCCGCGCATGGCGGTCAGCTCCAGATGCGAATGGGCGTTGACCAGACCGGGAAGGATGGCTGCTTCACCAAAGTCGTGCACCTTCGCATCAGGAAACTGCGCAACGATCGCCGCACGTTGGCCCACGGCAATAATGCGTTCGTCTTCGATGGCGATGGCGCCGTCGAGCATCGAAACTGAAGAGATAGGCAGAACCGAGCGGGCACAGTAGAGGCTTGTCATTTCTGATAACTCATGCAACGACTGAACGAACTAAGCGGTTCGCCCAAGTGATCCTGGGCAGTGTCAATCCGAGTGCTCATGGGTGGAAGATTGCAGTTTCGATCCGAGCTGTCGCAAGCCTCTCAGCAGACGCCGATTGCCATCCAGCGAAGCAATTACACTCAAACGCACCTGGTGCTCTTGCTCTGCGACATCTTTCACCTCGAAGTCTTCGAGGTGCAGGTGTTCTCGTTCGAGCAAGTCAAGCAGTTTTTCCAGGAACTCGGTGGGATCAGGAGTCTTGAGCGAGTAATGAAACATCCTCTGCCGTCGGATGACAGCTCGTTCGACTCGCCTCAAGACGACCAGCACAACGATGATCAGCGTCGTCGACAAGGCGGCAATGCCAAACATCCCTTCGCCGATGCTTATACCAACCGCCCCAACTATGAAAATGGTGGCTGCGGTTGTCAGACCGGTGATCGAGCCGCGTGACTGAAGAATCACGCCCGCGCCGAGGAAACCAATACCGGTGACAACCTGGGCCGCCAAACGCGCAGGATCCGTGTAAGGCGCGCCGCCGCTGATGTGTCGCGATACGATCATGTAGAGCGCCGCGCCCATGCAGATCAGAACATTAGTACGCAGCCCTGCCGACTTCCGGCTAAGCTCTCGCTCAAAGCCGATTGCGCCTCCGCACACCATTGCCACCAGGAGCTTCGCGGCAATTAGAACTACGGGCATGGCGGATTGATTCAACGTTTGCCTCTTTTCTATCGGTCGATGACAACTGCTCTCACAGTCGCCAGTTAAGGAGAACGCGGCGTATTCGGAGCGCTCTGGCCTCTGGCTTGTTTGATTTTGCGATAGCGCTCCAGGATAGAAATCACATAGGCGCGCGTGGAAGGAATTTCAATTCGCTTGATGAATTGGTCAACGGAAAGCGCGGGAGCGCCTTCGGCGGTGCGGTTCCATTCCGCGGCTCGACTCGGGCCAGCATTGTAGGCGGCGATCATACGCGCTTCCACGTCCGGCACGTCGCGAAATTGTTCGTAAGACTTCTCGAGATACCAGCAACCGATCTGAATATTTCGTTCCGGATCACGAAGAGCGAGGTGCGGATCGCCGGCCATCTGCCGTTCGAGTTCGTGCATGCGGGTCTCCGCGGCCCAGGCACGCCCGACGGCGGGCGTAACCTGCATCAGTCCAATCTCGCCGTCTCTGCCGACTTTCCAGGGGCTGAAGTACGTCTCTTCGTAGATCACGCTCCAGACCAGATCTGGATCGAGGCGATAGATGCCTGCCTGCCTCGCAACCAGCGCGTCATAGCGATGAATCCAGTACTGATTGACGAAGTAAGCGCCGAAAGCAACTATGAGGACGATGAGGATCAGAGCAATCCATTTTCCCTTTGTCATTTTCCATTTTTCCATTTTCATCGCACCGCGACGAATCGATAATAAAATGAGAAATGGAAAATCGATTCTCGGAGGGCGTCTATGCTGTCACCAATTAGTGGGACAGAACACTAGTGACAGCTTCAGTTTCTACGTTTCAATGTCGACCAGAAGCTTACGGGGCCGTACGCCTGGTCGACGCCCTCGTATCGTGAACGCAACGCCTGTTCGTCGAGCACATGACCCTGCAGCCAGACTTCGGCATCCAGAGTTGCGCCCGGCACTAGTGCGTCGCCGCGCAGTGCACGCCGGTTTACTAACACTTCGAGATTCATGCGTTCCAGATCGACGTGGATCCAGTAGAGCTCACTGCCAGACAGTGGGTTCCGTAGCGGTTTGAAAGCAATGACTCGGCCAGACAGGCTCCAGTCGTTCTCATGCGCCGCTCGCGATGGAGCGGACTTTTCCAGCGGCAGCCAACGCGTCTTGGCAGTTGCCTTGCGCACACGAGCACGATAAGCCAGACCGCACAATCCGACGTGAAGCTCCTGCGCGCGAAATCCGGCGGGACCAACTTCAGTCAAATTCTGCAACTCAAAAAGGACATCGCAGTCTGTGCCCTGGCAATAGCCGTGAACCACTGCCTCGCCCTCTTCATCGTATTCCGTAAGGGCCCAGGGACCGATGCTCTGAATGTAGCGCGCGCGGAATCCTGGACGGCAATCTGCATAGAACACGTCGCCGCTCCCGGATTCGTACAATACCGTCCAGACTTCCAAGCCTTCACCCAACTTCCAGCAGCGGCCGTGCAACACCGCACCGCGGCGCGAGAGCTGAGTCGGCTCACCTTGATCACCCGCGCGTTCAGCCAGATAGTTGAACGCCTTCTCGCTCGGTACTTCAAGCCCGATTGTCTCAAAAGTCAGATTCATAACTGCGCACAAAAATCAGGAAATCGAATTCGCTCTAATTACTACTTATCATCCATCGCCGTGTCAATTATTTTCCAGCGCGTTTGCGCTCTTTGTGCTGAGTAGTGGCGCCGTTTGAGTCTTCGGCGCGCGGCGCGCGACTCTTGAAACCGCGAATGTTGCGTTCGGGTCCACGGAGCGGGCGCACGCCCGAGCGCACCATCTCGGCAAAAAGGTCCACATCGTAATCAACTTCGCGCGACATCTCTTCGCGGATCGCATGTAGCGCCTCAAGAAATCTGGGTCTACGATACATAAGTCATTTCACGTCACTCTCTCGGTTGCTTCCGACACGAGGAACTCCGGCGTCACGATCATCGGCACAAAAAAACCGGCCGCAGTGTTAAAAAGACGAATGCGCGCCTGCCGGCGCACGTTGGCCAGGTGACCAAAGTTCCACGTTACCAGATAGTCTATTTTGTGGTAAGAGGCAATCGCTACATGCAGCGCATCGGCGATGTACTTGCGATGAAAGATTCCGCGCGAAATGTAACCCTCGGCGAGGATCGCGGCTTCCTCCGTCAGCTCAACCTGCTCGAGCGGAGCCACCAGGTTCAAATAGGAAGATCGATGTGGTTCAGGGATGCGCTCGAGCTCACGGGAAACCAGGGCGGACACAACCGCACGATAATCTTTCATCTCGTGCTCCCACCAGCGGATCGTCAGGTCACGCCGGAACGGCTCGCCGTTGTCGAGGTACGCACCGATGACCGATGTCTCCAGATAAAGGCTTGGCCGCATTGGCGCGTCATTCACCTCGTGGGTTTGAGGCCATCGCCGCTCGTGGGCGTCTGATTCAACGGTTCGAGGAGGATCACACCTCGCTGAAAATCGAAGGTGATTCGGAAATGACTTAGGAAGTTCCCCCCAAGAATCCCATTCTGTTGAAATCCGGCAGTCTCGTTCACTGGTTCCAGATCCAGCACCGCCGTGCCGAGTCTCTCCTGCTGAAGAGTTCCCAGCATAATTCGCGGAAGCACTAGCATCTTTACGTTTTCGGCGATGCCGGCAGCACCAAAAACGCGCAGGTTCGTCGACTGCACATGTCCGCTTAACTCATCCAGCGCGGCTAGCTTTTCCGCGACTACGGACACTGTCGCACCAGTATCAATGATGAAGTTGAACGGCTTGTCGAAACCCTCCAAACGAACTTCGCCGCTCAAGAATCCGCTCGCGGTAGTGCGCACTGGGATCTCCACTCCGCGTACCAGCGTCGCTCCGGAACCATTGGCCGGCTGAGAGCCAGAGTTATTTACCGCGCTCGACGGATCGGCACTCGCCGACTGGCGATGCGTCAGCGTAAGCGTGCACGCTCTGTAGTCAACCGACGTGATGAACTTGGAGATCACTGACAAGCCAATGTATCCATCAATAGGCGTCTTCGTTTCATCGTAAAAGTGTCTTATGTAAACGGGTACATTCTGAATTCGAACCTCTCCAATCTCCAATGACGATAGAAAGCCGTACGCGATTTCGAACCGGCCGCCACCGCCAACCGCGCGGGCCAATCCGCCCCGGGCCACTATGCGCAGCCCCAGTCGCTTGGCAGTTACTTCAGAAATAACCGACATCCCGGAGCCGGTATCGAGTACAAAGCGCAAAGGAGTTTTCTCTCCATTTACTCGAACGAGTAAGATCGGCCGCGTGTCGACCGTTTCGAAGTGAACGATTGTTCGATTCGCACCGCCAAGACCGTAGAGCGATCCTTGCTTCCCCAAATACCTCAAGAAGTCGATCAGCCCTCGGATCCGTGCTCGACGATCCTCATCAGTCTTAGGCGATATCTGGAGAAAGCGTTCATAAGAGTCTGCTGCTTCTTTGTATCTTTCGCTGCGTGCAGCAGCCTGCCCAAGATTGAAAATGTAATCGGGTTCGTTACGGGCGAGCTCCACAGCGTGGCGCAGTCCCTTTATAGCCAGATCCAGGCGGTTTTCGTAAAAGTCGATCATCGCGAGGCCGTTGATGGCGAGAGCTTCATCTTCGTTAAAACTTAGCGCAGTTCGAAACTCTTCAATCGACTCGTGGAAACCTCCGGCAGCAAGGATAGCCGCTCCCAGCAACGCATGAGCTCGCGCAGACAGCGGATTCAAGAGAAGCGCCCGCGCTGCGTGGTCGTACGCCGGCTGCAGATTTCGTTGCTTGAGCAGTGCAAAGCTGAGGCCAAGACGCGCCTCGTTATCATGCGCGTCCTTGTTTAGCAGTTCACGGTAGATCTGTTCGGCGCGTTCGTATTCACCCTGACGCAGTGCGCGCTCAGCCTGCGTAAGTGCTTTATTGTCGGAGCCAGGAAAGGCCGGAGCCGCCGTGGTTGTTAAGAGACAAAGGGCGATGACTGTCAAACTCATGATCGCCAATCTCCCCATCAAGGCTATTGCATTACGGTACTTCATTATTGCTCCTCGCGTTCTGAGCGTCGATCTTCTTTTCACTCTACATTCGCGACTTGCTACTTCAGAACTTCTCCCGTTTTCATTGACCAAAGGACGAGATCCAGTTCGTCAAAGTCAATGCGAATGTCGCGCGCGAATCGTCTCAATTTTTCTTCGAACTCCAAATAGCGTGCCCGCGTTGTTGGTGGTTTCGAGGAGTCTGTGACACCAAGATCCGAAAGACAGCGAACGACGTGCTTATCAAGAATGCCGTAGCCCCTCAAACCCACATTGCGAAGGAAGTGGCTCGCCTCCTTGTAACCCAGTCCCTTGATTCGTCGCTCCCTTGCCAACCAATCGCGCCGCTCCATCGGATCGGCAAAACTGACCAGCAATTCGCGGAGTCGCATCCCGCAGTGTTCGCGCAAATAATCTCGCGTCACCACAACGTAACCAGGACGAGCCACCGGAAAACGATGCGCACCCGCTTCTTTGAGTGCGCGCGTCATCTCTTCCCTGTCACCATCGATTAGTAGCGATCTAACAGTTTCGATCGCTCGAAAGCCCATCCGTGCCGACGCCCCAGCGGTAAAGATGCAGAAGGCCAGTTCTTCCCAGAACCGCGCGTCCGATCCCGTGCGCCACACTTCTTCGAACTCGGCGAGCCGGATCCGAACTTCTTTGCGCCGCGCATTGTGGACGGCGCGAACTCTCTTAATCGTGACGGGCTCTTGATCGAGTTGCACTCTAGTTTGTCAATAACGAGATTCTATGAGTCGGGTTGGAACATGTCAACGCAATCATATCAAGCGACGCGAAAGAAATATTAGTCACAATCGCCCGCGCGGATCCAATCATAGATGATTGCGCTGCAAAAACAGAGTGAACACGAGGGGAAATGAACGAACAGTATTGCGCCCCGACGACCTTAGATCGCCGGGGCGCCTTACGTCCGGCCCATGCGTAGCGTGCGGCACTACGCACGGGCGGACGAGCTCTTAGAAAACGGACTTTTGAAATGAAGGCGCTGGGCACCGGACTCGGTCTAAGGCAGCCCCTCCAAAAAGCGCAACTCTCAACGGTGCCATCCAAGATCTCCGACTGTCGGTGGCGGCCAAAACCTCCTGTCTCGTTGCACGGGGGGACCTTCGGTCTATCTAAACGCCCAAGGCCGTCGGAATTCCGCTGTTTGTGGCTTAGCTTCTCGACGCCGTGGCAGTTAACTTGATCCGCCCTGGCTCGCGGACTGTGAAGTGGCTTTCCTTTGGTCGTTACTTTCAGTGACAAGTCCAAAAGGAGCAATGCGGAGTCACGATGAAAACTCTTCGTTTTTCTCCGAAACTGCGGCTGGCATGTCTGTTGCTCAACATCACGGCGCACAGGCTTCAAAAGCCATGCTGTTTTGTAGAAAGAGATGCGATTCGGAGGCGAGGATGGACGCGAAAAAAAGATGCCGGACGAACCAAAGGTTCCACAGCACACGAGCAGAAGACGGCTTTACCCTGATGCAAGTGATCGTGGTCCTGGCGGTGGCTACAGTTCTCAGTGCGATGGCGGTCCTCGCGATCGGATCGGCACGCGCGTCCATACGACGCACCAATTCGGCTAGAGAGTTTGCGGGTTACTTGGAGAAGGCCCGAGCCGACTCTGTCAGACGTCGCGCTCAACCGGGTTCCGAATCGTCGGTGGCAATCGTTAGCCCTAACTCTTACAGCGTCACGATGGGTTTCGGCGGCAGCGCGACCCTTTCAACCCAAATACATAGCCTGGAGGCAGGAGTGGAATTCACCACGGACCCGGTTACCATAAGCTTCGACTGGCGTGGCAGACCGACGAGCGGGAGAGTAACCTATGCGATCAATAACATTGACAGTACGAACGAGGCGATTAACGTCGACGTTTCCGGTTCGGGTGACGTAACGATCGGAAGCGAGGTTTACCTGGACGACGTGATCCCGGAGGTGAATCTCAATTCCAATGTATCCGGCGATACTTTGCCCAATCCCATTCCATCGCCATCAACGTCCCCCACTCAGACGCCGACGCCTACTCCTACGCCTACGCCGACGCCTACTCCTACGCCGACGCCTTATCCCACGCCTACACCTTCACCGACGCCTTGTGGAAACAATGGCGCAAACTGCAGGCCGACGCCGACACCTACACCAAGCCCGTTACCGACGCCGACACCTACACCAAGCCCCTTACCGACACCGACGCCAACGCCGACGCCGGTGCCTTGTGTGCCGACTATCAGTCCTTCCTCGCTCTCAATCTCGAAGCACGGAGGAAAGGGAACTGTCAAGATCACATTGAGTGCCGGAGCGAGTGGAACCGTCTCCCCATCGTCTGTTCCGGGCAATCTGAGTGTGACTCCGTCGTCAAGCACTATCAGCGCAAATGGCTCGGCGACGTTCACAATCACTTCGCTGGACAACACCCGCGGCAACTTTACGGTTAAGTTCTCGACGCCGTGTGGCTCCGCGAGCATAGTTGTTTCGGTAACAAACTGAGGGCAGGAGGTCGTATGAATAATTCACTAGCGCAAAACCGTCACACATCGATTGGCGAAAAGAGCGATCACCTGAAGCGGCAGCGAGGCTTCACGATAATGGAGACCTCGATCGCGCTCGTTATCATGATGATCGCGGTACTGGGAGCGATTTCGGTCTTCGCGTACGCAATCAACAATAATCAGGGAGCCAATGACCGCGAGCTGGCAATGGCGGTTGCGCAGCAGCAAATGGAGCAACTCCGCAATGTGGTCTTTACAGATTCAAGCCTGACCGCGACGGCAACGTCCGGAGTGACCACGACGGTAACCAACGCTGGTCGGCAGTACACAGTGGTTAAGACGATTACTGACTTGAATAGCGTTAGTGGCCAGCCAACGCTGAAAACGATCACAATTCAGGTGACGCCCTTAGGCGGAAGCGTGCTGGGTTCAGTCTCGCTCCGGACTCAGCGCGCAACCATCAAGTTGGGGCCCAACCGTTAAGAGGGGCTCGCTCAGACCATTGGAAAGGAAAGAGGTATGGATCAACTGCCAGAAATGAAATCCAACGCGGCCGGGTTTTCGTTGATAGAGCTTCTTATAGCGATGACCACGACCATTGTGATGCTAGCCATAGCCAGCACGGTCTTATCGAGCGCGTTCAAGATTCGCGGCAAGCAGGACGCCGTGACTGACTCCCTGGCTGATGCGCAACGTGCCCTCAATATCATGTCGCGCGAGATCGCGAACGCCGGTTTCGACCTGCAGGGAAACGGAGTGGTTGCCGGTGATTCAGACTCCAACTCCATTCGCATTCGCTCTAACCTAAATCATTACGACACTTCCCCCGGTGTTAGCGACGCCTCGAGGGCCAACGTGCAGGATCCGGGTGAGGACGTGAAGTATTTCATCAATGCCGCCCCTAATACGAATTACCTAGTTCGTTACGACGCTTATGCAGTCGTGGGGTCCGGCCAATTCAAATCAACGGTGCTGGCAAACCGGATGGACTCGCTGTGGATACATTACTTCGCGCAAAAAGTCAGCTACCAAACTGCGGACTGCGACATAACCAATCCGTCGAGCGTCGAAGTGACGCCGGATGCCGCCGCCTACATCGTGATCGCGGCCTGTGTTCGCTTGCCAGCCTTTGGCGCACCAAACACAGCCGGCTACCAGCCCGCCACCAATGTGCTCCTGGTTTCCGACGTTACGTTAAGGAACGCAGGTTCGGTGGGCTACTAAGATGAACTCTTTCATTACAGATTCGTGGAGGCTAGTTGCTATGAAATTAACTTCAAAAAAACGAAACAACGATAACCGGCCGACGGAGCGTGGAGCGGCGCTCGTTACTGTGTTGCTGGTTGCCACGCTCCTGCTCGCCGCGGGTGGCGCGCTTCTTCTGACTACAAGCATGGCCGGCACGTTGGCGGTTGACTCAACGGCTGAAGGTCAGGCGTACTATTCCGCGGAAGCCGGAGTCAATTCCACGTTAAACGTGCTGCGGGGCGCCGTGCCATCGAATCCCGCAGGAACGCCGACAACGTTCAGAAACGCCGCGGACAATCCGACTCTCACTAACTGGTTAAACTACGACGGCAATATGGACGGAACCTCGGTAGTGACGCTTGGTACTAGTCCAAACCTCGGTTATACGGTCACGCTATCCGATCCCGACTCAACGCCTCCGGCAAATCAGCCAACCAGACTGCTCGTGCATGTTACCGGCTATGGGCCAAAAGGGGCGAAGAAACAGATGGAGGTAATGGTCAAGCGTTATATCTTCGACTTTTCTACGATCGCTGCGGTGCTGACTCGCGGCGACGATGATAACACCACACCGATGCCAACATTTGACATCGGCAATAGCAATGCAAAGGCTTACTCAGGCTTTGACCATGCAAATCCAGCTGTATCGCTCCCGGTGTTTGGAAGCACCAACGCAACCGACTACAACCTTACTGCGAGTCAGGTCGACAGCAGTAAGGACCAAACGATCAGTGGAGTCCAAAAGGAAGCACAATTTACTAACAGTCAGCTCCCGAATTTCCTTCAGACCGCGAACAATGCACGTAGCTTTCTGGCAAGTGTCCAAAGCTCGGCTGTGGGCATGGGTCGATCCTTCAGCTCCGCGCCTGCCAACGATATTGGCACTTCATCAAACCCGCAGTTAACGTTTGTTGATGGCAACGCCGTTCTCGATAGCGGTGCTGGTACTGGGACCGGCGCGGGCATACTAGTAGTTACAGGCACGCTAACGCTGAATGGCAACATAGACTTTGACGGATTAATCCTCGTGCTCGGCGAAGGCACCGTGGTTCGTAACGGAGGCGGTGGCGGAAGTATTTACGGCGGGATCGTTGTTGCGAAGTTCGACCGGTCATCAGGGGGGTTTTTGGCGCCAACCTACAACGACAACGGCTCTGGTAATTCGACGGTCCAGTATGACTCAGCCGCGATCGACCGCGCACTGAGCGCGGCCGGCTGTCGGGTCCTCGCACTACGCGAATACTGAGAAGGGATTGGGCAACCGGATCCATGGCATTCTCAAGCTGGGTATCCGCCAGGCTTCGTCACCTCGCGCAGACTTCATTTTTCTTCGTTCTCAGGATAATTTTGCACCAGTAGCCGCTCTTCGACCAGGCATCTTGAGCACAGAAGCACATTGGCAAAAATTGACGAACTGCTAGCACTCATGACTGAGCGAGATGCTTCCGATCTCCACCTCGCCAGCGGCTCCGCCCCTTATCTGCGAATCCATGGCGACATGGTGAAGCTTAATTACAAAGAGGTGTCTCCCGAGGTCTGTCAGGCCCTCGTCTTTGAGATTCTCTCAGAAAGACAACGACAGATTTTTCTTGAGAGTTGGGACCTGGATTGTCGACGCGGCGTGGGGACCCCGAGAGCCTCTCAGCAAGCCTAATCGCCGTCTCGGCGCCGCGTGTCGAAGACTTGCGGTGTGCCTTAGTGCCGCGACGCGAGCAGCATCAGAATTCTTCATTGAGGAAGTCGAGTTTAGACTCTCAGTATTTGGCTTGACTTCCCATCTCTCCTTCCAACCTTCAAAGAAAAGACTTCTGCTCTAAACTCTGCTCTTATGCAGCGTCTGCACTAAGGGATCGTCCGCTCGGCAAGTTACTTCAATCCGGTGGCGTGATGGTAAGTGCGCTTGACACACGAGCGACTAACGATGAATCATGACGACTGGTTTCAGGACGCAGAATTTCAGCAGCCAGAATGAAATGATCCCAACGGTCCTTATCTGGATTCTGACTCCTGAATTCTGACTTCTGCTTATCATGCCTGACATCCTTCTGGTTGAAGACAAAGACAGCTTGCGGCGCGTCTTGCGCCTCACTCTTGAGAATGCCGGCTATACTGTAACCGAAGCTCCCGACGCGCGCGCAGCCGTCGCGGAGATCGCTCGCACTCCACATCGGCTGGTCCTAACCGATCTGCGAATGCCCCACGGCTCCGGCCTGGACGTCTTGCGCGCAGCACGCGCGGCCGATAGTGGTGTGCCCGTAATTGTGATGACCGCATTTGGTTCGATCGACGAGGCAGTCCAGGCGATGAAGGATGGCGCGCACGACTTCCTGCAAAAGCCGGTCGACTCAAATCACCTCTTGCTGCTCGTCGAACGCGCGCTCGAACAAGCGCGGCTCCGCACGGAAAATATTCTTCTGCGCGAAGAATGGTCTCGGCGCTATGGCTTTCCGCGCATCATTGGCGAGTCTGAAGCCATCAAGCGCGCCGTTGGCGAAACGCAGCGCGTGGCGCAGACCGAGGCCACGGTCTTGTTGCTGGGCGAATCGGGTGTGGGCAAAGAACTCTTCGCGCGCGCCGTTCACCACCTTTCAAATCGGCGCGACCAGCCTTTCGTCGCGATCAACTGCGCCGCCATTCCGGAAACACTGATCGAAAACGAACTGTTTGGACATGAACGGGGCGCTTTTACCGGTGCAAGCGATCGACGGCTGGGAAAGTTCGAGCTGGCCTCAGGCGGCACAGTCTTTCTCGATGAGATTGGGGAGCTGCCGCTCGCCGTACAAGGGAAACTGCTGCGCGCGATTGAAGAAAAAGTAGTTGACCGCATCGGCGGACGCGCGCAGATTGCCGTCGACGTACGTGTGGTCGCAGCTACCAACCGGGATCTAAGAGCAGCCGTCGAAAGTGGAGAGTTTCGCCGCGACTTGTTCTTCCGTCTCGCCGTCTTTCCAGTTGAAATCCCTCCCTTGCGAGAGCGCGACGAGGACATCATTCTGCTGGCAAAGCATTTCACTGCTCAGCTCGGCAAGGAATTGCGTGGCCGCGAAGCAGCTTTAAGCGAAGCAGCCGGCGCGGCATTGCGCGCACATACGTGGCCCGGCAACGTCCGGGAGCTCGAAAACGCAATCGAGCGCGCGTGCATCCTTTCGGACACAATGACGTTGGAACCGAAGGATCTCGGACTAGCGGCAGGTACAAGAGAAGAAGGACTTGACGGGCTCGATCTTTCAGGAACACTCTCAGACGTTGCAAACCGCGCAATCCGATTTGCGGAGCGGCGCAAGATCTCCTCAGCCCTCAAAGAAAATGAAGGAAACAAGGCTCGCACGGCGGAAGCCTTGGGAGTTAGCTATAAGACACTCCTAACGAAGCTGAAGGACTACGATCTGTAACTATTCGATGAGCGATCCTTCTAACTCCGATTCGGGTGCCGCCATCACTGGGAAAGAAGCCGGTGGTCAAAGCCAAAGAGACAAGACTATTCGACCCGGCGACCATGTCGAGCACGATGGTGACCCGGAGAACCCTAAATTCCAACGCAACGCCAGCTTGATTGCCGGCGAATCGTTCCAGCAGATCGGCGAGGCCACTGGCGAATTCACTACTGAAGAGTTACCTGCACGCAAGGAGATCAGTACCGGACGATCGGCCTTCTTCGTCGGCGCGGGAATTCTTATCAGCCGCATCGTCGGCCTCGTGCGTCAACGCGTTTTTGCCCACTACTTTGGCACCTCCGCCGCCGGCGACGCTTTTACAGCAGCATTTAGAATCCCCAATTTTCTCCAGAACGTATTTGGCGAAGGCGCCCTTTCTGCCTCATTCATTCCCGTTTATTCCAAACTGCTAGCGCAGGACAACGAAGAAGAAGCGTCACGCGTGGCTAGCGCCATCCTGGCCCTGCTTGCGCTCGTCACTGCGTCAATCGTATTGGTGGGAGTGTTGTTCACTCCATATTTCATCGACGTCATTGCGTGGGGTTTCAAGGGTGAGACTCGTGAGCTGACGATTCGCCTGGCCAGAATCTTGTTTCCAGGAGCCGGCCTTCTGGTGATGTCGGCCTGGTGTCTGGGCGTGCTGAACAGCCACCACCGGTTTTTCCTCTCTTACACGGCGCCCGTTGTTTGGAACGTCGCAATAATCACCTCGCTCCTGATGTTTGGCGGACGAGTAGGACAGTTTCCGCTGGCTGAGGTTGCCGCCTCGGGATCCGTTATCGGCAGCGCCTTGCAATTCGGAGTGCAACTGCCAACTGTCCTGTCTCTACACGCTCCCAGTCAGCCTTTTCGGCATGTCGGTCTCCGCAGCTGAATTGCCCGCGATGTCCAGGGCACTTGGCAACGCTGGACAGGTTGCAGAGATTCTGCGCCACCGGCTCGACGAGGGTTTGCGTCGGATTGCCTTCTTCATCGTTCCCTCGTCAATGGCTTTCCTGGCACTTGGCGATGTCATCGCCTCGGTGCTTTACCAAACCGGCAAATTCAAACATGAGGATGCGAATTACGTCTGGGCCATTTTGGCGGGCTCGACTGTCGGCTTGCTCGCATCGACGCTGGGCCGTCTTTATTCATCGACTTACTATGCCCTCCACGACACGCGCACGCCACTGCGCTACGCGATCGTTCGTGTCACTCTCACGACGGTTCTGGGGTATCTATGTGCCATTTCTCTGCCGCCGGCAATTGGTATCGATCCAAAGTGGGGCGTGGCCGGGCTGACCGCTTCGGCGGGCATTGCAGGATGGATCGAGTTCGCGCTCTTGAGAAGAACGCTGAATTACAAAATTGGCCGCACCGGCTTGCCTATCTCATTCGTCGTAAAGTTGTGGACCGGAGCTGGAGCTGCGGCCGCAGTCGCCTGGGCGTTCAAATTGCTGGTCTCCTCCCTTCATCCAATTCCCCTCGCAATAATTGTCTTGGGCGGCTACGGAGTTACTTATTTTGCAGTGACCTTCACCTTTGGGCTGCCTGAGGCCCGAACTGCAGTCTTTCGCGGATTTCGAGCTCTAAAGCTTTTCAAACGCTAAATCTTTTCCAATCCCGCACCGCTAGTCTCCGAATCAACTGGAAGGTAAAGGTTATTGTCTGTTTTCTTGAGACGAAGGAGTTCAATCAACGACTCATCGCCAGCGCAACACTGCTTGGCATTGTCTCTTTTGTCCCAGTGATTGAATCATCTTTTGAAAAGTCAACGCACATAACCGTCAACAATGTACGAGTTGCAGCAAACGCTTAATTACAGGAAAAGGAGCTTGGAAATTTGAAATGACTCAGATCTTTAATCTACGCAAAATCGGCATATCCCTCGCGATGCTTGCGGTTGTCGCTCTCGGGTCGACCGCAGTTGCTCGGGCGGATAGCTTTACGTACAACATCAGCATTCCAATGCAGGGTTGGCTGGAAGTCCGGCTCCGTACGCTACGGTTTCGTTGACTCTCGTAACCGTCAACCAGGGTTCGACGCCCTGTAGTCCAGCCGCGCCGTGTATCAACGTCAACGTGCAAATGCTCACCAACGCCAGCGGCGGTACCTATCAGTTGTTTGGTAACGGCGCCGGCAATGGAGCATTTGGTTTCAACATCGTTGGCAGCACAGCCGGCCTGACCGTTACGAATCTTGCATCCGAAGACGGGACTGGAGTTGCCAGCGGTTTCACATTCGATAGCACCGGCGGTAACTTCGACGGTTGGGGTGATTTTGAATTAGCGCTGCAAGCTGGGCCGGCGAGCGATGCTCATGACTTCGTCACCTTTACGGTTAGCCGGACTGCTGGATTCACAAGCGCCAATGACCTATTCGAGGCAAATGCGAATGGCCATTACTTTGCGGTTCACGTCGCACCCACAAACGGGAACCCGACCGGCTTTGCCACTGATGGGCCTGCTCCGCCGCAGGTGCCTGAACCTGCTAGCATGATTTTGCTCGGCACGGGTCTAGCAGGCCTGGCTGGAGCGGTCAGAAAGAGGCGGAATTCTAAGAAGAAGCAAGGTGAATAAGCTGCTGTTTGTCCCAACCAGCGGTCCCCGGCTCTGCCTCAGATCCAGTCTCCTTTAGCCAATGAAGAGTCCGGAGCGAGATCCAAACCCTCGCTCCGGCCTTTTCTTTTCATTTTTCTGGAACCCCGGGGTTATTATCCGTTTAGCTTCAATATCCTGGAAAATACGGAAGTTGACGCAGCGGCAAGGCAGGCGGGGACCCAAGCAAAAAGGCTAAAGAAAAAGGGCAAAAACAAGAATAAGCAGCAAAGTGGCTGCTTTCTTTTTTTGCCTTTTTCCTTTTGCCTTATCATGCCCTTCTCCTTATCATCCAAGTTGTGCAGCCAGTTATCTCATCAGCCCAGATGCGGGAAATCGACCGTCTGACCGTCGAGCAGTTTGAAACGCCGTCGCTGCTATTGATGGAAGCGGCGTCGAACGCTGCCCTGAGTTCTATCGCCCGCCATTTCTCACACGATCTTTCAGATAAAAAAGCGCTCCTACTGTGCGGGCCGGGTAACAACGGAGGGGACGGCGCTGCACTCGCTCGGGCGCTGTGGCAGGCAGGCGCTAATACCAATGTAGTTTTGTTCGGAGAGATCGAACAAACAAGAGGCGATGCGAACACGAACTTTTCCGCGGTGCGTCGCCTTGCTAGTTTTGAAGCCGGATCAAGCACCGCTCCATCACCTCTGAGTTTTGTCGAATGCAATAGCGTGACGGCCTGGGAAGAGATTGCGTGCCCGAGACGCACTTACGACATTATCGTCGATGCATTATTTGGCACCGGCTTGACCCGTCCGCTCGAAGGCGTCTTTCGTCAGGTTGTCGAGCATCTCTTACTGATTAGAGACGCGCGCGACCGCGCTTCCGGCGCGCGACCTCTGATTGTTTCGCTCGACGTTCCTTCCGGGCTCAACGCAGATTCAGCGCAGCCAATCGGTGAGGCAGTGCGCGCGGATTTGACGATCAGCTTCACGGCGCCGAAGCCAGCGAACGTCCTACCGCCGGCATCACACTACGGCGGCGAACTCGTCGTCGCCAACATCGGATCGCCAGCGGCTCTGTTAGAAGCCGCGAACTCAAAGCTTTTTGTTGCCGAACCGAACGATGCGCGCGACTGGCTCGCGCGCACTCGCTACACACCTGACTCCCACAAAAACACGCACGGACACGCGCTGGTTATCGCCGGCTCGCGCGACTACAGCGGTGCGGCGGCGCTCTGCGGCAACGCCGTGATCAGATCAGGCGCAGGCCTCGTCACTGTCGCGACACCTGCGTCCGCACAAGCTTCGGTGGCTGCGCGGGCGATGCCCGAGGTGATGACCACCTCACTTGCGGAAACAGATCGCGGCGCAGTTAGTGATGAAGCAGTTAATCATGTGCTGCAACTTGCTTCCCGGGCGAGCGTGATCGCGATTGGTCCTGGCCTTACGGCCGAAGATGAACGAACGCGTCGGTTTGTCCGCTCGGTTGTCGAGCGACGCACAACGCCGATTGTGATCGATGCTGATGGTTTGAACTGCCTGGCCCCCTGGCCTGAAGCTTTGCGCGGATCGCAAGCCGCACCTTTGATCCTGACGCCCCACCCGGGCGAGATGATGCGTCTGATGGGCGCAACTGACAAGACTGTGCTAGCGGATCGCGTGTCGGCCGCGCGTGACTTTGCGACGAAGCATCAGGTGATTCTGTTATTGAAAGGCTCGCGCAGTTTGATCGCCGCGCCCGATGGACGCGTCTTTGTGAATCCAACCGGCAATGCTGGATTAGGTACTGCCGGCTCAGGCGATACCTTGACCGGCATCATCACCGGCTTCATGGCACAAGCATTTGCAAACAGAACCGCGAGCGATAGCGAGC
>WNGK01002177.1_pt1 | contig 21259 bp, 14 predicted proteins | sample 5400601 | NCBI WGS metagenome assembly WNGK01 (sample SAMN13153376, study PRJNA577476) | soil metagenome | isolation source: 60 cm soil or saprolite under Garry oak tree replicate 1 | place: USA:California | collected 2016-06-15
TCCCGAGTACGTCAGGAAGTTGCCAATTCCAATTCCCAGAAACGGGTACCGAGCGATCCCTACCAGACTCTTGTCGATCAGAATCCGCCGGTCCTCAAAAGAGCCATGAGCGCTTCGCTCCAAGCCTGTATCCAAATCTTCCCCTGATATCGCAAAAAAACGATCCTTTAACTTCTCACCGCCTGCGATTCCTACAACGGTCAAAATCAGGACCGCGGCGATAATCAAATGCGGACGCGGTTTCTTGATAGCGAAATGCCACAGGCAGACTGGCGCCACGACCATGAGAGTAACGAAGCCCCCGCGCGATGCAGTCGCAAACAACGCGGCAGCCATGACCAACATTGCGACTGCCCAGGCTGCCTTCCGCGGCATACTTTTTGCCCTAAGCATAAAGGCGATGCAGAAAGGCATTGACAGAACAATGGCAAATGCCAAGTCGTTAGGATTTGAATAGATACCGCCTAAAGCGCCGCGCAGGCGGGGATGAGAATGGCTCTTCAGAATAGAGACAATCGAAATTACCGCCACCGAAGCGGTTTGAATTAAGATAATACGACGCAGTCGGTCGAAGTTGGTGACCACTATATAGGTCATCATCCATGCCACAAAAACTTTAGAGAAATCTAGAGTTCGGGAGAAAGCGCCCCCCTTCCACACTGGTGAAAGTACCGCCGAGAGGAAGAGCAACCCAATCATCACAAGCAGGTAAAAAGCTTCTTTTGGGAGTTTCTGCAGGCCTCGGCGGGAACGCCCCATGCTGACCACAAATCCGATCACTGCACACACGCCAGTGATCTTAGCCAGTGGGATCAGGTGCAAACCGGGGATCCAATCGTCAGGACGCGCGCAATAGACTACAAAGAAAAGTGTCAGCCAAAAATAGGCGCCACTGAGAGGTTCACGAACGGGCTTCTCCTTGTGGACGATAATATCGCCCGCGGACAGAGATGCCTTTTTTACCGAGCTTGGCGGCAACAGCTGTGATACTGGCCCCTGGCTGCGTGTCTCCATTAGACCTCAGTGGCAGAAGCATACTGCCGATGCATTATCGGAACGTCGCCAGCGAGCGATCGAAGAACAGAGAAGAACTTTTCGCTGATTGTCGCCCAATCATATTGAACAGCCAGTGCCGCCGCTGATTGCTCGTAACCCCGGCGCAACGGTTCATCGCGGAGTAGTGTGACCATACTTTCAGAAAACGACGTGGCGTCGTCGGCAAGCACAATATCTTTGCCATGATGCACATTGAGTCCTTCAGCCCCCACCGACGTTGAAACTACGGCCTTGCCCGTGGCCATGGCTTCATAGATTTTCAGGCGGGTGCCGCCTCCAATGCGTAGCGGCACTACCACCAGCGCAGCGGCATGCAGATGATCGACTATCGAAGGAACTGAACCGGTCACTTCGACTGATTCTCCTGCCAGTTTCTGAACTCTACGGTCGGGGTTGCGCCCAACAATGCGGAAACGCGCGCCTGGAATTCTCGCTCGTACGGATGGCCATATCTCCTGGCAGAAATACTGCACTGCGTCAATGTTCGGCTCCCAGTCCATCGCCCCCACAAAAATCACCAGATTTTCCGTCTCTGTCCCCGGAAACTTGGCCTCGAATTGCCTCAGGTCCACTCCCGTGGGCACAATCGTGATGCGCGAAGGTTCAACCCATCGGCTCATCAACTCCCGATCGTGTTCTGATACCGCAATCACGTGCTGAAACTGCTTCACAATCTTTCGCTCGTAACGAAGCATTTTCGCGAACTCTACCTGGTATAGAAGTTTTTTTGCGGGATTGGACTGCACCAGAGCGTGTCGTCGCCAGATTTCACTTTCTACATTATGCTGAAACAACACGGTGGGAATCGTGATCTTCTTTGGGAAATTCACCGCGGCATCGAGAAAATCGCAAACTACCACATCAAAGCATCGCTCCTGAAACCATTCTTTCAGCCGCTCCCGCACTTGAGAGGAAGCAAAACGGCTTACCGCGTACGGACCTTCCGAGGAAAAACGAACCAGATAGTCCAAGGCTCGAGCAGGCAGGCTCTTGCTGCGCGTTTCTCTACACAGGCAAACCGAATCAGGAAAATGACGTTTTAGCTCTGCCTCGTACCCTTCATCCCGTGGTCCATCGTAATACGATAAAAACGTAAGCGCATGCTGCGAATTTAATCCACGCGCAATGTTGTAGGAGCGGATGTTGCCACCACTGTGGACCGGTAGAAGTTTGTCTGCCTTGACCCAGAGGATTCTCACTTTACCCCACGCCGGCCAAAATTGATTCGCAGCGAAGAAGACAATATTTCGTCGATTGCTCCGATTGTCTTTTTCACCCAACTACCCGGCCTCAACGAATCCATACTGCCTTTCTTCCTGTTACGAAGTTGGCAAACGCCACAAGCGCCGCTGTATTCAGTATCACGAAGGTAAATGCAGCGTCGGCCATGCGGGCCAGTACACCCTTTCTTAGTTGAACCATCGCCAGCATGCTTAATCCATAGAACGCCAACTGGATGACGAACGCGGCTCGGTAAATTGGTTCTCCGGCCAGGAACGAACTGGCCAGGGCGGCCGCCAGCGCGAATGGCACAGCCAGCCTTAGCAGCTTGTGACTGACAAATTCAAACCTGAGAGGATTGCCACTACTCAGCAGCCACGGCGCCAATTGCAGCAACTGGTAATTTCCGGTGAGGGTTCTCACTTTGCGGGCAAATTCACGTCCCGACCCCAGATCGGGCAAGTCCCACGCTCGCGCACGATCGTCGAATACCACTCGCGAACCCTGTCGGGCGACGTGCATTGGAATGTATACGTCGTCCAAAATGGTCTCCGGGGGCACCTCGACCAGCAAGTCGCGGCGTACGGCATAGAGCGCGCCCGTGGCTCCAACTACAGAAGCCGAAGCCGATTCCAGCTCTCGGATTTTTTTCTCGATTCTCCAATACAATCCGATTCCCTTGGCTGCCTCCCCGGCGTCGGGATCGCCCAGCATTAATTCGCCGCTGGCACAACCCACGACAGGATCCGAAAAATTCTGCAAGAGCAGACCCAATGCATCAGGCTCGATTCTCTGGCGGGCATCGGTGAAAACGACAATTTCTCCGCGCGCCACTTGAATGGCATCGTTTAAACCGGCTGCCTTGCCTGCGGAATGTGATTGGATCACCACGCGCACCTGCGGATTTTGTCCGTACTCCGAAAGAATCTGATTCGTGCCATCGGTTGATCCGTCGGAAACTAGTACGATCTCAGCCAGATTTTGGGGGTAGTTCAGCTGCATTAAATTCCGCAGCTTGCTTGGCAGTGCCACAGCTTCATTACGGACAATCATCACAATCGAAATAAAGGGAGTGAATGTTGCCAATCGCACCGGCTGGGGACGCCATCGGCTACGCAGCCACAACCATCCCGCGTAGCCGAGGTACGTATATGCAATCAGTCCGGCAGCTCCCCAGAAAACTAATTTCATTGCGCGCCTCGGCCTAGCAATACGATCTTGATGGTCTGGAACATGATCAACAGGTCCAGCCCGAGTGACATGTTCTTGATGTAGTAAAGATCGTATTGCAACTTTTCCTTGGCATCTTCCCGGGTGTTGCCGTATTTGTATCGAACCTGCGCCCAGCCTGTAATGCCAGGGCTTACGGTGTGTCGCAAGGGATAGAAGGGAATGTCCCGGCTTAGCCACTCGACAAATTCCGGACGCTCCGGTCGTGGCCCCACGAATCCCATGTCTCCCCGGAGCACGTTCCACAATTGCGGGATTTCGTCCAAACGCGAAGTGCGTAAGAACCTTCCCACGCGCGTGATGCGCGGATCGTCATCATCCGCCCACGTCGCTCCCGTATCCGCCTCAGCATCTTTGCGCATGGTGCGAAATTTGTGGCAATGGAATATGACCCCGCCCCTTCCCACGCGTTTTTGTCGGTACAACACATCACCGTCGGAATCGAGTTTTATGGCAAGAATTACAAACGGAATGACGGGCAAAACTATGATCAGAAGCACGGCTGAAGCGACGAAAGAAGCAATCCGCCGCAACAATGAGAAGCCCGCACTGCAGCGAAATCCGTCCGCAAAAAGCAGCCAACTGGGATTGAGCTGCTCCACTTCAATTCTTCCTGATATTTTCTCCAGCCACGAAGTCGCTTCTTCGATCTTTACCCCTTGGAGCCGTAGCTTTAGCAACTCGTTAACCGGAAAAGTTCCTCGCCGATCCGGCATGGCGACAATTACCCTATGGATTTCCTCGGGACCAGCCAGTAGCATCAGATGAGACGCAATAGATTCGCGTGTCACCGCGCCTTCCAAATTTCCGGTCCAGCCGGCAACTTCAACCCCCAACTCTGAGCGCGTCCGCAAGCCATTCACCAGCCGCTGCGCCTTTTCCCCCGTCCCCAGCACATACACCCGTTCCCTCAAGTATGGCCGCTGCGCCAGCCAGGCATAGGTGCCCCGCCATATAAACAGGGTAAAGGTCAGAATGATCAATCCAATCAGCGAAGACCCGCGGCCCGGCAGCGAGCGAGGAAATACGAATCCCACGGCTGCCAGCGCAAATGCCACCAGTCCGAGAACTAGCAGCAAGCGAAAAACTTGTTCCCATTTTGCGTTAAAGCTGGAAGGGTCGTACAAATCTAACCAATGGGAAAGTAGCAACACCACGACAGTTACCATGAGGATCTTGTAATACCCGTACTCGAAGTTGAGTACCAGGTAACTGTCCTCACGGAATTGCAGCATGGTTCCCAGCAGAAACGAAGTCCATACAATCAGGGCCTCGCCTGCCAGCAGGATCAGCGTACGGACCGGATAGTAAACATTGAAGAGGCGGATCACGCTCTACCTCTGATTCGCGGCCTTCGTGCTGGGACGCCCATAAGCTCCGTAGTAGTACTGGTTGTAAGGCGACGATCCCGCTTCGATACCGTTCAGCACCACCCCTATGAGGTGTTTGTCACGAAACTCCTGACGCGCTTTGCGTGCCATATCCACCGGCGTAGCATTCGACCGCAGCACCATTAACACTCCGTCGCAGTAATTCGCCAATAGACTGGCGTCAGATACAGGAACTGCGGGCGGCGAATCAATAATGATCCAGTCAAACAGCGCTTCCACCCGATTCAGCAGAATTTTCAACCTTCCATTCGCCACCAGTTCGGCCGGGTTCGACACCGAACGCCCTGACGGAATGAAAAACAGGTTTTCCATTGCCCCCCGCTGCATGATTCCAAACTCGTCGTTTTCAGCCAGCAGATACTCCGCCAGTCCTGGCCTCGCCGAGGTTCCCAGTGCCTGGTGCAGGCGTGCACCGCGCAAGTCGGCATCAATCAGGAGCGCCCGGCGTCCATGCTGGCGCACCATCACTTGGGCCAGATTCGCGGCCACGAATGATTTACCCTCTTTCGGCAAAGGACTTGTGACCAACACCTTTTTCAGCGACTGTTTTTCGCGCATCTGATATAGGCGGGAACGCAATGTCCGGAACTCCTCCGTGCCATATGCCTGTTCTTCAGTGTTGAAGAACAGCATGGTCTTCGTATCCGGCGCCCAATCATGCTGCGAGGCTCGTGCCAGCAACGTGTCGAACGTGAATGGCGCGGCAAACGTCGGCGACGCTACTCCGCTTGACGGGTTTGCCACCACTTGCGCCTCTGTCGGCATATCGGAAAGCGTAGCCTCCGGCGTTTGCGATGACGGGACTTGACCTCCCTGGGACGCCGCCCGTTGTTCTTCCGCTCTCTTCAGTGCTTCGTGAATTCGGCTCATAGTTTTCTTTCCTTGGGAAAGTCTTGGGGTGAATCGCGCAGGCGGTCAGCCAGAGTGGCTAATGTCCTTAGCACTTCCACCACATCAAATTTTTCTACCGGACTGGTTTGTGCCGGCGCTGTCATGGCCGCCGAGGCATTGTTGTCACCCAGATCAAAATCCCGCGCAACTGCGTTCACCACAGTCGGGGAAACTTGTCTTTGCTGGTCGACAAACGCGCTTACCAGGCAGTGTTCGCAGATCAGATTCACAACTCGCGGGATTCCGTTCGCGTGGCGATGGATAGCTACCAGTGCCTCCGGATCAAACACCTGCTGCCCATTGGATCCGGCAATGCGCAACCGCTGCGCCACGTATGCCTTGGTCTCCTCGAGCGATAGCGGATGGGTCTTGGCCCGCAGTGTCAGCCGCTGCCGCAATTGCCTCAAATGCGGTTGCTTCAGCTTCTGTTCCAGTTCCGGTTGTCCGACCAAAACAATTTGCAGCAGCTTTTCCGTGAAAGTCTCGAGATTCGTCATCATGCGAATCTCTTCCAACACTTCATCGGAAAGGTTCTGCGCCTCGTCCACAATCAGCACCGCAGTTTCACCCGCCCGGTATCGGTCGAGCAGCCAGTTGTAGAGCCGCAGCAAAATTTGGCTTTTCGATCTGGAATCACACGGGATACCGAAATCCGCCATCATGTAATCCAGGAACTGAGGTACATTCATGCGCGAGTTGAAGATAAACGCGGTAGCTACCTGTTGTAGGCGCAACCATTCCAGCAACTTGTTAATGAGTGTGGTCTTGCCCGTGCCTACCTCGCCCGTCAGCAAGACAAAGCCCTTGCGGCTCTGAATGCCGTAAGTGAGGCAGGCCAGCGCCTCCTCGGTGTGCCGCGTTAGAAACAGATAACGCGGATCCGGGTTGACGTTGAACGGGTTGGCTCGTAATCCAAAAAATTCTTTGTACATTGGTCGCGCTAGACCTCTACCATTTCTTTCTTTTCTTCCGGCACGGACTTGCCATTAGTGCCCGCTCCCAGATCCTGTGGCGCCCCCGCCCCGATCCAGGGCACGGAAACGAGCATGGGCAGTTCCAGCACAGCGATAACGTCCTGCTCAGTACGAATGGACTTGTCTCGCAATTCCAACCACAATGCCAGGCCTAACCCCAACACCAGCCCTGCGCCCAAGCCGCCACCGGCAAACAATATGCGGTTAGGAAAACTGGGTACTTGCGGAAGATCGGCGGGATTTAACAAGCGCATCTGCTCGCCCTGCTGCCGGAGCTCCATATCCGTCTGCATTTCGGACTGACTCTTCTTAGCTAGCAAATCGGCATATATCTTCTGCGCCGTGTCGTAGTCCCGGTCCAATAATTTGTACTGTTCTTCCACGTTTGGGCTCAGGTTGACTCGACCCTGGAACAAGCCAATCTGATTTTGCAGGCGCTTCTGCTCTCGAGTCGCGTCGGCGATGGCAGCATCGTATTGGTGAATTTGTACTCGCAGCTGCCGGATTTCCGGCGGTTCGGCCACGCCTTCTTTGTCGGTGTTGGTATTCATGTTCTGTGCCGCCGCCGCATTCATCTCATTCAGCTTGCGCTTTAGTTCGGCAACATCCTTATTCGCTTTTACTACGTCAGGATGATCATCCGTATAGCGTGCCTGCAACGTCACCAACTGGCTCTGCAACGCCGCCAATTGCTGTTCGAGGGTTTGCGGATTGGTCGAATTCTGCGTGGATCGCCAGGCCGCCAATTGTTGCGCCAGCAGCGATTCCGTGTAAGACCGATCCTGCTGCGCCCGATTTACTGTCTGGGTATTCGCATCCAGTTGCGAATTCAGTCCCATGAGGATCTTCAAATTGTTATCCGCGTCGCCCGGCAATTGACCCATGTATTGCCGCTTGAAGGCGGCCATCTTGCTGTCTTGGTCATTCAGATTTTTCTTGGCTTCGTCCACCTGCCGCGAAAGAAACTCTGTCGTTCCCTGCGCCACCTGACTCCGTGCCTTGAGATTCTCTGCCAACAGCATGGAGGTCAGTTCAGAGCAAATCTGTTGCGCGTCGCGTGCATTATCCGCCGTCAAGTTCACATAAAATCCCGGCATATCGGTCTGTTGCCCAGGCCTTTTTCTTTGTGCGGCGGTGATGTCCGGCAGCACCGGCTGGATGAGCAGATTCTGCTGAATCTCATCTACTACCTGATCGACACTTTTCCCCTTCTTCGCCAATCCCAGGCGTTCGATCATGCCGCTCAAGCGGTTGCGGCTCAGTACTTGCTGCTCCATGGAGGCGATACGCTGGCTGATGTCTTCCGTGACCACTGGCTTTACATAGCCCTCCGGGACTTTCTGCTCCTCCACCAGTACCAGGGAACGCGAGGTATACTTTGGTGGAAAAGCAAATGAGATCAGGAATCCCGCCAGCGGCGCCAGCAAGGCCGGTATCAGGATCACCTTCAAGCGCCGGCGCAACATCGCCAGATAATCATCGATAGTCAATTCGCGATTTTCAATCATTGCCAGTTCCCGTTCCGCCATCCCTTGGGATGGCTTTCAATTAGTCGAGCCGAATGGGTCGAGGATGCCAATCCAACCCAATCGAGGCCACGTGCCGTTGCGAACTACTGCCGCACGACCCCGGGGTCGTACAAAACGATTGATCGAATGCAATATCGTTGAACTGATAACTGAAGTACATTCCGAAATATCTTCCCAACTGCCGGTGCGCCGCACCTCCCACATACAAATATTGGAAGGACTGTGCAGTGACACCAGTCACTGTTGGCAGAATGTGGCTATTGTGCGAGTAGCCAACGTCGCCATTTACGGTCCACAACCGGCTCAAGGGCCGCGAAACATCAAAGCGCGCTACGTCGCTGGTCGCTCCCAGGAAGAATCCTGATCCGTTGGTATTAAACCGGTCGTAAGAGAGCCCTACTGAAGCACGCGGGAACCGGTAGCGTAATGAGGCGCGACCACTTACTGAAAGTCTGCGTGCCGATCCTAACTGCGGATTGTCTATCATCGTAAGCTGCGGCCCCACACCGAGCAGTAAGTTCATACGGCCCGATATCTGATGCCCGTACAACACGTGCACTACGTGCGTGAAAAATGAACCCCCAGCCACTTGGGGATAATGGAAGTCTTGGAATCCGTACATCAACGCAACCTGGTCTTTCCGGTTCAATTGATAGTTGTATCCAGCCTGCGCCGACAATTGGCGGCTGTTGATAAACCCGGCGGGGTTGTTTCCCGTAAAATGCACCAACCCGTATCCCCCCGCCATAGTCACAGAAGAACGTGGCGTCAAAGCCTCTGTAATGTCAACGATCGTTGAGTTGGTGATTCGGGGCACCTGCCCAAGCGAGGCGAATTGTCCTGGCCCAAAGATTCCACCCACCGATCCACCCGAAATACCTCCACCCATTCCGCCTAGTCCGGACTGATACGCTCCAGCTCCGCCAAACGATCCGTATCCAAATGTTCCTTCGGGCAAATAACTGAAACTGTCTCGCAGCGCCAGTTGCCCGGTACGCCATAGGATCCGTTGCTCACCCATTAACGAATGAATCTGGTTAAACCTCTTGTTGAAACCGGAATAAACCGCTGTGCCACCGGAGTAATCCAGTGCGGTTTCGTAATGCCTCCACATTCGTTGCATCATGATGCTGCCCAGCGCGCGAGTGACTCCGTGAACGGCTGAGTTGCCGCTGGTCCCGCTCAGGTTCGAATCCACCGACTGGCTCACGTGGGCACTGGGTAACAGAAAACTGCGGGCCGCGGCGTGCGGCTCCAGCGACGGCGAATCGAGTGAAGATAGTGGCGGATTATCGTCCGCCTGTGGGGGCGGATTATCCTGGCCGAAGGCTGGGGCGGGAGCGTTATCTGCCGGCGGTGGGGCATTATTTGTGGGCGCCTGTCCGGTTCCCTCTTGCGCCCAACTGATGCCCAGCCCCAACACCAGGAAGATCGCCATCGCCATGAACTGCTTCATCGTCTGTTCCTTACGGGACAACAATAGTGTCTCCTGGTTTAAGGCTAATGTTCTGCGCCACCGTGTCACCTTTCATCGCTTGCTTGTAATTGAACGGCATTTTCTGCTGTTTCCCGTTCGTGATGCGTAGTACGTAAATGTTCTTGGTGTTGGCGAATTGCGTGAAGCCAGCCGTGGCCAACGCTTGCAGAACTGTCATATTCGGTAGTAAAGGAATTGCGCCTGAGTGAAGGACTTCGCCCAGGACATAAACCCGCTGGCTGTTCATCTGTGTGACCACCACGGTCACCCGCGGATCAGCCAGATACTTCTTCAATTTCTCAGTGAGCGAGTCGGCTAGTTGCATGGGCGTGAGCCCTGCTGCCTGCACATCGTTGAGCAATGGCATCGAGATCTTTCCGTCTGGACGTACCGGTAAGGTGTTGGTCAAATCAGGCTCTTTCCACACGGAAATGTGCAAGGCGTCGTCGGCCCCAATGACATAATCCGGGCCCGCGATTGACAATGGCTCTCTCGGCTGGGTTGTCGCTTTAGAGCTGCTGGCAGCGCTCGAAGCCGTTTTGCCATCTTGCTGGCCCTTGGCGGTGTCCAGTCCCCCGGCGATAACCGGCATTAGACTGAGCGACATCGCCATTACAAATATGAACCTTCGCTTCATACATTCTCCTGGGAGCTACGCTCCATTTCGGCGCCACCAATCTGTTTCAACTTGTACAGCAGCGCCTTGTAGCTGATCTGCAACAATTGCGCCGCCCGCCGCCGATTCCACCTGGTTCGAGTCAATACCTTCAAAATCAATTCCTTCTCTGCTTCACGTGAGGCTGCGCGCGCTGCTTGCTTGAGCGAAACGCGTTGCCCCCCGACAGTACGTTCCGACTTCAACAGCATGGCGCGCAAGCCGCCCATGGCTATTGCTTCATCTCCCAAGGCAACAATGGCTTTTGCCGCATCTTCTAGCTCACGTATATTTCCCGGCCAGGCATAATCATGAAACAGCTGCTGGGTATCTGTGCTTAACACTGGAATAGGACGATGGAAATCTTCCGCATATTTCGCGAGGAAATGGCTCATCAGGTCAGCAATGTCTTCCTTACGTTGACGCAAGGGAGGTAAACGCAAGCACACGCCACTAATCCGGTAATAGAGATCTTCCCGGAAGCGGCCAGACTTCACCTCTGCTTCCAGATCCCGGACACTGCCGCAGATCAGGCGCGACTGCATTCGCCGGTTTCCGTTCTCATCCACTTTGGGGAGCATCTCCAGCATCTTCATCTGGCAGATGGGACTCAGATCGGCGATCTCCTCGAGAAAAATTGTTCCGGGCCGGAACAATTCATCACCTTTCTCAAAACTATCTGGCGTAAGAGTAGAGCTGCCCACGATCCGGAACTCTTCCTTGCTCAGGCACGAACTCTCATGAATCCTGCGGGCAATCGTTCGTTTCCCTGCTCCGTCTTCAGCCAAGAGCAATACTGGGACATCGCCTAGTGCCAACTCCCGGATCACTGCTTCAACGGCTCGCATACTCGGGCTGGAGCCTTCCAGGAATACGGCAGATCTGAGGGTCTTGTCCGGAAACTCAGTCTTCGAAGAGAAATGTGAGTCCATTTTGACCTATACACACTTTGGGAGAACTACATTCATGCCGGATGCGCCTTAGCACCTCTTGCAGAAGCACGGGTGCTGCCATCCAGTGACTCCGCCCGGCCTGCGATAGAAAACCTTTTGTGATTGTATTTTCAATGAATTACAAGAAGATATGAGCTCTGATACCGGTATCCCTAACCTACATCAAACGGCACAAAAGGGAAACTTTTTTCCTATTCTGAGGCGGCCTACCAGCATGCTCATCTTGAGGCCCCCCGATCAAACTTCCTAAGTGATTGCTGACATTGGAGATTGTCTCTGGCTGACGACGCATTTCTGGATCAGCACAAGTGGAAGATTTTCGGCTTTCCACAAAATTGGCGGCTATAGCCCTTCGCTCGATCAATAATCTGACGATAGCAGGAACCGTTACGCCTGGTCCAACTACCGTTTGCGCCCGCCACTGACTTCGCATATCCTTTCTTGAGCCCCCAATTATTTGAAGTGGGTCATTCAGCACAACTCGCGACGCTATCTGACCGATTTTCCGGATCCGCTGCGAGGCGATATCCCCGGTGGCAGGCTGCTGTCTTGGTTGTTTTGATCGGATGGCTTTACTCATCCATCCTTTATCACTTGATTGGACAGTGGTGGCAGGACCCAAACTTTTCTCATGGGTTTTTCGTGCCCCTATTTTCAGCATTTGTGGTCTGGCAGGACCGTTCCCGGCTTGCCCGTCTGCCCGTAATTCCCTCTTCCTGGGGACTGCTCATTGTTGCCTGCGCTCTTTTCGTTTTGATCGTGGGCGTAATGGGTGCTGAACTTTTCCTGTCCAGGATTTCTCTGCTCATACTTATCGCCGGGCTCGTGGTTTATTTTCAGGGATGGAATTACTTCCGCACCATGCTCTTCCCCTGGGCTTTCCTCATCCTCATGATTCCCATCCCGGCCATAATCTTTAATCAAATTACTTTTCCCCTACAGCTTTTGGCCTCCAAAGTAGCCGCAGTGGTGTTACCGCTTTTGGGAGTTCCTGTTTTACGGGAAGGAAATGTCATCAGCCTTCCTGCCATGGTCCTCGAAGTGGCAGAAGCCTGTAGCGGCATTCGCTCGCTTCTCTCGCTCACCACACTCGCTATCATTTACGGATATTTAATGGAAACTCGAAACTCGGTTCGTATCGGCTTGGCGCTGGCTTCTCTGCCCATCGCTGTGGCCGCCAATAGCCTGCGGATTGTGGGCACGGGGTTGTTGGTCCAGTACTGGGATCCAGAGAAGGCGGAAGGCTTCTTTCACCTTTTTTCGGGCTGGCTTATCTTTGTAATTTCTTTGCTAATGCTTTTTCTTTTTCACCGGGTCTTGCGCCTTCTTTTTCGGGAGCGGGAGGCGCATCAGTGAGCTCTCATTTTAGATTTGCGATAGTCGCGGTCTTGTTGGCTGCGACCGCTTTATTTCTGCACGCCCGCAGTCGTAACGAATTCGTTCCCGCGCGCACACCTCTGGCCGGCTTCCCGCATCAGTTAGGGGAGTGGAGAGGAACCGATATCGCGATTCAGCGGGACGTTCTTGATGTTCTGGGAGCCGGGGATTTTCTTCTACGCGTGTATCAAAATCCTGTAGCCCGTCAGCCTTACATAGATTTGTTTCTCGCATATTTCCCCAGTCAGCGCACCGGTGACACCATCCATTCTCCCAAACATTGCTTGCCAGGAGCAGGCTGGCTGCCCGTGGAATCCAGCCGCGTGACGCTCACCTTGCCCGGACATTCGCCTTTTTTGGCCAATCGTTATGTCATTGCCAAAGGAACGGATCGCCAGGTGGTGCTGTACTGGTATCTGGCGCATAATCGGGCCATGGCCAGCGAATACTGGGCTAAGTTCTACCTGGTAACTGATTCCATTCGCCTCAATCGGAGCGATGGCTCATTGGTTCGCGTGACCACACCGCTGCGTTCAGGAGAAACAAGCGACGCCGCACAGGCCAGGCTGATGGCTTTTGCGGGCAATTTTTCCCCATTGCTGGATCAATATGTTCCGCGCTGAGGAATTCCACGCATTGTGAGTTTAGAATTCGGAGTGACGGCGGTAACTTTTTTTTGCTCTTCACCTACGTTACCTTTAGTGCAAGTGGCTTATAGATGCAGATAGGGCCGCCTCGGGCGGACCGCGTTGGGAGATATTGAATGAGGCATTCTTCGCTTTTTCGCCTGATCTTGAGTCTGGCCCTGACCGCTACATTCTTTGTTGGATGTTCCCGCGATCCCAACGTGCGTAAGCAGAAATACCTGGAAAGCGGACAGCGCTATTTTGACAAGGGCAAGTATCGCGAAGCGTCCATTCAATTCAGTAACGCCATCCAGGTGGACGCCCATTACGCCGACGCTCATTATCAGCTTGCCCAAACCTATCTCAAGCTTCAGGATTGGCCTCGAGCCTACCAGGAACTCGTCCGCACTGTTGAATTGCAACCCGAAAATTATAAGGCTCACATCGACCTGGCAAATCTGCTGACCGCCGGACATGATCTCAAACAGGCGCAGGAACACACCGACTTGCTTCTGGAAAAGAACCCCAATGATCCCCAAACTCACGTAGCAGTGGCCAATCTGCTCGCCGCGCGCGCAGATTACCCGGCCGCAATCAAGGAGATTCAAAAAGCCATCGCTCTCGCACCTGACCGCGCAGACTCATACACGAACCTGGCCCTGCTGCAGATGAGAATCAACCAGCCCGACGCCGCGGAAACCAACTTCAAAAAGGCAGTCGAAATGAATCCCAAGGCGATGAATGCGCAACTCGCGCTGGGCAGCTATTACGAATCCCGCAGCCGCTTCGCCGAAGCCGAGCAGCAATTCCGCCGTGCCATCGAAGCCGATCCGAAGAATGCCGACCCCAGAGCTGCGCTGGCTCGCCTCTATATGGCGCAAGGCAAGAAGGCGGAGACGGAAGACTTCTTGAAGCAGGTAAAGCGCGATCTGCCCGACAATTCCACCGGCTATCGCATGCTCGGAGACTTCTATTTCGCCACTGGTGATTTGGACAAGGCCATCGCTGAATACGGTTCCCTCCACCAAAGTCATCCCAGAGACTTGCAGGTAAAGAAGAATTACGTTCAGCTGCTGATTCTAAAAGGCCGCCTGGATGAAGCTCGGAACTTAAACGATGAAGTCTTGAAAGGCAACGCCAACGATGTTGAGGCTCTGGTCTATCGCGGAGAGATCCAGGTTCGTGAGGGCCACGCCCAGGATGCAGCTGAAACCCTGCAAAATGCCCTTAAGAACGATCCCGACAATGGTGTCGCCCACTACCATCTGGGCATCGCTTTCGACCTATTGGGCAATCTGGAACGAGCCGAGAGCGAATGGCGGGATGCTGTGCGTCTTCGTCCCGACTTGGCCGATGCGCAACGTGCTCTCGCGGCGGTGGCGCTGCGCAAGCACGACATGGCAGCTCTGGAACGAGCCGCCACCCAGATCATCAATCTTCAACCAGCATCGCCCGACGGTTACGCCCTCCGCGGCGCCTCGTTTATAAATCGCAAACAGTTTGACAAAGCCGCACAAGATATCCGCCACGCGATCGATGTCGCGCCTCAAAGTGCAGTCGGCTACGTTCAGCTGGGCAATCTAAAGCTGGTTCTAAAGCAATACAGTGAAGCCGAAAAGGCATACCAGCAAGGATTGGATCATGATCCTAATTCCTCAGACGCACTCAGCGGCCTGATGAACACCTATCTGGCCCAGAAGCAACCTGACAAAGCCGTAGCCGCTGCTCAGGCCGCAATCGCCAAGTCCCCAAACAACAGCGCTCTCTATGATCTTCTTGGCACCGCTTTGTTCAACGCCAAGAAAGACATGAACGGCGCCGAGACAGCCCTCCGTAAATCCGCCGAACTCAATAAAAATAATTCCGATGCGCTGCTCAAGCTGGGTCAGGTGCAAGCAGCCAAGGGCTCCGCCGACGACGCCATCGCCACCTACCAGCGCTCGCTTAAGGACAATCCGCGCGAACCCAGCTTCTATATCCTGATGGGAGAACTCTACGAATCCAAGCAGAATTGGGAAAGAGCAAAGGAATCCTATCAGAAAGCTCTCGAAATCCAGCCCGACAATCCGCTGGCCTCAAACAACCTCGCTTACGTGATGGTACAAAGCGGCGGCAACGTGGACGTGGCTCTCTCGCTCGCGCAGACCGCGCGTCGCGGCATGCCCGATTCTCCCAACGCGGCCGACACTCTCGGTTGGGTCTATTACCAGAAGGGCGCCTACAAATCCGCCATCGATCTTTTTCAGGAGGCGCTGAAGTTAGCCGATAAGAATAAATCTCCCGAGGATGCCACCTTCCACTATCACTTAGGCATGGCCTATGAAAGAACCGACCAGCCCGCCCTCGCTCGCCAGCATTTGGAGCGGGTGCTGAAGATCAATCCCAATTACTCCAGCGCCGGAGACGTAAAGAAGATGCTTTCGCAGTTGCGTTCCTAGCGTTGCGAATACGGCGCAGGCAGCTTCTTGCGTCGCGGATATTCCGGCATTGCTCTTGATGATGGGTCAAGATACGCACCGCAGAACACGGCTTTCCGGTACACAGCAGTACCAAGCCGGCTTCTCGATCCTCGCAAAGTAACTCACCAGCGCTCCAGCTTCGGATAGCGCAGCACTCGGACTCCATTTGTTTCCGAGTGACGCGGTCTTGCTGTGGCGGAGAACCTTTCCGACAGGGGCTTCTCTGATCCGGATGCGTTCTAGGTTCGTGGCGAGACGCGCCGAATCCGTACTCGGCCTTCCCTCTCAATCCTCGCTCCAGTTGCTATTGCACCGATACTATAAAATTGACAGCTGTTGCCACGCCTGCCACAGTCGCATTGACTGTCACTTGCCCCGGGGATGGCGGCGTAGTGTAAGTGGCGCTCGCTGTGCCGGTACTATCAGTTGTTAACGGGTTTGTGGCAAAGGCGCCGCCCGCCGCCCCATCGGAGAAGCTAACGCTTGCGCCGGGAACGGGGTTTCCATACTGGTCGTTCACTCGCGCCACCAAGGGCGAGGCTAGAGGGGTATTAGCCGCGGCGGTCTGCCCGTTGCCGGAGATTGCGACGATACCGGCTGCAGGGCCGGCAGTTACAGTTTCGGTAAATTGCGCCCTCGATGTCATGCCAGCAACCGTTCCCAGGATTGTTGCCTTACCGGCTTTGGTGGAAGTCGTGTAATTCACACTGGCGCGCCCAAGGCTGTTCGTAACAGCAGAACTTGCGGACAGAGTGCCGCCAAAAGTACCGGCGCTCAAATTCACAGTTATTCCGGAGATGCCATTGCCGTAGGAATCGCTCACCTTAACGACGAGCGGCAACAGCAACATTGTCGTCACGGGAGCGTTTTGCTGGTTTCCGCTTTGCACGAGTACCCATCTAGGCGAACCCGGCGTGCCGGTTTCCGTGAAGGTCACCTTTGCCAATCCGGGGCTCGATGCGGTGACGGTAACCGTCTTTGCGGTTTTAGACAGCGTATATGTCGTGCTCGCCAATCCTTGGCTGTCGGTCATAACCGAGGAAGCACTGAAGCTGCCATTTTGGCCTCCATCGCTAAAGGTAACGGTCGCCCCGGAAATTGCGCCCCCGGAATATGCGGTTGCCGCACTCACCTGCAGCGGAATGGGCAACGCCGTAAAGACAGCTGCGGTTTGACCGTTGCCGCCACTGGCGAGCAATTTTGGCAGAAGGCCATATACCCGCAAACTGGCCTGCGTTCCTAAATAGACCCTGCCGTTGGCAATTGTTTGCGTGCTGAAGTGCGCCATGGGAGGCGAGGCATCACGCGTGGCGAGCTGGTTGGTGCCGTACAGTTTCGTCAGAGTGATCGCATTGAATGCGGACAGCTGGGGGCCGCCGATCACCCACAGAATGCCGTTGGTATTTCCGTTTGCTGAAATCGACGGCGCATGTCCTCCCGGCTGATTTTGAAGCGACTGAATGATCGGCACGCTGGTGAGCAATCCTCCGCTCAGCCCGTAATAACCTTTGATGGGTTTGGAATTACCAGTGAAATAGACGGTGTTATTCCAATAGACGGGCGAGCTAAACATCGGTCCGACAGCCAGAGGAAATTCCTGAACAATCTGCGTGTCGCCCGCGGCATTGAATCGCCCCATGTTGTCCCGATCGAGCACATATACCGTTCCTTCTTTACCGCTAGCGACCAGCAGGTGAGGGTGCGCTCCGGCCTGGTCCGGCAGAAACCAGCACGCCACAGGAACTGATGTCTAGAGGTCCCTCGCGCTGAGGCTGGACTGGTTGTAAGGTGTGAAGTAATCTGCCACATCCAGCTTGCCTGTACTCTGGTTCAACTTAAGAATGCTCGAACCGTAATCCTGGCCGCCCACGTTGGCATTGAAAGTCGATTCTGACGTCGACACATACAAATTACCGAGATCATCCGTAGCAGGGCCTCCCGATTGCCAGATCGAGGCCAATCCTTTGCCAGGCGCGGCATTGAACGTGCCCACCTGCTGCAACGTTGTCGCGTCATAGGCGAGTACCCAGGAATAGTTGCCGTCATTGCAACCATTCGAGCCAAACGCTACATATATCTTTCCATTAGTCAGCAGCAGCCCCGGCCGATTCATCTGGTGAAGACTGTTGAACGTGATCACCTTTCTGCTGTTGGCCGTATACGTAGCGGTGATCAGAATGCTTGCTTTCTGCTGTCCAGTGGCTACATCCAGCGCGTATAAATGGTGCGCAACCGTCCCGTTCTCATTCGTCTTGGCGACCACGTAAATTGTTCCTGTGTTGGCGTCGATTACGGGCGTGGAGACGATCCCCGCTTCGGGAAACCCGGTGACCCCTGGGCAAGGCAGGAAAGCACCCGACGCGGTGGTAATCCCATTAGCTGGATCGGTGAAGTTGGCGTGCCAGAGCGGCGCGGTGTTGCTTCCTGCGTTGCCGTCTGCGTCGAAGGCATAGACACTGTCGTGCAGAGTGGCCACATACACGACGTTGTGGCTGCCCGCGCCCGGGATCCATACGTTAGATAAGTACAAGGGTTGACCCACAATGTATCCGTCGACGGACTGGCTGAAAAGAAAACCAAAGTTGTTGCTGTTTACGTTGACGGGCGTGAGCAACGTCTCGTTGCGATTAGCTCCGGTGCGCCCGTTGTCATTGCGCGAGGTGAGCACGCTTACCTGACCGTGCACCTGGGCCACCAGAAAGCAGAAATACAGCAACAGTATGGCAACGACTACTGAATTACGGCTGGCGAAGGAAGAGCCACTGTACTCACGAAGGCTCCTGACGTTACGCATGAATGTCTCCTACCGCATTTTTTCGCCGCTGATGAATGGAACTCGTGAGGGTGGTGCTGCGTCTCTACCGAAAACGGATAAGGGGGATTATTCGTTCCAGCGGGAGTACAGTCCTTCTACCCCGGCGCCAATGATTCTGCCGTATGTCACGTGGGATCACAAGAGCTTCCCGACAAGCAGAAAAACGGCCGCGACTGGAGATAAGCCTAAATCTAGCTCTGTGTTGGAGGGCGGCAGGGTCCGCCGTGGTGATTCCGTCAGGCTGGAGTAGATTCAGGCCAAACTGTTTTCCATCGTGGGACGGTTCCTAGTAGACCGTGAAATCTATCGTCGTGAAGTTATGGTCTGAAGGTCTCACTCCTTTATCGTCAGTAGTTCCTATCTTTATGACTGGCGCAATCGCGAGGTCCCGCGTATCTGGCACCTTCCCGCCGCTAACCGCCAAGTTCGTGGCTCCCTTGGAATAAAAAACGTGGTCAATTCTGCTTTTGCGAGTCCTGGTGTAGAGATTGGGCGGATTATCGGCATAGGCGACCGCAGTGTTGTGGCTTACCGCTGTATTCCATCCGCTTAAGTACTTCTGCTCCACGATATTGATCTCCGGCGTGCCATCTTGCGCATTAAAATCACCGGCGATAATACGAGGCTCGGAGAAGCTGCTAGCGAAGGAAGCCAGCTCGTTGGCCTCCACCTGACGTTGCGAACTGGAAGTGCTCGGCCACTGGAAATGGGTGGAGAAGAAGTTAACGTATTTTCCGCCCACATTAAGAGTCGCTTGCGCTATCGGCATCTGATAGCTCATGAAGTATTGCGAGGTGCTCACGATCGGCCATTTGCTGAGAATCATGACGCCTTCGACGCATCCTGGGTACTTGGGAACGTAAGAGTAGTACCAGCTGATTCCCGTCTTCTGTTTTACCAAGCTGGTCAGGGTTTGCGGGTCATTGGAACCCCCTAGAACCTCGATCAAAGAGACCACGTCGGGATTCATATTGGCAATCCAAGTGGCATCACGGCTCAAGTTGGTGATGTCGTCGGTCCCATGGCCTCCATAAAAGATGTTAGCTTGCATCACACGCAGTTTTATGCTGCTGGAAGATCCGCTCACGCTAAGCAAAGTCGAGGCGCTAGCTGTAGCTCCAGTACTGCTAGTGATTTTTAACGATGCCGTGTAATTGCCGGAAGTTTGATAAATGTGAGAAGGCGAAGCTGCCGATGAAGTTTGGCCATCGCCGAAGTTCCAATAGTAGACCGAGACGTAGCCACTGGTGAGCGTCACATTGGAGGTGAAGTTTACCGATAAAGGAGCAGATCCGGAGGTCGGGTTCGCGGTAATGCTTACGCTGGTTGAGCTAAGCGATGGCAGATTGGCCGTTAGAATCGTCGTATCGTTGATGGCTTTGCCGGGAGCCGTGGAAAGATAGGTCTGCGGAGACAGCACGATTTGATCGATGCTGAGGCCGTCTTCGCGAACTTGCACACGAATGGTATGGGTTCCACTACTCTGGAAATAAATTGCCGACCCCAAACCGCACCAGCCATTATCCGTCCAACCCCAAGCTTGGATTGCGGCTCCAGAACAAGCCTGAAGGACTACCGGCGCTGCGGATGTAGTCCCGATGCGATAAACGGCGGACTGCGAGCTGTTCACGCTGTCGGAAAACTGAACGTACACGGAGTCGTTACTGGTGGAATTACTCAGGGATCTGGCGCGAATCCAAAGGTGATAAGCCTGTCCACTGTACGCCGGAAAAGTTAGTTCGAAGTAGTTCGCTGGCTGGGCAAGCGGGCTAGTAAGCTTGGCGGCACCCAGATTTGGGTTTCCAATGGCATATCCCCCCGCCGCGGTAGAATCCGCAACCACCGCCCACGTCCCTGATTTTACAGGTGCTTTCGAGGCATACAGTACCACGTCACTGCTGCTGGCATGCGCAAGAGTTCCGCTGGTAATCATGCATATAATCCACGCCATGCCTCTAAAACGAACGCCTAAATGCCACTTAGTCAAACTTGACATTCTGCACTCCTGCTCCAAGGTTTGGCGAAGACATATCGGATCGAGTTTCTGCGATAGAGTGAAGTGGACCGCATGATTATTGCTGCCCCGTAACGCTTGGTCGAGATTACGAGAGTTCAGTATTCATCTCTGAGTCTGAACAGATACTTTTAGTTATTAGTCACAGATCGAACGTGACCTGTGCTTTGCAAAACTGAGAGATGGGTTCGTCTAATGACTAAAATGGCGAGGATTTCCTGATGCTGGTGATTCATCGGGAGCCAATGTTTTCGCGGGTTTGAAGAGGATGATTATCTGAACAGCCGGACACCGATGCTAGCTATCCGAGCTGTGGCGTGTCCGCGGACCTGGCGATCGCCCGTCGCACACGGGAATTGTGGCAACGCTTCGCGACACGATACTTCATCCCTGTAGGCGTCACCTTCAGCTGCTGCTGCGGTGGAGACACCCATGACAGACCGAGCACAACGTGATCAGGTTGTCCTCGGAATCGTCCCCTGATCGGCTGCGGAATTCTTGATGGTGAATTTGAAGATTCGTAAAGCTGCCGCAGACTTGACATCGCCATCCATCCCTCTGCAAGACTTCTCGACAGAGCTGCTCGTAGGA
>WNGK01008368.1_pt1 | contig 21240 bp, 17 predicted proteins | sample 5400601 | NCBI WGS metagenome assembly WNGK01 (sample SAMN13153376, study PRJNA577476) | soil metagenome | isolation source: 60 cm soil or saprolite under Garry oak tree replicate 1 | place: USA:California | collected 2016-06-15
GCGAAGCCTACTTCGACGAAGCCCGGAAAGAAGCCATCGAAGCGGGAGAAGAGCTGGCCGACGAAGCCAAGCGCCTGCTTGCCGAGCAGACCGAGTACTTCCTAACCCACAAGGAAGAAAAGGGACAGGAACGCGCCGAACCAAAGTAGCTGCCCCAAAGTAGCTGCCCCAAAGTAGCCCCCTGCCCGAGGTAGTAGCAAACCAACCCGAAATTCGCGTCGGGTTGGCGCCGGTGAGCGCACCTTTCTCGCCGGTGCACCCACGGGCGCCAATCCTACAGCTTGCGGAAAAACGCCTCGGGAGAAACACGAACGCGTCAGGGCACGACTTTTAGTCGTGTAGTCGTGCCGTAAAACGCCGCAAAAGAGGGGCGGGCTTCAGCCCCCTGCGGGAACTCCACCCGCCGCACTGCCCTTTCTCCGCAAGCTGCCAAGCGCAAGGGCGCCAATCCTTCGAGTTATCCCCACCAACGGTGATACAAGGCGCAATCGGTCCCGACACCGAAAATATCGAGTCGATTAGCGGCCCAGGCGACTGCATCGATGGCAGTGACGGAGTCTCTGGGTCCGTTCAGGGGAGTTTCGAGAATACCGCCCAGCGACTCCCAGCCGCCCCACGAGGAGCCATCCCACCACCGGTGGAAGAGTGCATAGTTGGTGCCGAGAGCGAAGACGTCGAGCCGGTTCGGCGCCCACGATACGGCCTTCGGTGTGGACTGGATGATGCCGCCCAGCGATTCCCATCCGCCCCACGAAGATCCGTCCCACCAACGGTGATACATGGCGCTGTCGGTTCCGATGGCGAAGATATCGAGGCGGTTTTCATCCCACGAGACGACCTCGGGCGGAGAGGTGAGAATCCCGCCGAGGGACTCCCATCCGCCCCACGACGAGCCGTCCCACCACATGTGATAAAGGGCGCTGTCGGTGCCGACTCCGAAGACGTCCAGCCGGTTGGGACCCCACGCCACCACCTTCGGGGGTGAGGTGAGGATGCCGCCCAGGCGCTCCCATCCACCCCAGGACGAGCCGTCCCACCAGCGATGATAGAGGGCGTTGTCGGTGCCGAGGCCGAATATGTCGAGGCGGTTCGGCGCCCATGAGACCGCGGTGACGGCCGAGGCGAGCACCCCGCCGAGCGACTCCCAGCCGCCCCAGGAGGAGCCGTCCCACCAGCGATGATACAGGGCGTGATCGGTTCCCAGGGCGAAGATGTCGAGGCGATTGGTGCCCCAGGAAACCACCTCCGGCGGCGAAGTGAGAATGCCGCCGAGGCCTTCCCAGCCTCCCCAGGAGGAGCCGTTCCACCAGCGATGGTACAGCGCGCTGTCGGTACCGAGGGCGAAGATGTCGAGGCGGTTCGGCGCCCACGATACTACGCGGGCCTGGGAGCTCAGCACGCCGCCCAGCGACTCCCAGCCGCCCCAACTGGCACCGTCGAGAAGCGGGAAGACATTGTCGCTGGAGAGGGTCACCGGAGTTCCCTGGGGGATATGTCGCTGCAAAAGCGCGGCGAATGGCCCAAAGGCATCTGACGAACCAGTCAGATTCTGGTAGGTGTGCTGGAGGGTTGTGCCGCCTGCCTCGACGATCCGTGCCAGGCTGATGTGGAGCTGGTAGCGGAGGTAGTTGAGGAACAGGGTGGAGCAACCGATGGACACGGGGTTGAAGCCGCCCCCCGTGCCGGCCGCCGGATCGTTATTCGTCACCCAGTCCGGCCGGCTGCTGTTCAGGAAGTTGTCCGCGGTCTTGAAGCCGTTCAGCTGGGCTGGATATATCTGTGTGCCCAGGACCCGGGACAGCCCCTCTCCGTTACTCGCGGCGCAATCCCATCCGGCAGCCTGGGCTGCCATGAAGACCTCGTCGGTCTCGGCGACCACCAGCATGCGAACCAGGTCTCCGTTCGTGCCCGAAAAAGCATCGCAGGAGATGGTCGTGGCGGTGCAACTGGAGTGCCCCGCTCCACCGGTGCCGGGAACGATGTTGATGATGAACGGCAGCCCGGCGGGTGTGATCTCGCCGAAGTATCCGCGCAGAGTCTCGTAGTCTCGCTCACAGGTGGCCAGCACGGCGTTGGCGAGCGTGGCGCCATTCGCTCCCAGGCTGTTGTCATAGCTCACGACAAAGTGCGCCGTGGAGCCCTGTGTTATCTGAATGGCCGGTGCGAGGGCGGCCGCGGCAGCGATTTTTGGCTCCTTGACGAATACGTGCTCCTGGCTGCCGGCGGGATACGCGGGTGCGCCCGTCTTCATGCGCCCGATCCGCTCCATTCCCGGCATCTTCCCTTTGGCAGCCGGAGCTTCCAACACGGCGCCTGACATGGCAGCACCGGGCATGGTCGTCTTGGCCTGCTCGGCAGTCTTGGCCGGTTCGATATAAGCCGGCATCGCGGATGTATAGGCCGGCATCGCTGATTTGGATTGGGAGAGTTCCCGGGGCAGGACCCCGGTAGATCTGGTGTCTGGCATGCCCCCGTACGTGGGGGTTGCCTGAGGGGATGCCTGGTGCGATTTCGCACCATGCTTCCCGTTTTTCTCAGTGGTGTCTCTTTCCAAGACTGGGGTACCCGTGTCCTTTTCCATGTTCGCCTCCTTCAGCGAATTTCGGAGAACACGAAGACCTGGGGATGGGGCAATGCGAACTTCGGCAAGGGAAGCCGGCAGCGTGGAGCCTTATTGAGCCCTCCGACTCGCGTAGGCCGGGTCGAATGATCCCGGGGCATCCGTGGGAGCCAGGGAGGGGACCAACTTTTATCCTGGCCAAAGATAAACCGAATGCCGCCCGAGCGAATCTGGATTCTAAGTCAGGGGCCTGAGCAGATCGGCATATACCATGCGCTCGCATGGCGTGTTCGGTCAACGAAAATTTCCGCCAATTTTTGAGTAATTTTTTGAGTGCCGACTGCCAGAGCGGCGAGCCCAACGACACATGCTCCACTGCGGCTGAACATCTGGCGCACCCTGGCCGGGTACCGCATCACACGCACGACGCGCACCTCACGAATTCAGGCTTGCCTATCGTGCTAATCTGCACCTTGGTGGCCTCCGAATTTATCCCAATTTTTCAGGAAGAGTATCGGTCGCTGCGCCCGCGTGCGCCGATGCCCCCTATCTCCATTCGCTTCCGCCGCTTCACCTCGCTGAACACCACGATCCGGCTGCGCGAAGGACACATCCACGTCTCCCTGTCCGACATCCTGGAAGGCGCGCCGGAGACGGTCATCCGCGCCATCGCGCACATTCTGCTCGCCAAGCTCTACAAGAAACCTATTGAAGCCGGGCACAACCATCGCTACAAGCGCTTTGCCTCGAGCGCCGCGGTGACGCGCCAGACCGAACTGGTCCGCAGCGCCCGCGGAAGCAAGCGCTACTTCGGTCCGCAAGGCCACTACTACAATCTCGACGAGGTCTTCGATTCGCTCAACATGCGCTTCTTCGGCGGCCTCCTTGGCCGGCCCGAGCTCACCTGGAGCGGGCACATGGCCAAGCGCTCGCTAGGCCACTACGACGCTGCGCACAATACCATCGTCGTCAGCCGCGTCTTCGATCGCCCCTCGAGCCCGCGCTACGCCATCGAGTATCTGCTCTACCATGAAATGCTCCATCTCAAGCATCCAGTAAAGATGAACGGCATTCGCCGCTGCGTCCACTCGAGGGAATTCAAAGCCGAGGAGCGTCAGTTCCCCCAGCTAAATGAAGCGCTGGCCTTCATCAAGCGCCTGTAGGCGGAAAAACGGAGCCGAAGGACCTGCTTTTAAGAAAGCCTGCTCGCCACCAAGCTCCGTGCCCCGTCATTGCGCTTTCTTCCTGGCGCAAGGGGCGGGATTCCACGAACCGACCCTAACTAAAGAATTGTCATCCTGAGCGAAGCGTTTTTTGGCGGAGCCGAAGGACCTGCTTTTTGGGAAGTTAACTCACCACAAAAACTCCGTGCGCAGCATCCATTCACGCCGTCTTCTCAACCGCCAAAGGCGAATCCACCATCACAGCCCGCCGCGTACTCGCCCACACCAAGAGGACCACGCCCACGGCAACCGACCCGATACTAGCCAATTGCGCATTCGATAACCCCCACAACACGTGCGGATTACGCCTCAAAAATTCAACCAGAAAGCGAGCTGTTCCGGTCAACACCAGGTACTCGCCCAGAATGCACGCCGTAGCCCGCGGCTTCCCTCCGCGAATCCACAGCCAGATCCCAATCAGCAGCCCCCCGCCAAGCTCATAAAGCGGCGTAGGATGCACCGGCACGTCTATCGGCTCAATGCCGTGGGGAAAACTCATCCCCCAGGGCAGCCTCGTCGGAATACCGTAGCACCCGTCGCCCGAAAGGAAGCACCCGATCCGTCCGATGCCGTATCCGAAGGCCGCCGCCGGAGCCGCAAGATCCAGCGTGCGCAGCGCGCCAATCTTTGCGATAACCCCCTGAATCACCAACGCCGAGATGCCCGCCACCAGCCCGCCAAACCAGGCAAAGCCGCCCGTATCCCAAAGAACCCGCCAGCCTTGCTCGCGAAACTCCGACGGCGTATCGAGCACGTGCCACAGCTTCGCCCCCACAATGCCGGCGACCACGGTAATCGCCACCATCCCGATAGCGTCTGCTGAGATTCCATGGCGGCGGAAGTTGCGGTCCATCACTAAGCCGCCAACTACCGCAGCCAGCCACAACATCAGCCCGAAGGTGGGCACATTCAACGATCCAATATGGATATAAGGCAACATCTCTATTCAGTATAGACGGGGCTCGGCTGGCCCACGATTCGGGATCGCCGCCCCGATTTTTCACAACCGCACTTGCTTCCCTGCCCGGCCTTCAGGCGATACTGTCCTCATGGCCACCCTCATAGGACAGGGACTTCAGATTCTCTACACGCGCCAGCAGATAGCCGACCGGGTTGCGGAGATGGGCGCCGATATCACCCGCGATCTGAATGGCGAGAGGCTCGTCATGGTGGGGGTGCTCAAGGGCGCCGCGCCGTTCCTGGCCGACCTGGCCCGCGCGGTTCAGGTGGACGCCACCTTCGACTTCGTGGCCGTCTCCAGCTACGGAAAGGGCCAGCGCTCCTCCGGCGCCGTCAAGCTCATCAAGGATCTCGACGAGCCCGTCGAAGGCAAGAACGTCCTCATTGTGGAAGACATTCTCGACACCGGCCTCACCCTCTCCTACCTGCGCAAAATCATCCTGCAGCATCACCCAAAGTCACTGCGCATCGCCGCCCTGCTCGACAAGCCTTCCCGCCGCATCGAAAAAATTGATGCGGATTACGTAGGATTCTCAATCCCGAACCTCTTCGTCATCGGCTACGGAATGGACTACGCGGAGCGCTACCGCAACCTTCCCGACATCTGCCTCATGACGCCTGACCATCCGGAGTAGCTGCCGAACGGGAGGGAATACCATTGCCTGAACAGGTGTCTGCCCCGCGCGAACTGCTTCACGCCGCCTATCGCGAATTCAACACGCGTGCTTTGAACGACGTGCTGGCTCGCATGCATCCCGATGTCGTTTGGCCGAACGGGATGGAGGGTGGCTTCGTCTATGGCGTGGAAGGAGTTCGTGACTACTGGACGCGCCAGTGGGCGATTCTCGACCCCAAAGTAGAGCCGATCAGCATCACAGAGGACGAGGCCGGCCGATGGGTAGTCCAAGTCCACCAGGTCGTCCACGACCATGACGGCAACCTGTTGCTCGATACGATCGTGCATCACGCGTACCAAATCGAAAATGGCCTAATCGTCCGCATGGACATCGAGTAAACTCTCAATCTGTTTCAGCCTCGCAGTTGCCCTGATATTCCTCAGGTTGTCGATAAAGCCGTTGCCTTCAATGCCGGAGATCGCGGCATCGCATTGCACAATCCTCGTCCCGTAGGGACGACGTGAAAATAGCCCGGGTGGAGCGCAGCGCAACCCCGGGATCAGCCGCAACCAACAACCCGCGCCCTGTAGGGACACGACGAAGAACAGTTCGACGAGCAACGCGCTTTGTTTGATTCTTTCACCGCGTCGTAGCGGAAACGGAAATCCAAAGCATCGCATTCGACGTCGAATCATGTGTCGCCGTCCTGGGGGCAGGTTTTTTGACCACTAACCACTAACCACTGACCACTCGTTTTACGGATATCCCCCTCCCCTCATTCGCCGTCGAATGATGTGGCGACTATCACTTGGTCCCGGAGTACAGAAAGCTCTATACTCGTTCCCCGGGGACCACACGAAAGAGCGCCGGGAGAGCGCTCAGGAAAAGGAGCCTTACGATGGCAGCAATTACCCCTGTTCCAGACACAGAACTTGATTTTGACCATGGAAGTTTTGACGCGCCGGCATTTGCGGCGCAAGCCCTTTCAAGCTGGCAATCGCTGGCTGCGGTCATCGACCACACACTGCTCAAGCCGGAAGCAACGCGCGACCAGGTCGAGATTCTGTGCGATGAAGCCCTCCGCTATCGATTCGCATGCGCCATGGTGAACCCCACGTGGGTGCCCACAGCGGTAGCGGTGCTCTCCGGTACCGGCGTACCCGTCGGCGTGGTCATTGGCTTTCCCCTGGGAGCAACCCTGGCGTCGACGCTCCGCCACGAAGCGGCCGCTCTCACCCGTCTCGGCGCGCGCGAACTCGACATGGTTATTCCCGTCGGCCAGCTCAAGAGCGGCAACCATCACGCGGTGGAAAACACCATTCGCGCCGCCGCCTCCATGGCTCACCACAATGGCGCCATTCTCAAGGTGATCCTCGAAACATGCCTGCTCAGCGTGGAAGAAAAGCTGCGCGGCGCGGAGATCGCCATCCAGGCCGGCGCCGATTTCCTGAAGACGTCCACCGGCTTCTCGACCGGAGGAGCCACTGCCGCCGACGTAGCCCTGTTGCGCGGCGTAGCCGGCGGCCGCTGCGGCGTCAAAGCCTCCGGCGGCATCCGCACGCTCGACGACGCGCGCAAAATGCTGGACGCCGGCGCCAACCGCCTCGGCGCCTCCGCCGGCGTAGCCATCGTGCGCGAGCTGGGAGCGGATTGAGAAAGACAGGGACTAGGGGCTAGGGACTAGCGACTAGGGACCGCAACCGTGATGGAGTGCTGCGCCTCACAAGTCGGACGGCGATCCGAGATCTACCATTCATCGATGACCTCGAACTCGAATGTAAAAGCTATCAGTGACCATCCGGCATTCCAGGATTTGATCGTATGGCAGCGAGCGATTGAGTTAAACCTGGCAATCTACAAAATGACCGCTTCATTCCCTGCCTCCGAACGGTTTGGTTTGACGAATCAGCTTCGTCGGGCTTCGGTCTCAGTGGCCAGCTACATAGCAGAGGGGTATGGCAGGTCTACGAGAGGAGAGTACGTGCTCTTCCTTGGTCACGCCAGGGGCTCCAATTGCGAAGTGCAAACGCAACTTGTCATTGCAAAGGCCCTTGGATTTGGGTCCGAGGCGGATTGTGCGGAAGCCGAACGGCTGGCAAACGAGATTGGCCGCATGCTTGTCGCGATGATCAGTAAGCTTCGACGTTGAGGGGGTCGGGCTTTTCCTAGTCCCTAGTCCCTAGTCCCTAGCCCCTAGTCCCTTCGGCTTCGGCCGCCCTAGTCCCTGATCCCTGCCCCCTGCGTACGCTATCATTTCCCTTCGCCCCATGACCTCTTCTCCCCCACCCTCGAATCCGGATCTGGAGTTTGAAGGCGACTACCGGCCCGCTGCCGGTTCGCACCTTGACCCCACAAACGTGCGCGTCGAGCCGGCCGACCTTGCTTACCTGGTACAGATGGCCGATGCGCTCAACACCACACTCGATCTCGAAACGCTGCTCAATCGCACCTCGGAACTCGTCCGGGCCATCATCCACTACCGCATCTTCGCCATCTTCCTGCTCAACGACCGCACCCACGAACTGCGGATGCGGTTCCAGATCGGCCACACGCCCGAAGCCGAGCGCATGCGCTTCGCCATAGGCAAGGGCGTGATCGGACAGGTTGCGCTCACGCGGCTGCCCATGCTGCTGAACGATGTGCGCAAGGAGCCTTCCTATATTCCGGCGAGCCCTGATGTCCGCTCCGAGCTGGCTGTCCCGCTCATTGCAAAGAACCGCCTCATCGGCGTCATGGACATCGAAAGCGAGAAGGCCGATTACTTCCGCCCCGAGCACCTGCACCTGCTCACGCTCACGGCCTCGCGCATCGCCCAGGCAATCGAAAACGCGCGCCTCTACAGCCGCGTCTCCCGCCAGGCGCGAACTCTCACAGTCCTCAACGAGATCGCCATTGAGCTGACCTCCATCCTTGACCTCGATCCGCTGCTCGAACGCGTCGGCCAGCTCCTCCGCCGCCTCATCGACTACCAGATGTTCACCATCATGCTGCTCGATGCCAAGGGCGAGGTTCTCGTCACCCGCTATGCCTGGCGCTTTGGCTATACGCATGCTCCGCGGCGCCGCATCCCCGTCACCAGCGGCCTCGTCGGCGCTTCGGTTCGGGAATGGCGTGTGGTCAACGTACCCGATGTGCGCCGCGACCCGCGCTATCTCGAAATGAATACCGAAACCCGCTCGGAGCTGATTGTCCCGCTGTTCTACAAAGGCCGCGTCATTGGCGTGCTTGACCTGGAGCACACCCGTACCGGCTACTTCAACGAAGAGCACGAGCGGATGCTCACCACGCTCGCCGCGCAGATCGCCATCGCCATTGAGAACGCGCGGCTCTACCAGGCAGTGCGCCACCAGGAGCGGCAACTGGAGAAGGACATCGCCATGGCGCGCGAAGTCCAATTGCGCCTGCTGCCCACCGATCCGCCGACGCACACGAATGTCGAAATGGCGGTCCGCTTTCTCCCCGCCCGCACCATTGGCGGCGACCTCTACGACTTCCTCGAGTACGGGCCCAACGAAAGCGCCATCGTGCTGGGCGACGTGAGCGGCAAGGCTGCCCCGGCGGCGCTATTTGCCGCGCTGGTGAGCGGCATCATGCGCTCCGCGGCCATTCAGCGCTTGCAGCCGGCGCAGATGCTGGCCCAGCTCAACGATTCCCTGCAGGAGCGCAGGCTCGATTCGCAGTACGTCACCATGCTCTTCGCGCTGTGGAACGACGAAAGCCGCGTGCTGCAGGTGGCGAATTCCGGAGCCGTGCAGCCCATCGTCTGCCGCGGCGGCACATCGTCGGTCGTGCGGGCGGAGGGCTTCCCTCTTGGCATGTTCCAAGATGTCACCTACGAGCAACACTCCGTGGAGACACAGCCGGGGGATGCCGTGATCTTTGTCTCCGATGGCATTCTCGACGCGGAGAACTCTCAAGACGAGATGTACGGCGACGAGCGCTTGGCGTCGATGCTCTGCGGCCACCGCGAGCTCTCGGCCAGCGAGATCGCCGAAGCCATCCTCGCCGACGTAAGCCGCTTTCAGGACGGTGCCGATCGCTTCGACGACGAAACCATCATTGTGCTCAAAGTACGATGAAGTGAGGGACAAGCGACTAGTCCCTCCAGAAACCAGCGTCAGGAATCGCGCGGACATTCTTGACCAGATCCCAGAATTTCCGTGCCCCATCCTTGCGCCTTTTTCCTGGCGCAAGGGTGGGAAGCCACCAAAGCCCGCCCAACCGGCAACCCCTAGTCCCTAGCCCCAAAAAAGTTGTCAAGTGCTCAACCTGTGGAAAACGCTGCAAACGCCACAAAACAAACGAAACATAAATTTCCAAAAATTAGGGATTAATTGTTCGAACCTGCCATACTAGATATAGAAGTCAAAAGAAGCCCCTCTCGGACTCATCCCGTGAGGGGCTTTCGTTTTGGAGCCAATGGGAGACCACGACCGTTCACATTGGAACGCGTAGATCACTTCCTCACTGTTTCACTTGTTGATCATCGTGCTCAAAGTGCGATAAAGCCGGAAGCGATGACGTGATCGAGTGATTGAGTCATGGGCTTGGCGACTTCACGAGTCTGGGCGAAGAAACGGCGATATAGGGGGGGGTGGGTGGGTGGGTCCCGGGGTGGGTCCCTCCTGCCCATTTCCACGGGCCGAGGGCTTGACACGTTTTCCACAGCGGCGGCGAGGGCGACTTGTAGCCGGTGGCTTGTAACTCGTAGCCGATAGCTTGTAGCTTGTGGCCTTCTGCCCCAGGCTCTCCCCTAGGCTCTGACTCTGATGTTGATTGTGGTCATAGCTACTGGCTACGGGCTACGAGCTACAGGCTGTCGCCCCGAGTCCCCGCCTTGGTAGACTTTAACCATCCCCGCTTACGGAGTTCGCTTGCATACCGCACTCGAAGAACGCATCATCCGGCCGGCACGCAATGTGATGGGAGCCTTGCGGCTGCCCGGCGACAAGTCCATCAGCCATCGCTATGGAATGCTGGCCGCCTTCGCTGAGGGCACATCGCGATTCACGAATTTCTCCACCGGCGCGGACTGCGCGTCGACACTGAAGTGCATGGAAGCGCTGGGCGCCACGGTGCGCAGGCTGGACGACGGCACGGTGGAGGTGACGGGAGTGGGTGGACGCGTGAGCCCGGCGGCAGAGCCGCTCGACTGTGGCAACTCCGGCTCGACCATGCGCATGATCTCTGGCCTGCTGGCGCCGCAGGAGGGCACTTTCACGCTGGTGGGCGACGAATCGCTCTCGCGCCGGCCCATGGAACGGATTCGCAAGCCGCTTGCCGAGATGGGCGCGCGCCTGACGTTGACGGATGGCCACGCGCCGATTGTGATCGAGGGCGGGTCGCTCAAGGCGATCGACTACACCACGCCGGTTCTGGCCCTTAGGGCGTTTGGCGCGGAACTCGAGCGCACGCTCGATTCGGTTTTGATCGGCGGGCCGCAGCAGCTGCGTGCGATCGACGCCAGCGTGCCTGGCGATCTGTCGTCGGCAGCGTTCTTCCTGTGCGCTGCGGCGTTGTTCCCCGGTTCGGGGCTGGTGCTCGACTGGCTGGGCCTGAATCCCACGCGCGCGGCACTGCTCGATGTGCTGACGGCGCTCGGGGCGCACATCAGCGTGCTGAATCTCGAAGAGAAGAATGCGGAGCTGGTGGGGACGGTGCAGGTGACTGCTCCGCCGGACGGGCTGCGCACCACCGCAATCACCGGTGTGCTGGCAGCGCAGTTGATTGATGAGCTGCCGGTGCTGGCGGCGATTGGCCCCTATACCAGTGGCGGCATCCGCATCCGCGACGCCAGCGAACTGCGCGTGAAGGAGTCGGACCGCATTGCGCTGGTGGCGAAGAATCTGCGCGCCATGGGGGCAGAGGTGATGGAGTTCGAAGACGGGCTCGATGTGCCGGGTGGGCAAACGCTGCACGGCGCGACCATCGACTCGGGAGGAGACCATCGGATTGCCATGGCGTTCAGCGTGGCGGCGCTGCGCGCGGAAGGGGAGACGCTGATCCAAGGCGCCGAATCCGCCGCCATCAGCTTCCCTGAGTTCTTCGATCTGCTGGACCAGGTGGCGGAGCGGTAGGCGGGAAGAGCCCTTAGGGGAGAGGTTCGTGCTATCCCATTGCTGACAAACCCCGTGCCCCTTCCCTCCGAAACGAAAGTCTGCGGTTTCGCATGGCCAAGATGGTGTGCCGGATGCTTGGCCTGCTCAATTGGATAATCATTCTGAGTTAAGTCGTAAAGCAATAGAACATTAACCTGCAAAACTCTGCGCACTGGCTGCTTGGTCTCGATGTAAGTGATTGAAAATAAACATCGATATAGTGGCGGGTCTCGTGCTAGGAATGCACATAGATATTCGTCTTCAGGAGAGATGCATTCATGCTCAAGTTCCGTGCACTCGTGCTTGTTTCATGCCTCGCCGTCTTTGGCGTGGCTACTAGTCGGGCTGATTCCCTTATCGGGTACTTCAACCTCGTCTGTCCAAGTGGAAACTGCTCCGACAACACAGCCAACGGAAACCCCGTCGGCCCAATCACTACCGTACCGGCTATGGGGCAGATCATTTTCACCCTCAACAGTAATGGAACGATCACCGCAAGTCTGAATGACTACGGACCGGCAACGGTTCTCGGATTCGGTTTTAACTCCTTAGGTAACACAGCAGAATCCGACTTCGCGCCTGGAACACCAGATTATGCGTTTGGTTGGGGCGACGAGTTCGGTTATCAATTTGGTGGTTTCGGCTCCTACATCACACATGGTGTACAGCTGATGGAATCCTGGGTTATTGGCAATCCCGGTGATTTCACGTCGGTATCGCAGGCCCTTGACGGCGGCTCGAATTCTCAAGTCGACTTCTTCCTGTACGACACCCACGGCCAGTGGGGCGCCGATGCACAGCCTTATACTCCATCGCCTGTACCCGAGCCGGGCAGCCTCATGCTGCTCGGAACTGGTGCCCTGGCGCTTGTTGGAGCGATCCGGCGGAAGCTGGCCCGGTAACTGACAGGAAAACCCGAAATCTGGCGCAGCGGGGAGAGGCATGCTCCCTGCTGTTCTTTTGCTCGGAACGAACCGGGCACCACTCCTGGCATATCAGCCCAAGCGGGAGCGGGTTTTTGGGCGCGGACAAAGCATCCGAACCGCAGTTACCTTTTCTTCACTGCTTGTCCGACCCGAAACCATGGCATTCAGCGTGGCTGCGCGCGGAGGGCGAGCCGGATGTTTGACGTCCTCAACTCAATGATCATCCTGCGTTGAGTTTCTGCGGGGTCCCCGGGGCAGCGCTTCGTTCAGGATGACAAGTCTGTGGGGTGGGAAGCGAAAAACAAGAGCAAAGGCAAAGACAAATGCAAAAACAGAATCAAAGGCAAGACCTAGGGCAAAAACAAAAGCAGGTCCTTCGGCTTTGCTCAACCACCCCACGAACCACCCAGAGGGTTTCCGCCTGTCCGCGGGGACCCCGGCAACGCTACGCTTCAGGATGACAAATCTGTGGGGGTGGGGACACGGAAGGTCTGTGCGCGGTTAGCATCCGGTGCTTTCGTGCCGGGGGGAGACATTTTTTCGCAGGCTGAAAAGCCGGTGAGTATTCGGGGTGGTAGAGCTTAGAAAATGACGGCTGAAGTGGAGTGACTCTGCTTTGGGGGGATCGACATCCTTGTGCTGGAGCCGGGCCTGTTGCCGGGCCGAGTTGGCGAGACACTTTTTCCCTCGCTGCGTGATATAGAACCAGCAAGTGGGGAGGGCGTCGTCGCCGATCTCCATGGGAGTGATGTAGGGAGGATCGGCATGAAGGAGATAGGCGCTGACGAGTTTGTCCGCAATCAGATCGAACAGGCGGCAGTGAAGAATTCCAGCGTCGAGCTTGCCGGCAATCCCGACTCCAGGCCCGGAAAGTTTGTCGATGATGGACTCGAGGGTCACGAAGTCATCGCAAACCGCGGCCAAAACCAACCGATCCAATTCGTCTGTCAGTCTCATCGTTGACTTCCATCGCTTTCAACATTCCTGTGAGCCGGAACTGGATTGCGGCACGAGATGCACGACTGCGTATCGACGCACGAATTTCGCGGCACGCCGTCGAACGACTACAGGAGCGTCCAACTTCCTTGTTGCTTCGATTCCTTTGATCAGCCCGATCTTGACCCAGGCCGTCTTGCCCAAGTGACGCCTAATCAGAGCGAATTGCGCGACCCGGCGTGCAGGGTTTAGCGCGCTCCGTGCAGATCCGCCGGCGGTTCAGAGAGGGAGAGTTTTCCGCTCGACAATGCTGCAACTGGGCGATGCTTACAGATCTACTCATCTCGCGGAACGCGAGCGAGCCGAATTGAATTGAGGGAATTCTCATCGGCCCTGAAGCTAGTGTCAAGTGAAACTTCGTTCATTTTCGGCTGAAATGGAGGACGACCGGGAAAAGGTGTGGAAAACGTTGTGCCAACCTCTATGAACCCCCTCAACGGTTTACGCGAACTCAGCGGCGGGACGACTCGGGGAAAAGTATTGAAAACATTCTTAAATCCGCCAAAGCCGATTGTGGAATCTGTACCGTTGACAGTTCTGAGGCGGGCCTGGGAGTAAGCAGGGGCAGGTTGGCGCGCAGGACGAAGTCGAGCCGGGCATCGGCAATCCGGGGGGCGACAACGGCGACCAGCCGCAGCATTTGTATGGTGGGTGCTCACGAGGCCAGAACTTCGTGTCGCCGAGAACTGGTGAACTGCGAGAAGCCACGAGATGGGCTGCGGCTATCTCCTGGCCGCGAAGTAGTAGTGGTTTTCGCCTTCATCGCTGCAGGTGGCGATCAGCGACATGCCTTCCGCTTCGAGCAGGTTCTGGTATGCCTCGCGACCGAGTGAGACAGAGGTTCGCCCCGTCATGGCGTCGTTCCAGGAGCAAACCTGGCTTGAAGCCGTGAAGAGGAATCGACCGCCGCTGGGCAGGACGGCGGCCACTTTCGCGATCAACGTGCGCTGGATGTCCGCTTCCAGCAGAAAGAAGAGTCCCCAAGCGACCACAGCGTCAAATGTTCGACCGAAGAAGCCGGAATCTTCAGCACCGGCGCATTCAACAGGAACATTTGGAAAGCGCGCTCTGAACGCAGCGACCATCGAGGCTGATGCGTCGACTCCGTATACATTGAACCCGCGCTCAATCAGAACCTGCGAAATCGGTACCCCTGGCCCGCATCCCAGGTCAAGAATGGCCGCGCCGTCTGGAAGCTGACGGGACCACTCGGCCACAACCGAGGCTCCAACGCCTGCATGGTTCTGACCGCGACCGGCGACGAAGATTGGAGCGATTTCTTCGTAGCCATTCGACTTGTCAGAGTCGTCCACGAAGGGGAGTCTACCATTCTCGAAAATGCAATGGTCGGGCCGACTCGCACCAGGCGGGATGGTTCCCCAGACGGGATGGCGTAAGTGATGGCCTCGGTCAGCGTTGGGCTGCGCAGAAGCAGTTACGACCGACTTACTAACACGGCGGGCACAGAGTCAAGTGCCGTGGAGTCGATTTCATAACCTTACGGCCTTGAGTTATTGGAGTTAGACCGGCGGCTTGAATATCGCGTACTTCCGAGTGCGCACATTCCTGCTCTCAAGCAATCCAGCGACGGGAGCAATTGCCGGGCGCGAAGGCCTTGCCCTGTTGTGCGCGCGCGATCGGAAGTCGCAGCTTGTGCAGATAAACCAGCTGCGGTATTCGTTTGCATGGTGAGGAGTGAGACAGACCGAAACGGAAAGCAGGTCACATTCAGGACATTGCAGTCCGTCGAGAACTCCGGCCGCTAACTGGGCAAGAAGGCGGGTGTAGTTCTCGGTATAAGTGCGATTTTCTGAGTCTGGCGTCAATGGTCTTATAGGTGTCATTGGTTTTGCTCAGGGATCTGGTTCGCAGTTCTGATTGGGGAATTGTTGCGAGAAGTCAACGATACAGGACAAGTTTCGATTCAGACAGGAAATGATTTAAATATTTCCGGAAGGAATGTCTGCTTTAAGCACAAAACTATCGATTGGTGCGGGTGGGTTGGTGCAAGAACAGCAGATCCATCGACTCCCTGCGCTCCACTGAGGAAGACAGTTCTTTGGGTGGGGTGAGTTCGTGGTATCCCGCCCTTGCGACAGAAAGAAGTCGCAAAGACGGGGCACGGAGTCGCTGGGGTGAGTTTGCTTCTCGAAAAGCAGGTCCTTCGGCTCCGCTCAACCACCCCAGCGACGGAGACCTGTCGCCGGGGACCCCGGGCAACGCTCCGCTCAGGATGACAAATCATGTTTGTGATATCGGAAGGAGACGAGACATTTTCGGGTGGTGCGCGGCGGCGGAAATTGCGCGGAAATAACGGCGGAGAGCGCCATCCGGTTCAGCTGCGGGACGGATCAGCTACGGGAGGGCATTTGGAGGCCCAGTTCGCGCATGGCGATTTGCAGATCGGCCCAGGCTTCCTTTTTCTGGCGGGGGTCGCGCAGAAGGAAGGCGGGGTGGTAGGTGACGATGAGCTTGCTGCCGCGGAAGGGGTGGATGCGGCCACGGAGGCCGGCGAGAGGCTGGCGCTGGCCGAGCAGATACGTGGAGGCGGTGGCGCCGAGCGCGACCAGGACTTCGGGACGGATGACGTCGATCTGCTGGAAGAGGAAGGGCGAGCAGGTGTTGGCTTCGTCGGGCTCCGGGGTGCGGTTGCCGGGCGGGCGGCACTTGACGACATTGGCGATGTAGACCTCTTCGCGCTTGAGTCCCATGGCGGCGATCATGTTGTTGAGAAGCTGGCCGGCTTTGCCGACGAAGGGCAGGCCTTGCGCGTCCTCATCGGCGCCCGGGCCTTCGCCTACGAACATGAGGCGCGCGTCGGGTGAGCCGTCTCCGAAGACGATGGTGTGACGGCCGGTGTGGAGGGCGCAGCGGGTGCAGTCGCCGATGTCTTCGCGGATGATGCGGAGGGCGGAGGCGCGATCGGCGGAGGGGACGGCGGCGGGGATGGCGGAGGGCGTGAAGATGGGCTTACGGGGCGGGATGGAGGGCTCCTGAATTGGTTCGTGGTCTCCCACCCTTGACGGCGATGAAACTGCCGTCAAGGATGGGGCACCCACATTGTTTATGGATTCGGGGTCGACGGGGCGGCGGTAGAACTCGGTCAGGCCGAGGTCGCGGTAGAAACGGAGGCGGGCGGCGATGGCTTGCCTGGTTGCGGGATCGAGTGCGGGCACGCGCTACTCCACGATGATCTGGCGGCGCGGGGCCGCGGTGGAGGCCGATTGATTGAGAACCTCTTGCTGGGGTGAGAGGCCTTCGACTTCCATCATGAGCGGGCGCGGGCGCCGCAGGGCGACGATCTCGTCGAGGATGCGGTCGGCGAGCTTGCGCTTGGGCATGGCGGGGAGCTCGATCGCCGTGGACAACGTGAGGAATGTGGCGGCGTTGAAGTCGGAGTCGATGCCGACGTTGTCGCCGGAGACGTCGTTGACGACGATGGCGTCGGCGCCCTTGCGGAGCAATTTGGCGCGGCCGTTCTCCATGCGATTTTCGGTTTCGGCGGCGAAGCCCACGATGAGTTGCGCGGGGCCGCGCTTGCGCACGACTTCGGCGAGGATGTCCTCAGTGGGTGCGAGCTCGAGGGTGAGCGGGCCGGTGCGCTTGAGCTTCTGCTCGGAGACGGTGAGGGGACGGTAGTCGGCCACCGCGGCGGCCTTGATGATGAGCGTGGCTTCCTTCATGCGCTCGAGGACGGCCTGGCGCATCTGCTCGGCGGTGGTGACCTTGATGACTTCGCAATGGGACGGCGGATAGAGCGACGACGGGCCGGTGATGAGGATGACCTTGGCGCCGCGGGACTGTGCGGCTTCAGCGAGAGCGTAGCCCATTTTGCCGCTGGAGCGGTTGCCGAGGAAGCGGACGGGATCGAGGGCTTCGCGGGTGCCGCCGGCGGTGACGAGGACGACTTCGCCAGCGAGGTCGTGGCGGCGGCCGAGGGCGTTGAGGACAGCGTCGGCGATGGCGTCGGGCTCGGCCATGCGGCCCGCGCCTATCATGCCGCATGCCAGCTCGCCGGTGCCGGGCTCGATGACGCGCACGCCGCGCTGGCGGAGGATTTCCAGATTGGCCTTGGTGGCGGGGTGCTCCCACATATTCACGTTCATGGCGGGTGCCACGAGCACGGGCGCGGTGGTGGCGAGATAGAGCGTGGTGAGGAAATCGTCGGATATGCCGTGCGCGAACTTGGCCAGCGTGTTGGCGGTGGCGGGGGCGACGATGAGGGCTTGCGTCGCCTGGGCTTCGCCGATGTGCTCGATGGAGGAGTCGTAGGCGCCTTCGGCGGTTCCGGCATCGTCCCAGAGGCTGGTGATGACTTTGTTTCCGGAGAGCGCGGCGAAGGTGAGGGGCTGCACGAAGCGGCAGGCCGATTCCGTCATGACGACGTGGACTTCAAGAGCCTGACGCTGGAGGGCGCGCACGAGTTCCGCGGCCTTGTAGGCAGCGATTCCACCGCAAACGCCGACGGTTACGCGCATAGGTAGATTGTAAGGCAGTGGACAGTGAACAGTGAACAGAACGAGGGACTAGGGACTAGCCCGAACACACGAACGCTCCGCAGGTCAAGGGCTGAAGCTGCGGAACGATTGTGTAGAGTTTTTCAGCTCATGATGATGGGGATGCCGGAGTCGTCGACGAGGGGCTTGACTACGGGAACATCCTTCTTGACGTAGGCGATCTTGCCGGCTGCGATCTCGTCCTGGGCGATGCGGCAGGCCTTGATGGACTGGCTGGGCACGAGAGCAGCGGAGCCGTTCTGCAGTTGGCGAGCGCGGCGAGCGGCCACCAGAACCTTGCGATAGTCTGAATCGAATTTGGTTTCAATCGTCATCGGGATCCTCGTCGAAGTTAAACTGCTGCTGGTCAGGGGAGCTGCCAATTCCAAATGCTTCGATCACGGGCTTCAGGCGTTCCTGGGAGTTGGACTGGCGACAAGCCGCTGCAACTTCCAGCACACGGCGCGAACGATACGCGATGGGCTCACTGTTGCGATAGTACCGCTCGGCCAGGACAATGGCTTCCAGCTGCGCCACCGCCCGGTCGAGAATATCGTTGATGAGAATATAACTGTACTCGCGATAATTCTCAATTTCCTTGCTGGCCTCGCTGAGGCGGCGGTAGAGCTCAGCCTCGTTGACCTGGCCTTCGGCACGGAAGCGATTGCGCAGGCGGGTACGCAGGACTTTGGGATTGGGTGGAAGCACGAAGATGCTGACTGCCTCGGGCATGGCGTGCCGCACCTGGGCCGCGCCTTGCACGTCGATGTCGAGCAGGAGGTCGTGGCCCTGCTTGCGCGCTTCATCGAGCGAATGGCGGGCGGTTCCGTAGTAGTTGCCGAAGACCTCAGCGTATTCGAGAAACGCGCCGGCGGCGATCATGCGCTGGAACTCGGCGCGATTGGTGAAGTAGTATTCACGGCCGTGCTCCTCAGAGCCGCGGGGCGGACGCGTCGTCCAGGAGATGGAAAAGTCGACGCCCGTGACCTGCTTGCGCACTTCGTTGACGAGGGTACTTTTGCCGGAGCCCGATGGGGCCGAGATGATGAAGAGAATGCCTGCCACGTTCTGTTTTTCCTTGTCCGGCTAAAGAAGAGGGCCGAATCAAAAGTTGAATTTCAAAAGGTTGCCGCAGGGGCTAAAGCCCACCTCTACTCTGAGGCATTTACGGCACGACTGAAGTCGTGCCCTGACGCGTTTCTACAGACATTACTCGACGTTTTGAATCTGTTCGCGAGCCTTTTCGATCTCGGCTTTCATGGCCAGGCCCAGTTCGGTAATGCGCGTTCCCTTGCCGCCCACGCCTCCGGTTTTGGAGAGCAGGGTGTTGGCTTCGCGGTTCATTTCCTGGAGCAGGAAGTCGAGCTTCTTGCCCACCTCGCCGCCACCGGCAAGCAGTTCGCGGAAGTGCCCGATGTGGGTGGTCATGCGCGCCAGTTCCTCAGAGATGTCGCTGCGGTCGACCAGGACGGCGACCTCCTCGAGGAGGCGCTGGCGGTTGAATTCGTTGCCGGTGGCGGCGGTGAGACGCTGCGTGAGGCGCTCCTGGTAGCGCTGCTCGACATCAGGGCGCAATAGCGCGACACCTTCCACGGCTTCAGCGAGGCGATTGAGCGAGGCGACGAGGATGGCTTCGAGGGACTCGCCTTCGCGGGCGCGCATGATCTTCAGATGGCCGAGCAAGGGAACGATTTCGCGCTGCACGCTTTCAGTGAGTGCGGCGGTGTCCTCGTCGCTGGCGCCGCGATTGTCGTTTTGCAGTGCGCCGGGCAGGCGGAGGATCGCATTGAGATCGGGCTGGCCGGTGAGGGCGTGCTCATCGCGCGCGGCACTGAAGGCCGCGATATAGCTGGCGACCAGTTCGCGATTGTAACCGGCGGCTTGTTGCGAAGTGCGCTCGACGGACAGGGTGAGTTCCACGTGGCCGCGGACCAGGTGCTCTTTGAGGGCGCGGCGCAGTTCCATCTCGAGGGCGTCGAAGCTGGAGGGCAGTCGCAGCTGCACGTCGAGAAAGCGGTGGTTCACGCTCTTGAGGCTGAGTGTGTAGCCGAGCTGGTCGCTCACGCGGACTTGCACGCGGGCGAAGCCCGTCATCGAATATATCGGCATGCTTACTCTTCTGTCTCGCCGGAGAATGCAGCCTCTGACAAGGCGGGCTCCAGCAGTTGATCCGGTTGCTTGGGTTCGGGCTCGAGCTGATCGAGGCCGCGTTCACCCGCTGCCTGGGCATCGCCTGCATCCATGAATTGCAGTTGATAGAGGCGGCGATAAGTGGGCGAAGTGGTGAGGAGTTCGTCGTGGGGACCGATGGCGGTGATGCGTCCGTCTTCAAGGACGGCGATGCGATTGGCGCGACGCACAGTGGAGAGTCGATGGGCGATGACGAGCGCGGTGCGTCCCTGCACAAGGTTGGCGAGCGCGGCCTGCACCAGCGATTCGCTTTCGGCGTCGAGCGCAGAGGTGGCTTCATCGAGGATGAGGATGGGCGCGTTCTTGAGGATGGCACGGGCAATGGCGATGCGCTGGCGTTCGCCGCCGGAGAGGCGGAAGCCTTTTTCGCCGATGACGGTGTCGTAGCCCTGCGGCATGCGCTGGATGAAGTCGTGCGCCAGGGCGTTGCGGGCCGCCTCTTCCACCACGTCGCGCTTGAGGTCGGGCTGGCCGTAGGCAATGTTGTTGCGCACCGTGTCGTTGAAGAGGATGGTCTCCTGGGTGACCTGGGCGACCTGGCGGCGCAGCGATGAGAGGGTGAGGTCGCGAATGTCGCGGCCGTCGATGAGGATGCGGCCGGAGGTGACATCGAAGAAGCGCGGGATGAGATTGACGAGGGTCGACTTCCCTGCCCCGCTGGGCCCCACGACCGCCAGCACCTCGCCGGTGTGGAGCTCAAGGTCGACATTATGCAGGATCTGATGTTCGCCTTCCTCGTTGGAGTAGGAGAAACCCACGTTCTCAAAGCGGATTGAGGACTTGAACCTCTGCAGCGAGACAGGATGCGGCTTCTCCTTCACATCGTCTTTGTGCTCGAGGAAGCCAAAGATGGAGCCGGACGCGCCCATGGCCTGCTGGAAGCTGTTGTAAAAGTAGGCGAACTTGCGGACCGGGTCGTAGAGCTTGAAGAGCAGGATGATGAAGGCGCCGAACATACCCAGGGTCATGCGGCCATGCTGGATCTCATTGCGGCCGATGAAGAGCAGGAAAGCGATGGCGATGGCGCCGATGGCATCCATGAGCGGCGAACTGATGGACTGAATGCGCACGTTGCGGAGGTTGGCGCGGAACAATCGCTGGGCCGCGTTCTTGAAGCGCAGGATCTCCCAGAGCTCGGTGTTGAATGCCTTGACGATGCGATGGCCGGTGATGG
>WNGK01002184.1_pt1 | contig 21238 bp, 14 predicted proteins | sample 5400601 | NCBI WGS metagenome assembly WNGK01 (sample SAMN13153376, study PRJNA577476) | soil metagenome | isolation source: 60 cm soil or saprolite under Garry oak tree replicate 1 | place: USA:California | collected 2016-06-15
GTGCGTCAGGAACTTCGCCTTGACATAGCTCGACACGAAGAAGTTGCCGAAGAGCTTGCGCATCAGGCGCAGTCCCGGCAGCGCGAACGGGACGTAGAGCTTCACCCGGAACGCCGGCGAGGCGAGGACCATGCCGCGGATCGCCGGCGCGTAGTCGTGGACCCATGTGGCGACGAGCACGGCGCCAACGCTCTGCGCGATGATGCCGATGTCTTCCGGCGCGAAGCCGTGCTGTGCGCCGATGTGGTCGACGAACGTCTGCACGTCCCGCACGGACGTACCGAAGCTCGGCGAGTCGCCCCGCGCACCGGGCGAGCGGCCGTGGCCGCGCGCGTCCCACGCGAAGAAATCAAATTCGGGCAGCATGAGCTCATCGACCAGGTGCGCCATCCGTGCCGAGTGCTCGTGGCCGCGATGGAAGAGCACGATCGCGCCGCGCGCGGGATGACTGATCGCAGGCCAGTGCCGGTAGAAGAGATCGATCCCATCGTGCGTCGCGAACGTCCGCTCGTGGACCGGTCGCAGTTGCGCGCCCACCGTCATGTCATTCATGTCAGCCACCCTCCCAGAAACTGCCGCGCACCCGGTTGCCGGCGAGTGCGGCGGATAGCACCGAAAAGCGGCACGCAGGGCTGACGCCCGTCATCACGCGCTCCATGCGCGCACCGCATAGAAGAAGACCGGCGCCGCGAAGGCGAGGGCGTCGGGATACAGCGCGCCGGGGACGAGCTCGCCGCGCTCGCGCACTGCGTCCTCGAGCTTACGCGTGTGCCTGATTGCCGCAAGCACAGAACAGCCCAGAAACCCCGGCACTGCGATCAGCAGCGCCATCGCGCCAGCGGTGAGCGGGGAGTATGGCGTCATCCACGCCAGTAATGCGCCCAGGACGCCGACCAGTCCCACCGCGACGGTGCGTATCGCGCGCGAGCGGATCTGCGATGCCGGCACCTCGTCTGGGCGGATGCCCTGCTGTGCGTAGGTGAGCGACCACAACCATTGGCTCGCTAGCGCAAGCACGACGAGGAAGGCGACCAGCCCGGCGTTGCCGCCCGCGAATTTCGGGAGGTCGAGCATCAAGAGCGCCGGCGCGTGCGACACGCAGTAGACCCAGACGGTCACGCCCCAATACCGCTCCGCGACACGTTCGAGGAGCGCGCGCGTTTCGCCCTGCGCGATCGTCAGGAGCGGAATGACCAGCGTAGCGACGAGCGGCAGGCAGACGGCGAACAGATCGTGGCGGCCCGCGGCGATGAACGCGTAGTGCATCGGCACACACAGGTAGCAGCACAGGACGCGCAGTGGGCGCCCGGATGCATTCGTCTCGCCGGATTCGAGGAAGTCGGCCAGTGTCGCCGCCGAGACCATGGCGAACAGCGCGACGATCGCCTCCGCACCCAGCCAGAGCGCACCGGCGCCACCGGCCAGGCCGAGCCACCATGCGTCACCACCTCGACTCGCGTGGCCTGATAAAAAACGCCGGCCGACCCAGCGCGGCGGAACATGCTTGCCAGCGAGACCGGCCAGCGCCAACGCGCCGCACAGCGACGCGGCGGTCGCCACGGTCGGCAGTGAAACAGGAATGTCCGACATTGACACGCGCGCCGCCGCCGTTATGCCGGCGCCGTTGGCGGGTTGCGGCTGCGCCGCCGCCCGATCCACCACCCAAGCGCCAGGCCGATGAGCAGGCTGGCGATCGCGGCGATGATCCCGTCGCGCACCAGCGTGCGCCGTACCTTGGTGAGCACCGGATTGTCGAGGTGGTTGGTGCCGAAGTGGATGGCGCGCAGCCGCCACTTGCCGTCATCGCTGCGGACCATCACCGCAGTCCAGCGCGTGACGAAGTCGAACAGGTCGCCGTCCTTCGCCTCGTAATGCTCGAGCGCCTTGCCGCGCACGAGGCCCCAGCTCTTGTCCGGCGAGAGCTCGGTCAGCGCGTCGGCGTCGAGCTTCATCTCCATCTTGCGCATATAGCCGGTCGGCCCGAACCATTCCTGGAAGTACTTCGATACGTCGGCGCGATTGGACATCACCTCCTGCGTGATGCTGGTTGCCTCGACGTTCTCGGTGAGATAGGGCAACATCTTGTCGTACTGCCCGCTGCTGATCGCCGTCACGATCTCGTGCAGGACGCCGCGCAGCTCCTCGTGGATCGCGTGGTCGGGCTCTTCGGCCCAGGCGAGCGGCGCGACGCAGAGTGCCGCAAGCGCCCACAGTGCTTGGAGAAACTTCACGTGACACCTCCCTCGATTGCGGTCGCATGCCAGCGCATCGACCGTTGCCCAGCAGCCGGGCCGCTGCATGCAATCGCGGCACGCCAGGATGAAATCAATTCTCGCCCAAATCGGGGTCGAAGCGTACGTCGTTTCGAGCGCTGGGCGCTCGTGGTGCTGGCGTCGCTCGTCCTGCTTCCCACGAGCGCCGCTCGCGCATGCGCAGCAGACGAGTGGGCGCTCTTCGCATGCGAGGCGGCAAAGGGCCGCAAGTTCATCGAGCTATGTGCATCGTCGCCGCTCGACGCCGCGAGCGGGTGGCTCATCTACCGGTTCGGGACGCTCGATGACAAGGGCGCGGTCGGCACGGTCGAGCTCGAGTACCCGCGCAAGAAGATGGGATCGCCCAAGCAATTCTTCGCCGCGACTTACACACACGACAGCATATACACCCAGTCGGTGCGTTTCGTCACGGGTGAATACAGCTATCGCGTGTACTCGGAGGCAAAACCTCGGGGCCTGCCCGATGCCGGCGTCGACGTCCGTCACCTCGGCACGGGCAAGACCTCGAGGATTGCCTGCAGCGAGCTGCCGCGCTTCTACATCCACGAGCTCAAGGGACTCGTCCCCTGCGACCCCGAGACACCCGCGGGTGTGGCCTGCGTACAGTAGCGAGCCTGGATCCAATAGAACGTCATGGCGAAAAAGAAGATTTGCGTGGCCCTTCAGGGCGGCGGAGCGCATGGCGCCTTTACCTGGGGCGTCCTCGATCACCTGCTCGAGGAGGAGTCGCTCGAGATCCAGGCGGTAAGCGGAACGAGCGCGGGGGCGATGAACGGCGCCGTGATGGTCGATGCGCTGAAGCGCGGCGGACGGCAGCACGCACGCGAACGACTGGAACGGTTCTGGCGCAGCATCTCCGAAGCGGGCGACAACATTTTCAAGCCGGGACGGATGCTTTTTCCCGCATTCGGCCCCAACTCCGACTGGTCGCCGATCGCCGTCTGGACGGACGTGCTGTCGCTCGTCTGGTCGCCGTACGACAACCCGTTCTATGAGAATGTGCTGGCCGACGTCATCGGCGAGGAGCTTCCCGATTTCAACATTCTCAACGACGACAGGACGCCCTATCTATTCGTGTGCGCGACGAACGTCAGGACCAACCAGCGGAAGATTTTCGGTCCGGGTGAGCTCGGCGTCGGCGCACTGACGGCGTCGGCGTGCCTGCCGACCATCTTCCGTTCGGCCGAGGTGAACGGCGAGTTCTATTGGGACGGCGGCTATCTCGGCAACCCTGCGCTGTATCCTTTGCGCAGTCCGGCGCTCACGCCGGACCTGCTGATCGTCTGGGTCAATCCGCTGAACCGGCGCGACGTGCCCACCAATGCGCGCGACATCCTGGATCGGTTGAACGAGATTACCTTCAACGCTACGCTGGTTCAGGAGATCGAGGCGATCGATGCGGTCAACGAGCTCAAGCCAAGCGGGGATGCGCTCCGCTCTCCTTACAAGCGCATCCGCCTGCACGAGATCAAGGACGAGCCGGCTCTCGCGCGGCTCGGCCATGCGAGCAAGAGCAATACCGACTGGAGTTTCCTTCTCGAGCTACGGGACTTCGGGCGTCAGGCTGCGAAGCGATGGCTCAACACCTGCCTCGACGATGTCGGCAGGAAGCCGACCGCCGATATGCATCGCATGCTGCGTTGTCTCGAGTCGCGCTGACCACGACGCGGGTCTGCGCCACCAAAGCCGCGCTGCGAGTCACTCCGGCAACCCAGCTTTGGAGAGGCCCTCGCGAAGGTGATCCTTGTCGTTGTCGAGCTGGTAATGCAATGTCGATAGAAAGCGTTGAATCGAAAAGGCCGGTCCCTCCCTCAGCACTTCCTGCGCGTGCGCCGCGGCCGCCGTCTTGTCTCCCAGCTGTGCCAAGGCGGCCGCGAGGAACGGATGGTGCGTCTGATCCGGCCGCGTGAGCTTGCTTAGTGCCTCGATGGCTTCAGGGTATTGCCGCGCCGTGTAATACGCGCGGCCGAGGTGGCTCCAGTATCGCTCGGGGTGGTAGGGATTCAGGCGCATTGCCTTCCTGATCCATTCGATGCCGTCCTCGGGCCGGCCCAGCCACGTGAGAAGCTCGCCGTTCTGAACCAGGATGAGGTCGTTGTTGGGATTGAGGCTAAGCGCGCGCTCCTGATGATAGCGAGCCTTCTCGTGCTCATCGTGCGCCAGGTTAACGGCGGCGAGGATCCGGTGAACGTCGCTGTCGTTGTCATCGAGGGCGAGCGCGATCTGGAGTTCGTCGGCCACTCGTTTCCAGGTGACTTCACGATCTGCGCACCAGTTATGGACCCAGCTCTGACCCAAAACGCACGCCTTCCACGCGTGCGCGTGAGCGTACTTCGGGTCGAGGGCGATGGCGCGGTCGAGCAGGCGTTGCGCTTCCACGTTGTCATCGGGCGTCGAGCGGTGGTGCAGTATCTTGCCAGCCAGCACGTACTCGTAAGCCGCCATGTTTTCGGTCGGCTTGCGCTTGGCCCGATCGTGGCGCGCGGCTTCGATCCGGCCGGGGAGCGTGCCGACGATGGCACAGGTCACCTCATCCTGGATCGCGAAAATGTCCTCGATCTTGCGGTCGTAACGCTCGGCCCAGATGTGCCGGTCGGTCTCGGCATCGATCAGCTGTACGGTGACTCGGACACGGTCGCCGGCTTTGCGAACGCTTCCCTCGACGACATAGTGGACGCCAAACTCGCGCGCGATGTCTTGCACCTTCACGGGCTTGCCCTTGTGCACGAACGCCGAGTTTCGGGAGATGACGAGGAGATCGTGGAACCGGGACAGCTCGGTGATGATGTCCTCGCTCAAGCCGTCGGCGAAGAACTCCTGCTCGGGATCGCCGCTCATGTTGACGAAGGGCAGCACCACCAGCGAGGGTTTCGTGGCCGCGCTCGGCTTCTCCACCGCAACTTCCAATCGAGGGCTGGGTTCCTTTTCGAGCAAGACACGGAAGATGCGGATCGGCCGGAGGATGTTCTTGACGTTTTGTTCGCCGAGGTCCTCGAACGCGACATCGAGTCGGTCGCCGACCTGATCGCGCACGGCGGCGGAAACGCAGATCCCGTTCGGAGCAGCCAGCTCCTGCAGGCGCGCCGCCACATTGACGCCGTCGCCGAAGATGTCGCCGTCCTCGACGATCACGTCGCCCAAGTTGATCCCGATGCGAAACTGAATCCACCGCGCCGGAGACACGTCCGCATTGCGGCGCGCCATCCTGCGCTGGATTTCGGCAGCGCACTCTACGGCGTCGGCAACGCTTTGGAACTCGACCAGCATTCCATCGCCCGTCGTCTTGATGATACGGCCCTTGTTCTTGGCGATAGCCGGATCGACGAGCTCGAGCCGGTGGGTCCGCAGCCGCGCGAGCGTGCCCGATTCGTCGGCTTCCATCAGTCGGCTATAGCCGACCATGTCCGCCGCGAGAATCGCCGCCAGCTTTCGCTCGTCGCCACGCGCTTCCATTGCGCTTGTCCCGGTGAATCAGATCTATTTTAACAACAGAAGCGGGAACGGCAGCATCGCTGTCACTGCGTGTACTCGCCCCGACCTTTCGGGTATTGGGCTTCCCATTCGCGACCGTTGAACGGCGTAACCGTCAACTCCTCGATCGTTGCAGAATCAATGCATCGCGCGTTCACGCTGAAGCCGTCAGGATGAGAGCGCGGTACATAAAAGGATTTGATGCCGCATACGGAACAGAATAGATGCTTGGCCGTGTGAGTGTTGAACCTGTACGTCTTGAGCACGTCGCTGCCGCTAAGCAGCTTGAATCGATCGGCCGGAACCACGAGGTGCAGGTACCCGGCCTTGCTGCAAATGGAGCAGTTGCATTCCGATACTCTCAGCCGCTTCGGCGCGATGACCTCGAATCGGACGCGACCACAGTGACAACTCCCGCTATGCGTAACCACAATCGACCCTTTCCGCAATGAAGCGATCTAGCGCGGACATTCGGCGCCCGTCTCCGCCCAGCGCCGTACGACGCGGTGGAACTCGGCTTGCGCAAGCGGCGGCGGCACTCGACCGCCCGGATTCCATGCCCACTGGACCAGCGCGTCGTCCGTCATGTGATGCACCAGAGCGTCCACGGACCTGCCGCCATTCTTGCGCGTGTGCTTGAGCGCACGGCAAAGCGCATTGTCGGAGAGCCCCTCCCAGCCCATGCTCAACGGCGCGAGATGCCAGTTCGGCGCGCCCGGTACGGCACCGTCGGCGACATTGGTCGCCTGATGGCATGCCGAGCACTGCAGCGTCGGAAAGCCCGAGTTATCGGGACCACGGACCACCATCTGGATATGGCGATGGCGGTCATCGCCCTGGCGCGGAAACTCCGTGAAAGTGTGGCAGTTCATGCAGCGCGGGTGACGCAGCACTTCTGCCATCTGCTTGAACATCGAGATGGACTCGTCGTTCGCCGGGCCCGTTTGCGCACATGTCACTGATGCTAGGCACGCAAGCAACGCTCCGCACGCGAATGTTTCCTTACGCATCATTCGCCTCCATTCCTATCCAAGCCGCGAACTGCAGAATACGCGCAGGCCCTCACGCTTGCGCCAGCTCCGCTGCATCGAAAGGCAGTTTGCGCAATCGCTTGCCGGTCGCTGCGAACAATGCGTTTGCCACCGCCGGCGCAACGACCGGCGTCGCCGGCTCGCCCACGCCGGAAGGCTTCTCGGCCGACGGCACGATATGCACTTCGATCGCGGGCATTTCGTTGATGCGCAGCGGCGCGTAGTTGTGAAAGTTCGACTGCTCTACCGCTCCTTCCTTCAGCGTGATGGCGCCGTGCAGCGCCGCCGACAAACCGTATCCGATGCCGCCTTCCATCTGCGCGCGTATCACATCGGGATTGACCGCGACGCCGCAATCCACCGCGCACACCACGCGATCGACGCTGAATGAGCCGTCCCGTTTCACCGTGACCTCAGCCACCTGCGCGACGAAGGTGTTGAACGACTCGTGCACGGCGACCCCGCGGCCGCGGCGCTCCCCGGCACGGCTTCTCGCCAACGGTGCGCTCCAGCCGGCTTTCTGCGCGGCGAGCTCGAGCACTCCCCTGTGGCGCGGATGATTGTCCAGCAGCGCACGGCGCAGCGCGTACGGATCCTTGCCTGCCGCCGCGGCCAGCTCGTCTACGAAAACCTCGGTCGAGTAGGCGGTATGCGTCGAGCCGACCGATCTCCACCACTGCACGGGTACCGGGAGCTTCGGCGAATGCAGATCGACCGCGAGATTGGCGATCGCGTAGGGCAGCGTGCTCGCACCCTCGACCGAGGTCGAGTCGATGCCGTCCTTCACCAGCACACCCTCGAATGCGGTGCCCGCCAGGATGGACTGTCCAACGATACGGTGGTGCCACGCCACGATGTTGCCTTGCGCATCCAGCCCCGCCTTGAGCATGTGATAGTTGAGCGGACGGTAGAAGCCGGCGCGCATATCGTCTTCGCGCGTCCACACCAGCTTCACCGGCGCGCGACCGTCGATCGCCTTGACGATCGTCGCCGTTTCGACCAGGTAATCGGATTGGGGATTGGCGCGCCGGCCGAAGCTGCCGCCGGCGTAGAGCATGTTGAGCTTGACTTGCTCGGGTTTTAATCCGAGCACGCCCGCCACCATCATCTGATCCACGGTCTGGAATTGCTCTCCGTTCCAGACCTCACAGCCGCTGCCATCGAGCCGCATGACGCAGTTCATCGGCTCCATCGTTGCATGCGCGAGATAGGGAAACTCGAATTCGGCACGGATCGTCTTCGCCGCAGCGGCAAGCGCCTTCTCGACGTCGCCGTCCTTGCGCGCCGGCAGGCCCGAGTTTTCGGCGAGCTTGCGAAACTGAGCAAGGATGTCGGCCGAGCTCAGCCTGAACGCATCGGTTTCGTCCCACTCGACCGTGAGCGCATCGCGGCCTTGCTTGGCCGACCAGAAATCCTGCGCCAGCACCGCCACGCCGGACGGGATCCGCACGACGTCGACGACGCGCGGCGTCGCTCTCGCCCTTGTGGAGTCGAACGACTTCACCTTGGCGCCGAAACGAGGCGCATGGAGCACCACCGCGGTGAGCATTCCCGGCAGCTTCACGTCCTGCGTGTATTGCGCGGTGCCATTGGTCTTGGCGCGACTGTCGGTACGCGGCACGCGCTTGCCGATGTAGACGAAGTCCTTCGCGTCCTTGAGCTTCGCGTCCTCCGGCACCGGCAGCTTCGAAGCAGATTCCGCAAGCTCGCCAAAGGTCGCCCTGCGTCCAGAGGCCTTATGCAGCACGACGCCTTTGGACACCGTGATGCTGTCGGGTGGCACGTTCCACCGCTGCGCCGCCGCCGAAACGAGCATCGCGCGGGCGGCTGCGCCTGCCTTGCGCAACTGCTCGAACGAGTTGGCGATCGCAGTGCTGCCCCCGGTTCCCTGCGCCTCGCCCCAGAAAAGGTTGTTGTAACGCTTGACATCGGCAGGCGCGCCTTCGACACGAATCTGCGACCAGTCGGCGTCGAGCTCCTCAGCCACCAACGTGGGCAGCCCGGTGTACGTTCCCTGGCCCATCTCGATGTGCTTGACCACGACGGTGACGGTATTGTCGGCGCCGATGCGCACGAACGCGTTGGGCTCGAGCGCCGCCTTCGCAACGACTTCGCCGCCCGCGCGGCCGGGGCCCGCGGCTTGCGCGAACACCTTCGGCGCCAGGATGACGCCGAGCGTCAATCCGGCACCGGCCTTCAGGAAATCCCGGCGCGGCTGGGTGAAACGCAAATTGAATATCGCGGTCATTGCGGTCTCCTCACGCGAGCGCGGTTGCAGCGTCTTTGATCGCCGCCCTGATGCGGACGTAGGTTGCGCAGCGGCAAACGTTGCCGGTCATGGCGGCATCGATCTCCGCGTCGGTAGGTTTCCTCTTTGCCCGCAGCAGAGCGGCGGCCGCCATGATCTGACCCGACTGGCAGTAGCCGCACTGCACGACGTCGAGCTTGTTCCATGCTTCCTGGACCGCTTTGGAGACGCGGTCCGCTTCCGTCGTGGACAAGCCCTCGATGGTCGTGACGCGCTTGCCGGACGCCCTGGAAACGGGCGTCACGCACGAGCGCGTCGGCTGGCCGTCCAGATGCACCGTACAAGCGCCGCACAGCGCCAGCCCGCAGCCGAATTTGGTGCCGGTGAGATTGAGATAGTCGCGCAGTACCCAGAGCAGCGGTGTGTCGGGCGCCGCATCGACAGAAACGGGCTGGCCGTTGACGTTCAGAGTGATCATGAGATCTCCAGGAGGCGGAAGGCGAAGAGGCCGCATCGGCGCGTTTCGATAGTTTAACGCTGCACTGCGCGCAGGAATATGACGATTCGGTGGTCGAATCCTGCTCGACAGGCCATCCGTTCGGGGCGCAGCGGGCTAGAGTTTCTGTCCTAGGTCTACTGCAAACACATCCACCGTGGCCGCCTTGCCCTTGAACGGGACCGGGCCGAGCGGCTCGACTGCGACGCGCTCGTTCAGGGCCGAGCGCGTGGCCCCGTCGATCAGAATGGCGCGTTGCGCGACCTTGGTATGCGTCTCGAGCCGCGCCGCGAGATTGACGATGTCGCCGATGCAGGTGTAAGTCGCGCGCTGGTTGGTGCCGGTGTATCCGGCCACCATCTCGCCGGAGGCGATGCCGATGCCTATCTTGATCGGCGGCTTTGCCGCGGCCTGCCGTTCGACGTTGAACAGATCGATCAACTCGACCATTTCCAGCGCCGCGCGCACCGCGCTCTCCCCGTGGTCCGGGAGCGGCACCGGCGCGCCGAAGACGGACATGAGTCCGTCACCCATCATCAGCGTGACGACGCCGCCGTGGCCGCTGATCGCGTCGAACATCAGCGCGTAATAGGTGTTGAGGAGCTCGATCGTCTCCTCGGGCGGCTGCGATTCCGCGAGCGAAGTGAAGCCGCGGATATCGGAGAACATCACCGAGGCCTGCACATGCTTGCCGCCCAGCGAAAACCCGGAATCCTGGAGGTCCTGCGCCACCTCCGGAGTGGCGAAGCGGCGCATGAGTTCCTTTTGCTGGTCCCGCAGATGTTTTTTCTCGAGGCTCGCCTCGATGCGCGCCTTCAGCAACACCGGATTGACCGGCTTGGTCAGGTAATCCTCGGCGCCAAGCTCGATGCATCGCACTATGTTGGCGATGCCTTCCAGCGACGAGGTGACGATGACGGGCAGGTCACGAAGCTGCCGATCGTTGACCAGGCGTTCGAGCACCTGGAAGCCGTCCATCTCCGGCATTTCCATGTCGAGCAGCAGCAGGTCGAAGCCTTTGCGCTGCAGCATCTCCAGCGCTACGCGGCCGTTCTCTGCCGATGCCACGCTGTGGCCCTGCAATTCCAGGCTGCGCGTGAGCAGCAGGCGGTTGACCTTATTGTCATCGACCACCAGCAGGTGGGCCGCCCCGCTTCGCAGGTCACGCCGCAGCTCACTCATGTCGCAAGTCAGTCAACGCAGCTGCCACGCGCGAATATTCTTGAGCCAATGCATCGAGCGCCTGCCCGCCGGTCTCGACCACCTTCGCTACGCCGCCGAGCTCGAGCTCGCGCGCCATGGCCCCCAGAGTGAGCGCACCGAAGGTGTTGCTGTTGGACTTGAGCGAATGCGCAGTCCGGCGGAACTTGTCGGCATCTTTTGCCGCCAGCGCGTTGCCCAGGTCGGAGAGCATCGACGGCGCTTCCTGGAGAAAGGTGTCGACGAGCTCCCGCACGAACTCGGCGCCTGTCGTTTCCTTGAGCGCTTCGAAGGTCGCGCGATCGATCGCCGGCGCCGACATCATCGATCCCTGCGGGCGGGTACCTGGCTCAGCGCTTCGACTAACCGCTCCACGCGGATCGGCTTGGTCAGGTAGTCGTCCATGCCGGCGGCCAGGCACATGTCGCGGTCGCCCTGCATGGCGTTCGCGGTCATCGCGACGATGCGCGGCCGTTCCTGGGGCCGCCAGCGCGCATTAATCTTGCGCGAGGCTTCGAGCCCATCCATGTCGGGCATCTGCACGTCCATCAGCACCACGTCGTAGGTCTGCCGCTGCACCGATTCGATGGCCTCGATGCCGTTCGATGCGAGGTCGGCGCGGTAGCCCATCTGTTGCAGCAGGCGCAGCGCGAGTTTCTGATTCACCACGTTGTCCTCGGCGAGCAGGATGCGCAGCGGATGGCGCGCCGCCATGTCCGGATCCAGCCGGGGCTTGCCCGCTTCGGGCGCAGCCGCCTTGGGGGCGCCCTCCTGCGCAAACAAGCCGACGAGCGTGTCATACAGGTTCGACTGGTGGATCGGTTTGCCGAGATAAGCGTTGAAGAGTTTGCCGTCGCCGACAACCTCGCGCCGGCCCAGCGAGCTGAACAACACCAGCGGCAGGGCAGCACTGCGCTGCCGAATCTGGCGGGCCAGCTCCGATCCATCCATTTCCGGCATGTGCATATCGAGGATCGCGAGGTCGAATTCCTCCCCCTGTTCGAGCCAGCGCAATGCTTCGAGCGGAGATTCAGTGGCGCGGGACTGCATACCCCACTTGGCGGTTTGCAGGGCGAGCACTCGCCGGTTGGTGGCGTTGTCGTCGACGACGAGCACGCGCTTGCCTTGCAGCTCGGGCTGTACCCCGACGAAGTCGCGCTGTCGCGCCGCCGGCAACTCGGCGGTCGCCGCCTGAATGCTGAACAGGAACGTCGCTCCGTGACCCGGCCCCTCGCTTTCTCCCCACAGGTGCCCGCCCATCAATTCGGCAAGCCGCCTGCTGATGGCGAGCCCCAGACCCGTGCCGCCGTACTTGCGCGTCGTGGACGAGTCGGCTTGCGAGAACGACTGAAAGAGCCGGCTCATGACCTCCTCTGACAGGCCGATGCCGGTGTCGCGCACGGAAAACGTGAGCTCCGCGCGATCTTTCGCGAGCGGCTTCGAGCTTACCGTCAGCACGACTTCGCCCGCTTCGGTGAATTTCACCGCGTTGGACAAGAGGTTGAGCATGATCTGGCGCAGACGGGTGACGTCGCCGACGATCGCCGCTGGCACGTCGCCTTCGAACACGTAGGCCGTGTCCAGGTGCTTTTCGACGGCGCGCGCAGTCACGAGATCCAACGCCGACTCCACGCATTCGCGCAGATCGAAGGGCTGCGTCTCGATATCCATGCGCCCGGCTTCGATCTTGGAGAAATCGAGGATGTCGTTGATGATCGTCAGCAGCGCGTCGCCGGATTCGCGGATGGTGGCGACGTAGTCGTGCTGCTCGGTGTCGAGCTTGGTATCGAGCAGCAATCCGCTCATGCCGATCACGGCGTTCATCGGCGTGCGGATCTCGTGGCTCATCGTGGCCAGGAACGAGCTCTTGGCCTCGTTCGCCGCCTCGGCCGCGACGCGCGCCTCCTGTGCCAGCCTGAACAGCCGCGCATTCTGGATCGCGATCACCGCCTGGTCGGCGAAAGTACGCAGCAGCGCCATCTCCTTTTGGGAAAACGGGCCGGCCACGTCGCGGCCCACGACAATGGCGCCGATGCCGCGGCCCTCCCACAGCATCGGCGCGACGATCGCCGCCTTGATGCCTGCCGCCTGCCAACTCTTGCGGGCAAGCTCCGGCACGCTCGGGTCGCCGTCGACATCCGGATAATGCCCAACGGTCCGGTGCAGGATCGCCACGCCGGTCGAGCTCTTTTCGTCCACCGCGAACGGGTAGATGCGCTCGATCGTTTCGCGCCCCGGCCCATGGTACGCACCCAGACGAACCAGACCGTCGTCGCCGACCAGATTGATCTGCACGAGCCTGCTAGCGAACAGCCGCTCGCACCGGGCCAGGATCGTCTCGAATACCGGCGTTGTGTCGGCGATCGAGCTGCTGATCGCACTCAGGATCTCGCCCGCAGCCTGCTGCTGCTCCAGCGCCTCTTTCGTCTCGTTGAACAGCCGAACGTTCTCGATGGCGATCACGGCCTGGTCCGCAAAAGTCTGCAGCAGGGCAACAAGCTTTTCAGGGAACGCGCCCGGCTCCCGGCGTGTCACGACGATCGAGCCGATGACCTGGTCCTCCCGAAGCATCGGCACAGCGAGATTGCTTCGGTACCCCGCCGCCTGCGAGACGTCCTTGAGCTCGTAATCGGGATCCTCGAGAACGTCGGCGATCTGAACCGGCGCGCGCTCGAGGATCGCCCGCGTGCTCGCGGCACCGCGCCCGAGCTTGATCGGGTACAGTGAAAGCATCGTTTGCTCGGCCTTCCCCCCCGCACCCTTGAACGCGCGCAGGTGCACGAGCTTGCCGTCGAATTGCGTCACGGCCCCGGTGTATGCGCCGCACAGGGTCTTAGCGCGCTCGGCGATCGCGTCGAACACCGGCTGAACGTCGGTCGGCGATTCGCTTATCACCTTCAGCACTTCGGCTGTCGCCGTCTGATGCTCCAATGCTTCCTGAGTCTCGTTGAAAAGGCGCGCGTTCTGCAGCGCCACGCCGACATTGGCGGCGATGGTGGAAAGCAAGCGCTCGTCATCAGTGTCGTAGATGCCCTCGGTTTGCGTGCTCTGCACGCTGACTACGCCCAAACATCTCCCCTGTACCAGGATGGGCACGCCCAGGTAAGACAGGGCCTGCCGGCCAAAGACTTTCGGGCCGAGGTCGAGGTTCAGCCGGTCCTTCTCCCGATTGATGATGAGCGGCTTGCCCGACTGAATGATCCGGCTCGTCAGGCCTTCGCCGTACTTGAGCGGCACCAGCTTGTCGCCGTACTGATACGGGAAGTTGATGATGCCGCTGGCGCGGTCGAGCAGCGCCACGTAGGCGACGTCCGCCTTGAAGACGGTACGAATCTGTTCGCCCACGAGCTCGAGCAAGGCAGCGAGGTCGAGCTTGCCCGCAAGCTGCTGCGACACGGTGTTGACGGTGGCCAGCTCGGCGGCGCGCTGCTGCGATTCGGCGAACAGGCGCGCGTTCTCGATGGCGACCGTCGCTTGCAGCGAAAGCCCGACCAGGAATTCCAGCTCGCTGTCGCCAAACGGCTCTCCCGGGGTGCGCCAAACCGCCATCACGCCCTTCACGGTTTGTCCGGCCAGCAGCGGCGCCACCATCAGCCGCTCATTCTCCTTCTTCTTCGTGCCGGCAATCAGAATCGCACGCGTGTCAGCACTCGTATCGTTGATAAACTCGGCGCGGCCGCTTTGGACGAGACTGCCGATAATGCCCTGGCCCACTTTGATCACCATAGATAGGATCTTCTCGGCGATGTCGCCGACCGCGACTATCGCCCGGTAAGTGTGCCCGCCCGCATCGGGAAGGAAGATCGCGCTGCTGGTTGCGTTGAGCAGGCTCTTGGCGTGGCGGGCGATGCGGTCCATCACGGTAGGCAAGTCCAGCGTCGAGGAAATATCTCGTCCGACTTCCGCGAGCGCGGCGGTCTCGCGCGTGCGGCGCTGAGTCTCGTCGAACAGCCGGGCGTTTTCGAGCGCGACGCTCATGGCGTTGGCGAGCGTTTGCAGCAGGCGCATATCCGAGTCGCTGAACGCGTGCTCATGCTCCATGTTTAGCAGGCTGACCAGCCCCCGCGCTTGGTCGCCAGCCACCAGCGGCACGTAGACCGCCGACTTCTCCATCTTCGTTCCAGGCAGGACGGAGCTGCCATACCTTTCGTAGTGGCGCGCCATGTTGTCGTTGAGGACCAGCGTCTCGCGGGTGCGCAGCACATGGGCCGCGAAGCCCCTGTCGAGGAGCGGCCCGGAGTCGATGACAATGCGCTGCCCGCTTTCGTAGGTATACGGGAAATGGATTTCGCCCGTCTTCGGGTCATAAATGCGGATCCCAATATCCGCTTGGTGAAATATCTCGCGGATCTTGTCGCCGACGGCGTCGTAGATGCCCTGCATGTTGAGCTCGGCGGCGAGCGCCTGCTGCACGCTGTTGATAATGGCAAGCTCGGCCGCGCGCTGCTCGCTCTCCTTGAACAGGCGCTGCGTCTCGTCGAATAGGCGCGCGTTTTCGAGGGCGACACTCATCGCATTGGCGAGCGTCTGCAGCAGGCGCACGTCCGAATCGCTGAAGGCGTGCTCGTGCTCCATGTCCATCAGCCTGATGACCCCGCGCGCCTGATCGCCCGCAACCAGCGGCACCATGATCAACGATTTCTCCATTTGCGTGCCCGGCAGCAGGGAAGACCCGTACTTCTTGACGGCCTCCGCCATGTTCTCGTTCACGACGATGGTTTCTCGAGTGCGCACGACGTGCCCCGCAAACCCGCGATCGCCCAACGGGCTGGAGGCGATCTCGAGCCGTTTGCCTTTTTCGTACGTGTATGGGTAATGCATCATTCCCGTTTCGGGGTCGTAGATACGTATGCCTACGTCTGCCTTGTTGAAGACATTGCGGATCTTGTCGCCGACCGCATCGTAGATGCCCTGGATGTTGAGCTCGGCCGCTAGCGCCGCCTGGACGCTGTTGATGATCGCCAGCTCCGCGTTGCGCTGCTCGGTCTCTTTCAGGAGCCGCTGCGTCTCGTCGAACAGGCGCGCGTTCTCGAGCGCGACGCTCATGCTGTTGGCGAACGTCTGGAGCAGGCGTACGTCCGAATCGCCGAACGCGTGCTCGTGTTCCATGTCCATCAGGCCGATGACTCCGCGGGCCTGGTCGCCCGAGACCATGGGGACGAAGACCAGCGATTTCTCCATCTGCGTGCCGGGAAGCACGTAGGAGCCGTAGCTTTCCATAGCCTGCGCTATGTTCTCATTGATTACCAGCGTCTCACGCGTGCGCAGAACGTGAGGAGCGAACCCTTTCTCGGGAAGCGGGTGCGATTCGATCTCGAGTCGCTTACCGTTTTCGTACGTGTACGGGTAGTGAATCAGGTTGGTCTTCGGATCGTAGACGCGAATGGCCATGTCGCGGTTGTGGAAGATCTCGCGGATCTTGTCGCCGACCGCATCGTAGATGCCCTGGATGTTGAGCTCGGCTGCGAGCGCCGCCTGCACGCTGTTGATGATCGCCAGCTCGGCGTTGCGCTGCTCCGTCTCCTTGAGCAGCCGCTGCGTCTCGTCGAAGAGCCGCGCATTTTCCAGCGCCACACTCATGGCGTTGGCCAGAGTTTGCAGCAGGCGCACATCCGAAGCGCCGAAGGCGTGCTCTCGCTCCATATCGATCAAGTTGATCAACCCGCGCGCCTGGTCGCCTGCTATCAGCGGCACGAAGACCGTTGATTTTTCCATCTGGGTTCCGGGCAGGACGAAGCTGCCATACCTTTCCATTTCTTGTTTTATGTTCTCGTTGATGACCACCGTGTCGCGGGTGCGCAGGACATGGGCGGCAATGCCCTTGTCGGAAAGTGGTGCAGACCCGATGACAATTCGTTGCCCATTCTCGTAAACATACGGGTAGTGGATGAGATTTGTCTGCGGGTCATAGATGCGGATTCCCATGTCCGACTGATGGAAAATCTCGCGGATCTTGTCGCCGACCGCGTCGTAGATGCCCTGCATGTTGAGCTCGGCTGCGAGTGCCGCCTGCACGCTGTTGATAATCGCGAGCTCCGCAGCGCGCTGCTCGCTCTCCTTGAAGAGGCGCTGTGTTTCGTCGAAGAGACGCGCGTTTTCCAGGGCGACGCCCATGCTCGCCGCGACGGTGCTTAGCAGCCGCACTTCGGCTTCGCCGAAAGCGTCCTCGTGCTCGTAATTCTCCAGCACGATCAGTCCGAGCACGCGATCGCTGCCGAGAATCGGGACGTAGGCCACGGACTGACTCAGATCGGTCCCTGGCAGCGCCTTGACCCCAAGCGCTAACGCTTCCGCGCGGTTCAGGACGAGCGGCTGCCGCGAACGTGCAATCGTCGCCCAAGGTCCCTCTTTGATAGGCGGCCGGGGCGATACGGTTTGCCGCGTCCCATGCTCGTACTGATACAGGTAGTGCATGAGCCCGGTGTCGGCCTCGTACCAACGGATACCGATGTCGCCGGTATGGAAGACATCTCGAAGCTTGTCGCCGACCAGATCGACGATGGCCTGGAAGTCGAGCTTTTCGGCCATACCCTGCTGGATGCTGTTGATGACCGCCAGCTCCGCGGCGCGCTGCTGCTCGGCCTTGAACAGCCGCTGCGTCTCGTCGAACAGGCGCGCATTTTCCAGCGCGACGCCCATGCTCGCGGCCACCGTCGTGAGCAGGCGCACCTCGGCCTCGCCAAACGCGTTCTCGCGTTCGTAGTTCTCCAGCGCGATCGAGCCCAATGCGCGGTCGCTGCCGAGGATGGGGACACCGACCGATGAGAGGCTCTGGTCGGTTCCGGGTACGGTGCCGAATCCTTGCGCCGCATACTCGCCAGGGTTGTTCGAGACCACCGGCTGACGCGTTTGCATTAGCTTCAGGGCTCCCGGCGAGGGAGGCCTCGGCGGTTGGATGAGTCGCACGCCATGCTCGTACTGGTACAGGAAGTGATTCAGGTTCGCCTTCGGGTCGTACCAGCGGATGCCGATGTCACCGGTGTTGAACACCTCGCGCAACTTGTCGCCCACCAGATCGACGATCGCCTGAAAATCGAGCTCGGCCGCCATGCCTTCCTGGATGCGGTTGATCACCGCCAGCTCGGCGGCGCGTTGCTCGGTTTCCTTGAGTAGCCGCTGCGTCTCGTCAAAGAGACGCGCGTTTTCGAGGGCGACGCCCATGCTCGCGGCCACGGTGGTGAGCAGGCGCACCTCGGCCTCGCCGAACGCGTTCTCGCGCTCATAATCCTCCATGGCAATAAAGCCCAGGACGCGATCGCTACCGAGGATGGGGACTGCGACCGTTGAGTGGCTTTGGTCGGTGCCGGCGACGGTCTTGAATCCCTGCGCCGCGTACTCGGCACGGCTGTTCGCGACCAGCGGCTGACGCGTTTGCACTAACTTGAAGAATATCCCACCCGGCCGGGGTTGGTTAGGCGGAATGCTCAGCCGCACACCATGCTCGTATTGATATAGAAAATGAAGCAGCTCGGCCTTCGCGTCGTACCAGCGGATGCCGATGTCGCCGGTGTTGAACACCTCACGCAGCTTGTCCCCGACCAAGTCGATGATCGCCTGGAAGGCGAGCTCGGCCGCCATTCCCTCCTGGATGCGGTTGATGACTGCCAGCTCGGCGTTGCGCTGCTCCGTTTCCTTGAGCAGCCGCTCCGTTTCGTCGAAGAGGCGCGCGTTCTCGAGCGCGGTGCCCAGCGACGCGGCGATGGTGGTGAGAAGGCGCACCTCGGATTCGCCGTAGGCGTTCTCGCGCTGGTGATTTTCGAGATTGATCAATCCGAGCACCCGGTCGCCGCTGATGATCGGTACCGAAATCAGCGATTTGCTTTGATCAGTGCCCGGGATCGTCGGCATCGCCGCTCGTTGAAAATCGGCCGCGGTGTTGAGCACATAGGGCTGGCGCGTTCTGCTCGTCGTCTCGAAAGAGCCACCCGCCGTTGGTGGGCGAGGTGCAATCGTCAGGCGCTCACCGTGTTCGTAGACGTAAAGGTAGTGGAGCAGTTTCGCTGTTGCGTCATACCAGGTAATGCCTAAGTCCGGCGTGTCGAAGACTTCGCGGAGCTTGTCGCCGACGAGATCGACAATCGCCCGGAAGTCGAGCTCGGAAGCCATGCCCTCCTGGATGCGATTGATCACGGCCAGCTCGGCCGCGCGTTGCTCGGTTTCCTTGAGCAGGCGCTGCGTCTCGTCGAAGAGCCGGGCGTTTTCCAGCGCCACGCCCATGCTCGCAGCGACCGTGCTCAACAGGCGCACCTCGGGCTCACCGTAGGCGTTCTCGCGCGACAAGTCCCACAAGTTGATGGCGCCGAGCACGCGATCGCTGCCGAGGATCGGGACGTAAATCGATGAACTGGACCGTTCGTGCCCGGGAAGGACTTGGCCCGGAGTCGTGTGGTCCAAGCGACTCTTCCTTACCAGCGGCTGACGCGTCTCGACAATCTTCGACCATATCCCGCCAGGCGTGGGGGGCGCTGGCGGGTGGTTCAGTCGTATGCCGCGCTCGTAGTCGTACAGGTAATGAATCAGGTTTCTGTTCGGGTCGTACCAACGAATGCCGATCTCGCCCGTATTGAACACCTCGCGCAGCTTGTCGCCGACCAGATCGACGATCGCCTGGAAGTCCAGCTCCGCCGCCATCCCCTCCTGGATGCTGTTGATGACAGCCAGCTCCGCGTTGCGCTGCTCGGTCTCCTGCAACAGGCGCTGCGTCTCATCGAAGAGGTGCGCATTCTCGAGCGCCACGCTCATGGCGTTGCTGAGCGTTGTCAGCAGGCTCACATCCGAGTCCGAAAAGGCGTGCGCGCGCTGCTTCCCTACGGAGATCACGCCTTGCGCCGAATCGCCGCGCAGGATGGGGACGTAGACGAACGAGTTGTCCACCGTACCGCCGCCGATATTCTTGGCACCGAGCTCCGCCATACGACGATTCAATTCGTCGGCGGTGTGAATCACGATATATTGCCGCGTGCGGAGTATGTGCCGGGTGAAGCCAGCCGGCGGACCCGGCTCCGGATGAAAGCGCTCGCCGTGGTCGACGAGGAAGACATAGCGAACCAGATTGGCTTCCGAATCGAACAGATTGATCGCGACCACGTCCGCAGCGAATATTTCGCGGACCTTGTTGCCGACCAGATCGTAGATGGCCTGCATCTGCAGTTTCGATGCCAGGCCTTCCTGCACGCTGTTGATGATCGCAAGCTCGGCGGCGCGCTGCTCGGTCTCCTTGCGCAGGCGCTGCGTCTCGTCGACCAGGCGCGCATTTGCGCGCGCGAGGTCGCTGCTCGCCGCGTTCGACGCTGTCTTTCCTTTCCCCTTGCGCGCTTGCACGCGATCCCGGCGTTTCTGCGCTCGCTCCCTGAACGCGGCATTCCTGGCGCGTTTAGCCAGGACCAGCATCGAGTCCGCATCTGCAGAGGCGAGGTCGAATTCACCCCGGGCGATGAAGCTTTCTGCGCGGATGTCCAACAGGTCGAGCTTCTTTGCCACGGTCAAGCCGGCCGCGGCAAGTGCCGTTGTGGCGAGGTCGATGACCTTCGCATGCTTGCCCGCCCGCACTAGCTCGCGAACCTGCTTCGCCGTCGGAATCGGCGTTCTCACCTTGGTTTGCCGGGCAACCTGGACAGTCTGCCGGGCGGCCTGGACCCGGGCGTTTTGCTTCTTTGGTGAACCTGCCATGGTTTGCTCGAATTAGTCTACGCTGCGAGTATTCCCCGCCGGGACAAGCGCCAGGCGAGACAGATTGGCTTTGCGCGGCCGGTGCGTTGTGAATCTGCATCGGGACCAAGCCCCGGGCAATAGTCTACATGCGCGCCACTCCAAATGGCGCGCCGAAGGTCGCGGATGCGCTGAATATCCCGCGCGCTGCGATCTTGGGGGCCTCCGCCGGCGCACCTTCGACGGAACTTTTGACGCCGCCCACTATACCGCCGAGCACGTTCCGCACGCGCGGTTCGTCGGATACCCGAACGGCGGCCATCTGTTGGTGGGGCACCAGGAGGAACTGATTTCCGAGATAGCAGCTTTCCTGAAATAACGAGAAACTGAGAATGTCCATATCGATTACGACGCGAGGGGCGATGCCCGCACCGAATCTTGACAGATGCCGCGCGCGGGTCTAGCGTCGTTGCTCCCGTCGATCGGCGGGATCTGATTCGAGGAGAGACGTGCCATGCCCAGATCCATTGCCATTACGCTGGCAGCCATAGCTTCGCTCGCGTCATCGTGCTTGTACGCCCAGCACACGATGCCATCACCGTCCGCGACACCGAAGCCGGCGACGCCGAAGATGACAATGACAACCGCCCAGAAGATCGCGAATGCCATGAGTGCGGCGCCCGCCGCGATCAGCAAGAACGCCACGATCATGGACTGGCCGGAGAAGGAGGGCGGTCAACCCAAACAACTGCGCGCCGGCAACAACGGCTGGGTTTGCTTTCCCCGTACGCCGACGGAATTCGGCGCGGCCTCCGGCGACGATCCGATGTGTCTCGACAAGCAGTGGCAGGCCTGGGGCGACGCATGGATG
>WNGK01002829.1_pt1 | contig 21236 bp, 28 predicted proteins | sample 5400601 | NCBI WGS metagenome assembly WNGK01 (sample SAMN13153376, study PRJNA577476) | soil metagenome | isolation source: 60 cm soil or saprolite under Garry oak tree replicate 1 | place: USA:California | collected 2016-06-15
GCAGGTGGAGCGACCACCTCACCGCCGCCGGCGACTGGGCCAATGACTGTGGCCCGGTCGAGGCGGAGCCGGTCACCGGTCATCGACTGGAGCTCGGTGGGCGCGGTGACCAGGGACGCGTAGGCGGCGCGAAGGCGAAATCGCAGAACAGGCAGCGGAAGCCTTGGCTGGGCTGGGCCAGCTGCACCAGCAGCAGCTCGCGGTTGCACGACCCACAGCGGACACCGATGCTCATCGGGTTGCCTGCTTGGTGGTCATCTGTCCGCCGCCATTTGCGCGTCTTCACGTGGTCGGGCGGTCCTGGTGGTTGTGGCCGGTTGCCCGTCGAGCGTCGGCCGGTGGGGCGCCGATGCGCGAGCAGGGTGAGCTGTTCGGACCACGCCAGGGATGGGTTGAGGTTGCAGTTGACCTCGGCGAGCACGCCGTCGAGGACCAGGTCTTGGAGTTGCTCCTTGTTGCGCACATGGCGGTAGAGCGCGCCGGGGACCACCCCAAGACGCGCGGCCAGGGTGCGCATGGTCAGCGCCCCGACGCCATACTGCGCGATGGCGGTGAGTGCCTGGCCGACCACGTGCTCGCGGGTGAGTGGGGGCGGCGGTCCTCGTCGAGCGTGGGCGGGTTGAACCACAGGTGTGCGATTCCCGCTGGTGGTCAGTGCGCTCGTCGAGGGGCGCTTTCACCCCCTGCTTCATGTTCACACTCCTGAACAGTGGCCTTTAGAGTAAACAACGATCTTGACAGTGAACTATGTTTACCATACGATGTGCTCGCTCGGCGAGGTTTCCCGCTGTACACCTGGACTGCGTCGTCCCCGAGCCGGCGGCCGCCGATGGCCCATGCACGAGGGAGAACCGATGATGGGGACCCAGACTGGAACACTCCCCCAGGTGATCCCCACGTCGCCGTTTCCCGTGCCCCGCCTGGCCGCGCTCGCCCGGCATGCCACCCCACACCTGCTCGAGACCACGCTCATCCCGCTGGGCCTGTTCTACGGCGGGTTGCAGCTGTTCGGCCTGTGGGGCGCGCTGCTGGCCGCGCTGGTCTGGTCCTACACCTGCCTGCTGCGCCGGCTACTCACCCGCCGCCGGGTACCGGGCATGCTCCTGCTCGCAATCGTCGGCCTGACCGCCAGGACCGCGCTGGCACTGGCCACCGGCAGCGCGTTCCTGTACTTCCTGCAGCCAACCATGGGGACCGGGCTGGTCGCCGGCGTGTTCCTGGGATCGGTACTGCTGGGGCGGCCACTCGCGCAACGCCTGGCCGCCGACTTCCTGCCCCTGCCCGAGGCGCTGCTCGCCCGCCCCGGCATACGCCACTTCTTCCAGCGCGTGTCCCTGCTGTGGGCTGGGGTGTTCCTGGCCAACACGGGCATCAGCCTGTGGCTGCTGGTCAGCCAGTCACTGGCGACCTTCCTGTGGACCCGCACGGTCGCCTCGCTGGCCCTCACCGGTCTGGCCATCGCCGCCTCCACGTGGTGGTTCCGCCACTGCGTACGCGCCACCCCAGCAGCGTAGCGGACCACCACGCCAACTCCTCCTTGGTCAGCGGCCTGGTCGCAGTGCCCAGCAAGGTGGCCGGGTCTTGAGGGCCCAGGTATTACTGCTGGCCGCCGAAGGCGGCGCGGTGATCGGCGGCGAACTGCTCAAACGTCCGCGGTGGGCGTCCGATCAGCGTGGCCACATCGTCAGTGACCCCGCCGGCGTGGCCGGCCGCCATCATGATGTTGAGCTCGAAGCCAGCCGGGCAGGCCAGCGCCGGCCAGCGCCCGGCGGAAGGTGACGGGCCCGACGTCGACGTAGCCGACCTGGCGGCCGGTGGCCGCCGACAGCCGCTCGGCCACCTCATCCCCGGACAGGGCCTCAGGCCCGGTCAGCGCGTACGCCTTGCGCTGGTGGCCGGGGCTGGTGAGCACCCGGGCGGCCACCGCGGCGACGTCGCGGAGGTCGATGTAGCTGGTCCGGCTGTCGCCGGTCATGCCGCACAGGGCGCCCTGTACGGCGACGGTCTGCGCCGACGCCAGAAAGTTCTGCATGAAACCGCTCGGCAGCAGCAGGGTGTACGGCAGGCCCGACTCCACCAGGTGCCGGTCGATCTCGCCATGCCAGCGGCCGAACGGCACCGACGCGTCCGGGCTGGACCCCAGCACCGACAACGCGACCACATGCCCGACCCCGGCCCGCTTGGCCGCGGCGATGGCGTTGCGTTCCTGCTCGGCCTGGTGGGGGCTCGGCGGCGACAGCAAAAACAGGTGGTCACAGCCGGCCATGGCGGCGTCCAGCGTGTCGGGCTGCTCGAAGTCGCCGAGGACGGTCTCCAGGCCCAGGCGGTGGATCGAGGCTGCCTTCTCGGGCGAGCGGACCAGCGCCCGGGCGGGCGCGCCCGCCTCGGCGAGCAGCCGCACCAGCTTGGAGCCGGTGTTGCCGGTGGCACCGGTGACCAGGATCACGGCTCCTCCAGAGCGTGTGGCGATCGTCGGGGTATCCACCCACATCCCCGCCGCGGACGCCAGTGCATGCCGGGGGAGCCGGCCAGGTTCCCTGCAGCACGTCACCGGTCCGAGGTGCGACAGCGGGGTGCAGCCCAGACACGCTCCAGACAGGCCTCGCGCAGTTCCGGCCGCCCTGTCCCTGCCGAAGTTCAGCCTTCCAGCACCAACGTCACGTTGGCTGAAGGCCAGCGCCCAGGCGTGCTGACCAGGGACGACGCAGTCCCCGACTGCCCCAAGCCCCAACCACGAACTCTCGGCAGATCCAACAGAAGCAGCTTTGCAAGCTCGCCAAGTTCGAGCCGGGAGCTGGCGAGGTCGGCAGTCCTGAGTGGCACGCCGGGGTTTGGGTGCCCCGCACCGCAGGCGAGGAGGAGTGAGCCCGTGACCACCAACGAGACCACCGCCACGCCGACGCCCTGGCCGACCAGAGACCAGGTGATCACCGCGCTCGGCACCATGCAGGACCGTGACGACCTGCACCCCAACTGGCGCAGTGTCCTTGGCAGGCTGCGCCCGGAAGCCGAGCGCCACACCGCCCTGCGCGCCGCCCGGGAGCTATGGAGCGCGAGCGCCAGGCGCTGGCCGGCGAGACCGGCACCGAGCCGGTCCACGCCCGCCCGTCCGGTGAGTTGGCGGTCTTCGACGCGATCGCCAAGGTGGGGGAGCTGGAGACCATGGCGCTGTGCCGCTACGCCTGCTGCGCCCAGGCCGCCTTGGAGCTGGTCGCCACCGGCGCCGCTCCGGCGTCCTGGTCCGAGCCGCTGCCCGGCGAGCGGCCCCGGGTCGACGGCGCCGGACTGCCGCTGCTGCCGGAGCCGGGGGAGGGACTCGGCGACCTGCGCGTGCCCGAGACCCTGGTAGACGCGCCCGGCGTCGACCTGCTACACGTAGCGCTCCGGCAGTTCGCTGCCCTGGAGGCCGCCGCCCAGGAGTGGGAGGACACCTTCGGCTGCAACGAGTACTGCGATGAGCTCGAGGACGGCTGCCACGGCGGACCGCATCCTCGAGCACATGATCGACGAGGCCAACGAGATCGAGCGGGAGATGGAGCGCGCGCCTGAGTACCTGGCCGACTACGCCGACGCGGCCGCCTGGACGCTCACCCACGGGCTGCGAGACCGGCTCCGAGCCACGGCCAGCGCCGAAGGGCGACGGGGAGAGGGATCCTGATGCCCGGGTTGCGGCTCACCATCGGCGCCCGCGAGCAGATGAAGCCGGCAGGGACGCCGCCTGCCGGAAGTGGCCGACCAAGGGCAGGCTCCGCTGCGAACTCCACGGCAGGACGGCACCGCAGGCCAGGGCTGTGGCGGAGGCGCCACGTGAGGGCGGCCGCAGAGGCAGCCGCTGAGCGAGGAGGCCACCATACTCGGTGAGCTGGTCGGCGCCCGAGCTGCATCGGCGACCGGGTGTCCGCCTGCGGGTGCGTCCCGCACGCTCCGAGGAGCTGCGCCCGCATGCTGAGCAGGCAGCCGAGCAGCAGGCTGAAGCGGATGCGGAAGGACTGTCCTGACGCCCGGGGCGGGGCCGACCCACTGCCCGGAGCCCGTCAGGTGGCGCGGACGCTTCCGGGGCGGCAACGACGTGGTGTACCGAGTGGACGCCTGCTACGGTCACCGCGGCCCGCTCGAGGATGCTCGGCCGATCAGCTCCTGAGCGCGGCTATTGCTTCGCCTTGTAGTGCTCGATCGTGTCCTTCATCTCGGCCAGCAGCGTCCTCGTGACGTGACCGCGGATCGCCTGGTCCGTCCTCCACTTCGCGTTCTTGTTGCCGCCCATTTGAGGGTCCGTACGTACCTTCTCCGTGCGAATATGCATGGTCGCACGCTGGTCCCGCTCCTCCGACAGCGACCGGCGGAACAAGTAGAACGCGACGATGCTCACCAGGTATGGCGAGACGCCGAACTTGCGGGCCGCCTTCTTCTCCGCGTCACCCTTCGCCGCGATCTCGATCTCCGACCTGCGCACCTTGACGTTCCCGGGAAGATCGAGGTACGCCCTCGCTGCGGTCTCGCCCCAATCGTCGACCGGCCTGATGTGCTTGACCAAATGACCAGGCTTCTCCGCCAACTGCCGAAAGGGTTCGACGATGGCGTAATCGACATCGTCAGGGACCTCGGGAGTTGCTGCCGGCTGTGGAGCGTCGGCAAACGCCTCCCCGCGAAGCGTGTTGCGCAGATGCGACTCTGGCGTTGTCCAGCCGGCCCGATCACCTATGCGCAGGTGGATCCACCTATCGCCGGGAAAGAGGTCCGGGAGCTGCAACGGCGCGTAGATGAGCGTCAAGGCGAAGAACTCCTCGAGCGACAGCGGACGGTCGCCGGCCTCGATCGCTGCCACCGTCGACTGTGTCCAGTCCAATCCCCACACCCGCGCGTAGCCGGCGACCTGGTCCTGGCGTAGACCGCGTTCGGTGCGGAGCGCGCGGAGCCGGGCTCCGATGGCCTGGGGCAGGGAAGGCTGTTCATCGCTCATCGTTGCGCAACCGTAGCCGAGCATGCACTGCCGGTCAAGAATCTGTCCATCGGTGCTTGACCGTGATCGAGCGCGTATGCTCCAATGCTCGCGCACGCCCACCGAGATGCTTGAGGGAGGTCATAGAACACCGTCATCGCCCAGGGCGGCGATGAGCTGCAGAAGCGGCTCGACGCGCTGAGGCCCAGGTCTGCAGCCTGGGCCTCAGCCAAACCGGAGCCTGGAGCTTCGTTTGCTAGGCGACCTCCAGGCCCCACACGGGCACGTAGCTCAATGGAGTCAGAGCACCCGCCTGCTAAGCGGGAGATTGCGCGTTCGAGTCGCGCCGTGCCCACATCGCGATTCTAGAGCGCTCACAGTCGTGGGCGCTATGACCGGCCCTCACCCTTCACGGGACGAGGCGGACGACGGCGCCGCCAGCGGCGGAGACGGAGCAGCAGCAGCGCCCGGCCGTGGTGCTGCTCCGCTGACTCTGTGCTCCCTGCGGTCGCTTGCGCGTGGTGGCCATGGCGATCACCCCTGCGAGCTCGGGTCGGCCCAGGTGGTGGCCGCAGGCTTGCCGCCGCCGCTCAGCAGGCCGTCCGGGTCATTGATGGGGGCCGGCGCCGTCGAAGGCAGCGGCGCCCGAGTTGACGAGCTGCTCGGCCGCGATGGCTTCGGCGTTGCGCGCGGTCGCCTCGGCGGAGCGAACGCCGTCGAGGGCCACCTGCGCCATCTCGGCGCTGGGCGGGCGCCTCCTTGGCAGGGGCGCAGGTACCGCCTGATGCCGTGCGGACCGAGAGCGGACCACAGCATGTCCGGGCGACCTCTCATCAGGGCGCCCGATGCGTCCGACCGTTTCACTCCCTATTAGTATATAGGGGATTATTAGGGCGTATGTCGCTACGGCAGTCTCAACCACATGACGTAGCCATGAATACGCAGATTGCGGATTGCTTTAGCCAGTTGCCTTGCTGACGCGGAGCGGGTAGCATCCGCGGCGATCACTCGGAGGGTGACCAGCAGCACCTGCCCCCACCGAGTGACCGCGGGCCCCGTAGCTCAACAGGACAGAGTCCGCGACTCGCATCTCGGGAATGGGGGTTCGAGTCTTCCCCCGCCTCCGTCCCGGCTGCGACGGCTCGGTGTGCTGGGTCCCGTCCAGAAAGGGAGCTTGATGCAGATCGCCACCGCCTTCGACCTGTTCCAGACCGAGGTCAACGCCGATCCGACCGCGGTGAAGGAGGGGCGCCGCCGCCGAGACCTGTTCGGCGACGCCTTCAACCCGCTGGACGAGGTGGTGCGGGCCATTCCCTCGGGCGCGCTGGCGCGGCGCACCCAGCTGGACCCGATCCATGACGTCGACCTGATCATCGAGTTCGTACCCACGGAGCACCCGGACTGGGGCACGCCGGGCCGCTCCGCCGGTGACGCGCTCACCCACGTGGCCGGAGTAGTGACCGACCTGCTCGGTGTGAGCAGCGGCGCCGTGGCCCGCGAGGTGCGGCGCATGCTCAAGCGCAACCACGTGGTCCGATGCTTCCTCGACGACCCTGACGACCCTGAGATCGAGTACCCCTTCGCGGTAGAGGTCGCCCCCGCCCTGCGGCAGGCGGACGGCACCCTGCTGCTGCCTGAGCGCTATAGCTCTCGGTGGATCACCGCGGACCCGGAGGATCTCATCCGCAGGGTCGGTGCTCGGCAGGAGGCCTGGTCGCAGTTTGTGCCGCTGGTCCGGGTCGTCAAGTCCTGGAAGAACACTCGCCGACTGGATGCGAAGAGCCTGGTGATGGAGGTGCTGGCGTTGCGCTGCCTCCCGGTCGACAACCGGCCGCGGGCGCTGGCCCGGTTCTTCACCGCGGCGGCCAGCGACGTGATGGGCGGGGTATTCGACCCGGCCGGGCACTGCGGAGAGATCCAGCCGGACCTGGATCGCAGCCACCTCCGCGAGCGTCTTCTGGCTGCAGGGGACCTGGCCAGCCGGGCCCTTGCCGCCGAGGCAGCCGGCGATCTCGACCGGGCGGTCTGCCTGTGGCGGCAGCTGTTCGGCCCGACGTTCCCCGAGCCACCTTCCGGGTGCCCTGACCGGTCCGCCAGCGCGATCGGCGACCACACCGCCACGCTTACCGGGGCAGCCGTCGGTGCGCCGCGGCGGCGGATCCGGGACATCCCCCAGGGCTGATGGTGGCTGGCCCTGAGTTCCGCGCCAGCGAACCCGTCACGGCGGCGGCCCTGGCCGCCGCTGCCCTGACCTGGTGGCAGGTGGAGCCCGACTTGCTCCGCCGAGAGCAGCGGGCGATGACCGCCCTCGCCCCCGAGCTGGCCTGGGTACCGGCCGGCCCAGGCGGGTGGGCCGGGTTGGCGCCGATCTGGCCGTTCGAACGGCCAGCGCCACCTGGCCTGATAGGCCTGCTGGCTGGGCGGCGACTGCAGCTGGAGGTTCAATACGGGCACGCCTTCCCGGTGGTCGCGCCCAAGGTCTGGTCGATCGACCCGCAGCCCACGTTGGAGCAGCGGACACAGCATGCTTGGCATGTCAATGGGGATGGCAGCCTGTGCCTGCTCAGGGATGCCGCCGCATGGACCGGCAGGGACCCGGCCGCCGAGCTGGTGGTCAAGGCGGCCGGGTGGTTCATCGAGTACCTGCTGCTGACCGACGGCCGGATCGAGGAGATGACCAGCGCCGGCATCGCCACCGATCCCTGCCTGGACGGGCTTATCACCGAAGCGGCCGGTACTCCGCACGGAGCCGAGCGGAAACCGTCAAGGGCCTCCTCGGCAAGAGCTCCATCTCCGCCCCAAAGCGGCGCCATTCATCCTCCCAATTCCGCAAGCGACCAGCGAGACCTATAGGGTGGAGGCGCCACAGTGACCGGTTGGCTGGTGCTGCTGCCGGCAGCCGCTGCAGACCGCATCGCGGCTGCTACCTGTGGCTGGGGTTATCTCAACCTGGCCATCTCGATTCCGCATCAGCTCGCCGGCGTGGTCGGTGTCGGGGAACGCGACCGGCTGATGCTGCCCACCCTCCTCGGGCTGCCCCGAGGGCACGTGCTGAACTCGGTCGACGTGATCCCCCGCTCGGCGGTGTGGCATCGAGCAGACCCGCTGCTGCACGCGGCCTGGCTGGACTGCCGCCTCCGCGACGCCACCCTGACCACTACCGGGTTCCGTGACCTGCTCACCCGCGGCTGGGTGAACCCGCCCGCCGACCGGCCACGGCTGACCCTCACCCATGCCCCCGGAGCAGAGCTGGCGTGGGCCGCCTGGTGGCTGGACCGACACCAAGCCGCCCCGACCTTCCTGGAGGTCCTGGATCGGCCCGGCCTTGGCTGGGATCAGCTGCGCCCCGGCTGGCCCGTCGACACCCTCCGCGCCGCCCGCGTGACCCTGGTCGGCACCGGCAGCATCGGCGCCGCCGCCGCGCATGCCTTGGCTGCATACGGGGTGGGGATCCTGGCGCTGGTCGACCCGGATCGGCTGCTGGCCCACAACCTCGTCCGCCACCAGCTCACGGCCCGCTACCTGGGCCTGGCCAAGGTCGAGGGGCTCGCCGAGCAACTGGGCGAGGCGTGGCCGCAGCTGACAGTCGAACCGCTCGCCTGGGACGTCGTCGCCGACGCCGACCGAATGCGGCCCCTATTTGCCGCCAGTGACCTCATCGTCTGCGCCGCCGACGGGGTCGCTCCCCGCCGGGTCGTCAGCCACCTCGCACGCCGAGCTGGCCGGCCGGCGGTATTGGCCTGCGTGCTCGAGGACGGCGAGATCGGCGAGGTGCTAAGGCTGCGGCCCTGGCCCACCGCCGGTTGCCTGCTCTGCCAACGGCAGCACCTGACCGCGAGTGGCACACTGGATCCCGAACCGACACTGGACGTCCCGTACGGGCAGGGGACCGCGCACCGGCCGATGACCGCCGTCGCTGGCGACCTCCATCTGGTCGGCCAGCTCGCCGCCAAGGCCGCCATCGCCCTCCTCCTGGAGAACGCCGGTTACCACGAGCAGCTCCTACCCGGCGACCAGCTCGTCGTCGGCCTCCGTCCTAGACCGGGCCTGCCAACCCCGTTCAACCCGAGCCACGCCGGCGCGCTCCGCTGGTCGCCGCTCGGCCCGCCGTTCCCCGGCTGTCCGACTTGCCAGCCTGAGCCGACCCCGCCTCCATCGTCGGCCGACGCCGCGGACCCGGGCCGGTCACCATGACAGTCGGTCCTCCAACTCGACGGCGAGCGGGTCTGACGTGCCGACCGTGACGATCACCGATACCGCCCTGACGGCCATTACCAGTTGCGCCCGGAGCGCGGCCGACGGACGCGAAACCGGCGGCGTCCTGCTCGGCCACCACCGCACCCAGCCCGACCAGCTGCTCGATGTCGTCCACGCCGGCAACGCCGGCCCCCATGCCGTCCGCAGAGCCGACTTCTTCCGCCGTGACGTTGCCCACGCCCAAGCACTCGCCGACCTCGCCTATGTCACCGACGGCAGCGTCTGGCTGGGCGAATGGCACACCCACGCCACTGGTTCGGGACCCAGTGTGCAGGATCTCGTCAGTTACCACCTGCTGCTGGCCGACCCCGAGCTCGACTTCCACCTGTTTCTGGCCGTCATCGCTTTGCCGGGTCCAGACCACGGATGGGACCGACCCCGCCTGTCCGGATGGCTTGTCGCTCCAGGCCAAGCTCGACAGGTCCCGCTGCTGCGACGCACTTTGGAGGAGGTCCCCACCACATGAGTGTCCCGCCGCCCAGCACCGCCGGGACCGTCAGGACGCCAGGTGTCCGACCGCTGGCCCCGGTGTTCATCAGCTACCGCACCTCCGACGGCCGCGACCTGGCCGCGACCCTGGCCTGGGCGCTGCGCAGCACCGGCGTCCCGGTCTGGCACGACGCCACCGACCTGCCACCCGGCGACACCACCCGGCGCCTGCAGGAAGCGCTGACTGCCGGCCTGTCCGGGGCGGTCCTGCTCGTCACCCCGCAGATCCGACGCTCCACCGTGGTCCGCGAGATCGAGCTCCCAGAGCTGCTCGCACTGGAGGCCGACCCGGCGTTCACCTTCGCCGTCGCCAGCACAGTCCGGCGGCGCCCCACCCGCCAGCAGCGCGCCACCAGCCAGCTTCCTGGCCTGGACTTCACCGCCCCGGATCGGCTCCTCGCCCAGCCCGACGGTACCGTGCAACGGTTCAAGCAGTACCCGCTGTTCGCCCCGGATGACGTGGCCACGCTGGCGCGCGAGCTGGCTGCCCAGCGGATGGCGGCCGTCCGGACCCTCCGCGACCCCACCCTGCTGCTCGACATCCAGACCCGACTCGACCCCCGCGGCACCCCACCCGAAGTTCCACTCGCGGTCCGCATCCCTCCACCATCCGTGGGCCGACGGACCCCTAACCCGGCCAGCTGGACCGCCCTGGCCTCTTTCCTCACCGACCTCCCCCGCCTTCTAGCAATCGCCCAGGCGCAGCGGCTCCACGTCCGCGGCGGCGCCCACCTCAGCATCGCGTTCGCGCTCGGCTCGGCCGTCCCCACCACTAGCAGCTGGCCAGTCACCGTCGAAGACCAGACCGGCGAGATCTGGGGAGACTCCGGTTCTGGCATCCCACCGGACATCATCGGGGGGCTACCGACAGCACATGTGGCAGCGCCCGCTGGATCGCCGGTCGCAATCTTCATCGACCTTGTTCCCACCGACCCACCGGGCGACGCGTTCGGCGCCCATCTAACCCGCCACCCGGACCGCTACGCCGCCATCCTCCGGCTCCTCCCTGCCCAACGATCTCGACTTGTCCCTGCTGCTGGGGCGGCGATCGTCACCGAGCTCACCCAGCGCATCCGCGCCTGCGCCGCCGAGGCTGGCACCCACCGTGTGCACCTCTTCCTGCGTACACCATTCCCCGTGGCAGTTCTGCTCGGCCGTGCGCTGAACACCCTTGAGATCACCCTCTACGAATGGGAGGACAGCAGCGACCCGCCCAGCTACATCCAGACGGCCACCGTCGCCTCCGGCCGCGGCGGCGGCCCGGTCATCTCCGCCTGACCGAGCTTGGCTTCAGCCTCGACCGGGGGCGTGCCAGGCGCCAACTGCGTGGGCGCTGATCGGCGGCACCTTCGGGTGACGCTCCCCGTTGATTTCCCGGCACCTCCCTGGAGCGCGGCGGGTTCCGCCGCAACGACGACGGCCCCTGGCTGGTGCCCAACCCCAAGGACGAGACGCTGATCTCGCTGGCGCGCGCGCTCGGCGTCGACCCGGAGGAGCTGTTCCGGCGCGTCGGCCGCTACGAGGACCGGCCGCAGACCAGGGGCAGCCGCCGGCGCCAGGACCGCCGCGGGGACCGCTTGGCCGAGCTGGAGGAGCGCCTCCAGGTGCTCGAGGCCGAGCTCGAGCGGATGCGGGAGCGCAACGCCGAGACCGAGCGGCGCCTCCGTGACGCGGGCATCTCGATCCCGGGTGAGACCGAGCGACCGCGCCGGCGGCGAGTGCCGGGGTAGACCCCGCGTCCCACACTGGTCGGCGTCCGCCGCCGATGCATCTGCGGCTGGATCGCGATACGCGCCGCCGGCGGCCCTCCTGCGGCCGTCGATGTCGAACGGGACGTACTCACTCACGCCCAAAGCGTGGCGATCGTGCCCGCCCGCCAGCTCCGCGCAGCGCTCGGCGCCGACCCGGTACTGTCCGCCGAGCAAGTCGCGGCGCTCGCCAGCACCACGCAGGCCCGCCTGCACCCGGCCCGCTGACCTACAACCAGACCAGCGTGCCGCTGTCGATTTGGCGGTGGCAGTCGTTGCATGGTGTCCGGCACGATGGAACGCCGAACGTGCGAATCATGGATATTGGGGACGAATAGTGCCGCCGGAACTTTTGTACCACTACACCACCGCCTCGGGCCTACTTGGAATCCTCCGGGACCGCAGGATCTGGATGACCGACATCGAGTTCATGAACGACGCGGCGGAACTCGCCTATGCACGTCCGGTCGTCCTGGACAGTCTGAGGGCCCGGGCCGACGAGATAGCCCCACTGGACGAAGACAGCGCGGATGGCATGCGGGCAGCCACGCTCAGGAATGCGGCCGGGGAGCTGGAGCCGTCCTCTCAGAACTACCACGTCTACGCTACGTGCTTCTGCGAGAAGGGCGACCTGCTCAGTCAGTGGCGGGCGTACGGGGGCGACGGCGGCTATGCGATCGGCTTCCGCACGGAATGGCTGCTCGACGTTTCTGCTTCCCAGGACTCGATCCATTTTGCGAAGGTGACCTACGGTCTTGACGATGCACGTCCCCGCCTTGAGGCCATGCTCAACGAGATGGCGAGGCCCGTGGCAGGTTTCCCTGGAGCGACGGGGAACTTCCGGCTCATGGAGTTTGTGCTGCCCACGGTGGCGGCAATCAAGGACCCGACCTTCGCGGAGGAGCAGGAGTGGCGGCTGCTCTCAACGGGCTCGGGTGTGGGAGGGCTGCGCTTCCGATCAGGGTCGGTCGGTTTGGTGCCATACGTTGAAGTCGGCTTTCCCGACAACGCTGTGGCTCAGGTGATCGTCGGCCCCGGTCAGCACTCCCAGGTGCGGATCAGCGGCGTCCGCCAACTCCTTGAGTCTCATGGGATGAGCGGCTTCCAAGCCGAATATCGAGGGATGAGCGGCGTCGAAGTTGTCGGGTCGCTGTCGCCGCTCCGGTTGTGATCGCTGATCCAAGGACCCTCCCGTGCGGCAGCGGCGGTAGCCCGGTGCTCCGCACGGTCGAAACGCGAGGAGCGTCAGTGCGGTGGCTTGGTCCCAACGCCTTGGCGAGGCTCTCCAGCCCGGCCGGGTCGGCGACTGCTACCTGGCCATCCTGCTCGACCAGCCCTTGGCCGAGATCGCACCCGAGCCCGGCAGCGTGCTGGTGGTTGCCCCCGCCGCCCTGCTGCACGAGCAGATCCCCAGCCAGACGGCCAGGTGCCGTACGAGCTGGTGACCGGCCACCCCGACCGGGCGCCGCGGGACCTGGTGTTCCTGGTCGACTTCACCGCCGAGCTGCGCGCCTGGCCGCAGCAGACCTGGACCGCGGTTGGCATCAGCCCCGAGGCTGCCCTGCTGGCCGTGGTGGACCGCTGGCGCGCCGGCCAGGTCAAGGGCCTGGAGTTGGACGGGGTGAGCGCCGAGGAGGCCGGCGCGCTCGCTCGTACCGTGATGACCTACGTGCGCGAGCAGCTCCGCGACCGGCTGGCGCGTGAGGTCAGCCGCCAGTACCTGCGGTGGCTGCACCCGACCAGCCGCCGCCGGCCGGGCGAGAGCTTCCTGTAGCGCCAGCCGGAAACATCCCATCTGCCCCCTGGGATAACCGACATATGTGGAACGATAGGCGCATGGCTAGTGATCGTCACCGCCACCCGGCCGGCGCACCTGCCCGGTCTGAGTGGCTTCGCCGGTGGGCCGGTTGGCTCGTCTTGGTGGTTCTGCTGCTCGGGATCGTCACGGTCGCGGTGCAAGTCGGATGGGCGGGCTGGCTGATGCGCCATCCCGGGCAGGCGGGACATTGGGTCCGGCGGCGGTGGCTCTCCGCGTCGGCGGCGGCGGTGTTCATCGCCTTATTCGTTGGGCTTCTCGCAGCATGGGTGCCGCTAGGGCGTGTTTCATAAGTCGGGGCAGAGCCATTCGTTGATCGCGGCAATGTGCACGGTAGCTTCGTAGCGGACGGCGAGCTTGTCGTACCGGGTAGCGACAGCGCGGTGGCGTTTGAGCCGGTTGATGCCACACTCCACGGCGTGCCGCTGCTTGTAGGTGTGGGCGTCGAACGCCGGTGGCCGCCCACCCTTGGAACCTTTCTTGCGCCGGTGAGCCACCTGGTCGTCCTTGATCGGGATGGTGGCCCGGATGTGGCGTCGACGCAGGTAGGACCGGTTGGCCTTGGAGCTGTAGGCCTTGTCGGCCAGCACCCGATCCGGCCGGCTGCGTGGCCGGCCCCGCCCCTGCCGTGGCACCCCGATCCCCTCAAGGACCACGGCAAACTGGGGACTGTCGCCGCGCTGCCCGGCGGTGACCACGATCGACAGTGGCCGCTGGCCCTGCTCGCAGCCAAGATGCAGCTTGGTCGAAAGCCCACCACGAGAGCGTCCCAGCCCATGGTCGGCCGGCTCCAAGGCCAGCCCACCGGGCGGCTCGGTTTGCAGGTCCCCTTTTTCCTGGCGCCAGCCGCATGCTGGTGCGCCCGCGCGATGGTGGCGTCCACGCTGACGTCCCAGCAGATCACCCCGGCCGCATCCGCCCGCGCCTGCAACCCCGTCAGGAGCTGCTGCCAGGTCCCCTCGCGTTGCCAGCGCCGAAACAACCCGTAGACCGACGGCCACGGCCCATACCGGGCGGGCACGTCCCGCCAGGGCGCGCCCACCCGCACCCGCCACCGGATCCCATCGATGAGCTGGCGCTTGCTCCACTTGGGCGGACGACCAAGCTTGGTGCCCTTGGGCAGCAACGGCGCCAGCACCGCCCACTGCGCATCGGTCAGGTCTGCCCGTTCTGCCACGGGTATGGTGTCCACGAGGTCTCCGGGGTGACGGGCTTCTTGGTCGATGCCTCATCTACCGGAGACCTCACTGCTTCGCGATCCGCCACACCCAACGACATCAAATCGTGATCAACACCAGCAACGGCCCACACCCACACTTTCTAAACACGCCCTAGTTGTGGGGCGCTGGCAGGTGCGCAGCGCTGAGCGGCTCGCTGCGGAGCAGCGTGTGCGGGAGGACGAGCGGGCGGCCCGCGAACAGGACCGCGTGGCGGCGGAGCGGCAGGCGGCGTGGGAGCAGCGCTGCCAGTCGCTGCTGATCTACTGGCCGCTCCCCAAGGTGACCGACGCCAACCCATACCACCTCGGGGTATTCAACTCGCGGCGGGCCGAGGACTACCGAGGCGACCGCTCTCGCCCGCCCTACGTGCCGCGCGCTGCGGATGAGGAGCTGGGCAGCCTGTTGCGGTCGCAGCCGTTGGTGCTGGTCAAGGGTCAGTCGCGGGCGGGCAAGTCCCGCACGGCGTTCGAGGTGGCCGCCCGGGAGCTTGGCGGCTGGCGGCTACTGGCTCCCACCGATCGTGCCGCGCTGGCTGGGTTGGCGGAGCTGAACCCGCCACCTGGCCAGGGCGAGCGGGTGCTGGTGTGGCTGGACGATCTGGACGGGTACTTGGCGGTGGACGGCGCTCGGGGGCTGGACGCTTCGCTGCTGGGCCGCTGGGCCGCCGCTGATCCGCCAGTGAAGGTGCTGGCCACGATCCGCTTGGAACAGTACGGCCGGCTGATCGAGACCCCCGGGGAGCTTGGCCGGGCCGTGCGGGAGCTGCTGAACCGGTTCGACCCGGGCGCAATCACCCTGCCGACCACCTTCCACGACCCCGCCGAACAGGCCGCCATTGCCAAGCTATACCCCGGCGAGCAGGTCAGCGGCGGGCTAGCGGAGTACTTAGCCGCGGCGCATGAGCTTGTGGATCGGCTGGAGATCGGGCAGGCCAGTGTCCCCGAAGGTGCCGGGCTGGTGCTGGCGGCGGTGGACTGCCGCCGAGCAGGGCTGGATCGACCGATCGCCAAGGCCGACCTGGCCGCCCTGTTGCCGTTGTACCTCAAGCAACTGCGCCCACGGCTCCCGATGCAGGAGGGCGATGTGGACCAAGCGCTGCGGTGGGCAACGCAACCAGTCGGGCGGACTGCGGCCCTGCTCATCGCCGATCCCGACCCCTTAGCCGGCACGTTCCGGGCCGCCGACCCGGTCATCGACTACGTCGAGCGCCGCGATGGCCGCAAGCTGGCCCATCCCGCCGTGTGGGAATACCTGCTGGGCCGTGTCTCCGTCGAGGAAGCAGTGCAGGTTGCCTTTGCCGCCTACAGTCGCGACGAACCACGCGTCACGATGATTGCCCTCCAGCGAGTGGCCCACTCTGGACAGCCCGAGATGGCGCCCATGGCGGCATACAACCTGGGGGTGCTGCTCCAAGAGCAGGGGGATGTGACCGGTGCCCAAGTGGCCTACCGGCAGGCGATCGACTCCGGCCACCCCGACCAGGCACCGAGGGCGGCGATCAACCTCGGGAACCTGCTCGCTGAGCAGGGGGATGTGGCCGGCGCCCGGGCCGCCTTCCAGCAGGCGATCGACTCCGGCCATTCCGACCAGGCATCCGCCGCGCTGCGGGCGCTTCAACAGCTTGGTCAGCAGTGACCCACTGCGATTGTTTATAGACCTGGCAAATCGCAGAGCGGGAGGTATGGCGTTGAAGCCCGTTGGCAAGCTCTAGCCTGCACCTGTGCTCCCGTACCGTCGGCAGGCGACCATACAACACAGTGCGAGGTGGTGCCTGACGACCAGGCGACCATTGCGTACCGATGCCGGAGCGACCACCAAGGCGACCATCGCTTACCGCGGCACTGCTGTGCGGAACGGGCCGCCTGCGCGCGGTATCAGGCGACCATGCGACCACCGGAGCAGCCATCGCGTACGGCGCGCTGACGCGCGGAATGCGACCATCGAGCCGCAGCGACCATGCGGCACTGCGGACGCGGCACTGTACGAACAGCGACCTGCGCGCCTTGCGAAGGCGACCAGGGCGCGTACCAGATCCGGGCATGAGGAGTGTTTGCCCTGGTCAGAGCTTCCGGGCCGTCGACGTTTAACAGCCCGTTGCACAAAGGACGGCTTCGAATCGTCAAGAAGCATTGACCCTCCGGGTCTTGTCAAGATAGATTGACGCTATGGATGAGGCGACCAGCAGCCAGGTCACGACGTTGGCGGCGGCCACAGCCAGCCAGGACCCCGAGATCGGCCTGCGGGCGGTCGCGGCCTTGCGCGGCCTGGCCGAGGTGCTGGAGGCCCTGCAGGTCGACAACGCCCGCGCCAAGGGCTGGTCCTGGCAGGACATCGCTAGCCGGTTGGGGGTCGCCAAGCAGGCGTTCTTCGGCCTGGCGGACCTCGTCCAGCAGCCCGTGGGCGTGTCGAGCTTGCCTCGGAGCAGCTCGGCGTCGGTCGCCTCGCCGCGGCGCGCTGCACGGCCAGGCCGGCGAGGCGGGCGCTGCGGGCCAGCTCGCGCTGTTCGGCAGGTGCTCGGGGTCGCGGTCGGGCTGGGACGGCTCGGGGACGATGCGGCCGGGCATGGCTACCCCGCCCGCTTGGCGTCGAGGCGCAGCCGGTAGCGGGGGCAGCGGCCCTCAAGCTCCGAGTGCCGCGGCCCGCCGCAGAACGGGCATGGGCCGGTGCAGTCGCCGCCGTCGCTGATCCCGCAGTCACCCGTCGGCCCGAACGCCCCGCCGAGGTACACGACGATGGCCTGGCGGCCGCAGGTGCACCGCTCGCCCGGCTCGGCGCGCCGCTCGCTGATGCCGTGCGGGTCGGTTGGTTGCGGGTCCTCCCAGTCGGGGTGCCCGGTGGGCCCGGGCTCGTGGCGGGTGTAGCGGTCGGCGTCAGGATGGCTGGGGTCGCCGATGAGCGAAACCGTGGTGTGCCGGCACTCCGCGCTGTCCGGGCGGAAGTTGGGCCAGGTGGCGGTCACCGGTTCGACGCTGAACGCGGCGCTGGCGTCGAACGTGCCGGCGTCCACGATCAGCCCGACCTCGACAGGCGTGTCCAGGCCGCGGGGCAGCTTGCCGGCGAGCTTGGTGAGGGCCTGGACCAGCTCGCGGACGGTCCTGGCGGCCGTGGTCGGCTCAGGTGCGCTCATCGGTTAGCCTCCTTCCTAGTTCAGGCGAAACAGCGGGTGAGGTCGCGCACGGTCCCGGCGCCGTAGGCGCGGGCGGCGCAGCGGACGTGGGCGACGTAGGCGGCGGTGGTCGGGTTGGCGGTGGTGCCGCCGTAGTAGCCGGCGATCGCCGGGACCAGGCCGCCGGGGTGGGCGCCGCCATCGGCGCAGAGCTTGCGGGCGGCGGCGGGGATCGCGTCGGCGGGGTTGTAGGGGCTCCCCCGCCCGTAGGTGGCCCAGGTCGACGGCGGGCCATCGGTGAGGTTGAACTGCATCGGCCCGGCGCAGCAGCCCGCGCTGTTCAGCCCGGAGCGCACGCCGGGGAGCTGCGCGCGGCCGTGGTTGGACTCCACCTTGCCGACGCCGGCCAGGATCGCCCACGACAGCCCGGGGCAGTGCTGCTTGGTGGCCGCCCGGTACAGCTCCAGGTAGCCGCCGGGAATGTCGGCGCGGGCGGCGGCGGCCGGGGCGAGCTGACGGGTCGCTCCCCCGCCGCGGTGTGGCTTGGCGCCGCCCTCGCCCTGCCCGGGAAGCATACCGAGCCCGGACAGGACGACGACGGCGATGATGAACCAGGGCGCGGCCTGGAGCTTCCGCCGCGCGCTGACCTGCGGGTAGTCGGCCGGGATCATCGGGCCCGCCCCGGCCTGGCCGCGGCGATGAAGTCGCGGCGGATAGTGGTCTGCCGGATCGGTGCGTTGTGCGCGTACGCCTCGACCATGCGCCCGGGCGCGCTGATGGTGGCGACATGCCCGAACGGCCGGTAGGTGTCGTAGAAGACCAGGTCGCCCGGCTGGAGCGCCGCGCCGCGGGGGAGGGCTGCGCCACGGGCGGCGAGCCAGGTGTACTCGTCCCGGGCGGTCATCCGCTCCCAGCGGAGCCCAGCGTGCGCCCACGCGTACCAGGCAAGCCCGGAGCAGTCGAACCGGCCGGGGCCTTCGTCGCCCCACACGTACGGCTTGCCGATCTGCTCGCGCGCCAGCTGGACCGCCTTGGCCGCGCTCCCCGAGGTGGGCGGGGCCACCTGGTGGCCGCTCCCCCGCTGCGGGGGGTGCCCAGGGGTCGCCGTGCCGCCGATGGTGAGGTTCAAGTCGGCGGCCTCGGCGACCCGGCCGAGGAAGTCCGTCACGGGGGCGTGGAACAGCAGCAGCACGATCGCGAGCAGCCACGCGCGGCTGTTGATGCGCCGGACCCCCGACGCTTGCTGCTGTGGCCGCCTCATGCTGGGAATCCCAGTCGTTCCCAGCGGCGCAGTCGCCGGATCCGCTCGGAGTAGGTCTCGGCGTTGTAGATGCCGTACTCGCGGGTTTCGTCGCCGTGGATGCGGCAGAACAGCCGGACGGGGCAGCCGCGGCAGACCGCCTTGGCCTTGGCGATCTGCTGGTCAGCGTCGGGGGCGGTCTCCTCCACCGTGAACCAGTTCGGGTCGACCTCGGGGTCGGTGCATGCGCCAGCCGCCATCCACTCGCGTCCGGGGCGCCACAGCCCGGCGGGCTGGGTGTGTGCGTTGCGCCACGGAACCGGCTCGCTGTTGGACGGCCGGCCGGCACTCCCCCGCCCAACCAGCTCGACCGGCTCATGCACCGCAGTCATCGCCGACGCTCCCCGGAGGCGGGGTGGTCGAAGCGCCACTCTTCGAGGATTCGGCCCGCGTACCGGACGCTGAGCCTCACGCCCGCAGCGGCCATGTCGGCACAGACGCTGCTGTCGGTGGCGACACCGACCTGGCTCGGGTCGAGGCTGGCGAGGTAGGCCTCGATCCGGCGCCGCTTGGTGTCGTCGCCCCGCGGCTGCGTGACTCTCGGGCGACCCTGCGGCCGACGCTCGCGGCTCACTTCTTCCGCCGGACGGTCGTGCCGCTAGTGGCCTTGTGGGAGACGCGCCACTCCCCCAGGATGCGGCCCGCGTAGGACTCCTCGATCGGCATCCCCTGCCCCGCGAGGGCGACCACGATCGAGCTTCCGGTTGCCACGCCGAGCTGCTCCGGGGTGAGCCGAGAAAGGTACATTTCGACCGCTGCGCGCTTGGTCGATTCGCTCAGCTCGACATGTCCGTTTTGGGGATTTCCTTGTTGAGGTGCGCTGGGGATCTGCCCGAACGGACCCTGCGGAGGGAAGGTGCCGGCGCCGTAGCCCGGAAACGGACTTCCCGGCACGCCGTAGGAGCCGTCCGGGAGCTGCACAACCGTGGTCTGCGGGGGGGCGAGGTGCGCGATCTGCGCGGTGGGGGCGTGGTACTGCATCGGCTTGCCGAGCGCCAGCGCGAGCACCTTCACCAGGAACGCGATAAGCAGCGTCATGAAGATCCCCGCCACCGGGGGGACCGCGGTCACCAGCCGCCAGTCGGCGGGCACACGGGCGACGTTGAACCACACCGTCAGCGCGCCAAACAGCACCATGAAGGTGAACGGGACCGCGCGGTTGACGCCCTTGATCATCGACACGCCGACCAGGACCACCTCGGAGGCCAACAGGGCGGCGTCCACGCACAGCGGGAAGATCCAGGCGTTGCGGCCCCAGCCGGTGACCGGGGCGGAGGCGACCTCGCGGAGCGCGATGAACGACAGGGTGAACGACGCGATGGCGACGCCGATCACCAGCAGCAGCGCCGCGCCGAGCACGGTGCGCAGGTTGGTAGGCAGTTCAGACCAGCTCATCGGCTGTTCCTTCCGGTCGTGCTGGTGGGCGGGGTGGTGGCGGCGCGGTCCTTGGCTTGCTTGGCGGCGCGCCAGATGTGGGCGAGGAAGTCGCAGGCGCTCCCCGCGACCCCCTGGACGGCATCCGGGCAGAGCTGGGAAGCTCCAGCGGTGGTGCGCCCCTGGTTGCGGGGCAGGGTGGGCTTGGCGATGCCGGTGCCGGTGACCAGCAGCACGGCCAGGACGGCGATCGCGGCGTACTCGCCGAGCATCCGGAGCAGGTGACGCGCCCCGCCGGCGTCGCGGTGGCCGGTGAGCGCCAGCACCAGCAGCCAGGCCAGGGCGACCATGAGCCACCCACGGGTGGAGGTGAGCTGGCCGGTCAGCCAGGCGGCCACGACCAGGAACACGGCCACCAGGACCAGGAGCCGAGGTCGCCGCGCCGGCCGGCGCGTGCGGGCGGCCGGCGCGCCCCATCCGGGCGGCAGCAGGAGCTGCTGGGGGTGGCGGTCACGGAAGGTGCGGAGCATCAGCGCCCACCTCCGGCGTCCGAGCTGGCCGGCGGGCCGGCCGGGGTCGGAACGTGGTCGTAGGTCGGGGCGGGCGGCGCCGGGGCGGCGTGGCTGGTCAACGGACCGAGCAGGGCGGGCAGGAGCAGCGCGGTCAGCGCCAGGACCAGCACGGCGATGGCCAGGCGGCGCAGCGGGTGCGCACGGCGGGCGGCGGGGCGGGGCAGCTCGTGGGCGGGGATGCCCCAAGGGGTGTTCACGTCGCGGGCGTCGGTGGCGTCGTGGGCGCGGGCGTGGGCGTGGGCATCGCGCAGCGCTGCGCGCCAGCTCGGCGGCGTGTCCGCCTGGTGGCAGCGGTGGCAGGTGCGCATGACGATGCCGCTGCTGTAGCGGGTGACGAGGCCGGCGGTTCCGACTTGGCGAGTCTTCTGGTGGGCCATGTAAGGCACTTCCTTTCGGGTTGGGTTGCGGCGTGCGG
>WNGK01002187.1_pt1 | contig 21226 bp, 20 predicted proteins | sample 5400601 | NCBI WGS metagenome assembly WNGK01 (sample SAMN13153376, study PRJNA577476) | soil metagenome | isolation source: 60 cm soil or saprolite under Garry oak tree replicate 1 | place: USA:California | collected 2016-06-15
GCAGGCTCATCCCGCGCGGCAGCCGGGGGGCGTGCCAGCGCAGCCCGGTGGCGGTTACCGTCGCGCCGTCTCTGGCGTCGCCGGAGACGCGCAGCGTGCCGTGGTGCCCGGGAGGCGGGATGGCAGCGGCACGCGCGGCTGGCCCGGACCGATCCGGACGAGGCGGCCGGCTTTGCCGCGGCCACCGGGGTGGACGCGCTGGCGGTCGCGGTCGGCAGCTCGCACGCCATGCTGACCCGCGACGCGGTCCTAGACCTCGGCCTCATCGCCAGGATCCGCCGTGCCGTCGGCGTTCCGCTCGTCCTGCACGGCTCGTCCGGCGTCCCGGACCGGGACCTGGCCGCCGCGATCCGGGCCGGGATGACGAAGATCAATATCGCGACCCAGCTGAACAAGGTATTCACCGCCGCGGTCCGAAATTACCTGGCCGCCGACTCTGCAGCGGTTGATCCTAGGAGGTATGGTTCGGCCGGACGCGATGCGGTCGCGCCCGAAGTGGCCCGGCTCCTCAGCGTTATTGGTGCTGGGGTCGTCGGAGCCGGGGGAGGAGGCGCCGGTGAGCCGTTATCGGCGGTGGAATGAGCTGCTGGAACTGCTGGCCGCGGCGGGCCAGCTCCAGGTGGAAGACGCCGCCAAGGCGCTGAACGTGTCCGCGGCGACCATCCGCCGGGACTTCGACGAGCTGGCCAGCCAGCAGATGCTCACCAGGATCCGTGGCGGCGCGGTCGCCGAGGGGGTGAACTACGACCTGCCGCTGCGCTACAAGACGGAGCGGCATCCCTCGGAGAAGCAGCGCATCGGCGCGCTGGCCGCCAGCATGGTCCGGGCAGGCCAGGTCGCAGGCCTCAACGGCGGGACCACGACGACGGAAGTGGCCAGGGCATTGGCCACCCGTTCGGATCTCAACTCGGCGGGTCCTTCCCCGACGGTCACCGTGGTCACCAACGCGCTGAACATCGCGACCGAGCTCGCGATCCGGCCGCACATCAAGATCGTGACCACCGGAGGGGTGGCCCGGCCGCAGTCCTACGAGCTCACCGGGCCGCTGGCCACCGGCGTGCTGGAGCAGGTCACCCTCGACGTGGCGATCCTGGGCGTGGACGGGATCGACGCGGTGGCCGGCGCGACCGCACACCACGAAGGAGAGGCGAGCATCAACCGGCTGATGGGCCGCCAGGCCCGCAAGGTGATCATCGTCGCGGACAGCTCCAAGGTGGGGCAGCGCGCCTTCGCCAGGATCTGCACCCCCGCCGAGATCGACGTCCTGGTCACCGACGTCGGCATCGCCGCCGAGGACGCGGCCCGGCTGGCAGACGCCGGGGTCGACGTTGTCACCGCATGACGCGGACCTGGTGGTGCTCGGCGACTGCAACCCCGATGTGCTCGTCCTCGGCGACGACGTGACCCCGGCCTTCGGCCAGCAGGAGAAGCTGGTGGGCAGCATCGCGATGGTCATCGGGGGATCCGCGGCGATCACCGCGGTCGCCGCGGCGCGGCTCGGGCTTCGCGTCGCCCTCGTCGCCGCGGTCGGCGCCGACCCTTCGGGTGCGTTCATGCTGGACCAGCTGGCCGCCGAAGGGGTCGACGTCAGCGCCGTCGCCGTCCGCGACGGCACCCCCACCGGCATGACGGTGGCGCTGTCCCAGGGCGGGGACCGCGCGATCCTCACCGCCCTGGGCGCGATGGCCTCGCTGACCACGGCGGACGTCCCCGGCGCCCTGCTCGCCCGGGCCCGGCACGTGCACGCCAGCTCCTACTTCCTGCTCGAGGGCTCCCTCGGGCCCGGCCTGGCCGGCCTGCTGTCGGCGGCCCGGGCGGCGGGCGCCACCACGTCGCTGGACACCAACTGGGATCCGTCCGGGCGATGGGGCGACGAGCGCCTGTCCGCCGCCATCGCGCAGGCCGACGTGCTGCTGCCCAACGAGGCCGAGGCCCTGCGGCTAGCTGGGCGACTAGCTGGGCGGCTAGCTGGGCGACTAGCTGGGCGACTAGCTGGGCGGCTGGCTGGCGTGGGGCTGAGCGGCGCGGCCAGCCTGGACGCCGCCGCCGGGACCCTCACCGCCGCCGGCCCGAAACTGGTCGTCAAGCTCGGCAAACGGGGCGTGCTGTGCGCGGACGGGCCCGTGCGCCACTGGGTCTGCCTGCCGCCGGTCGCACCGGTCGACGCCACCGGCGCGGGAGACTGCTTCAACGCCGGCCTGATCGCCGGCCTGCTCGGGGGCCTGCCCCTGCCCCAGGCGGCCGCGCTCGGCTGCGCCGCAGGCGCCCTGTCCACCGGCGCGCCCGGCGGCACCGCGAGCGCCCCGGACATGCCCGCCGCGGCGCAGCTGGCCGCACTGGCTTCCGTCACCAGCGTCGCGTTACCGGGCCACGGTCATCGTGTGACGTTACTGCCCGCATAGGGCGTAGCAGCGTCACACGATCGTGAACGGAATTGTTTCGGTGAGGAGGGCGGCTAGGGCGGGGGCACCGGCGGCGGGGGTGCTCAGGCTGACGTGGAGTTCGGCGCCGGGTATGGCCCCTTCTTGCGCGGCGAGGACGTCCTGGTATTGCCGTTCGGTCGATGTCACGTGGACGTACACCCGGGTATCGGCGTTGACGAGGTGGAGCGCGTACCGGTCCACCATTTCGTCGACGGTGATCTGGCCGGGAGCGGTGTGGCTGGCCGCGGTGGCGGCGCCATAGGTCAGCAAGCAATGGCGGAAAGCCGGGGACAAGAGGCGGGTGCACGTTCCTGAGCTGCCCATGGCCATGCCGATGACCGGCGTAGTGGCGTCACGCAGAAGCTCGAGCACCGGAAGCACGTCCGCGGCCGTATGCGCGGTTCCCACGAGCTTCACCACGGCGCAGCGGTCACGCAGCTCCAGGTAGGTGTCCCGCAGATCAGCCGGCATATGGCCGAACCAGTGCTGCGAGGCGATGATCTGCGTGGCCGAGCCATGCCATCCGGCCACGCTGTCCAGGCTGTCGGCTTCTACGTCGATATAGGCGCACCCGGATTCGTAGGCCGTGCGCAGGACGGCCAGCCGGTCACGTTCTGAGCCCGTATATCCGCCGCGCTCGCGGGCCGGGCGGCACGTCAGTATCAGCGGCACCGGAGAACCCGCGACCAGTTTCTCGATGTCGAAGGCAGGCATGAGGTCGAGGCGGATTTCGGCCAGGCCGATCCGGGGCGCCAGCCGTTCGAGGTCGTGCAGGGCGCTGATCGTGTCCGGGGGAGCCAGTGAGGCCGCGACGCGGTTAGCGATGACGAGCGCGTCCATGGGTGGTCCTTTCTGCAGTCAGCGGCCGGCCAGGTCGCGTAGCGCGCCGTCGAGCGTGGCGATATCGGCGGTAACCCCGCCCTCGGGGCGGCCGAGTCCGTTCAGCACCACGAAACGGACGCCGTGCCGGTACTTCTTGTCGCGCATCCAGGCCTGCTCCATATCCTGCCGCCTGAACTCGCCCTGGGTGGGGAGACCGAGTCCGGAGATGAGCTGCCGGTGCTGTTCGACCACCGCGCCGGGGATGCGGCCCTGGCGGAAGGCGAGGTGCGCGGCGGCCATCATGCCCAGCGCGACCGCCTCCCCCTGATCGTCGGCGGCGGAGCCCCGGATCAGCTCGATCGCGTGGGCGAACGTGTGACCGTAGTTCAGCACCACCCGGTCGCCTTGCTCCCGTTCGTCCCGGCTGACGATATCGGCCTTGATCTCGATGCTGCGCGTGGTGACCCGCCGGACGGCGTCCGGGTCACGGCGCACCACCGGATCCAGGGCGCCGGTCAGGTGCCCGAGCAGGTCCGAGGGGCTGATCAGGGCGTGCTTGGCGATTTCCGCGAGGCCGGCCAGGAAGCCGCGTTCGGCGTTGCCACTGGCCACCTCGATGTCGCTGATGACGACGACCGGCTGATGGATGGTACCCACCAGGTTGCGCCCATGATCGAGGTTGATGGCGTTCTTGCCGCCGACCGCGGAGTCGGCCTGCGCGACCAGCGTGGTGGGTATCAGGCAGAGCTTCATGCCGCGATTGAACGTGGCGGAGACGAAGCCCGCGACGTCGCAGATGGCCTCGCCGCCGACGGCGATGATGAGATCGTCCTTGTGCATGGCGTGGTCGGCGAGCACGTTGGCCAGGTGCTCGATGGACCGGAACGTCTTCGATGCCTGGGTGTCGGGCAGGGCCACCCGATGAGCGGGGATGCCGGCCTTAGCCAGCTGTTCCGCCACCCTGGCCGCCACGCCGGCGTCCTCGCTGGCCTCGACGATCAGGCCGCGCTCCACCTCGGGCAGCGGCGGCAGCAGGCCGCCGACGTGGCCGATCAGGCGCGGCCCGACATGGGCGTAGTAGGTCCCGCCGACAGGGGTGACGAAGACACTGGAGCTGCCGGGCGGTGTCGAGGGCAGCCGGGTGAGCGCGGCGAGCGCGTCCAGGGCGACGGCATCCGGCCGCCGCCCGTCGGTGTCGACGGTGAGAACGGACAGGTCCTCGTAGACGGGCAGCCGCCGCTTGTACACCTCGTCGAGGTCGGGCCGGTGCAGCATCGGCCGGAACTCATCGCTCTGGACGCGCGACAGGGCCTCGTCGTAGCTGACGCGGAGGTAGACGACCCGGGCGTTGCGCAGCACGGCCCGGGTCCGCGGGTCCTCCACGGCGCCGCCGCCCAGAGCGATCACGGCCTCCGGCCCGCGGACCAGGCCGGCGACCGTGACGTGTTCGAGCTGGCGGAAGTAGCCTTCGCCCTCGGTGGTGAAGATGTCACGAATGTCGCGTCCGATGCGCTGCTCGATCAGCACGTCGCTGTCCACGAAGGGCAGTCCGAGCCGTTCGGCGATGATATGCCCCACCGTGGTCTTGCCGGCCCCCATGAAGCCGACGAGCACCACCACCATGAGCCCTCGTTCCCTCCTCGCCCGCTTGGGCGTGATGCAGCAATGAAGGGGATGGTATCGCTGCCGCTCATTCGGACCCGGGTGTAAGGCCCACCGGGGGCGGCGAGGTAACGCTTACCCAGTCAGTGAAGGCTGGGCAGGTTCCGGCCACGCTGCCCCGCAGGCTACCTGCTAAGGACGATGGCCAGGCCGACCAGGCCAAGGAAAAGGGCAAGCCCTCCGATGGTCACGAAACCCGCGCTGAGGATGAGGTCCGGATCGTAACGCCGGCCGACGTCAAGGAAGTCCCGCTCGTCGCGGAGCACCTTCCCGCCCATCCTGCGCAGGTGCCAGGTCCTCTCCCGCCGGGAATCGCTCGGCAAGCAGATGAAATGACACTTCTCCGCGGGCAGCACCCTGGTGCCACGCGGCCGCCGCCGCCTGCTCGAAGGCGGCGATCAGCCGCGGTTCGCGGTACTTGCGCCAGAGCCGGCTGGCCAGCCGTGGTGGCCGGGGAACGGTCAGGAACACGACGGCCGCGTCCGTGAGCCTCGCATGTGAGAGATCCCTGGACGGGACGTGCTCCAGGTGCCCCGGCAGGTCGAGGCACGCCAGCAGCGTGGTGCGGGCACGCAGCTGCTCCGCGATCGCCGAGCGCAGCGGGCCGGGCGGGCCGATCAGGACGACACGCGCCGCATCCCCGGGCCTCCGCAGCGGAATGGCCATCGCTACCGGGAGCCGCCCTTTCATGGAGCCCCGCCCCCGCTAGCGGACGATGAACGGGCCATGCATGCCCATCTGAGCGTGACCGGGCATAGGACAGATGTACTGGTAGCTGCCCGCGCTGCTGGCCACGAAGCTGAAGCTGTTCGCCCCGTCGCCCGCTGAGGTCGGGTCTCCGACGACCCCGGACCTCGCCCCGCCGATCGCCGGCGTGCCCGACTGACCGAAACCAAACGGCGGCTGATTCGCCGTGATCAGCCAGCCGTGCGCCTCGTTCGAATCGTTGTTGATGAACCGAACGGCGACATGTGACCCCTTGGGGACGATAATCGCGGGATTGGAAAGCCCCGCGACGCGGAAGGTCATGTCTGGGGCGCCGGGTGCGATGGCCACTACCGTGAACGACACCAAACTGCCGCTGAATGTGATCGTGTCGGCGTTCCGGTCGATGCTGGCTCCGCCGGGGACCTGGTCGCTGAGCGCCCGGACCTGGCCCGCGGGAACATTCTGCGGGGCTTTCCCCGCGAGCCTGGTGCCCGCCTTCTCCGCGATGAACTGCGCCAGCGACGAATTCGAGGAGTCGCCCGCCTTGCCCGGGCTGGCAGGGGCGGAGGAGCTTCCCATGGGAGAAGAACCTCCCGTTGGGGAGGGACCCACCGTGCCGGGGGAACCGGGGTACCGGCCGGCCTGGCCGGAGGCGGTGAGCTGCGCGATCACGAACCCGCCGGACACTGCGACGATGGTGAGCGCGCCCACGAGAGCCGCTGTGATAATGAGATTGCGCTGCATGTACGTATGCTGGCGAATTCCGTTTGAAGAACCGCTGAAGGCGGCCCACGTCCTGCCCTCAGCTTCGAGGCGGCACACTGTGCCTATGCGGATCCTCTTGGTCGAAGACGATGAGCTGACTGCGCGCGCCCTGGAGCGCGGACTCGCCGCGGAAGGCTATGCCATAGAGGTGGCGAAGGACGGCGTAGACGGGCTGCACCGGGCCAGGGAATACTCCTACGACGCGATGATCCTCGATGTCCTGCTGCCGGGAATCAGCGGGCTCGCCGTGTGCTCGGAACTGCGCGCGTCCGGATGTGACCTGCCGGTACTGATGCTGACCGCACTGGGCGACCCGGCCGACCACACGACGGGGCTCGATATCGGAGCCGACGACTATATCGTGAAACCGTTCACGTTCCCGGTGCTCCTGGCGCACCTGCGGGCGCTGCTCCGGCGCGGGCCAGCCCGGCTCCCGCCGGTCCTGCAGCACGGCGGGCTCACGCTGGATCCCGCACGCCATGTATGCACCAAGGACGGGTCGGTTCTGGATCTGACACCGCGTGAGTTCGCCGTGCTTCGGTACCTGATGTCGCACCCGGGCACGGCTATCAGCAAACAGGAGCTCCTCGACCACGTCTGGGGCGAGAACGACGCGGCCGACCACAACGTCGTTCAGGTGTACATCAGCTCGCTCCGGCGCAAGGTCGGCGCCGATGGAGAGGATTCACCAATCGAAACTGTCTGGGGCGTCGGGTACCGGATGCGTGACGATACCTGATGACTGATACCCGGCGGTTGTGGCGATCCAGCCTCCGGCTGCGGCTGACGGTGGCGGGCGTGAGCCTGGCGGCCGCGATCTTCGTGATCGGCGGATTTGTCACGATTACGTTGTACCAGAGATCCATCACTCTCTCCGTGCAGCACACCGTCGCGCAGACCGCTACCGCCATCGCGTCGCAGATAAGAGGCCCGCGGCCGCCAGATCCCATCCCGATGCCGACCGGTCCCGGCATACCGCGGGTGCAGGTGCTCAATGACCGCGGCCGGGTCATCACCGGGGATCCCGCATCGGCGGACAAGCCAGCCATGTTCCGGCTGCCGCCGGGGACCCGGCGGCAGCAGGTGACCGTCAGCAAGCTCTCCCTCCTGCCCGGAGCCAGCGCCTGCGTGTACGCGATCCAGGTAAACGCACCCGGAGGCCCGCAGACCGTCGTAGCCGCCTTGTCACTCGGCGGAGCTGAAGCCAAGGTTCGGGAGGCGGCCGAGTCCACCACGGCCATCTGCGCGGTGGCGCTGGTGGTCGTTGGCATAGTCGCCTGGCTGACGGCCGGCCGCGTCCTGCGCCCGGTGGAGCGGATGCGCACACGCGCAGCGGCGATCACCTCGAGCAGCCACCTGTCCGGCAGGCTACCGCTCTCCGGATCGGACGAGCTGAGCAGGCTCGCCGAGACGCTCAACGGAATGCTTGCCTCACTGGAACGCTCCGTCGACCGGCAGCGCAGGTTCGTCGCCGACGCCGCCCACGAGCTGCGCACACCGCTCGCCGGCCTCACCGCCACCCTGGAGATCGCTCAGCGTCACCCGGATACCACTCGCGACGCGCTGATCGGCGAGCTCCTGGCAGGCCACCGGCGTCTTGGCCGCACGCTCAACGACCTGCTCGTGCTCGCCGCGATCGACGGCCGCGTCCCGGAGAAAATGGCCCCGGTGGATCTCACGGGCGTGGTGACGGATTGCTCCCGGCGAAGCGTACCCGAGGGCATCTTCCTGCGTACCGGCACCCTGGAGCGGGCCGTCGTGCTCGGCAACGAATCCCAGCTCAGCCGCATGGTCGGCAACCTTGTGGACAACGCCGTGCGATACGCGCGCAGCACCGTGGAACTGTCGCTCTCGGTTTCCGATGACTCGGCGGGCATATCGGTGACCGATGACGGCCCCGGAATACCAGGGCCCGACCGGGAACGCGTCTGGGACCGGTTCGTGCGCCTCGACGACGCCCGCTCCCGCGCGAGCGGAGGAAACGGGCTCGGGCTGGCCATCGTGAGGGAACTCGCCCTGGCGCACAGCGGGACGGCCACGGTGCGCGAGCGCGCGCCCGGCCCCGGAGCGGAGTTCGTCATACGGCTGCCGCTCCTCCAGGGCGACGTGCAAAGTAGTGCCTGAATGATTCCTGGGTCCAAGGCGAGCCTGAACCGCCCTCCTGCCGCTTCCCTGCGCGGACGGAAGAATGCGTACGGCGCCGGAAAGACGACGGCCGTGCACATTCTCGCCACTGGCCCGGCACCATCCCGAGATATGAGCCAGACCCAGATTTCGATTCCGTTGACAATGACAACTCCCTCAAGTGCACATGCCGGCCGACTACGTTCGCGTGTTCCTGCCGGGTAAATCGGCGGGGGACGTGAGGTAGCTGACGATCATGTCGCCGACCAGTTCCCGGTAGTGGTCGCGGCGGCCCCGGTCGAGCATGTCCAGCCCGAAGATGGCGCCGAAGGTGCAGCACAGCCTCAGACTCGCCGGATAACGCTCACTCCGGGAACGGAGCCACGCCGATGTGACATCGGGGTGGCCAGGGCAACACCGATGTGACATCGGCGTGGCTGCTGCCGCGGGCGGGCGGGTGGATCCGGGTTCCGGGCGGGGCGCGAGGGACTCACGGGGCATGCGGGAAAGCGCCGGCGGGGCAGGCCGGAGGGCGGGCAGGCGCCGTTGGTGCAGGCGCGGACCAGTTACGCAACGGCCTCAATGGCGACCAAACTGGCCAGGTGCACGAGCCGGGATAACTGGCCTGGATCCCTGGCCACTACTTGACCAGCGCTTCAGGGCGAGCGACGCGCTGCACGAGGTCCTGCCAGCCGCGCGCGACTCGCTCGCCCATCTGGATGGCGGCTTCGGTGAGGTCGGCGGCCGACAGGTAGAGCAGCAGGGGGCCGTCCAGGGCGCCGGTGAGCTGGACGGCGAGGATGTCGAGGTCCGCGGCGCCGAGCTCCATCTGCCCAAGCAGGACCCGGATGTGCAGCTGGGACAGCGGCGTGCGGGATCCGGCCGGCACCGGCTGGCTGCCGTCCAGGGTGGCGCGGGCGATCTCGCGGTTCTCGGTCAGGAAGCCGATCCGGGCCTGGCCGTAGGCGATCAGGCGGTCCAGCGGGGCCGCGCCCGGGCCCAGGGGCGGCGGCCCGGAGAGCACCTGCTCCTGGAAGGTCCGTTCGGCGTCGTCAAGCAGCGCCTGGAAGATGCCCGCGCGCGTGCCGAACCGGCGGAACACCGTCCCCTTGCCCAGGCCAGCCCGCTCCGCCAGCCCGTCCATGGTCAACTGGTCGGCACCCTGCTCGGCGAGCATCTCGCGGGCCGTGGCCAGCAGGTGCAGCCGGTTGCGCGCGGCGTCGGCGCGCTCGGCGGGCGGCGCTCCCCAGGACACCGCGGACTGGTCCACAAGATTCACTCTACGGCCGGAATACTAAGCGGGGTAAAGTCCGCTTACGTTCAGGATGGCGGCGGCTCGGCGCCGTCAACGGCCCTATCAAGGAGACCAGCAGTGAGCATGACCGACACATCTGACCGTTTCACCGCGCTGCCCGATGACCAGACGCTCGCCGCGACCGTCGTCGCGCTCGAGGAGCACGGCTTCAGCGTCGAGGTGGTCGATGACCTCGATGCCGCGCGCGCCGCCGTCCTGGCCCGCATCCCCCGCGGCTCCACGGTGATGACCAACACCTCCGTGACCCTGCAGGACACCGGCATCGCCGACGCCATCAACGACGGCGGCCCGTATGAGTCGGCGCGGAACAAGATGTTCGCGCTGGACTTCGCGACCCAGGCCCAGGACATGAAGGCCATCGGCGGTCAGCCCGACTACGCCCTGGGCAGCGTCCACGCCATCACCCGCGACGGAACCCTCGTCATCGCGTCGGCCTCCGGCAGCCAGCTCGCCTCCTACGCCTGGGGCGCCGCCAACGTCATCCTCGTCGCCGGCACCCAGAAACTCGTCCCCACCCCCGAAGCAGCCCGCGAGCGGATCTACCAGCACAGCCTCAAACTCGAAGACGCCCGCGCCCAGGCCGCCTACGGGCAGCACAGCTCGGTCGGCAAGATCCTGGAGATCCACCAGGAACTACCCGGCCGCATCCACATCGTCCTCATCCGGCAACCGGTCGGTTTCTGAGGACCGTCAAGGCGGCGAGCCGGACCGGTGGCCGGCCTCAGGCGTCGATGAGGGCCATGACCTCGCCGGGCGTCATGCTCCCGGGAGCCCTGCGCTCCCGGGCCGCCCGGTTCGCCAGCCACCGCAGCACCTCGTTCACCGGGGTAGGCATACCGCGCTCCCGGCCGAGCAGCACGATTTCCCCGTTAAGGAAGTCAGCCTCGATCGACCCGGTGCCCCGGGTCAGGCTCTGCCAGGACGAGCCGCCCGCCCGCGGCGAGCCATTGACCGGAAGGATCCCCACCCGGTCGCCGCGAACCTGCGCGCTCTCCTCATCGCTGGCGTAGGCGATGCCGGCCGCGTCGAGCACCGCGGCTCCCTCGGCCGGCGCGCGCCGGCGCAGGACGGTCAAAGGATCCGTGTCCGCCGCGCCGTGGCCGCATACCGCCTCGATCGCGTTGCCCAGGTTGGACAGCAGCTTGCCGTGCTTCCACCGCATCACCTCCGCGGTGACCGGCGCCAGGAAACGGCTGCCGGCCAGATCCCCGCCGATCCGCGTCGCGATCGCGTCGGTCCCGGACGGATACCGGCCGATATGCAGCAGCCCGGCCAGCGGAGCGCCTTGCGCCTCGACTGTGCCCGGTTCCAGGTGCGTCGCAGGCAGCCAGACACACATCCCGTACACCTGGCGGAAACGGCGCAAGGCGAACCGCTCGCTCGCCACCCCGTTCTGCGCGCAGACCACCGGTAGCGACTGCCCCGCCACACTGTCACCACGGGGCCCGCCGCGCACCGGCTGCCAGGCCCATTCGGCCAGCACCGCCTCGGCATCCTGGGTCTTGACCGCCAGGACGAGGACGTCGCCGTCGCGGAGTTCGAGTTCGCCGGGCGCACCGATCGCGGGAATGCGCAGCGTGGACGTGCCGTCCGGGGTGGCCAGCCGGAGGCCGTGGGCGCGCAGCGCGTCGAGATGCGGACCACGGGCCACCAGCACCACCTCGTGCCCGCTCTCGAACAGCCGGCCGCCGATGGTCCCGCCTACCGCGCCAGCCTCGATGACGATGTACCGCATCTCACCCATTCTGGCAGGGAGGCCGAACGGGCCGCCGGCGCCTGCCCGGTGCATGGCGAGCGCCCTGCCCGGCGCCTGCCCGGCGCATCGCGGGCAGGCGCCGGCTGGCGGTTCAGCCGCGGTACGGGTTGGGCGGCAGGGTGTCGCTGCTGGCAACCGATGTGTAGAGGTCAGTCCCTGTGGTCCCGTTCCGGTAGACGAAGGCCGTCTCGAGCACGGCGCCGGTCGAGGGGCTCTCGAAGGTCTGGTCGTCCACGCCGGTCGCGCGGTCGTACCGGCTGATCTCCACGGCCGACCGGCCGATGGCGTCCCTGGCGTGGCTGTCGACCCGCACCCCGGGCGTGTCCGCGAGCACCTTGTACAGGGCGGACCGCAGGTCCGGGCCGACCAGCGGGTTCCACAGCATGGTGGTGGCCTGCTCGAAGACCCAGTCGTCGTCGGTCTGGTGCGGCTGCGTGACGACCCCCTTCTTCCCGCGCGCGGCCATCATCCGCTGCTCTTCCGCCACCGCCTGTGCCTCTTGCTGTTTCGCCTGGGTGAGCAGCAGGGCGCGCAGCGCCGACGGGTCGGTGGGCATGGCGTCGAACGCGGCCTCGGTGGGCGAATCGTGCCGGGCGACGGGCAGTTCGCCGGGGACCCCGGCTCCCCGCTGGTAGGTCCAGACATCGCCGGTGAGGCTGTCGAGGACACTCGTTCGGTAATAGTTGTCCTGCTTTTCTGTGAGCTCGACATAACGACCCGTGGGCCGCGGCATTCCGGCCGCAGCCGAGCTGAGCCGGTACAAGGCGGTCTGCGCGGCTGTCGACCCGCGACCACCGCATGGCGAGCCGGTGCAGCGTCTCCTGATAGACATCCTCAGCCAGGTTCGGATCGGCGGTGAGCAGCGTCGCCGTCCGCAGCAACGCGTCACCGGACTCGGTGACGAAGCCTTCAAAAGCCCGCGTCTGCTTCCTGTCCACGTGGTCCTCTCGTTGTCGGCGTCACCCTCATAGACGACACCTGGCGAGTTTTCGTTGAGCAACCCAGGCGGCGCCGCCCGGGGCAGGCCCGCGGGCCCAGTGCGGCGGGCCAGTGCGGCGGGCCAGTGCGGCGGGCCAGTGCGACAGGCGAATCATTAGAGTTCGCCGCCTGCCCGCTGGAATCGTTGATCCGCCTTTCCTGCCCGCCATACGCTCACGGCATGACCTTGCCCTTCGCCGAAGCTCGCGCCCTCGCCGACAACGCCCGCACCCGCGCGCTCGAACTCGGCAAGGCGCTCAGCATCGCGGTCGTCGACTACGGCGGCTTCGTCGTGCTGATCGAGCGGATGGACGGCGCCCGGCCGATGACACCGGACATCGCGCTGTCGAAGGCGTACTCGGCGGCCGTCATGCAGCGGCCGACCGAGATGCTGGAGAACTGGCGGAATTCGGATCCGGTGTTCTTCACCCAGGTCGGCCGGATGGGCCAGCATCCCATCGTCGCCACCAAGGGCGGCTACACGCTCAAACGCGACGGCACCATCCTGGGCGGCATCGGGATCTCCGGTGGCAGCCCGGACGAGGACCAGCAGATCTGCGAGGACGTGCTCAAGGCCGCCGGTTTCGACCTTGAATTCCCGCAGTGGGCGGGCACGCGGAAGCACTGAGGACGGACCACCCAGCACGGAGGCGGCCATGGCCGACGACCACAAATACCACATCGACCACCACGGGAGCCTGGTCCGGCCGGCCGGGTTGCTCGGCGCGCGGGCCAGCGGTGACGCCGAGGCCCTGGCCGCCGCCGAGGCCGAGGCGGTCGCCGGTATCTCCCACGCGCTGCGGCGGCTGACGCTGTCCGCCGTCGGAGACGGGCAGTTCCGCCGCGAGCACTTCGAGTCTGTCGTGTACGACCACGTCGACGGGTTCGGGCCGGTCACCGGAACCCAGCCGCTGGCCGATGCCGCGGGAATCCCGGCCGCCCGGCGCCGCACGGCACCGGATGACCCGCGGGCGACGGGACGGCTCGCCCAGGCCGAGGTGGCGCCGGTGCTTTCCGCCGTGGACCGGCCGGTGTTCGTCCAGCTCCCCTCGCCCGGGTACCTCGCGGCCGCCGGCTCGGCACTGGCCGGCTCAGCCGACGTGGACGCGGCCCGGACACGCGGCGCGGCGCTGGCCGCGGTGCTGCGCTCGGAGATCCAGGCGCTCGCCGCGGCGGGGGTCGCCTACGTGGTGCTGGGGAACCCGCTCTACCCGCCGCTGCTCACCGTGGCCGGCCGCGAGCGGCTGACCGCCGCCGGCCTGGACGTGGACGCGGTACTGACCGCCCTGCTCGAAGCCGACCGGGCCATCATGGCGGGGCTCACGGCTCCGGAAACCTTCCGGCTCGGGCTCGACCTGGCCGACGCGGGACCGCTGCCGACGACCGAACGGGGTTACGATCCAGCCGCTGTGGACACGCTGCTCGACGAGAACCCCTTCCACCGCCTGTGCGTAGACTTCCCGGCCGACCCGGCGGCACGGCTGCCGCTGGAGCGGGTCAAGCCCGGCCTGGTGATCAGTCTCGGGGTGGTCGACGTGTCAGTCCCGGCGGCAGAAGCCGTCGAGGACCTTCTGGTCCGCCTGGACCCGGTAGTCGACGAGCGCACGGAGGAGGACGTGGCCATCGCGACGAACGGCGGCTTTGCCCAGTCCGCGGCCAGCCCGCTGATGACCGAGGAAGCACAGAACGCCAAGCTGCGGCTCGTGGAGACCGTGGCGCGTTACTACTGGGGCAACGAGATCTTACGGGGCCGATCATGTCTGTCGATCTACGCTCTGAGCTGGCCACCGCGACGCGGATCCTGGCCTCGCATCAGCTCATCGGGATGTTCGGGCACGTAAGCGTGCTTACCGACGACCCGCGCAAGTACCTGGTATGCCCGGGAGCCGGGGCCCGCAAGGACCGGTGCCGCTCGACGGACGTGCTCGAGCTGGACATTGACGACGAGTTCGAGCCGGGGCGCCCGCTGGAGCTGTACATGCACTCCGAGGCGCACCGGCTCAAGCCCCACCTGAAATCGCTCATCCACGTCCACTCCCCCGCCCTGGTGGCCCTCAGCGCGATGGCCGAGGTGCCCACGCACCTGCTCATGCTGCACGCGAGCTTCTGGCCGCAGAGCATGCCGGTCTGGGAGGAGGCCGAGCTGGTCCGGGACCGGCCCGCCGCGCGGCGGCTGATCGAGATCCTGGGCGACGCGGCGATCGCGCTGCTGCGCTGGCACGGCGCCGTGATCGTGGGGGCGACGCTCCGCGAAGCGGTCTTCCGCGCCATCCTCGCCGAAGAGCACGCTAGCCAGCTGGTGACCGCGCTGTCTCACGGACGGCCGCTCGCCCCGGTTCCCAAGGACGTCGACCGCGGCGGCCTGTACTCACGCGTCCTGTCCCCGCGCACCCATGACATGCACTGGGACTACGAGAGTTCCTTCGTGGAGGTACCTCCCGGCGCCCGCGGCCGCGGCTAGGACGTCAGTCACCAGTCCTGCCGAGGAAGACCTCGCCGATGTCGGGCCGGGCGAGCAGGGCATCGGCCCGGTCGTTCAGCACGACGCGCCCCCCGGCCATCACGTAGGCCCGGTCGGAGATCGACATTGCCTCCCTGGCCCGCTGCTCCACTATCAGCAGGGCGACTCCCGTGCCCGCCAGCGTCGCGATGTAGTCGTTGAGCAGGGTGGCCGCGGGCTGGGGCGCCAGCCCGGCGGTCGGCTCGTCCAGGACCAGGAGCGCCGGCTTGATCATCATGGCGCGGGCGACCGCCACCATCTTGCGCTCGCCGCCGCTCAGGTGGCCTCCCTGGCGGGTGGCCAGCCGCTTGAGCTGCGGGTAGAGCTCCATCACCGCCTCCACCCGCGCCTTCACTGCCTTGCGCGGGAGCGTGTAGCCGCCCATCTCGAGGTTCTCCTGCACGGTCAGCCGGGGGAACATGTCCCGCACCTGGGGGACGTACCCGACGGACAGCCGGCAGATCTGATCGCTGCGCAGCGACGCGAGATTCCGGTCTCCCAGCCACACCGAGCCCGCCATGGGCCGGATCACGCCGAGGACGGCCTTGAGCAGCGTGCTCTTGCCCGCGCCGTTCGGCCCGAGGACGGTGACGATCTCGCCCCGGTGGACGGTCAGGTCGACATCGGTGATCGTCGGGGTGTCGCCGTACCCGGCGGCCAGGCCCGCCACCGTGAGCGTGGCGCGGACCTCTTCGTCAGCCAACGAGGTAGGCATCGACGACCTCCTTGTTGTTGCGGAGCTCGGCCATCGTCCCGGTCGCGAGGACCTTCCCCTGGGCCATGACGATCACCGAGTCGCACACCCGCTCCACCGAGCTGAGCTCGTGCTCGACCATCAGCATGGTCAGGCCGCCGTCACGCAGCCGGCGCAGGTGCTCCTCGATCGTCAGCCGCAGCGTCGGGTTCACTCCGGCCATCGGCTCGTCGAGGAGCAGGATCTTCGGCCGCGCCATGAGAGCGCGCATGATCTCGACGAGGCGCCGCTGCCCGCCACTGAGCTGGCCAGCGTAGTTGTCTGCCAGGGCGGTGAGCTGGAAGTCCTCAAGCAGCGCCCACGCATGCTTCAGCAGTTCCCGCTGGCGGGGCTGCCAGTGACGCCGCCCGAGCAGCGATCCGCCGAACGAGTCACCCGTCTGCGCGGGCGCCGCCGCCAGCAGGTTCTCCAGCACGGTCAGCCGCGCGAACTCGCTGGCGTGCTGGAAGGTCCGGATCACGCCGAGCCTGGACACCTTGTAGGCCGGCCACCCGGCCACGTTCCGCGCGCCCAGGACCACCTGGCCGCCGTTGGGCGCGAGCGCCCCGGCGATCAGCTTCAGGGCGGTGGACTTGCCCGCTCCGTTCGGTCCGATCAGGCCGGTGGCGGTCCCGGGGGGCAGCTCGAAGCTGACCTTGTCCACCGCGCGGACGCCGCCGAAATCGCGGGTGAGATCCCGCACGGAAAGCGTCACCGGGTCGCCGGCGAGACAAAGGGGCGTCTCGGAGCGCCCGGGAGGCGCGACGGCGCTGGAGAGTTTGCGCCTGCGTTCGGGGAAGACGCCCTGCGGGCGCCACCACAGGAAGACCAGGATCAGCACGCCGATGGCGGCTGCTTGCACCGATTCCTCGGTGTTGGAGTTCCCGATCGCCGGGAGGAACGTCGGCAGCTCCAGGAACACGCCGAGCACCAGGAGCGCGCCGAAGAACGCGCCGAAGTTGTTCCCGAGCCCGCCGACGATGATCGCGACGAAGAAGATGAACGTCTCGCCGGTTCCCCACGCGGCCGGCGACCACGCGCCGATGAACTCGACGAGCAGCCCGCCGCTGATGGCGGCGATCGCGCCGCCGATCACGTAGACCTTCAGGCTCTCGGCGCGGACGTTGGTGCCGAGCGATTCGACCGCTTCGGCGTTGTCGCGCATCGCGCGAAGCCGCCGCCCCCAGGGTGAGCCGGTCAGCCGGTCGGTGAAGAACAGGACCAGCGCCGCGAAGACGGCGACGAGGCCGAGGAAGAACCAGTCGTACCCGGAAATGCCGAGGTTCAGGCGGCCGCTGAACGGCTGCGGGATCGCGAACAGCCCCTGACCGCCGTTGAACCAGCCCTGCTCGGAGACGACCAGGGTCGCGGCGATGATCGAGACGACCAACATGACGGTGGCCTGGAAGTCCCGCCGGCGCGGCCGCAGCGCGAACGACCCGACCGCCAGGGCGAGCAGCGCGCCCGATACGGCGGCCCCGGCCAGCGGCAGCGGCCACGGCAGGTGCCACCCCAGGATGTACGTCTCCGGTACGCCCGGCGCGGGCCTGGGCAGGGTCAGCGCCGCCGTGATGTACGCGCCGATGGACTGGAACAAGATGAACGCGAAGTTCATCACCCCGCCGACCCCGAACTGCAGGTTCAGCCCCCAGCAGGCGATCGAGTTCACCCCGAGGTAGACGAGCAGGGTCGCGGTGTAGCTCTGCAGCGCCGGGCTCACGCGGAGACCTCGGCGCGCAGCTGGACCCGGCCGGAGATCAGGCCCTCGGGCCGCAGAAGCAGTACCAGCACCAGGATGCCGAAGGCCACCACGTTCTTCAGCTCGGGGTTCACGATGGCCGCGAGTTCGCTCGCGATCCCGATGACCAGCGCGCCCGCCATCGCGCCGTACGGCTCGCCGACGCTGCCGAAGACCGCGGCCGCCACGATGATCAGCAGGAAGTTGCCGCCCATGTTGGCGTCGAAGGTGCCCAGGTCCATCGCCAGCGCGACCCCGGCCAGCCCGGCGAGCAGCCCGGACAGTAGCCATGCGGCGCTGATGACGCGCGTGGTGGGGATCCCGACGCTGCGGGCGAGCCCGGCGTCGTCCGAGGTCGCCCGCATGGCCTTGCCCAGCCTGGTGTACCGGAACAGCAGGTGCAGGCCGAGCAGGCTGGCCACCGCCAGCCCGATGATGACCAGCTGCCGCGGCGAGAAGACCATGCCGAGGATGTGCACCGGCCGCTCCGGCGGGAGCTGGTAGCTGTAGAAGCCGGACCCGGAAAAGACCGAGATCACGTTCTTGAGGATGATCGAGACCGCCACCGTCACCATCACCATCGCGAACTGCGCCGTTCCCCGTCGCAGGAACGGCAGGTAGAGCAGGCGGCTGATCAGCACGGAGAGCAGCATCCCGGCCAGGCCGCCGACCGCCAGGGCCAGCCACATGTTCAAGCGCAGCTGATCGTGAGCGAGGTAGCCCGCGAAGGCGGAGACGGTCATGGACTCGCCGAAGGCGAGGTTGAACAGGTTGGTGACCCCGAACTGCAGGGTGAACCCCACCGCGCCCATCGCGAGGATGGACGCGGTGACCAGCCCGAAACCGAGGCTGAGAACAACCTGGCTCACCGCTGATCCGCGTTCTGCGGCAGCACGTCGCCCATCACCCAGGAGTGGGCGGCCGGGTCGAAGGTCCACACCGCGTACGGCCGGTTCGCGGTGTTGTACGGGTCGAAGGCCATCAGCCCGCTGGCCCCCACGTACTGGATGGCCTGGCCCGCCTTGAGCGCCGCGACGCCCTGGGCGTAGGTGTGCACCACGGTGGCGCCGCTGGCCGGGCTGGCCACCTTGGCGATGTCCTGGACGTAAGCGGACGGGGCGGTCGACTTGGCCATGTCCATGGCGAGGGCGAAGGCGATCACGCCGTCATAGGTGGCGGCCACGATGGGGTTCTTCAGCTGGAACGGGTTGGCCTTGATGGCGTTCATCGCCTGCTGGAACCCCGCGAAGGCCGGGCCCTGAGAGCTGAGCGCCGGGGCGACCGCGAAGATGTCGCTGCCCATGCTGGCCGAGCCGATCGCCGGCAGCACCGCGGGCGCCCAGTCCCCCTGGGTGGCGCGCTGCGTCACCACGAACGGGATGACAGAGCCGTTCTGCTGCTTCATCTCGGATAGGAACGTGGCCGCGGTGCGGGCGTCCATCTCCCCGACGATCGCCTGCGGGTGGGCGGCCAGCGCCTGCGCCACCTCGGTCTGGTAAGAGGCCTGGTCCGGGGAAATCGTCAGGTTCTTGAGGACCTTTCCGCCCAGCCGGCTGTACGTCGCGGCGAACGGGCCGGTGGTCGTCTGCGCCGACAGGTCGCTGGTGTAGATCTCGACGACCTTCGTGAAGCCCTTGTGGATGGTGTAGTAGGCCAGCGCGGGCGCCTGGGTGCTATCACTCGGGGTGAGCCGCCAGAAATCCGCTGAGGTCTGCTTGTCGTAGCGCGGGTCCCCCACCGTGTTCATTTCCGGCACCTTCGACTGCTCAAGCAGCGGAAGGACGGACGGGATGTCGTTGCCGTCCGGCCCCACGACCATCACCAGGTGGGAGGCCGACACCAGCATCCGGCTGGTGACCGGGACGGCATCCGCCGGGTCCCCCTTGGTGTCGTAGATCTCGCAGGTCAGGGGGTGCCCCATGACGCCGCCCGCCGAGTTGACCTGGTGTGCGGCCGCCTTACACGCGTTCGCCGCGTTGAGGCCGAAAAAGGCATTCTGGCCGGTGAATGCGTGCAGCACGGCGGCCGTCACGGAATAGTTGCCGCCGGAGCCAGGCTGACCGCCTCCGCCAGAGGTCCCGGCACTGGAGGAGCACCCTCCGGCCAGGGCCGATGCCGCCACAAGCGCCGTCCAGAAAAAGCGTCTTCGTCTGCTTGCGAATTGCATGAGACCTCTCCGTCCCGCTGACCAGGCAAATCGTGAACGCTTGTTTTCTACTGCGTTACGGCTGCTCGTGGGCGAAGGCTTAGGTTTCCGGATCTCCCGGCTAGTAGACGGGATTTGCGATTAGCGATACGGGAAACATTTGCTGCGCATATAGCAAATAAGCTTCTGAGGTTCGTGTGACACACATGGATCTATGTACGGTGCTCAGCCGTAATGAGCTCCGGCGGCGCAGGAGGGTGGCGATGGTCACCGCGATGACGAGGACGCCGCCGTAGAACACGTTGGACACCCACGTCTGCAGGCCCAGCTGCTCCAGCCCGGTGATGCCCGTCGTCAGGAAGTAGATGCCGATCCAGGTGCCGATGGGGTTGAACCGGCCCGGCTGGATGACCGCGGTGCCGAGGAAGACCGAAGCAAAGACCGGCAGCAGGTACGAGTCGGAGGTCGTCGCGTTGTAGCTGCCCAGGGCGGCGACCGTGACGACGGCGCCGATACCGCTCAGCGCGCTCGCCGCGACGAACGAGCCGAAACGGATCCGGTTGACCCGGACGCCGGACAGGCGGCTGACCTCCCGGCTGGCTCCCACGAAGCGCATGTGGCGGCCGAGCGGCGTGAACCCGAGCACGTAGGCGAACGCGAGCGCGAGCGCGGCGCCGTAGAAGAACGAGACGTACAGGCCGCCGACGGGAAGGATCGCGATCTTCGCGAAACGGGACGGCGGCAGCACGATCGTGTTCAGGTTGGACATCCACAGGGCGATGCCGGTCAGCAGCGTGCCCATGCCCAGCGTCACGACGATGGTGTTCACCCGCGCCACGACGACGAGCAGCCCGTTGACGGCACCGCACGCCAGCGCGCCCAGGATGGCGACGGCGGCGGCGGGCCACACCCCCCAGTGGTGGTTGGTGACGAGCACGGGCACGATCGTCGCCGCGAACCCGAACACGGACGGGACCGACAGGTCCACGAACTCCCCGACGATGATCGTGCAAAGCAGCGCCATGGTCATGAACACCAGCGCGTACTGGCCATTGAAGATCGACTCGAAGGACGAGGTGGTCATGAACACCCCGGGCTTGGCGATCGTGTACACCACGATCAGCAGAGCCCAGACGCCGATCACCGCGTACCGCGACCCGAAATGCCGGATCGCCAGGCCCAGCCCGGCCCCGGCCGCCCCGGCCGGCGCGGGCGGGGGTGCGACGTTGACGAGGTCGCCGTGTTCCTGCCGGGCGGCGTCCATCAGCCGACCCCCCTCTTCTCCTGCGCAACCTGCGCAACCTGCGCAACCTGCGCAACCTGGTCGTCCTGAGCCGGCGCGACACCGAACGTGGCGTGGATGATGTCCTCCTGGTCCAGGTCCCCGCTGAGCTCGCCCGTGACCTTGCCCGCGCGGAAGACGAGCACCCGGTCGCACAGCACCGCCAGGTCCGCGGCGTCAATGGAGGCGATGAGAACGGCACAACCCCCGCGGGCGGCCTCGCGGATCGCGTCGATGATGTCGTGCCTGGCCCCGACGTCGACCGCCTGGGTCG
>WNGK01003194.1_pt1 | contig 21226 bp, 13 predicted proteins | sample 5400601 | NCBI WGS metagenome assembly WNGK01 (sample SAMN13153376, study PRJNA577476) | soil metagenome | isolation source: 60 cm soil or saprolite under Garry oak tree replicate 1 | place: USA:California | collected 2016-06-15
CCGCCTCTTGTGCGGCAGTGGTCCTGCAAACGCCGTTGCCGATATCGCACACAGCAGGCACGCCGCCAACACTCTGCCCGTTTTCGCAGGACAAGGTCCCAGTGCAGCCCGTGGCCACGATCGGCATGTAGCTGGTGTGGAAATTGGTGCCGAAGGTGGGCACGATGTTGACGGGCGGAGTCGCTGTGTTAGTCGTGGTCATACAGCCCGCCGGCGGAGGATTCGTGGTGCACGTGGGATCGATGTAGAAGGTTCGATCCTCCTCAATGATCCACCGATAGTCGGTGATCGCGGTCGTCTTATTCCCGCCGTCAAGAACCTTAACCGCAAGGTTGCTCGGAGTCGGGAAGATCAGAGTCACAGTCGCGGTGGTGGCGCTTTGCGTCCCCTGTGAATTCTGCGCCTTGTAGGTAAAGGTGTAGGTGCCTGGCCCTGCAACGGAAGCATTGAACCCGCCGTTCGGATCCACGGAAAGTGTCAGGCCAGATGAGGGCACCACTGTCGTAGCAGGAGTAAGCGCAACTGAAAGAGGATATCCTAACCCATCCTTGTCGACGGACAGAATGCCGGGGGGCGAGATCTGCAGGTGTGTAGCCACATTCGACGTGTAAGTAATGTTATTCACAGTGATGCCGGAGCCGGCCTCGAGTGGCGCCGCACCGAGAGTGACCGTAGCAGTCACGCCGGAGGAGCATGCCGTCCCCGTGACAGAACCGTTGGCGCAATAGGTGAAGGTAGTAGGAGCGCCTGTATAGATGAATGTGCCGTCGGGGTTCAGGGTCAGTCCTGCTACTGTGCCCACCACCTGAACGCCATATACATTGGTGTCATTGGCGATCAGGCCTTTGCTTGGATCCGAGATGGTGAGCGTCTGACCGGCAATCACGGAGTTGTAGGTGTCTGCACGGGCTACGGCTCCGGTGCCGGCCGTCACGGCGGAGGGCAGCAATGCACCGTTGACTCCGATGTAAGCCAACATACCGGCATCGCGGCCGATCTTGTTGCCGGACAAGCTCAACTCGCGGTCGAAGATCGGCAGCGCGGTAGCGGTGACCGGGGGCACATTGATCATGACGTCGTAGGTTTTTCCGGCAGCCATGAATACTTCGCTCTGAACCCGTGGAAGTCCGGGCAAAGGATTGCCGTCTTCAGCGATAAGAGAGACTCCCGGAACCGTTGCAGCGGTTGGCGTTCCTCCGGTCACAGCGGTCAACTGCTGTGTTTGCGATCCCACGATCGAAGGCACGTGCATGTGCAGGCCGGCGTTCACCATGCGAACCAATACGGTGCCGGTTGCAGGCACACCCGTGGCCGGCAGAGTCGCGAACAGGGACGGGTTGGTGGTGGCGATCGTCTTGTTGAACGCCACGCCGTTAATTAGGTAATAAAGCGGCGTGTAGTTTACCGCCGGCGGATAACAGGTGTTCAGAACCCCAACGGGAGAGGCGGGGTTCCCGCATTGGCCCGGCTGGCCCGACCACACCGCTGTCTCGCTGAACCCCGCAGTGTTAACTGCGGTGCTGACCGCGTTGTTTTGGACCGGGTCGATCTCGCTGAACACCAGCGGAATCTCCGCGTTGTAGCTCACGGCCGGTGTTGTCCCAACGGCCGGATAGGCCGTGCCCGCGGTGGCTCCTGCGGGCGCAGTCGTGACAACTAGAATTCCGTAAAGTCCCATGGGCCCCTGGATAGACGGGTGCGTACCCGATTCAATCAGGTACGTACCGGGCAGCAACGGATTAGCGACCGTCCCCCAGGTCAGCGACGTTGCCGTCGCGCTCACGGGCACTTCCGTTGAGAACGATTGCACGCGCGGGCCCTGGGAAGGCGCCGTAGCTCCCGGCCCTCCCGTGATAGGCCAGGTAGTAGCGCCCTGGGCGTTTGTGTGGTCGGGACTCGTGGTGGAGGTTGCAGCCGTCCCCAGTCCGCCGCCCAACTGGCCGACGATCACCAGTGAAGTGGGTATGTTGCCGCCCGCAAACGAGAGGCTATTTGTCAGGTTGACCTGCAGGATTTGGCCAGTTGGGATGGTGATCACCACCGGGGACCAAACTGCGGCAGTTGTAGCCGCCGGGTTCGATGCCGCGCAAGTGGCGGTCGAACCGGTCGCGGCTGCACCGCAACTGTAGCCCCACATAGGTACCGCAGATCCGTCAGGAAGGGTGGCTGTGGCCGGCCCCGCGATCAAATTAACCTGCTGCTGCGCGCCCGCCAAACCCGCGCCAAGGAGGAGAACCGTCGCTCCATGCACAGCTGTCTTGAGAATCGATCCGAGATAGTTGATTCGCATGTTCGTTCTCCTCATTAGTTGGATTCGTCAATTACAAATTCCCGGGAATCGACCAGCATCATCATCAACATCCCGCCTGGGAACGCGTTGTTGGTCGTGATCTCGCGCTCGTTATGCGAATGCCACATGAACGCAAAGCCCGCTTCGCCGGTTGGCGAGTTTGCGATAGTGCCGGACGGCGGGGTGCTGCCAGTCGGTCCAGTTGCGCGCACGGTGGCATCGGGGCCCAGATAGGGGCTTCCGCCGTACCAGGCGCCGTTGGTGAGGATGTTTGCGTCGGGCAGACTCACAGGGCCGCCGCCTGCGACATCACCAAAGGGCGCGGCCTGGACTGGCTTGTTGTGGTCCTGGCACCATTCGAAATAGTTGATTGCCGTTGGAGCGCCGGTGTTATAGCCGTTGGCATCCGGGGTGCAAGGGAGTTTTGCGAGCGTGTCGCCCGAAGCGGGATTGTGCCCATATGCATCCCAGTTCAGGCCCTTGCCCGTCCAGTAGAAGATTCCATCGAAGGCCATCCCCGGAGTCGTCGTGGTGGTAAACATCAGGGGTCCGGCAAGCTGGGTCGCATCGGTTGAACTGAGAAGCAGGTTTCCGTCCCGGCCCAGGATGCGCACATGGTTCCCGTGCTCGTGGAATGGATGCTGCCAGCGGCCCTGGCCGACCACGCGTATGAGCACCTGCTCACCCGGATGCATGTGAGGGTTGCCGTTGTAGGGTTGGTGCGGATATGCGGGAAGATAGTTGGGGTCCATGTCGTCGGGCATGGAGCGCCCGTTGACCATGAAGTATGCGGGGTGATAAGGCTCGGTCCGAACATCGAGGCTGCATCCCGCGGCCCCGGCCACGCAGCCGGTCGTGGCCGCCACCTGCGACTGGGCCTGGCTATGAATGCTGGGGTCCATCTCCGAGAACTGGAAGAGATATTCCCGGTCGTAACAGGTCTTGGCGTGGTCGTATGCAGCGTGCGCCAGCCGGAAATCTGCTTCGCCCCAGTGCGCTTCCGCAGTAAGGTTCTGAGCAGCCAGTCCGGTGTTGCAGGTGGCGGGAACTGCGCTCGGAAGCACGATCACAGCCCCGTAGAGGCCCATCTCGACCTGAAGGTCACCCTGGGTTCCGCTGTAGTAGGCACGTGTCCCCGGCGACGTGGGTGTGAACGAATACGTAACCGTGCCGCCCGGTGCCGCTTCATTGGTCAGAAGCCCAGCCACGCCACCCGACGCCGTCACGTTGAAGCCTGGGAACAGAATCGATGTGTTTCCGGCCGCCGTCGGTAGATTGTTCGTCAGGTTTACCGTGACGGTCTGTCCTTCAGTGACGATCAGCGTGGGGCCGGGAACCTGCATCGTGTTGCAGAACGTGGCCGTGATTGCCGCCGGCGCAAATCCGCTCGGCACACCGTTACAGCCGTATCCCCACGAGTAGATCGACTGCCCGTCAGGCTGGGTAAGGTAAGCGGGCTGAGCGGTCAGGTTGAAAGTTGGGCCAGTGATGCCTGGAGCCGCAGCGTGAGCCGTCGCCGTGAGCGACAGTGCCGCCACCATTGCAGCCAGAAGCAGTCGTGTCTTCAAAAGCGCGTTTTTCATATTCATCGGCCTCATGGCTGCTCTCCTAATTGACGTGGATTTCTGTCATCAGCCCGCCGAAGTTCTCGGCGTCGTTGGACAAGTGGTCGAGGTTGGGGGTGTAGAGGTAATAAGTTCCCACGGGAACGCCCGTGCTATCCAGAATCACGTCCAGCGATTCACCGCCGGCCAGCGTGATCGAGTTGGTGTAGTAGCTCATGTTGTTTCCAGCTTGATCCCGGAGCAGCTTGGCGTTGTATCCGACGACATGCATGCGAATTCCCAGCGAGGCGAGCGTCTGATACTCCGTCACGTCCAGGTCGGAAATGCGCAGGAGCGCCTTCTGCCCAGCAGTGATGTTGATGATGGAAGGCAACGGTTGTGAGAAGTGACCGACTCCATCCGCTGACACCGTTGATAGCGGACCGGCTGTAACAGTGTCGGGGTAGCTCCTTCCGTTCAGAAGGAAGTACTTGTCCTTCATATCCGTAAAGCCTTCCGGGTTGAAGGTCATGCCGACAAAATGGAAGTTGGGGTCGAAACCGTGGATTTGGAGCGGATACTCCACATCGTAGGCCGTCGATCCGTCACCATCGTTGTATGCATACTTGCCTCCGCCCGTAGCCCCGGTGTTCACCGCTGGAAGGGGATTGCTGCAAAGAATATCGGCGGCGGAATTGCATGCCGTGCGGGGATCCCCCTGCTGTGCGGTGAGAGCTGCGTACAGAGTGGTGGAGGAGGGGACGCGATTTTGCCGCGGGCGCACATAGATCTGACCCACCATGCCCATCTGCAGGTGCTCGGGAGGGGTAATGTGGCAATGCCAGAAGTAAGTACCGGCATCCGGCGCCAGGTAGTAATACGTGAAACTGCCGCCGATATTGATAGCGACCGACGCATCCGGCACGCCGTCATAGAAGGCCGAGGCGTTGGGATAGCCGTGGAAGTGAACAGTATGCTGCTCGAACAGGTCCGGCCGCATAATCATGCCCACGTTGGTTAACGTAAGGAAAAATTCGTCGTCCTCGTCAATCGCCATCAACGGGGCTGGGATGTTGCCGTTCATCACGCCGACATCCATGATTGGGCGCGGATCCACATGACCATCGAGCCCGTTGGCAGGAAGATTCGGGCACGGTAAAGCCGATCCGGCAGCAGCGGCCGCAGCGTTATCGGCGATGCAGTCGGCATCAGGAGTCAAACCCACTGCGCCGTTATAGACAACACCGTTTGTTGCGGGATCGCCGGGCACCAGGGTCCCGCCGAAGACCGTATTGAACCCGGCCGGGAACTCCGTTCCAGGCTGGCCCGACGAGATGTTTGTGATGCCCGACAGGGGCCCGAAGGAAAACATGTATGTCTGGGTGCCGTCGCCCATGGTCGCATAGCCATCTCCGCCGGAGATCTGCTGGCACTTGATAGCTCCATTCACGTTGGTACTCGGCACCAGATATCCATTGGGGCCTAGAGTTTGAGACGTAGGCGACGTGTAGGCCGGCTCCGAATTGTTGTTAGCCGCAGTTGGATGAGTGATCGTGCTGGTTGGACATTGAACCCTGAAGGACTGTGCGATCGCGGGCATTGCCGCAAACCCTGTCAGCGCCAACACCAAGGTGCCTACGATTTTGCTCGACATGCGCTCTGCTCCTCCCCGCCCAAGGCGAGTTGCTTCTCCAGTGGCGACACCGATTGCCGCCGATTCATGGATGTCTGGAAGTATTTGAGGCGATAACCCACTCAGACTTGCGCTAGAACAAAGACTTTGCGTAGCCTTCCCCCCCGACAATGGCTCGGTCGTGATTTGAATGTTTATCCGAGCCGGGACAAAAGGCCGAAACATGACCGATGGACGCACGCGAGTGCCAGAGGCATGGCGGCGCGATCCGTGAGGCGGGCAACCCCGATAATTTAGTAAGAGGACGATCAACTCAAGTTGCTTTTTCTCCAATGAGCTGGCATTCTTTCGCGGCTCGGGTAAGGCACTTTGACATATAACTGATTCTCCAAATAGAAACCTTCCCCTCGTCCGCATGGGACGACGGCTGCCTGCAGGCCCAGGGATGCCCGTGGGGACTCCGGACGATAGTCAAAAATAATTTGGAGCTGAATGGTCTGAAAGGAGCTTAGGAAGGTTAGTTGAGCACCTTCTCGATGAAGCTCGACGCACTCATTGAGATCTCTTTCGGCTGCGGAATCCTGCGGCAATCGGTCGGAGACGGGAAACGGGGTAGGGTCCGAGAGACCGAGACGGAGATCTGGATCATGGGAAATTCGAATCCTCTCCCTCCGCCATTGAATTGTCGGAAAAGAAGAAGGCCACTCATCTCATAAATAAGTCTTCCGATCATCCAGTGAGCAAGGTTGGCCGGGCAAAAATAGACGTTACTTTTTGGGTGGGACGGTCTCTTTGGCTCCGGCGCGGCCGCGGGATTCTCGAGGAGACGGGTCACGTATGTAGATGTTGTCAGTTGCCGTCCATCCGCCAACTCGGCACCACTCTCGACATTGAGCAGCTTGTGTCCATCCTGGGCGGTGGTCACGGCGGCGGCCATCGTTAAACCTATTACGCTGCGTGAGTGCGACCAGATGAGTCGCGCTCACGTCCTCCGAAGCTGTCTTAAATCCAGACGCACATTCCAGTGGAGCGATCCCCATCACATGAGAACATGCCGACAACCGGTGTTTAGAGCCAGTTAAATGGAGTGCGGTGATTGTAGCCCCGAGCACGACGCAGGGCGGCTTCGATACCCATCCTGTTCGCCCTGGCTATCGGAAAACGAGCATGTAGCGGGTCTTCATTCTAGGTACCAGCGGTGAATCAGGTGGCGAGTACTGGACTCTCTTGGGCCTATGGCTTCATCGACGCGCGGAGTTGGCCCCGGGCGCGGTTTAGCCTAGCCTTTGCTGCCGATTCCGAGATGCCGAGAGACCGCGCAATCTCCTTGACTGACAATCCTGTGGTCTGATGAAGCTCAAGGATCTTTCGTGAGCTTGATTTTAATCGCATTACTGCCGCTTTAAGCATGTGTGCACTCTGCTTCCGAACGTAGTACTGCTCTGGATTTTCACTCTTGTCCGTCAGATGCCACCCCTCCCAGGATGCAGCCCCGTCACAGATCCCATCGATCGCGATCTCCACATATCTTCGCCTTTTTCTTAAGAGCATGAGCGCCGTGTTGATTGCAATGCGCGTGAACCAGGTAGAAAAACTTGCTTTGAACTCAAATGTATTGAGGTGGAGGAAAGCATTGGTCAAGGAATCTTGAAGCACATCTTCGGCATCTTGCCAATTTCCCACGATGCGGTAGACCCTATTCAAGATCCGTCTGCTATGGCGGCGTGTTAGCTGATCGAAAGCTGTATGGTCACCTGACCGTGCTTCTGACACGAGCGCCGCATCATTGCTTGCCTGCGGGAAGTTCTCAATCGCTACCACACTGCTATCAGTCCATGTGGAATTCACAGTCCAGCTCCTTATTCCGTTGGTTTGGAAACCAGCCGCTGACCGAAGGTTCTTCTCCGGCCAATGCCGCCCGTTGTCGGATCTGATGTTGTTAGTAGCAGGTTCAGGGCCACTCGATCGGGCGACTAACTTCCGGGAATTGAGCGGACTTTGACAACGGATATGAGGCGTTCGTGACGTCAGTCCGTCATCGAGTGTCGAAGCTCTGACAGTCGTCGGAATCATTGAGCAACTAACTCACACTGTACGGTCGATTCTGAATGGATCCTGGATGGCCAAGCTACTGCAACACTCAACTGCAGATCGAGCGCAAACGATTCGAGGACCAACCCTAAGCCCGTGTCTGCGTCGCGCCGCCCTTGCCCCGAATCGACATAAATCGACCGAAGGAATGTTTTGTGCGTAGTGCTATAGCTCTCTTACTAATTAGCGACATAATAGGGACGCTCGGCGCTGCTGCCATCGCTCTTTATGCATTTCGGCGGAGAGCCCACGAAAGATTCCTGCTCTGGTTCGGTCTATTTTCCATACTGTACGCGGTTGTTCTCATCGTCAGGAATTCTGCTTTCGCCTGGGTTTTCGACAACCGCAGTCGGTTGGACTTGCCGTTGATCACCTCATCAGCCTGTCGACGGTTGTTCCCGGGCTATTGCTCTTTTAGGATTTCTACGGACAAGGATGGCGCTCGTCACTTTGGTGGTTAATTGGACTCTATTGCGCGGCCGCAACCGTCGCTGCGATTGGTATCGCCCTTCACCACCATTCAAGACTGCTCCCTCCACCTGGGACCGCCTGGTGATCATGGTGCCGATTGTTCTGGCAATGGGATCTCTCACGGGCCATGAGCGCTGTCGTTGCCGAGCCGGCGAATCCTCTTTGCGGGGATGGTTGCGTTCTTCTGTGCTTTCTCGATCGATTGTCTCATGCATACGCGGGGAGACGCCTTTGGGACCGACTCCGAGTGTCGGCCCGCCGACTGTTCTCAATGCCGCAGTCAATGCAACACACAGGTGGGTCTGGATTTAGCTGACCACGAAAGATGGCATGCCACATGCTATGAGAAGAGCAGGATGAGCAGTTTCATCCGCGACATCGCCCTTGAGGCCTACTATGTGGATCGTACGCATCGCGCTTTCGCGCCCATACACCTTCGTCGTACTCGCATTGCTGCTGTTTCTGGCTGCGCCGGTCATGATTATGCGCACGCCGGTGGACATATTTCCGTCAATCAACGTGCCCGTGGTGAGCATCATATGGACCTACACCGGCCTGGTACCGTCCGAGATGGAAACTCGCATCACTTCTATCTACGAACGGGCGCTCACGACCACAGTGGACAACATCGAGCACATCGAGTCGCAGTCGCTCAATGGGGTCGCAATCGTCAAGGTTTACCTGCAGCCGAGCGCGAATGTCGATGGAGCCATTGCCGAGGTTATTGCTGAGGCGCAGTCTACTGTGAAGCTTTTACCGCCCGGCATCACTCCGCCGCTCGTCATTCGCTATGACGCGTCGACTGTCCCAATCCTGCAGCTCGGCCTTAGCGGCAAAGGTCTGTCTGAGCAGCAACTCAATGATCTTGGATTGAACTTCATTCGTCCGCAACTCGCAACTGTTCCCGGTGCGGCAGTGCCCATTCCGTACGGTGGCAAACTGCGGCAGATCATGGTCGATATCGACTCCCAGCAGCTGACGGCGAAAGGCCTCTCTGCCACGGATGTGGTGAACGCTGTCAACACGCAAAATGTCATCCTGCCCTCGGGAACCGCCAAGATTGGTCCCACGGAATACAACGTCGGACTCAACGGCACGCCGCCAACAGTGGAAGAGCTGAATAACCTTCCGGTTAAGACTGTCAACGGCGCCACTGTTTACATCCATGATGTCGCACACGTGCGGGATGGATACGCGGTGCAGCAGAATATCGTTCGTCAGGACGGGCAGCGTGGCGTTCTGCTCAGCATTCAGAAGTCCGGCAACGCATCCACACTTTCAATCGTGTCGGCTGTCCGTGCTGCCTTGCCCAAGATCGCCGCCACCCTCCCTTCCCAGCTCGTTATGCGGACTCTACTCGATCAGTCCCTGTTTGTACGTGCATCGTTGGTTGGCGTGGTACGCGAGGGCGTCATTGCCGGCGCGCTTACCTCGATCCTCATTCTTGTTTTTCTCGGTAGCTGGCGAAGCACGCTCATCATCTGTGTCTCCATCCCGCTGTCTATTCTCACGTCAGTTCTTATCATGAGCGCGCTTGGCGAGACCATCAATATCATGACTCTCGGTGGCCTCGCACTCGCCGTCGGCATTCTCGTCGACGACGCCACGGTCGAAATTGAGAACATCGAGCGCCAGCTTGGATTGGGGAAGGATCTTCGTCAGTCCATCCTGGACGGCGCACAGCAGATCGCAGTTCCCGCGTTCGTCTCCACGATTTGCATCAGCATTGTGTTTGTTCCGATGTTCTTTCTATCGGGCGTTGCACGCTATCTCTTTGTACCTCTGGCTGAGGCCGTTGTCTTCGCATTGCTTGCTTCGTATTTCTTCTCGCGGACCATCATCCCCACTCTGGTGATGTTCCTTTTGCGCAAGGAAGTAGAGCGTCATCGTAGACCCGAGGCTGAACAGACGCCCGGCTGGTTCGAGCGCCAGCATCATCGCTTTGAGCTCGCCTTTCAGAAGTTTCAGCACGGATATTCCAGCGTCCTGCAGCTTTGTCTCGACAGGCGTTTACTCTTCGGAGCCTGTTTCTTGATCTTCTGCGCGGCAAGCCTACTGCTGTTGCCGACTCTGGGCAATGACTTCTTTCCCACCGTAGACGCGGGTCAGTTCCGGCTCCATGTTCGGGCCAAGACTGGCACGCGAATCGAGGAGACGGCACGCCTCGTCGATCAAATCGAACGATCAATACGCGCGAAGATTCCTGCTTCCGAGCTGAGTGGCATCCTTGACAACATCGGCCTGCCGACCAGCGGCATCAATCTCTCGTACAGCAACGGCGGAACCATCGGCAATGCCGATGCCGAGATTCTCGGTTCGCTTCAGACAAATCATCACCCCACCGCGGATTACGTAGCCCGCCTTCGCGAGGAGCTTCCCAGGGAATTCCCTGGAACGTCATTCTTCTTCGAGCCCGCTGATATCGTCAGCCAGACACTCAACTTCGGTCTTCCTGCTCCGCTTGACATTCAGATCGTTGGACAGAACCTTGCTGGAAACTTTGCAGCCGCATCGCAGATCGCTACCAAGATGCGCGACATTCCCGGCGCGGTCGATGTTCACATCCAGCAACAATTCGACCAGCCCCGGCTTCAGTTCGATCTGGATCGTGTCCGTGCCCAGCAGGTAGGCCTCACGACGAAAGATGTTTCCAGCAGCCTGCTGGTGTCTCTCAGTTCTAGCTACCAGACCGCGCCCAACCTCTGGCTCAACCCGAAGAATGGTGTCTCGTACATCATCGCGGTGCAAACACCGCAATACAAAGTCGCGTCGCTGGATGATCTCAGAACGATTCCCGTCACTTCCTCATCGAGGCCTTCCAGCGCACAGCTATTTGAAAACCTCACGACCATGAGCCGCACGCAGGAGCCTGCCGTTGCCAGCCACTTTAATGTCCAGCCGGTCGTTGACATCTATGGCAGTGTTCAAGGAATCGATCTCGGGAGAGTTGCGTCCCAGATCGCCACAATCACGAATGAAGCCCAAAAGCATCTCCCCATCGGAAGTCACCTGGTCGTACGCGGACAGGTCGCCACCATGCGCTCTTCATTTACGGGTCTCTACGTAGGACTTGGCTTTGCCATTGTGTTGGTTTATTTCCTGCTCGTCGTGAACTTCCAATCATGGAGCGAGGCCTTCATCATCATTACCGCCCTGCCCGGTGCGCTGGCGGGCATTTGTTGGATTCTCTTTCTCACGCACACCTCACTTAGTGTTCCGGCACTGATGGGCGCCATAATGAGTATCGGCGTCGCCACTGCAAACAGCGTTCTCGTAATCACCTTCGCCAATGAACGCTTCGCTAAAACCAAAGATGCGTCCCGCTCCGCGCTTGAAGCGGGAGCAACGCGGCTACGCCCCGTCATCATGACGGCCACCGCCATGATCATCGGCATGGTGCCCATGGCGCTTGGCCTGGGCGAAGGTGGGGAACAGAATGCTCCTCTCGGCCGCGCCGTAATTGGCGGACTTCTGTTCGCCACGCTCGCCACACTCTTCTTTGTACCTACTGTATTCGCATTCGTCCGGTCGCGAGCCACCGGACACAACGCTACTCCGGAGGATCCCCATGTCGCATGAGGATGTATTCAACCCGCAACAGCAACTTCAGACGTTGCCAGCACCCACTTCACTTCCCGAAACCGGCAATGCCCGTAAGCACTCCCGTCTGCTTTGGTTTGTGACAATACCCGTCGCGCTCTGTCTCCTCGGATTGTTCACGCTGCTTAGCAAGTCGCGCACACAATATACGCTCGCGGCCAGCACGCAGGCTGCCGCAGCTGAGCCGGTGACTGTGGTGCATCCGCAGCCGGGAAATCTGAGCGAAGAGCTTGTTTTGCCGGCTACGTTACAGGCGTTTTCACAGGCCCCAATCTATGCGCGCACCAGTGGATACGTCATCCGCTGGAACGCCGATATTGGTCAACATGTAACCAATGGTCAGCTGCTGGCTCAGATCGAATCGCCAGACGTGGATCAGCAGCTCATACGCGCGCGCGCAGCACTCAATCAAGCGCAGGCCAATCTCACGTTGGCCGGCGTAACAACCAAGCGATACCAGGATCTGATCAAGTCCAACTCTGTCGCTCAGCAGGAAGTGGACCAGAACAACCAGAATCTGGCGTCGCAGCAGGCTGCCGTTGTGTCTGCCGCCGCGGATGTCAAACAGCTCGAGGTGCAGCAAAGCTATGAGTGCGTGACGGCCCCCTTTTCCGGGGTGATCACCGAGCGGCGCACCGACATCGGAGACCTTATCAACGCCGGCAACAGTGGCACTGGCGCTGAGTTATTCCGTCTCTCGAAAATCGACGTGATGCGTATCTTCGTCTCGGTCCCTGAGGCCTACAGCGAACAGATCAAGACTGGAATGCACGTCAGTGTACAACTCACCGAACTTCCTGGCCAGACGTTCGATGGCCAGGTAGCGCGCAATGATCACGCGATCGATCCCGCAACGCGCACACTGCTCGTTGAAGTGGATGTCCCCAATCCTGGCGGCAAACTACTGCCCGGGGCCTACGGTTTGGTCCACTTCAAACTCAGCTCTCCCACGCGTCCCCTCATCGTTCCCTCCGGCAGCATTCTCTTTCAGTCCGCCGGACCGCAGGTCGCGATCGTAACTGCCCAGAACAAGGTCGAACTCCGCAAGGTAGTCATCGGTCGCGATTTCGGCAACACCATGGAAATCACAAACGGGATCAACGCGCAGGATTCTGTGGTTGCCAGTCCGCCGGACTATCTGGTCAACGGCATGCCGGTATCTGTCCAAGGCCAAGCCGTCGTACAACCGCCGGCAAGTAATAAGAGGAGTTAGCGCTCATGAGGACCTCTTCAACATATTCATCCTCCTCAGCTCGGTGGATTCTGGGTGTCGGCTTGTCGTGCACACTCTTCAGCGGCTGCATGGTCGGCCCTAACTACCATATTCCTTCGGTGCCCACAGCGCCGGCGTACAAGGAGTCCGCACCCACCTCGGCTGTTAAGGTTCCTGCCGGAGCTGCTTGGTGGCAAGTCTTCAACGACCCCACTCTGAATGATCTGGAAACCCAGGCCGTCGCCGCCAACCTTGACATTCAGATCGCCGTAGCACATGTCGATCAGGCCGATGCAGTTCGCCGGTCCGTCCATTCGTTTCAACTTCCCACGGTCACGGCGAACCCATCGGCGGCTCGCACGCGCGAGGCACAGCAGCGGCCCAACAATGGAAACACCAATGGCAAAGCTGCTACTTACAATGATTTCCAGCTCCCCCTTAGTCTCGGCTACGAGATCGACGCCTGGGGTCGCCTTCGCCGCATGGCGCAATCCGCCACGGCCTCCCAGCAGGCGAGTGAAGCGGACCTGCGCTTCGTTCGGCTTTCGGTGGCAGCATCGGTGGCGGACGACTATTACACTCTGCGCGAGGCCGACACCGAGACCAAGATCCTCGAGTCTACTGTTATCGATCTCGAACGAGGTTACGAGATCACGGACAATCAATTCCACCGCGGGCTCATCAGCGAATTGGCCGTCAGGCAGGCGCAGACCATTCTCGACCAAACGCGCGCACGCATCGAGGCCCTCCGCATACAGCGCTCGCAATCGGAGCACGCAATCGCGGTTCTCCTCGGACGCCCTGTCTCCGGGTTCTCTATCGCGGAGGCTTCCACTCTCCCGACGCCTCCTGTTATTCCGGCCGGAGTGCCTGCCGACCTTCTCGGTCGGCGTCCGGACATTTCCTCTGCGGAACGCACGGCCGCGGCAGCGAGCGCCCAGATTGGCGCCACAAGGGCCGCCTATCTGCCTCAGATTTCACTTACCGGCCTGGCCGGTTATGAAAGTACAAATCCCACTTCGCTTCTCAACTGGCAGAACAGCATTGCTTCGATGGCCGCCTCCGTTGTGGCTCCCATCTATACGGGCGGACGGCGCAAAGCGAGCATTGACCAGGCAAATGCGGCTTATCGTCAATCGGTCTCCCAATATGTGAAGACCGTGCTCGTAGCCTACCAGGACGTCGAAGACCAGCTTGCCGCACTCCACTATCTCTCCCGTCAGTTCGATGCAGAACGCAATACCGTCGAAGATGCATTGCGCGCTGAAGAGATTGCGAATAATCGGTACAACGCAGGATTGGTAAGTTATCTCGATGTTGTATTTGCCGAACAGATGCTCCTGTCTAATCAGGAGATCTCAACACAGGTCGAGGGCCAGCGCATGGTAGCTACGGTTGGACTGATTCGGGCTCTAGGAGGAGGTTGGTAACCGTATCGTGCTCGGAAAGTTAGGCAGCCCTCAGCAAGACACCTCACCGAAAAGAGGAGACATGGAGATACGTATGAAATTCGTAGTTCTGACCGCCGCAGTCCTTTCCGGAATGTCAAGCCCTTCCCTCGTGGCTCAAGCGGTCAGTCTGCCGGACCTGCCGCAAGTGAATGGCCCTTTCAAACTCTTGGCCGCTACTGACCTGGCCTCCGGCAAGTCGCAATTTCGTTTTGACGGCGGTGACACTCCGCCGGTGATTCGTGTACGGCCAGGACAGGACATCCGCATCGAGTATGTCAATGCCCTGTCGCCGGTCTCAAAAGAGAAGTGCGTGATGGTGCCGTGCACCAACAGAAGCAATCTCCACTTCCACGGCCTTCATGTTTCGCCGGAGAGACCGCAGGACGACGTTCTCACCATGTCTGCCGCTTCGGGTGAGACGCTCCAGTACACTGTCAAGGTTCCGCGCAACCAGCCGCCAGGTCTTTACTGGTATCACACGCACCAACACATGGAGAGTTATCGCCAGGATCTCGATGGAATGTCCGGTGCCATCGTGGTCGAAGGCCTCGACCGTTACATTCCGGAACTCCGCAACATGGAGGAGCGCATTATGGTTCTTCGCGATGCGGAGTTGGATGAGACGGGAGCACAACGATCGGAATTGATTCGCAGAGTATCCATGCAAGCCGATCGCTGTGGCTCAAGCACAGAACAGCCGGAGCGCGCGTTCACAGTTAATGGTGTAGTTCGGCCACAAATTGAAGTCGCGCCCGGAGATCATCAGTTTTGGCGCATTGTGAACACCAGCCCCGACCTCTATGCGGATCTCGAGATCGACGGCGGCTCGTTCGACGTTGTCGCGCTGGATGGAATGCCCTTCGCCTTCCACGATCCGAGCATCCGTAGCCGGAAGCTGAGCCATGTGCTGCTTGCACCTGCCGGACGACTGGAAGCGATTGTAACCGGTCCGCCGGCGGGTAATCAGGCCACACTCCATACGCGTTGCTTCGACACCGGCTCGGACGGAGATCCAAATCCGGCCATGGTCCTGGCAGATATCGTGCCGCCCACCGGTCGCCATACTCCTAGACCGATGGTGCCGGATTCAGGTAAGCCGGTGTATGAACCTGTTCCCAAAACGGCCACGCGCTCGGTGGAACAGGGCGAACCGCAATTCACCGCTGTCTTCACAGAAGACAAGAATGGCTTCTATATCAACGGAGAGAAATTTGGCATGGACTCCCCTCCAATGTTGACCGTCAACGTCGGCTCCTACCAGCACTGGCGCGTCACAAACCAGACAAACGAAGTACACCCGTTTCACATTCATCAGGTCCACTTCCTGGTGTACGCGCTAGATGGACGGCGACTGGCGCAAACCGAGTGGCTTGACACCGTCAACGTACCAGCGAGGGGCTCGGTCGATCTCGTAATGGACTTCACCGACCCCATCATCCGAGGTACTTCGCTATTCCACTGCCATCTTCTAAATCACGAAGACAAGGGAATGATGGCCAAAGTCGTTTTTAGATGAACGTCATTCGAGTGCGCCGATCCCGCTGAGTTCCGAGCCCTGCACTTTGGGCGGTCGACAGGGTGAAGAACGCTCCGTGTAACTAGTTGTGAAATTGTCCGTCTATTCAGATCAGTGTCTCGACCGCGATTGCGTCGAGGATTTTCAAGGAGGTTGGTGTCCGTGCAAATTCGACCATTTGTGCTTGTGTTTGGAGTCATGCTCATGCTCGGTGTGGTCCCTCCTGTCGTAGCTCAGGACAAAGAGGTCCAGCAGCCCTCAGCGCGTCAGCACCTTCAGCAGTTCCATACGCCGCAATCCATCGACCAGGAACTCGCGCGCCTCACCAAAGATCTGGAGTTGACTCCCGAACAGCAGCAACAGGTTCGGCCTCTGCTTGAGGAGCACCACGATAAGATTCAGGCGCTTCTCGATAGGAATCCGACGGCTTCGCGGCAGGAACTCGCTCCGCAGATTCATGCTATCAGCGACGAAACTCACCGCAAGATTCACGAATTGCTCACTGATCACAAGAAGGAGCTGGAAAAAGCGATGCAGCGACGCGAACATAACGGTCAAGAGAACAGGCGATCTGCTCCGCCTGCGGCAGAGTCGCCAGGACCATCTTCTCAGGCCTCTTATGGAGGAATCCGGTCGGACCCCTAGGCGCTGGAGATCGATTGTATTAAAAGGCTGCACCTCGAGCGCTCCCAGACAACATCTAAATATTCGACGTGAGGAGGTGGCAATGTTACCCATGGATCGCCGCGAATTCTTGAAGGCAGCCAGCGGGGCTGCGAGCACAATCGCTGCACCACCAATGCTGAATTCGATCCTGCAAGCAGAGACGACTAACGAGCAAAGTGGAATGGTCTATCGCACCCTGGGGCGCACTGGCGAGCGCGTTTCGGCCATCGGACTCGGCGGATATCACATCGGCAAATCCTCGCTCCCGGAGCAGGATTCCATTCAACTCGTGCGGCAGGCCATCGACCGCGGAATCACTTTCATGGACAACTGCTGGGACTATAACGAAGGCGTCAGCGAAGTTCGAATGGGCAAGGCGCTGGCCGGCGGATATCGGAACAGGGTTTTCCTGATGACCAAAATCGACGGCCGCACCAAGGCCTCAGCGGCGCAGCAGATCAACGAGTCCTTGCAACGGCTCCAAACCGATCACGTAGACCTGATGCAGTTTCACGAAGTGATCCGGCTGGAAGATCCAGATCGCATCTTCGCGGAAGGCGGCGCCATGGAGGCGATGCAAGAGGCCAAGAGGGCCGGAAAAGTGCGGTTTATCGGGTTCACGGGGCACAAGGACCCGTATGTCCACCTGCGGATGTTGGATCACGCGCGCACACACAGCTTTCATTTCGACGCAGTGCAGATGCCATTGAACGTGATGGACGCGCACTTCCGCAGCTTCACGCATGAAGTGCTGCCGGTGTTGACGCGCGAAGGCATTGCGCCGCTGGGGATGAAGTGCTTCGGCGACCACTTCATTCTTGACAGCAAAACGGTGAAGCCAATCGAGGCGTTGCATTACTGCCTGAACCTCACCATCGCCGTGCAGATCACCGGAATCGACAATACGCAGGTTCTGAATCAAGCACTGGAAGCGGCGAGAACATTCACCCCGTTGTCACAGGCCGAGGTGGCGAGCCTCCTGGAGCGAACCCGGCCGGCGGCACAGCAAGGACGGTACGAACTCTACAAAACGAGCGCGCATTTTGACGGGACGGCGCACAGGCCGCAAGTTCTGGGCTGAACACAACGTGTCCGACGCGCTGACAAACTGGAGATAGAACGGCAGGCGCTCACCGAGTCAAGTGGGCCAAGAATCTTAGGTGCCGGCCAAGCGATCGGCTCCAGTAAGTATCCACCGGCAGAGCCGGTGGCTTTACGGTTGCTGGCCCCTCAAAGGGGCCTGATCGCAACCGTTGAAAAGCAAAAGCAAAAACAAAAGCAAAAGCCCGATCAGTTTAATGCTTGCGACGGAATCGACCGAGATAAAGACCGACTCCCGTAAATGTCAAACCGCTACTGCCACCCCGGCAGAGCCGGGGGATCTCCCAATACGTATTAGTTGTTTATTCGGAACCGTAATAAACTCAGGTTGCGCGAATCGCCGGATGAATCACGCCTTGGCCTGTGCGACGATCGTTTCTTCACTCGCAGCTTTGCGTTTCTCCCGCGGTGGAAGCAAGCGTGTCGAGTTGAGGATGAAGGTCAGTTCCGAGGCGACATGGATAAACGCGGCGAGAAGCGGATTGAGCATGCCCGCAGCGGCCAGGCCGATGCCGACGGTATCGACGATTAGAGTCCCATAGAAATTCTCGAGAATGACTCGGCGGCAGCTTCGCGCAATGCGCACGGTCTCCACGAACTTGTCCAGATCGTTCCCGATCAGCACAACGTCTGCGCTTTCCCGAGCCACGTCGGTTCCGGCCCCCATCGCGACACCAACGGTCGCTTCGCTAAGCGCGGGAGCATCGTTGATGCCATCTCCCAACATCGCAACGGTTTTGCCTCTTCGTACCTGCTCCGTGACGTATGCGGTCTTCTGTTCCGGCAGAAGTTCCGAGTAAACTCGCTGGATGCCAAGTTGACTAGCGACAGTCTTTGCTGTTGCCTTGGAATCTCCGGTGAGCAGGACGACGTTGATACGCATTTCCACAAGAGCTTTAACAGCTGGTGCGGCACTCGGGCGCAACTCGTCGCTGATCAGAATCGAGCCAAGGGGTTGGCCTCCCCGAGCAACAAACACCGCGGTTCCAGGAGTCTTGGGATCTTCCTGTAACCCAGAGACGCCAAGTTCCTCAAATAAGGCGCGGCTTCCTACGGCGATTGGCTCGCCTTGTACCGACGCGATGACTCCCTGTCCGATGCGGTATTCAAAAGACTCAGGATGGATTCCCTGAATGTTCTGCTGCTCCGCAAAACGAACGATAGCGCGGCCCAGCGGATGTTCTGAACTTCTCTCAGCGCTGGCGGCCGCCTCAAGAAGCGCTCGCTTTGTGATGCCCGGCTCGTTGCGAATTTCCGATACGACTGGATGCCCGAGAGTCAGAGTGCCGGTCTTATCGAGAAAGACGGTATCCAGTTGTCCCAACGCTTCCAGGTAGATTCCTCCCTTGATGATCGCGCCAATTCGGGCCGCGCGTCCGATTGCGCCGAGAATTGCCAGCGGGGTGCCCGCGGCAATGCCGCAAGCTCCGGCGACAATGATCACTGAAATGGTCGACCGCAGGTTGTGTGTGAGTAGAAACGTGAGCACCGCCGCTCCAAGAGCAAAGTAAACCAGATAACCAGCGAGCCGATCCGCCATCTTTTGGATGGGAGCGCGCGAATGCTCCGCCCGCTCCACTGCTTCAATAATTTTGCCGAAGGTGGTTTCCTTCCCCAGGCGTTCGGCGCGAACCTGAAGCGTGCCTGCCTGGTTGATAGTGCCTGCGTACACTTCGCTGCCTGTCGTCTTCTCACTCGGCATCGGTTCGCCTGTGATGGCGGCCTGTTCGACAAACGAGTGACCGTTAACAACCTGGCCGTCGACGGGAAGTCGGGAGCCTGGTCGGATGACGACGATTTCCCCTGGGAGAATAGATTTGGTCTCGACCTCTGCGATATGATCGCCTCGGAGCACGCTTGCTGTCTGCGGAAGAAAATCGAGCATGTCCTGAATCGCCCGCCGTCCGCGTCCGACAGTCAATCCTTCGAGGATCTCGGCCGCCAGGACGAAGGCAGTGATCATCAGGGCAGTAAAGAATTCGCCGATGGCCAGCGCAGACACAAGGGCGATGGTCATCGAAAGCTCCATCGTCATGCGGCGCTCAACGATGTTTTCAAATGCCTCTTTGAATATGGGATACCCGCCGATCAGTGCAGCGGCCAGGCCAATGACGCTGACGCGGTGGAATGGTTCCCAAAGATGAAACCAGACTGCCGCAGCCGCAAGCGCGACAAAGACGACCCGCAGCCCCTCGGGGAAATCAAAACCATGTTCGTGATCATGATCTCCGTGGGCGTCGACTGCGGATGTCTCTTCGGGTCGGGGAACATGAATGCCTGCATCGGCAACCTGGGCGAGATCGGCCCGTTCCTCAGTTTTGGGAACAGTAGTCATGAGACCTCCAAACCGTTCAGTTGAAATATCTCTTAACGACGGCAATCAGCTCATCTGCAGCCTCAAGCTGAGATGGGTGCGTCTTCGATGCCGGGGGAAGAACGTGAAATTTCACATGGCCTTCGATTAACTCCGCCATTAGTCCATTGAGGGCGCCCCGGCAGGAGGCGACCAGTTGCAAAATCTCTTCGCATTCACCTTCTCCCTCCATGACCCGTTCGATGGCCTCGACCTGACCTTTGATACGCCTCACCCGAGAAAGCATCTTTGCCCTGCTCTTTGTCGTGTGGGACAATTATCCCCTCCAAATGCAGATATAGTATACCCCTCTATATTATATTTAGAATCGGACAGGAGCGGAGCACATGCTTGAAACCAAACGTCTCGTAATCGGAGAGATGATCGTTTGTCAGGGCTGCTGCTGCTGAGGAACGCATAAGGAACGCCGGCAGCACCGACGGATTGGCTGAAAGATGAGTGGCAAAGGCGCGGCCTGCTCAACCGTTTTCAACCCACGGTAAGCGGCTGCGTGGGACCTGCGATGTTCCGAACGTTGTTGAGATCAATTCAGAAGCCGGTTCGCAATGGTTCGGGAACATTACCGAATTCAATCAGTACCGATCTTTAGTGGATTGGGCGGCACGCTCGGTGCACGCCGGTCACTTACTGGAATTGCCGCGCGAATTCAAGGACCATCGATTCCTTCCTTGGCGCTGAACCTCGTTCGGATGTGGCCCCATCGCCGCCTGTCGCCGCCGAACAGTTCGTCCTCACCTACAGAGGCGTCGAAGAGGCTTCGCGGCGCGACGCGAGGTGGGTTCTTGTCGTCGTCCTCCGTGCCAGGCGCCGGAACCCTGATCAAGGTGGAAGAGAACTGCGAGGCCAGGCATGGCGTGGGTAGAGGCGTGGTCGGGGTTGCTCTCACTCCATTACAGACAAAGCCAGCCTCAAACTACTGGTCGGCGGATCACGCTGGTGGTGAGGGGTTGGTTCTCGGAGCGATCTTGCTGACGGGTTATCTTGGCGGCGCAACCGCGGCCAAGGTGCGCGTGAGCGATCCGTTGTTTGAAACTCTCTTTCCGATCATTGTGGGCCGGTGATTTGGGCAGGGGTTTTCCTGCGTGATGATCTGTTGCCCCGTCTAGAGCATTTCTCTATTAGGTGTACACTGTAATGGCTCTGGACTTCGCGGCATTTGATATGGCGAAGGCCTATTCGGATGATCTTCGTTGCAAGCTGTTGACGGCCTACGATCGCGGGCAGGGATCGTTGCGCGAGTTGGCAGAACTGTTTTCTGTCAGCTATGACTGGGCCA